>QFCS01000514.1_pt1 | contig 61175 bp, 56 predicted proteins | sample 3576561 | NCBI WGS metagenome assembly QFCS01 | reverse complement strand
GGCCCTAAGGTGAGGATCAGAGCAACAGAGACGAGCCGATTCAGTTCGGGTGAAACGGGCAATCTCTACGCGCAGCAACACCAAATAGGCCAGCGTTGACGTGGTTCCGCGGAGCTGGCGGGTAGGTGGCACCGAGCCGGGAGGCGACTCCCGGCCCAGATGAATGGCGGTCACGTCCGGGGCAACCCGGATGCACAGAATCCGGCTTATCGGTGCGCTTCACACTTTTCTTGCGCTCAGGCGTCGGGAATGTCGGTGTCCCTGCCACCGCGCTGGAGCCGTGCACGTGCCTCGGCCGCCAGGTTTTCGTATCTGCGCCGGAAGGCATCGAGCTCTTCCTCTTCCAGCTCTTCCAGGTCCAGCAGCGCCGTGTGCGCCCCCTGCGTGGCGCGGATGAGTTCGTCCAGCTTCACCTGTATTGCTTCGGTGTCGCGGTTCTGCGTGTTCTGGATCAGGAAGACCATCAGGAACGTGACGATGGTCGTTCCGGTGTTGATCACCAGTTGCCAGGTGTCGCTGAAGCCGAACAGCGGTCCCGTGACCAGCCACACCACGATGAGTGCGACCGCCAGCGTGAAGACACGAGGGCGTCCGCAGAAGCGGGACGCGGCCTTGGCGAATTGCGAATACCGGTTGGTGGACTTCGGCATGGTCGCCTCCGCTGCGTTCAGAGATTGAAACCGCCCAGGCTCTGGATGCGCTCCACATGGGCCATGAGCGAGCGCTTCGCCACGGGCCACAGGCGGTCAGGGACATCGTCGTAGGCGATCTTCACCCAGTCGTCCATGGAGCCTTCGGGTGCGGCCTGCATGGCGCGCGCGACCTTGGCCTCGCGCGCCAGGCGGTGTGCCTTGAGGTGGGCGATGGCGGCGCGCGCACCGCCGTTCGGTGGTGCACTGGGGTTGTCGACCGTGCGCCGGAGATCGCCCAGCACGTGGCCGTGTGCGGGCAGCAGGAATTCGATGCCATGGCGCTCGCACAGCGCATCGAGCTTGTCGAGCGAATCGAGATACGCGCCCATGTTGCCGTCGGGCGGGTCGATCACCGTGGTGCTGCCGTTGAGGATGTGGTCACCGGTGAACAGCAGGCCGTCCTCCAACAGGGCCAGGCACAGGTGGTTGGCCGCATGGCCGGGGGTGTGCACCACCTCCAGCGTGTGTGAAACGGTGGTGTCGCCCGCCTGGCCCAGCAGCACCAGCTGTTCGCCGTCGGCCAGCACGCGTTCGGGGGTGAAGCGGCTGTTTTCCCGCGAGGTGGGCGCACTCGGCAGGCCGAGGATGGGGGGCTTCTCCAGGCCGGCGGCCACGCAGAGCGATTGAAGGCACGGCGCACCGGGGGAGTGGTCGGGGTGGGAGTGGGTGCAGACGATGGCCTGGATGCGGCCGCCGGCGGCACGCCACAGCCGCTCGATGTGGGCCGGCTCGTCCGGACCGGGGTCGATCACGATGTGGCCACTGGCCGGGTCTCCCACGACGTAGCTGTTGGTGCCCGGGCCGGTCATGAAACCGGGGTTGGGCGCGGTCAGCCGCTGCACGTTCCTGAGCAGCTGAACCGGTTGCTCGTGCTGCCAGTCCAGGCTGTGCACCATCTGTCCATCGGGGCACACCAGTGCCAGCTCCCCGAATGGCGGTTCGTGTTCCATGTAGCGCTCTTCGGCACCGCGCACCAGGCCGGCACGCGGGCAACTCGTCCACAACGGTCCGTCGTTGCGGGCGCACGCGTCCAGCACGGCCTGCACGCTGGCGTAGGCCTGCAGGCGCTCCAGGGTGCGGATGGTCGGGAAGATGATGAAGAAGTCACCCGCCTTGTGCCGTTCGAGCGCATCGGCCGGACGCACCCAGCACGGCTCGAACTGCTCGGCTTCGTCGGCCACGGGCTGCTGGCCTGCGGGCATGCGGGCCACCAGGAACGGCACGTCGAAACGCCGTGGCAGGTCGCGGTCGGTGATCCAGTGCGCGAACACGAAGACGCCGGCGCCGTCGAGCGTGAGACCCTTGTCCCGGCACTGCCCAGCGAAGGGGGCCGTGCGGTCCAGCAGGGCAATGTCGCTGTCGTCCACCGGCGAGCCGTCGGCGCGGTGGGCCAGCAGCACGCCCAGTTCCTCGAAACTCTCGCGGATGGCGGCGATGGCCTGGGTGAGGTGCAGGTCGCCCTGGGTCGGGCGCCGGGTGGAAATGGCGTGGGCCTGGGCGTCCGCCGCGTCGATGCCGCCGCCGGGAAACACATAGGCGCCGGGCGCGAAGCTCGCCGTCATGGAGCGGCGCGTCATCAGCACTTCGATGCCGGGCCGTTGCGGGTCGGTGCTGTCGCGCAACAGCAGCACGGTGGCGGCGGGCCGCACGGCGGCGAGAGGGCGGGGGGAGTGGAGGAGTTGGGTGGGGCGGACCATGCGGCATTTTGCGGCAACGCGCCGCCGCCTGCAGGCGCTTCGGCGTCAGGCCCGCGCGCCCAGCGCCGCCATCTCGGGCGAGAGCCCTTGCCACGCCACATCGAAGCCCGCGTGGGCGCGCTCGGGTGGCATCGGTGCGCTGCGCAGGGCCCAGTGCGCGCCGGCCAGCACGCTGTCGATGACCGGGATCGGCACGTCGGCCTGCACCGCGGCGGCCATGCCGGCCAGGCCCGCGCCACCGAGGATGACGGCTTGCACCCCGAGCTGTCGTGAAGCGTCGCGGCAGGCCTGGGCGAGCAGGGCGCGCGCCGTCACCGGGTCGGCCGCGAGCTGGGCGCCCGTGGGTGCCACGGTATGGATGCCGGCAAGCTGCTGCGCCTGGCCGAGCGCCTGCGCGAGTCGCTGCAGCATCGGTCCCCAGCGCGTTCCACCGGTGACGATGGCGTAGCGGCCATGGCGCGCGGCTTCGATGAAAGCCGCTTCGGCCAGTCCCGTCACTGGCACCGGACTGCTCTCGCGCAGCGCCATCAGGCCGGGATCGCCGAAGCAGCCGATCAGCACCGCGTCGGGCGCATCGGGCCGAGAGGCCAGATCGTGTGCCCAGGCGTCGAGCGCGGCGTGGGCGGCGACAGCGTAGCTCGCCTCGTCCGCGATGTAGGGGGAGCCAAAGCGCGCGGTGGCGGTGCGCACCCGCACGTGCAGGCCTGCGGCCTGTTGAATGTGCGTCTGCAGCAGTGCGCTGACCTGCGCCGAGGTGTTGGGGTTGATGACCAGCAGTTGGCGCATGAATGGTGTGGCCTCATTCAGGCCATGGGCGCGAAGAGGCGTTCGAGGTCGGGCGCCTGGGCAGGGGGGGGCGAGAAGTCCAACTGGGCTTCCAGGCGGTCGAGGTGCTCGCGCATCAGGCGAGCGGCCTCGCGTGCGTCGCGCAGGCGGATGGCGGCGAGCAGCGCCCGGTGTTCCTCGCAGCCGCAAGCCGTGGCATCGCGCCGCGCCTGGGCGTGGCTGCTGCTGTAGGTCATGAGGATGAGCGAGGTGCGGGACACCATTTCGCGCAGGATGCGGCCCATGGTCTGCTGGCCGGCCCGGTCGGCGATATGCAGGTGGAAGTCGCCCGAGAGACGGATTGCACGGCGCATGTCGCCGGCCGATCGGGCGGCTTCTTCGTCGCGGATGCACTGGGTGAGCAGCTGGATGTCGGCGCGTTCTGCACGCTCCACGAAGCGTTCGACCAGGCTGGATTCGATCAGCCGCCGCACCTCGAACACCTCGCGCGCCTCCTGCTCGGTGGGCTGGGCGATGGTGGCTCCCCGGTTCGGTGTGAGCGTGACCACCTGTTCGTTGGCCAGCCGCACCAGCACCGGGCGGATGAGGGTTCGGGAGACGCCGAAGGCGCTGGCCAGCCGGTCCTCCACCAGCTTGGTGCCGGGCGGGAGGCGGTGGTCGAGGATGGCCGAGACCACGCGTTCGTAGATCGCGTTGTCCGTGCCCATGGGCGCTGCACTCATGCGGCACGCCCCTTCTTCTGGCGTTTGCCCAGCCACAGTGCAAGCGACACGGCCACACCCATCACCAGCAGCGAAACAACGGTGGTCACGGTGCCCAGCGCATAGATGGCAGGTGTGGTCACGGTGGATGTCAGACCCTGCAGCTCGAGTGGCAGCGTGTTCACGTCGCCGATGGCCTGCGAGGTGCGGGCGATTTCGTCCCAGCTCAGCGTGAAGCCGAACATGCCGATGCCGACCACCGACGGGCCGATCAGCGGCAGCACCACATGGCGGAAGCCTTGCCAGGGCGTCGCGCCCAGGTCGCGGGCGGCTTCCTCGTAGGCGGGATTGAAGCGGTTGAACACCGCAAACATGATGAGAAGACCGAAAGGCAGCGTCCAGGTGAGGTGCGCACCGAGGGCCGACGTCATGAGGCCCAGCGCGGTGCCGTAGTTCTCCAGAACGCTGGTGGCGCCCACGGCCTCCAGCAGCCACTTCAGGCCGCCGTCGAGCAGGCGGAACTGCAGCCCGATGCCCAGCGACACGATGATCGACGGCATGATCAGGCTGGCCACGGTGACGTAGAACAGCGCGTTGGCGCCTCGCAGCGGTTTGCGGAAGGCCAGACCGGCCAGCACCGAGAGCACCACGGTGAACAGCATCACCACGCCACCCAGCATGAGCGAGCGCAGGAAGGCCGCGCCGATGTCGACCGTGCCCAGGCCTTCGGCCAGCTTGTGGAACCAGTGCAGCGACACGCCGCGCAGCGGGAAGGTGAGGCCGCCTTCCGGACCCTGGAAGCTGAGCACGAAGATCACGAACATCGGCCCGTACATGAACAGCACGAACAGCGCGAAGACGATGGCCAGCGGCCAGAAGCCGGGCGCGCGGGGTTCCTTGATGCGGGGGGGGGCCATGGTCAGAGTTCTTTCCGGATGTCGACCAGGCGGGTGAGGCCCCAGATGATCATCAGCACGCAGGCCAGCAGGATCACTGCGTTGGCCGCGGCCAGCGGGAACTGCAGGTACGAGGTCTGCACCTGGATGATCTTGCCCACCGAGGCGATTTGCTGACCGCCCATCACGCCGATGGTGACGAAGTCACCCATGACGATGGTGATCACGAAGATGGAGCCGATGATGATGCCGGTCTTGCTCAGCGGCACGATCACGTTCCACAGCGTCTGCCAGCCGCTGGCGCCGCTGTCGTTCGCGGCCTCGAGCAGGCTGCGGTCGATGCGCATCATGCTGTTGAAGATCGGCACAATCATGAACATGGTGTAGAGATGCACGAAGGCGAGCACCACCGAGAAGTCTGAGAACAGCAACCATTCCACCGGTTCGTCGATCAGGCCCGCGCCCATCAGCCCCTGGTTGACCAGCCCGTTGCGGCCCAGCAGCGGCACCCAGGAAATCATGCGGATGACGTTCGACGTCCAGAACGGCACGGTGCACAACACGAACAGCAGCGTCTGCATGCCCGGCGAGCGCACGTGGAAGGCGAGGAAATAGGCCACCGCGAAGCCCACCACCAGCGTGAGGCCCCAGACCAGCAGACAGAACTTGAGGGTGGAAAGGTAGGTGGAGAGTGAGACGCAGAAATCCCCGTGGTCCGTGAGCGTCGAGCAGCCTTCGAAGATGGCAGCGTAGTTGCGCAGCGTGAAGTCGGGGATGAGTTCGTACTCGTTGAAGTTCCAGAAGCTCACCATCACGGTGAGCGCCAGCGGAATCAGGAAGAACACCACGAACACCAGGGTGAACGGCGCGGCCTGCCACCACGCCTTCACGGTGCGAGTGGGGCTGATGGAGGGTGGGCCGGATGGGGTGGTCGTGGTGCTCATGGCTGGAAAAAATCAGGTCGGCAACGAGCGAAGAGCCTTCCGTCCAGAACACCGCGGAACCGGCTTTGCCGGGCCGCAGGTGTTGTCCCTTTGAGGGGTGACGGGCGAAGCCCGGCGCGGGGGTTGGTCAATTCATCAGGCCGCGACGAATTCATTCCATTTGCGCACCATGTATTCGTTCTCGTCCATGACCGCGTTCCAGCAGGCGATGCCACCCATGCGGGCCTCGTAGCTGCCGCCGTCGCGCACCGCGCCGGCCTTGGCCAGCACGTCGCCGTTCGGGCTCTTGATGTCCTGCGAGGCGGGCTTGCCTTCCATCCAGTAGGCCCACTCGTAGGCTTCCATCTTGGCCTTGGCGGTGTCGAGCACGGCGCTGTAGTAGCCCTGGCGATTGAGGTAGGCGCCCGCCCAGCCATCGAGGAACCAGTTGATGAACTCATAGGCGCCGTCGAGCTTGCGACCACTGAGCGTGGCCGGCAGGCCGAAACCGGCGGCCCAGGCGCGATAGCCTTCCTTGAGCGGCTGGAAGTTGCAGGCGATGCCCTTGGTGCGCACGGCGGTCACCGCCGGGCTCCACATCGACTGGATCACCACCTCGCCGGATGCCATCAGGTTCACCGATTCGTTGAAGTCTTTCCACAGCGCTCGGAACTGGCCGGCCTTCTTGGCCTCGATCAGGGTCTTGATCGTCAGGTCGATCTCGGCCTTGGTCATGTTGCCTTTGTCCTTGTACTTGTGAATGCCCTTGGCTTCCACCACCATCGCGGCGTCCATGATGCCGATGGAAGGAATGTTCAGGATGGCGGCCTTGCCCTTGAATTCGGGGTTGAGCAGTTCGGCCCAGCTGTCGATGGGGCGCTTGATCAGGTCGGGGCGGATGCCCAGCGTGTCGGCGTTGTACACGGTGGGAATCAGGCTCATGAACTGGGTGGGCGACTTGGCGAACACCTTGCTCTTCTCGCCTTCCAGGAAGATGACCTTCTTGGGGGCGGTGCCCTGGTCGCCCACGGCCTTGCCGCCCACCGTGCCGGTGGTGAACAGCGTGGTGATCTTGTCGGCGTTCTTGATCTTCTTCGTGTCGATGCCCTTGAGGTTGCCGGTGGGCACGATCTTCTTGAGCGAGAAATACTCGGTGTCGATCAGGTCGAAGCTGTTGGGCGCGGTGACGGCGCGCTTGGTCACGTCGTCGGTGGTCACGGCCACGTACTGGATGTCGATGCCGGTGTCGGCCTTGAACTTCTCGGCGATGGCCTTGTCCTGGTTCACGGCCGTGCCCAGGTAGCGCAGCACGATTTTTTCCTGTGCGTGCACGGCAGGCGCCAGGCCGGTGGCGAGGATGCCGGCCATGCCGGCGGTGCCTTGCAGCAGGCTGCGGCGGCTCAGGCCTGTCGGGGCGGAAATGGCGGGCGCGTCGTGATCGTTGTGCGACATGGGAATCTCCTGCTGTGCGAGGGGGGTTGGAAAAGCGAAGGGATCCGGACGCGCCTCAGGCGGCCGGGCTGGGGGGAAAGCTGTGCGCCTGCCAGGCGGCCCAGGTCATGCTGACCTGATCGCCGGGAGCGTAGGGGCGCTGCGCGAAGCTGGCTTCAGGCAGCATCACCGAGATGTTTTCACCGGTCTGGCCGTTGTCCAGCCGCAGACCGAGCAGCACGTAGGTGCCCTGGTACTCGACGTCGTGCACGGTAGCCGGCCAGCCGTTTTCGCCATTGGCCAGTGGGGCGAGGTGGATGTGGTCGTTGCGCACGGCGACCTTGCCCTGCGTGGTGTCCAGCACGTTGTGGCCACCCATGAAGCGGGCCACGAACTCGGTGGCGGGCCGGTTGTAGACCTCGTGCGGCGGGCCCACCTGCTCGATGCGCCCGTGGTTCATCACCACCATGGTGTCGGCCAGCGCCATGGCCTCTTCCTGCGAGTGCGTGACATGGATGAACGTCAGCCCCAGCTCCTTCTGCCAGCGGCGCAGCTCGGCGCGCATCTGGATGCGGAGGAAGGGGTCGAGTGCGGACAAGGGCTCGTCCAGCAACAGCACGCGTGGCTGCGTGATCAGTGCGCGCGCCAGCGCAACACGCTGCTGCTGGCCGCCCGAGAGCTCACCGGGCTTGCGCTGCGCCAGGTGGCCCATGGCCACGCGCTCCAGCAAGTCCTGCGCCTGGCGGTGGCGTTCGTCCTTCGCCACGCCTTTCATCTTGAGGCTGAACGCCACGTTGTCGAGCGCGGAGAGATGGGGGAACAGCGCGAAGCTCTGGAACATCATCGCCGTGCCGCGTCCGGCCGCTGGCAGGTGGGTGATGTTGCGGTTCTCCAGCAGGATGTCGCCGCTGGATGTGGTCTCATGGCCCGCGATCATGCGCAGCGTTGTGCTCTTGCCGCAGCCCGAAGGCCCGAGCAGACAACAGTAACTGCCGCTCGCGATGCGCAGGTTGATGCTGTCCACCGCAACGCTGCCGGCAGCGTACTGTTTGGTCAGCGCGATCAGTTCGATGCCGGCGGGCAGGGGTGGCAGGGTGTTCATGCCTTTCTGCTTTGCATAACCCATGCCAGCGTTGAAAAAGGTGTTTTGTACGCAATTTCCAGAGGATTGCGTACAAAACTGCACCCGGTCTGTGCGCAAAGGGGTCGGGGTGCACCAGCGTGTGGCCCCGATGCCACCCCGGTGCGCACCGCACTGGGCGGATAATGGATTTCATGCACATCCGTTTCACCAAGATGCAAGGCGCCGGCAACGACTTCGTCGTGCTCGACGAAACGCAAGGCCGGCTCGGGCTGAGTGCGGCCCAGTACCGCTTTCTGGCCGATCGCCATTTCGGCGTGGGTGCCGACCAGATCCTCAGTGTGCGGGCGTCGCCCGGGCGTGGGCTGGATTTTGAATACGTGATCCACAACGCCGACGGTGGCCAGGTGGAGCAGTGTGGCAACGGGGCGCGCTGTTTCGTGCGGTACGTGCACGACAAGGGACTGAGCACGCGCAACCCGTTGCGTGTGAAGGTGATGAATGCCGAGCTCGAACTGAAGATGCACGCCGATGGCCGGGTGACGGTCGACATGGGTGCACCCGTTTTCACGCTGGGCCAGGTCCCCTTCGATGCCCAGGGCCTCAAGCCCCAGCCCATGGGCAGTTTCGAGCGCTGGCCGCTGGACTTGCCTTACGCGGGCGACGTGCCGGTCGCGGTGCTGTCCATGGGCAATCCTCACGCGGTGCTGCTGGTGGACGATGTGCAGTCAGCACCGGTGGCGTCCTGGGGGCCGTGGATCGAATCGCACGAGCGCTTCCCGCGCCGCGTCAACGCCGGGTTCCTGCAGGTGGTCGGGCGCGGCGAGGTTCGCCTGCGGGTCTACGAACGCGGCGCAGGTGAAACCCTGGCCTGTGGCACCGGGGCTTGCGCCGCGGTGGTGGCCGGCATTCGCCTGGGGCTGCTGGATCCACGCGTGGATGTGCACACCCGGGGTGGTGTGCTCACCATCGAGTGGAGGCACACCCCGGGCCTCGACCAGCCGGTCTTCATGACCGGCCCGGCCACCACCGTTTTCGACGGCGAGATCGACATTCCGGATCTCGTTTGACTCCTGAGACACCACTTGCCACAACACATGAACGCCAACAACATCCCGCCCATCACCGAAGACGACATCGCCAACTACCTGGCCAACACCCCTGATTTCTTCGAGCGCCACGCCAGCCTGCTGGCTGCCGTGCAACTGACCAGCCCGCACGGACAGCGCGCCGTCAGCCTTCAGGAGCGCCAGGCCGAAATGCTGCGCGAGAAGATTCGCACCCTGGAGCTCAAGGGGGCCGAGATGATCCGCCACGGCAACGAGAACACCGTCATTGCCGACAAGTTGCAGCGCTGGACGCGAGAGCTCATGCTGACCCGCGAGGCACGCGACCTGCCCGCCGTCACCACGCGGGCGATCGCGGAGCATTTCCTGGTGCCCCAGGTGGCTATCAAGGTGTGGGATGTGGAACCTGGCTTTGCACAGGAGCCTTTCGCCCAGGGCGCGACCGAGGACGTCAAAGCATTTGCTTCCTCGCTCATGCGGCCCTACTGCGGTGCGAACCCGGGCCTGGAGGCCGCGCAATGGCTGGAGGACTCGGCCGCCGCTTCCTCACTGGCGCTGATCCCCCTGCGGGCCGGCATCGCGCCGCAGGCCTTCGGACTGCTGGTGCTGGCCTCGCCGGACGTGCAGCGCTTCGCACCTGAAATGGGCACCGACTTCCTCGAGCGCATTGGCGAGCTGACCAGCGCGGCGCTCTCGCGGCTGCGCCCGGCGAACTGACCCGACGCTGGCATGAGCCCGCCCGAACCCACCCAGGCGGCACCGCAAGGCCAGGGCGATGCCGCCCTGGTGCAGGCCTATCTGAACCATGTGCGCGTGGGGAAGCGGCTGGCCGATCGCACGGTCGACCTGTACACGGGCGACCTCGAACGCCTGGCGGCGCACGCGCGGGACACCGGGGTTGCGCTCACGGCGGTGCAGAACGCCCACATCCGCCGCTGGGTCGCGCAGATGCACAGCGCGGGTCGCAGTGCACGCGGTATCGCGTTGATCCTGTCGGGCTGGCGCGGTTTCTATGTGTGGCTCGGTCGCCAGAGCCTGATCGATCACAACCCTGTGCAGGACGTGCGGGCCCCCAAGGCCGGCAAGCCGCTGCCCAAGGCGCTGGGCGTGGACGACGCTGTGCGACTGGCCGCGCACCAGGAAGAGGCGGACGATCCCGCGCTCGAGGCGCGCGATGCATGCATCACCGAATTGCTGTATGGCTGCGGCCTGCGCATCGGTGAGCTGGTGGGGCTGGACGTGGCCGCGAGCGGCAGCGCCCGTGGCTGGATCGATGCCAAAGACGGTGAGGCTCACGTGCTCGGCAAAGGCGCCAAGCGGCGCAGCGTGCCGGTGGGCCGCCAGGCACTGGCCGCGTTGGGGGTCTGGCTGGCACAGCGTGCCGCCTGGGCGGGTGACGATCCCGCGCTGTTCATCGGCTCCCGGGGCCAGCGCCTCACACCTCAGCACATCCGCGTGCGGCTCAAACGCCGCTCGCTGCGGGCGGGCCTGGCGACGCCCGTGCATCCGCACATGCTGCGGCACTCCTTTGCCAGCCATGTGCTGCAGTCCAGTGGCGACCTGAGGGCCGTCCAGGAGTTGCTGGGCCACGCCAGCATCAGCACCACCCAGGTCTACACCCGGCTGGACTTCCAGCACCTGGCTCAGGTGTACGACGCGGCACACCCGCGAGCGGGCGCGCGGGCGGGACAGTCCCCCAAGGCCGTGCCGGACGCCCCCACGGCCCCGAAGCCCCGGGCCGTTCGCCCACGCTGAACGCGTGACCCCTGGCGCACCCCGCCAGGGCGTTGCCTGTAGGATGCTGCTCCGCCGCGCGCGAGCGCAAGGCTTCATCTATCCGGAGACCACCATGTTCAAGTTCCTCGCCGTCCTCAAGACCCTGCTGCTCGGCGCCGTGCTCGCCACGTCCCTTCAGGCCCATGCCCAGGCTCAACCGGCCATCAAGGTGGTCTATCACCTGAGCGATGGCATCCCCCAGGCCACGCGGGCCATCCAGAACATCCGGAACCACCTGGCGGCGGATCCGACAGCCAAGATCGTGGTTGTCACGCACGGTGCCGGCATCGATTTCCTGCTCGACGGCGCCAACAACTCGAATGGCCAGTCCTTTGCCGGCGCGATCGGCGATCTGTCCTCCAAGGGCGTGGGCTTCTTCGTCTGCAACAACACCCTGGTCTCGCGCAACATCGATGCATCCAAAGTGGCGATGGAGGCCAAGGTGGTACCGTCCGGTGTGGCCGAGGTGGCGCGGCTGCAGGCGCGTGAAGGCTATGTGTACCTGCGCCCCTGAGCTGCCTGTGTCCCTCTCGATGTCAGGCCGGGTCATGCCCGGCCTTTTTCTTGCATGTCCCGGACATGGCGCAAAACGCGGGGGTGGCATACACTCACCGGTTGCCTTTTTCGCCACCCTTCATTGCCCGTTGCCGCCATGTCACTGATCCCCGCCACCATCCTCACCGGCTTCCTCGGCTCAGGCAAGACCACACTGCTCAAGCGCGTGCTCAGTGAGGCGCACGGCCAGAAGATCGCCGTGGTGGAAAACGAGTTCGGTGAGGAGAACATCGACAACGAGATCCTCGTGGCCGATACCACCGAGAACATCATCCAGATGAGCAATGGCTGCATCTGCTGCACCATCCGCGACGACCTGCGGGCCACGCTGCAGGATCTGGCGCAGAAGAAGCGCAAGGGTGAGCTCGATTTCGAGCGCGTGGTGATCGAAACGACCGGTCTGGCCGACCCTGGCCCGGTGGCGCAGACCTTCTTCATGGACGATGAGGTGGCCGAGCAGTACCTGCTGGACTCCATCCTCACGCTGGTTGATGCCAAGCACGCGGCCGACCAGCTCAACGATCGCCAGGAGGCGCGTCGCCAGGTGGGCTTCGCCGACCAGATCTTCATCAGCAAGTCCGACCTCGTCAGCGAAGAAGAGTTGAGAGCGCTCACGCACCGCCTCAAGCACATGAACCCGCGCGCGCCGATGCGTCCGGTGCACTTCGGCGAGGTGTCGCTCAAGGAAGTGTTCGACCTGCGTGGCTTCAACCTCAACGCCAAGCTCGACATCGACCCCGACTTCCTCAAGGTGGACGAGCACGAGCATGACCATGATCACGGGCACCACGACCATGACCACGAACATGGCGAGCATTGCAACCACCCCTCGCACCAGCATGGCCATGGCGGTCATGGCCACCATCACCACCACGATGACGACGTGAAGAGCTTCGTCTATCGGGCGACGCGCCCGTTCAGCCCGGAAAAGCTGGAGGATTTCCTCGGCGCCATCGTGCAGGTCTATGGCCCGCGCCTGCTCCGCTACAAAGGTGTGCTGCACATGCAGGGCACCGACCGCAAGGTGATTTTCCAGGGGGTGCACCAGCTCATGGGCAGCGATCTGGGCCCCGTATGGGCCGAGGGCGAGCCGCGCACCAGCAAGATGGTGTTCATCGGCATCGACCTGCCCAAGGACATCCTGGTGCAAGGACTGGACCAGAGTCTGGCCTGATGAGCGGGAGCCCAGGGAAATTGAACATGTGGTTTGTCTCGCTTCTCCAACGACAGGAACCGGGCTCCTTACGGGAATCCCGGGGGCGGAATCATGGATCGCTACAATCGCGGCCCAAGTTGACAGGCCGACCGCCTTTGTGGATGCCGGCCCGCCGACGCCGAAAGCCGTTCGGTACTGGGGGTATAACGTCGTATCCGGCGTTCCACAGTGATGCATCTCGGGTCCAGCCCGTCGCAGCGCACCGCCCGAGATCCCGCTTCGTCAGTCACTGAGAGGAGACCCGTTGTGAAAGCCCCGGCAACACAGACAGCGAAATCAGGCAAACCCGCCGCGTCGGGAGCCAAAGCGCGCGCGTCGGTGGCAAACAAGAGCGCAACGGCGGCGAAAACCCATAAACCTGCTGCAAAACCACCGGCCAAGGCCGTCAAGAAGCCCGTCACCAAGACGACGGCCAAGGCACCACTGAAAAAAACCACGAAACCCACCGCAAAGACCGTGGTGATGGCGAAGCCTGCGGTGAAGGCACCTGTCAAGTCCGCTGCCAAGAAGTCACCTGCTGCCAAGGCGCCCGTTGCCAAGCCGGCTGCGCGTGCTCCCGCCAAGGCGGCTGCAGCGAAGGCGGTTGTCCCATCCAGGGCTGCCAAGACGCCGGTGAAGCCGGTGGCCCCGTCGGCCTCCAAGGTGGCGGCCAAGCCCGCTGCCAAGGCCGCCACTGCTGTTCCCAAGGCCGCGCCTGCCGCCGCGCCTGTTTCCACTCCTTCCAGCACCAGGCAACCGGCGGCCCTGCCTCCGGTCGTGGTGGAGGCCTCGCCGCGCCCCCTGGGCAAGCGGGCGGCCAAGAAGGTCATGATGGAGCAGATGACGCAGGCGGCGGTGATCCCCACCCACGCACCAGACGCTGCCAAAGCGACTTTCTCCCAAATGAATCAACGTGCCGTCATGACCCCTCCCGTGCCCTCCTCGATCCAGAAGGATCCCAAGCGAGCCAACAACTGGAAAACCCTGCCGGTCGATCAGCTGACCGACCTGGATGTGCAGGCCATGCCCGACAGCGAATACATGAGCGACCTGCAGCTGGCCTACTTCCGCCGCAAGCTCTCCCAGCTCAAGGCCGACATGCTGGCCAACGCGGGTGAAACCACCGAGCACCTGCGGGAAGACACCGTGGTGGTGCCGGATCCCGCCGATCGCGCCACCATCGAGGAAGAGCACGCGCTCGAACTGCGCACCCGGGATCGGGAACGCAAGTTGCTCAAGAAAATCGAACAGGCCATTGCCCGCATCGACTCCGGAGACTACGGCTACTGCGAAGAGACCGGTGAGCCCATTGGTGTGGGCCGCCTGATGGCCCGGCCCACGGCCAGCCTTTCGCTGGAAGCCCAGCAGCGCCGCGAGCTCAAGCAGAAGATGTTCGGGGACTGAGTTGCTGTTTTCTGTTTCCGTTTTCACTCCGAACTGACGCACCTCACATGTCCAAGGACGATTCCGGCGGTGGCTTCCTGTCCAAGGTGGTGAAGTTCGTGCGCCATCCGACCACGAGTTGGTCGGATCTGGACACCCGAACGGCCGATCGCGAGAGCGAGTACAGCAAGGCCGCGCTCAAGGAGATGATCGAGCGCAAGCGGCGCAATGACTTCGTGCGCAAGCGCGAGTTCGATATGCTGCGCAAGATCCGCAGCCGTGAGGGCACCGGTGCCGAAGGGCCGGGCATGCGCCCTTCCTTCTTCCAGAGCAGCCTGCCGTCCAAGCCGGATGACCGGGCCGAAACCCTGAAGAAGATCGACGAGATCGAAGCGCAGATGTCGATGCAGTGGTGGAAGACCAAGGGCCCCGACTCCCTGGTGAGCACCGGTTCCGGCCTGAACACCGGTACGCACGGCCCAGGCGGTGCGTCCGGCAAGTCCAGGGAGGCGCCCCTGGCGCCCAGCGTGCCGGCCTCCACTGTGCGACAACGCAAGGCGCAATACGACGAAACCGAGCCTGGCCCGCTGCCCAACCCGGCTGCGCGCCCGCCCGCCACGGTGCAGTCGCTGGACGTGCCGACGCTGAACATTCCCGGGCCCGCTCCTGCGCCGGCGGCACCGCGCACCAACTGGACTCCCGCGCGTGAGCGCGAGGTGGCGGCCTCGGTGCCCCCACCGCCGCCGCCATCTGCGCCGACACGCACTGGCCTGGTGGCACCCACAGCCTCCAGCACCGCGCGCAGTACCGGCCATGAATTTTCGGCGTCGCATTTCTTCGCACTGGATGTGCAGGAGATTGCGCAGGATCCCGAGGTCGAAGAGGCCGCCATCCGCTTTGCCAACGGCGACGATGCCGGCGCCGAACAGGGCTTGCTGGAGGTGCTCGGCGAACGTGGTGCCAAGGCCGACCAGCAGGAGGACTGGCTGGCCCTGTTCGACCTGTACCGCGCGACCGGGCAACTGGCACCCTTCGAAAGCCGCGCGGTGGACTTCGTCAACCGCTTCAACCGCTCGGCCCCTCAGTGGTACGACATGCCGGACATCGTTTCGGGCCTGACGGGCAAGGTGTACGTGCCTTCCACCGGGCACAACAGGGCGGTCTGGGTGAGCGAATCGGAGCTGGACGCGCACGCTGTGGGCACCCTTCAGAACGTGCTGCTGCGCGCGCCCCAGCCCTGGGTGCTGGACTGGACGCCGCTGGAAAGCATGGACCTCAAGGCGGCGCGCGCGCTGCTGGGGATCTTCACGCTGTGGGGTGACCAGGAAGTCGAGCTGCGCTTCCAGGGCTCTTCGCCTTTCCGCGAGTTGCTCAAGAGCCAGACACCTTCGGGCCGACGGGATGTCGAGCAGCTCTGGTGGGAGTTGCGCATGGCGGTGTTGCGCGTCATGAACCGGCCGGACGAGTTCGAACTCACGGCGCTCGACTTCTGTGTGACCTATGAGGTATCGCCGCCCGGGTGGGAAAAACCGCGCTGCTACTACACCTCCCAGTCCGCCGACAAGCCAGGCGAGGCCGGCCATTCCGTGCTGGGAGAGTCGGTGTTGGAGCAGGTGGCATCGGGGTATCCGAACAGCGCACACAGCGAGTCCGTGCTCGACAGCGAGGCAACCGACTTCAGCCAGCTGGGGCTGGTCGAGCTGTCGGGCGAGATTCGCGGCGATCCCCAGGCCACGCTCGAGGCGCTGGAGCGCAAGCTCAAGGGTGCCGACGTGCTCATCATTTCCTGCCGCAACCTCATCCGGGTGGACTTCTCCGCCGCGGGCACATTGCTGAACTGGGTGTCCAACCACCACGCCGAAGGTCGCGTGGTTCAGTTCGTGGATGCACATCGGCTGGTGTCGGCGTTCTTCCATGTGATCGGCATCACCGAATACGCCAAGGTGGTCGTTCGCATCGACTGAGGTGGCCGTGCGCGGCCACCCCATGTTTCTTCTGTTGCACAAACGTGCGCGGGCCGCCGTTGCAATCGCACAGAACATCCTCAATTGAAGCGCCATGGAATCATTTCACGGAACCACCATTGTTTGCGTCCGGCGACAGACACCCCAGGGCGTACAGGTCGCCATTGGCGGTGACGGTCAGGTGACGCTGGGCAACATCGTCGTCAAGGGCACTGCGCGCAAGGTGCGCAAGCTCTATCGAGATCAGGTGCTCGCGGGCTTTGCCGGCGCGACCGCCGATGCCTTCACGCTCTTCGAGCGTTTCGAGGCCAAGCTCGAAAAGCACCAGGGTCACCTGGCGCGCGCCGCCATCGAACTCACACGCGACTGGCGCACCGACCGCGTGCTGCGCCGCCTGGAAGCGATGCTGGCCGTGGCCGACCACAGTGCCTCGCTCATCATCACGGGCAACGGTGATGTGCTCGAACCCGAGCATGGCATCGTGGCCATCGGTTCTGGCGGAGCCTATGCGCAGGCGGCGGCCAAGGCCCTGATCGACCACACCGATCTCAGCGCGGAAGATGTCGTGCGCCAGTCGCTGGCGATCGCCGGCGAGCTGTGCATCTACACCAACATGAACCACACGGTGGAGGTGCTTTGATGTCCTCCATGACGCCCCAGGAAATCGTTTCCGAACTCGACCGTTTCATCATTGGCCAGAAGGGCGCCAAGCGCGCCGTGGCCATCGCCTTGCGCAACCGCTGGCGCCGGCAGCAGGTGGATGAAAAGCTGAGGCCCGAGATCACGCCCAAGAACATCCTCATGATCGGCCCCACTGGCGTGGGCAAGACCGAGATCGCCCGACGCCTCGCCCGATTGGCGGATGCGCCTTTCATCAAGGTCGAAGCGACCAAGTTCACCGAGGTCGGCTATGTCGGCAAGGACGTCGACAGCATCATCCGCGACCTGGCCGAGATCGCGGTCAAGCAGACGCGCGAGGTCGAAATGCGCAAGCAGCGCGTGCGCGCCGAGGATGCCGCCGAAGACCGGATCCTCGACGTGTTGATCCCGCCGCCGCGCAGCATGGCGGGCGAGCCTGCCAGCGCCGTTGCGACGCCAGAGAGCACAGCGCGTCAGAACTTTCGCAAGAAACTGCGCGAAGGCCAGCTCGACGACCGTGAAATCGAGATCGATCTAGCCGAGGTCCGCCCGTCCATGGAGATCATGGGACCCGCAGGCATGGAAGAAATGGCTGAGCAGTTGCGCGGCATGTTCAGCCAGATGGGGGCGGGCAAGCGCCAGACCCGCAAGCTGCGGATCGCCGAGGCGATGAAGCTGCTGATCGATGAAGAGGCTGGCAAACTGGTCAACGAAGAAGAGATCAAGACCCGCGCCCTGCAGAACGCCGAGCAGAACGGCATCGTGTTCATCGATGAAATCGACAAGGTCACCTCGCGAAGCGATGCCAGCGGCAATGCCGAGGTATCGCGGCAAGGCGTGCAGCGCGATCTGCTGCCGCTGGTGGAGGGCACGACGGTGTCCACCAAGTACGGCGTGGTCAAGACCGATCACATCCTTTTTATCGCCAGCGGCGCCTTCCATCTGGCGCGGCCGAGTGACCTCATCCCGGAGCTGCAGGGCCGGTTCCCGATCCGCGTCGAGCTGCAGTCCCTGTCGGTGGAGGACTTCGAGGCCATCCTTACGCAGACCCATGCGTCGCTCGTGAGGCAGTACCAGGAGCTGCTGGCCACAGAGGGCGTCACACTGGAATTCGTGCCCGATGGCATCCGACGCCTGGCGCAGATTGCCTTCGAAGTGAACGAGCGCACCGAGAACATCGGGGCACGGCGGCTGTCCACCGTGATGGAGCACCTGCTCGACGAAGTCAGCTTCGATGCCACGCGCCTGCAAGGCCAGACCATCGCCATTGATGCGACCTATGTGGACGCTCGCCTGGGCGAACTCAGTCGCAACGAGGACCTCTCCCGCTACATCCTCTGACGCTGTTTCGGCGTCCGTTTCGGGCCCGGCGCCATGCCGGGCATCCCATGGCCCACCTGCACCCCGCACCGCAGGTGTTGCGCCACCCATTTTCTCTACCTGATCGTCTATACAGCCCTGCATGCAACAGGGTTTTGAAGCATCACATGCAGTGCTTGTTGTAAGTGCTTGCTTTTACTGTGTTTTTGGCTGCGAGTGGGCTGCGAAATGTGTCCTAAGTGGTTGATTTCATTGAAAAAATGTGTAGCCACGGCGTTGCAGGCCCCGCATTTCCTGATAAAGTGGAAAAAAGTGCAATTAAGTGGTGAAAAGTGTCTTTCAAGGGCTAGCAGCGGTGTTCCAAGGTGCGTCCTCTCTCAGTCTCGATGTGAAGGGTCGGCTGTCCATGCCGACCCGGCACCGTGACGTGCTGGGCGCCGCTCTCACGATCACGAAGCATCCCCACGGTTGCCTGATGGTATTCCCGCGCAGCGCCTGGGAACAGTTCCGTGATCGCATTGCCTCGTTGCCCATGCAGGCCCAGTGGTGGAAGCGCATCTTCCTGGGCAACGCCATGGACGTCGAAATGGACGCCTCCGGCCGGGTGCTGGTGTCGCCAGAGTTGCGCGCGGCCGCCGGCATCAGCAAGGACGTGGTGTTGCTCGGCATGGGTTCCTATTTCGAGCTGTGGGACGCGCAGGTCTATGCGGCGCAGGAAGCCGAAGCCATGAAGGGCGAGATGCCCGATGTCTTCAAGGACTTCTCCTTCTAAGGGTGGCGGTGCAAAGCACATGGAACCATCAGACCGTCCTGTTGACCGAGGCTGTGCAGGCGCTCGGCATCAACCCGGACGGCCATTACGTCGACGCCACGTTCGGGCGTGGCGGCCATTCCCGGCTGATCCTGGCGCAGTTGTCCCGCAAGGGCCGGCTGACCGTCTTCGACAAGGATCCCGAAGCGGTGCGGGTGGCTCGGGAACTGGCGGCCAGCGATGGCCGGTTTTCCATCCGGCACGAGGGGTTCAGCCACCTCGGCGAACTGGGAGCCGCGAGTGCGGATGGGGTGCTGATGGATCTCGGTGTGAGCTCCCCGCAAATCGACGACCCCGAACGGGGTTTTTCTTTTCGGCACGACGGGCCTCTGGACATGCGCATGGACACGACGCGCGGCCAGAGCGTGGCCCAGTGGCTGGAAATGGCTGAAGTTTCAACACTGTCGGAGGTCATTCGTGACTATGGGGAAGAACGGTTTGCTCAATCGATTGCAAAGGCGATTGATCGTCGCCGACAGGAACGGGGCCCTCTTCGAACCACCGGCGAGCTGGCCGAAGTCGTGGCTGGCGCGGTCAAAACCCGCGAGCCGGGCAAGGACCCTGCAACGCGCACATTTCAGGCTTTTCGGATTTTCATCAACGCCGAGCTTGAAGAGCTGCAACAAGCGTTAGAGGCCAGTCTGCATGTGTTGCGACCGAGGGGAAAACTGGTGGTGATCAGCTTCCATTCGCTCGAAGACCGCATGGTCAAGCAGTTCATGGCGCGCCATTCGCGTGCCGTGGTGGACCGCCGCGTGCCGTTCGCTGAACCCGCTCCCATGGCGCTGGCAGGACTCCGGCGTGTGATGCCTTCCGATGACGAGGTGAAGGCCAATCCGCGTTCGCGCAGCGCCGTGATGCGGGTGGCCGAACGCACGGAGGCCCCGGCATGATCCGTCTCAATCTGGTGCTGCTGGCCGCCGTGATCGCGAGCGCCTTCTATCTGGTGCACACGCAGTACGAGTCGCGCCGGCTCTACACCGCGCTGGACCGTTCCCAGGCGCAGGCGCGCAAGCTTGAATCCGAACATGAGCAATTGCAGGTGCAGAAGCGCGCGCAGGCGACCCCCGCTCGCGTGCAATTGCTCGCCGCGCGTCAATTGCAGATGCGGCCTGTCACGCCGGGCATCACACAGTACGTCACCGTGTTCGATCCGTCGCAACCGGCGGCCAACACCTCGCCGGAGCGCTGAACATGGGCCGCAGCATCAACTACTCTGCCAGCCCGTTGCTGGCCAGCCGCACGCCGGTCTGGCGCAGCAAGTTCATCGTTGCGGCGCTGGCCGTGGCTTTCGCGGGCCTGGCCGGCCGCGCGGCCTATGTGCAGGTGTTCGGCAACGACTTCTTCCAGCGCCAGGGTGAGGTGCGGTTCGCGCGCACGCTCGAACTGCCCGCCAACCGTGGCCGTGTGCTCGATCGCAATGGCCTGATCCTCGCTTCCAGTGTCGTGGCGCAGAGCATCTGGGCGATTCCCGAAGATGTGGATCGCAACGACCCCAAGCTGCGCCAGCTCGCCAAGCTGCTGGACATGCCGCTGGCCGATGTGCGCAAGCGCCTGGCCAACGAAGACAAGACCTTCGTCTGGGTCAAACGCCAGGTGGACGAGCCGGTGGCCAAGGAGATCGCGGCCCTTGGTATCAAGGGCATCTACCAGCGTCGCGAGTACAAGCGCCAGTACCCCGAAGGTGAGGCCGCGGCGCATGTGGTGGGTTTCACCAACGTGGAAGACATCGGCCAGGAAGGCGTGGAGCTCGCGTTCAACCGGCAACTGGCGGGCAAGAGCGGCTCGCGGCGCGTGATCAAGGACCGCCTGGGCCGGGTGGTGGAAGACGTTCGCGATGTGGTGCCACCGGTGGACGGTCCCGATCTGCAACTGTCGATCGACAGCAAGGTGCAGTACTTCGCCTATCAGAAGCTCAAGGATGCGGTGATTGCGCACAAGGCGCACGCCGGCAGCGTGATCGTGCTCGACACCATCACTGGCGAAGTGCTGGCGCTGGCGAACTACCCCAGCTACAACCCCAACCGTCGACAGAACCTCACCGGCGAGCAACTGCGCAACCGCGTGCTCACCGACAGTTTTGAACCGGGTTCGACGATGAAGCCTTTCATCGCCGCGCTGGCGCTGGAGAAAGGGTTGGTCACGCCCAACACGCCGATCCAGACCGCGCCGGGCCGGATCACCATCGGGGGGTCGACGATCAGCGATTCGCACCCCAACGACGTGCTCACGGTGTCCCAGGTGATCCAGAAGTCGAGCAACGTCGGCACGGTGAAGATGGCCATGCAGATGAGCCCGCGCGAGATGTGGGAAACGTACGCACAGGCGGGCTTCGGTCAGAAGCCGCAGGTGCCGTTCCCGGGCGCGGTCACTGGCCGGCTTCGGCCCTACAAGACGTGGCGTCCGATCGAGCAGGCCACCATGAGCTACGGCTATGGCCTGTCGACCTCGCTGTTCCAGCTGGCACAGGCGTACACCGTCTTTGCGCGCGATGGCGAACTGATCCCGCTCACCCTGCAGAAGTCGGACACGCAGACCGCCGGTGTGCGCGTGTTCAGTGCGAAGAATGCCGTCGCCGTGCGGCAGATGCTGGGCCTGGCCGCCGGCCCCGGTGGCACCGGTTCGCGCGCCCAGACCATGGGCTACTCGGTCGGTGGCAAGAGCGGCACGGCGCACAAGCAGGAAGGCAAGGGCTACGCCGACAAGAAATACCGCAGCTGGTTTGTGGGCCTGGCACCGGTGGAGGCGCCCCGCATCGTCGTCGCGGTGATGCTCGACGAGCCCAGCAACGGCCAGTACTTCGGCGGCGTGGTGGCGGCACCCGTGTTCAGCGAGACGGTGCAGCAGACCCTGCGCATTCTCGGTGTGCAGCCCGACATGAATGTGAAACCGCAGATCGTCACCCATGTGGTGGAGGAATCGTTCTGATGCGGACCATGGCACAACCCCAGAGCGTGGCCGAGTGGCTGCGCGAGCGCGGCGTCGGTGCCTTGCACTGCGACAGCCGCCGCGTGGGTGCGGGCGACGGGTTCGTGGCCTGGCCGGGTGCGGCCACCGATGGCCGCCGCTTCGTGGCCAGTGCGCTCGATGCCGGTGCCGTGGCGGCCCTGGTGGAGCGTGAAGGCGTGGAGCCCTATGCCTTCGACGACGAACGCGTGATCGCGGTGCCCGGTCTCAAGGCCGCTGCTGGTGCGATCGCCAGTGTCTTTAACGGCACGCCGAGCGCATCGCTCGACATGGTGGCGATCACCGGCACCAACGGCAAGACGTCCACCGCGTGGTGGACCGCGCAGCTGCTGTCTTCCTGCGCGAAGTCATGCGCTGTGGTCGGCACGCTGGGCATGGGGCAGCCTCCGGTGGCAGGCGAGGCCACGCGGCCGCTCGTGGCCACCGGTCTGACGACGCCCGATCCGGTGATGCTGCAGGCCGAGTTGCGCCACTTCGTCGATGCGGGTCTGAAGGCCTGCGCGATCGAGGCATCCTCCATCGGCATCGTCGAGGGCCGGCTCAATGCCACGAGGCTGCGCGTGGCGGTGTTCACCAACTTCACGCAGGACCACCTCGATTTTCATGGCGACATGGAGTCGTACTGGGCGGCGAAGGTGGCGCTGTTCGACTGGCCCGGGCTGCGCAGCGCCGTGGTCAACATCGACGACACGCGCGGTGTCGGCCTGGCGGCGATGCTCGCCAGTCGGGGCATGGACCTGTGGACCGTGGCGATCGAGACGGACGAACGTGAGCGCATGGCAAGGGCACGCCTGTTCGCGCAAGACCTTGCCTTCACCGACCGTGGCATGACCTTGAAGGTGGGCGAACGCAATGCCCAGGGGCATCCCATTGCACTGCATGCCCTGAACCTTCCGCTGGTCGGGCGCTACAACGTTTCCAATCTGCTGTGCGTGATCGCCACCGCGCGCGCGCTGGGTGTGCCGCTGGCCGATGCCGTGCAAGCCTGCACCGCGTTGACGCCAGTTCCCGGGCGCATGGAGCAGGCCGAGGCGGGGAGCACGGCGAACCCCCTGGTGCTGGTGGATTACGCGCACACGCCCGACGCGCTGGAAAAGGCCCTGCAGGCGCTGCAGCCACTGGCACGCCAGCGCGGCGGTGCGCTCTGGGTGGTGGTGGGTTGTGGTGGTGACCGTGATGCCGGCAAGCGCCCGCTGATGGCCGCCGCCGCCGAGCGCGAGGCGCAGCACCCGGTGCTCACCAGCGACAACCCGCGCAGCGAAGACCCGCTGGCCATTCTGAGCCAGATGGTGGCGGGCCTGTCATCGCCGGACGCCGCACTGGTCGAATCCGATCGCGCGCGGGCCATCGTGCTGGCTGTGTCCCGCGCCACCGAGCGCGATGTGGTGCTGATCGCGGGCAAGGGCCACGAGGACTACCAGGACGTGATGGGTGTGAAGAAACCGTTCTCCGACCTGCAGCACGCCCGCGCCGCGCTGGCGCAGCGCACGGGTCACGAGGTGCGCGCATGAAGACCCTGGGCCAGCTCCTGCCGCAACTCGATGGCGCGCGCGTGGTCGGTGAGCCCGACCTGCCGTTCCACCGTGTGCATACCGATACCCGCACCCTGCAGGCTGGTGATCTGTTCGTGGCCTTGAAAGGGGAGCGCTTCGACGCGCACGACTTCCTGCCGCAGGCGCAAGGGCAGGGCGCGCTGGCCGCCATCGCCCATCAGGGACTGGCCGAGGCAGGCCTGCCCGGCGTGGAGGTGCCCGACACGCGGCGCGCGCTGGGCGAACTGTCGCGTCGCTGGCGCAGCCAGTTCACGTTGCCACTGATCGCGGTGACCGGCAGCAACGGCAAGACCACCGTGACGCAGATGATCGCGTCCATCCTGCGCGCTGCTGCAGGCGACGCGGCGCATGCCACGCAGGGCAATTTCAACAACGACATCGGCGTGCCCCTCACGCTGCTGCGGCTCCAGCCGGCGCACAGGCTTTCGGTGGTGGAGCTGGGCATGAACCACCCGGGGGAAATCGCGGAGCTTGCTGCACTGGTGCTGCCCACGGTGGCGCTGGTCAACAACGCGCAACGCGAGCACCAGGAATTCATGTCCACGGTCGAGGCCGTGGCGCGCGAAAACGGGCAGGTCATTCTGGCGCTGGGCGCCGACGGAGTGGCCGTGTTTCCCTCCGACGACACCTACACCCCGCTGTGGCACGAGCTCGCCGGTTCGCGCCGGGTGTTGACCTTCAGCGACACCGACGCCGCCGCCGATGTGGCCGCGCGCCAGGCCGAATGGCGCGATGGCGCCTGGACGCTGGACTTCACCTCGCCCGCTGGCGAGGCCCGGGTACAACTGCACATCGCCGGACGCCACAACGTGCGCAACGCCCTTGCGGCCACCGCCTGCGCCCTCGCTGCCGGTGTGCCGCTCGAGGCCATCGTGCGCGGGCTCGATGGTTTCGAGCCGGTGGGCGGTCGCTCGCGTGCACTGTCGCTGCAGCTGGAGGGACGGCGCGTCACGCTGATCGATGACACCTACAACGCCAACCCCGACTCCATGCGCGCCGCCGTCGACGTGCTCGCCGAACTGCCCGGACCCCGTCTGCTGGCGCTGGGCGACATGGGCGAGGTCGGCGAACAGGGCCTGGCGTTTCACGACGAAGTGCTGCGGCATGCCCTGGCACGTGGCATCGAAGCCGTGCATGTGTCGGGCGACTGGATGCGTCAGGCCAGCGCGGCCCTGCCTGCCATCACCCAGTGGGTCGAAGTCCCCGCCATGGCGGGTGCGGTGAGCGCCGCCATCGCTGACGACCGGCCCGTATACCGCAGCGTGCTCGTCAAGGGGTCGCGGTTCATGCGCATGGAACGTGTGGTGCAGGCGCTGCAGGCGCTGGACATCACCCCCGGAAAAAACAAGAAGGACAACGACCATGCTGCCTAGCCTGGCCCTCTGGCTGCAAGGCCTGTCACCCGAGTTCGGATCCCTGCGGGTGTTCCAGTACCTCACGTTCCGGGCCGTGATGGCGGCCATGACGGCGCTGCTGCTCGGCCTCGTCGCCGGCCCGTACTTCATCCGCCGGCTGGCCGCGCTCAAGATCGGCCAGCCCATTCGCGAGTACGCGATGCAGACGCACCTGAGCAAGGGTGGCACACCCACCATGGGCGGCGTGCTGATCCTGTTCTCGATCGCGCTGTCGACGCTGCTCTGGTTCGATCTTTCCAATCGCTTCGTGTGGATCGTGCTGCTGGTGACGCTGGGATTCGGCGCGATCGGCTGGGTGGACGACTGGCGCAAGGTCGTTCACAAGGATCCGGAAGGCATGCGTTCGCGCGAGAAGTACTTCTGGCAGTCGGTGATCGGCCTCGTGGCCGCGTTCTATCTGGTGTTCGCGGTCTCCGAGTCGAGCAACCTGCGCGTGCTGGAACTCTTCATCGCCTGGGTACGTTCGGGCTTCACGGTGGACCTGCCGCCGCAGGCTGGCCTGCTGGTGCCGTTCTTCAAGGAAATCAGCTACCCCCTGGGCGTGTTCGGCTTCGTGATCATGACCTACCTGGTCATCGTCGGCTCCAGCAATGCGGTGAACCTCACCGACGGTCTCGACGGTCTGGCGATCATGCCGGTGGTGATGGTCGGTTCGGCTCTCGGCGTGTTTGCCTACGTCACCGGCAACGCGGTGTTTGCGCGCTACCTGCTGATGCCGCACATCCCCGGCGCGGGCGAGTTGCTGATCTTCTGTGCCGCCACGGCCGGCGCCGGCCTGGCCTTCCTGTGGTTCAACACCCACCCCGCCCAGGTGTTCATGGGCGATGTGGGCGCGCTCGCGCTCGGCGGCGCCCTGGGCACCATCGCCGTCATCGTGCGCCAGGAAATCGTCCTCGCCATCATGGGGGGCATCTTCGTGGTCGAAGCGCTGTCGGTGATGTTGCAGGTGACCTGGTTCAAGTACACCAAACGGCGCTACGGCACCGGCCGCCGACTGTTCCAGATGGCGCCGCTGCACCACCATTTCGAGAAGAAGGGCTGGAAGGAGACGCAGGTCGTCGTGCGCTTCTGGATCATCACCATGCTGTTGTGCCTCGTGGGGCTGTCCACGCTCAAACTCCGATGAACGAGCAGCACGTCCTCATCCTCGGTCTGGGCGCCTCCGGCCTGTCCATGGCGCGCTGGTGCAGCCGCCAGGGTGCCCGAGTGACCGTGGCCGATACGCGTGAGACGCCGCCGCAGCTGGCCGTCCTGCGCGCCGAATGCCCCGACGCGCAGTTTGTCGCGGGGCCGTTCGACGATGCCTTGCTGGCACGTGCGGCATGGAGCCTGGTGGCGCGCAGCCCGGGCCTGACACCCGATCAGCTGCAGGGCGTCTCGGCATGGACCAAAGAACAGGGCGTGGCCCTGGTGGGTGAACTGGACCTGTTCGCCCGTGCCCTGCGCGAGTTGTCGCAGCGCGCACGTCTGCCTTACCACCCGAAGGTGCTGGCCATCACGGGCACCAACGGCAAGACCACCGTCACCTCGCTGACCGGCCTGCTCCTGCAGCGCGCAGGGCTGAACGTGGCCGTGGCCGGCAACATTGGCCCTGCCCTGCTCGATGTGCTGTCGGCCGCGCTCGACACCGAAGCGGTGGCCCAGCAGGCAGACGACGAACGCGCGGCAGCCGAAGAGGCGAGGGCACAGGCCGAAGCCGAATCGCAGGCTGCCCAGGCCGCTCCGCAGGCGCCGGCGATTGCCGGGGAGCCGACCGAATCGCAGGGCGATGGCGAGGCCATGCCCGAGGTCGATGCCGTCGAACCGCCCGCCAGCGGCGACGCCGAGGAAGAGGGTCCGACCCTGCTCGTGCCACCGCCTGTGGAGCCACCACAACCTGCGCACCTGCCCCAGGCCTGGGTGCTGGAACTCTCCAGCTTCCAGCTCGACGGAACGGCAGGCGGGGACTGGGACGCTGTGCCCACCGCATCCACCGTGCTCAACCTGACGGAAGACCACCTTGACTGGCACGGCAACATGACCGTATACGCCAAGGCCAAGGCGGCGGTGTACGGCACGCAGGCCCTGATGCTGCTCAACCGGGACGACCCCCTGGTCATGGCGATGCAACCCGGTCTGGTGACCGTGAAGGTGGGCAACCGCAACCGTCAGCAAAGTGCACGCCCCTGGGCCAGTTTCGGTTTCGACACGCCGTCCCGCGCTGGCGACTGGGGCATTGAATCGGTCAATGGCATGGCCTGGCTGGTGCGCGCGCTCGCGCTGGACGAAACCCGCAAGCGTGGTCGGGGGGCCGACGAGGACGAGGAGTTGTATTTCCAGCGCCTCATGCCCGTGGACGCTTTGCGCATCCGGGGGCGCCACAACGCCGCCAATGCGCTGGCCGCGCTGGCGCTCGCCAGTTCCACCGGCGCAGCCCTCGGGCCCATGCTGCATGGGCTGCGTGAGTACCGCGGCGAGCCGCACCGTGTGGAGCCCGTGGCCATCATCGATGAGGTCGAGTACTTCGACGACAGCAAGGGCACCAACGTGGGTGCCACGCTGGCGGCCGTGCGCGGCCTGGGTGCCGAGCGCCGGCTCGTCGTCATTCTCGGTGGCGACGGCAAGGGGCAGGACTTCGCACCGCTGGCCGAACCGCTCGCGCGCTTTGCCCGCGCCGTGGTCTACATCGGCCGCGACGCCGGTCGCATCCGCGAAGCCGTGGGTGCCACGCTGGATCAAGCCGGTGTGCTGCAGCTCGACGCCGCCACGCTGTCCGAGGCGGTGACGGTGTCGGCGCAGCAGGCCCGTGCGGGCGATGCGGTGCTGATGTCGCCCGCCTGCGCGAGCCTGGACATGTTCGACAACTACATGCACCGCGCCCGGGTGTTCGTCGAGGCGGTGACCGCCCTGGCCGCCGAGCAGGGCATGAGCCTGGAGGGTGGTCTGTGAAAAAGAAGCCCACGGCCGCCGCGAAAAAGAACAGCGCTCCCTGGGGCGCCCGGTTGCGCGGTGCGCTGGCCGGCATGCTGCCGCGCTGGCCCGGGCGCGACCTCGCCGGTGCGCTGGCCGGTGGTGGCTCGCGCGACGACCTGCCCGTGCGCCTGTCGAACCGCACCTACGCCGGCACGCGCAACGTCGCGGTGCGCGAGCTCGGGTTCGACCAGCCGCTGCTGTGGGTGGTGGTGGCGTTGCTGGCCTGGGGCCTGGTGATGGTGTATTCCGCGTCCATCGCGTTGCCGGACAACCCGCGTTTCTCCAGCTACGCCCACACGCACTTCGTGTTGCGCCATGGCATCTCCATGGCGATCGGCGTGGTCGCGGCCATGGTGGCGTTCCAGTTCCCGATGCGGTCGTGGGAAAAGATGGCACCCTGGCTGTTCGCCGTGGCGCTGGTGCTGCTGGTCATCGTGCTCATTCCCTTCATCGGCCGGGGCGTGAACGGCGCGCGGCGCTGGATCTCGCTGGGCATCATGAACTTCCAGCCCTCCGAGCTGGCCAAGCTGGCGGTGTTGCTGTATGCGGCCAGCTACATGGTGCGCAAGATGGAGGTGAAGGAGCGCTTCTTCCATGCCGTGGCACCGATGGCGGTCGCCGTGGGCGTGGTCGGCATGCTGCTGCTGGCCGAGCCGGACATGGGCGCGTTCATGGTGATCGTGGTGATCGCCATGGGCATCCTGTTCCTGGGTGGCGTGAACGCGCGCATGTTTTTCCTCATGGCCCTGGTGGTGGTGGCCGCGTTTGCGCTCATGGTCATGACCAGCGACTTCCGCCGTCAGCGCGTCTTTGCCTACTTGGACCCCTGGAGCGTCGAGCACGCGCTCGGCAAGGGCTACCAGCTCTCACATTCGCTGATCGCCTTCGGTCGCGGCGAGATCTTCGGCGTGGGCCTGGGTGGCAGCGTGGAAAAACTGCACTGGCTGCCGGAGGCGCACACCGACTTCCTGCTCGCCGTGATCGGAGAGGAATTCGGCTTGCTCGGCGTCGTGGTGCTGATCGCGCTGTTCCTCTGGCTCACGCGCCGCATCATGCACATCGGCCGTCAGGCCATTGCACTGGATCAGGTCTTCTCTGGCCTGGTGGCGCAGGGCGTGGGGCTGTGGATGGGTTTCCAGGCCTTCATCAACATCGGGGTGAACCTGGGAGCCCTGCCAACCAAGGGGCTCACGCTGCCGCTGATGAGCTACGGTGGCTCCGCGATCCTGCTCAACCTCGTGGCCCTTTCCATCGTGCTGCGGGTGGACTACGAAAACCGCCAGATGATGAAGGGAGGCCGCTCGTGACCTCGCCTTGTGCACTCATCATGGCCGGTGGCACGGGTGGTCACATCTTCCCGGGCCTCGCCGTGGCCGAAGCCCTGCGTGAGCGCGGCTGGCGCGTGCACTGGCTCGGCGCCCCGGGCAGCATGGAAAGCCGCATCGTGCCACCGCGTGGCTTCAAGCTGGAGACCATCGACTTCGGCGGCGTGCGTGGCAAAGGGCTGGTCACGCTGGCGTTGCTGCCGTTGCGGCTGCTGCGCGCCTTCTGGCAGGCGCTGCAGGTGGTGCGCCGCGTCAAGCCCGACGTGGTGGTCGGCCTGGGGGGCTACATCAGCTTCCCCGGCGGCATGATGGGCGTGCTCGCGGGCAAGCCGCTGGTGCTGCACGAGCAGAACTCGGTGGCCGGCATGGCCAACCGCGTGCTGGCCGGCGTGGCCGACCGTGTGTTCACCGCCTTCCCCAATGTGTTCAAGAAGGCGCAATGGGTGGGCAATCCCTTGCGCGCGCCGTTCCTGCAGCAACCCGCGCCCGCCGAACGGTTCGCCGGCCGCAGCGGTCCGCTGCGCCTGCTCGTGGTGGGCGGCAGCCTGGGCGCCAAGGCGCTCAACGACGTGGTGCCGCAGGCCCTGGCCCTGTTGCCCGCACAGCAGCAGCCGCAGGTCACGCACCAGAGCGGCGAGAAACAGATCGATGCCTTGCGCGCCAACTATGTGGCTGCCGGTGTGCAGGCCGAGCTCACCCCCTTCATCGAAGACACCGCGCAGGCTTTTGCCGATGCCGACCTCATCGTCTGCCGCAGCGGCGCCAGCACCGTGACCGAGATCGCCGCTGTGGGCGCGGCCGCGCTGTTCGTGCCGTTCCCTGCTGCGGTGGACGACCACCAGACCACGAACGCCCGCTTCCTGGTGGAAGCCGATGCGGCCTGGCTGGTGCCCCAACCTGAACTGACGCCCCAGCGACTGGCGCAGACGCTGCAGACCGTGCAGCGCCCCCAGTTGCAGGCCATGGCCGAAAAGGCCTTGCAGATGAAAAAAACCGAAGCCGTGGCGGCCGTGGTGTCCGCCTGCGAGCAACTCGCGAAAGTCCCGTCTCCATGAAACACGCCATCCGTCACATCCATTTCGTCGGTATCGGCGGCGCCGGCATGAGCGGCATCGCCGAGGTGCTGCTCAACCAGGGTTACCGCATCTCCGGCAGCGACCTGGGCGAGAGCACCGTCACGCGCCGGCTCGTGGCACTGGGCGCGCAGGTGTTCCTCGGTCACGATGCCGCGCACATCGAGGGCGCTGACGCCATCGTCACCTCCACCGCGGTGAAGGAAGACAACCCCGAGGTGGTGGCCGCACACGCAAAGCTGGTGCCGGTGGTGCCGCGCGCGGTGATGCTGGCCGAACTGATGCGCATGAAGAAGGGCGTGGCCATCGCCGGCACGCACGGCAAGACCACCACCACGAGCCTGGTGGCCAGCGTGCTGGCCACCGCCAACCTGGACCCGACCTTCGTGATCGGTGGGCGTCTGAACAGCGCGGGCGCCAACGCGCAGCTGGGCTCGGGCGAGCACATCGTGGTGGAGGCCGACGAATCCGACGCCTCGTTCCTGAACCTGCTGCCCGTGCTGTCGGTCGTCACCAACATCGACGCCGATCACATGGACACCTACGGCCACGACTTCGGCAACCTCAAGACGGCGTTCGTGGACTTCCTGCACAAGATGCCGTTCTACGGTGCGGCCGTGGTCTGCGTGGACGACCCGGCGATCCGCGAGATTCTGCCGCAGATTGCCCGCCCCATCACCAGCTACGGCTTCTCGGAGGACGCGCAGGTTCGTGCCCTCGACGTGCGCGCGGTGGGCACGCAGATGCACTTCACCGTGCAGCGCCGCAACGGCGTGGAGCTGCCCGACCTGGACGTGGTGCTCAACCTGCCGGGCCATCACAACGTGCTCAACGCGCTGGCCGCCATCGGCATTGCGGTGGAACTGGGGGTGTCCGACGAGGCCGTGTTGCAGGCGCTGGCCGAATTCAAGGGGGTCGGCCGGCGTTTCCAGCGCTATGGCGACGCCGCGTTGCCCACGGGTGGCAGCTGCACCGTGGTGGACGACTACGGCCACCACCCGGTGGAGATGGCGGCCACACTGTCCGCCGCGCGCGGTGCCTACCCAGGGCGCCGCCTCGTGCTGGCGTTCCAGCCGCACCGCTACACCCGCACGCGCGACTGCTTCGAGGACTTCGTGAAAGTCATCGGGCAGGCCGACGCCGTGCTGCTTGCCGAGGTCTATGCCGCAGGCGAGGCCCCCATCGTTGCGGCCGACGGCCGCTCGCTGGCCCGTGCATTGCGGGTGGCCGGCAAGCTGGAACCGGTGTTCGTGGACGACATCGCTGCGATGCCGCAAGCGGTGCTGGACAACGCCCGCGATGGCGATGTGGTGCTCTGCATGGGTGCTGGCACCGTGGGCGCCGTGGCCGGCCGCGTGATGGAGCTGGCTGAAGGGGTCGTCAAATGAAACCAGAGGAACACATGCAGGTGGATACGAAGGCTCTGGGCAAGGTGGCCGTGCTCATGGGCGGGCGCTCGGCCGAACGCGAGGTCTCGCTCATGTCGGGCAACGGCGTGTTGGCCGCCCTGAAGTCGAAGGGTGTGGATGCCCATGCCTTCGACCCGGCGGAGCGCGAGATGGGCGAGCTCAGGAAGGAAGGCTTCCAGCGCTGCTTCATCGCCTTGCACGGCCGTTTCGGCGAGGACGGCACGGTGCAGGGTGCGCTCGAGCTCATGGGCATTCCCTACACCGGCCCGGGCGTGATGGCGTCCAGCGTGGCCATGGACAAGCTCATGACCAAGCGCATCTGGGTCGCCGAGGGTCTCTCCACGCCGGCCTGGCGTCAGGTGCGCAGCGCGGATGAAGCAGTGGCCGCGTTCAAGGCACTGGGTTCGCCCATGATCGTCAAACCCGTGCGCGAAGGCTCCACCATCGGTCTGACGAAGGTGACCAGCGAAGCGGAATGCGCCGCTGCCTATGAGCTCGCCGCCCGGCAGGATCCCATGGTGATGTGCGAGCAGTTCATTGCCGGCGACGAAGTCACCTGCCCGGTGCTGGGCACCGGCGCCTCGGCCAGGGCCTTGCCGGTCATCCGCATCGTCGCCCCTGAAGGCAACTACGACTACCAGAACAAGTACTTCACCGACGACACGAAGTACCTCGTGCCTTGCGGCCTGCCTGAAGGCGAAGAGGCAGCCATCCAGGCGCTGGTGCTAAAGGCCTACCTGACGCTGGACTGCCGGGGCTGGTCGCGCGCCGACGTGATGATCGACGCGAAGACGCGCAAGCCCTGGCTGCTGGAAATCAACACCTCGCCCGGCATGACCGGCCATTCGCTGGTGCCGATGTCGGCCAAGGCGGCCGGCCTGTCGTACGAAGACCTGTGCGTGCGGCTGCTCGCCAGCGCGGCGCTGGACAACGCCGCCTGAGGCCCGGAACACCACCATGCCCAGCACCGAACTGCCCCTGGACGTCAAGCTCATGACCGTGGTCACGCACGTCCTGGTCGCGATGTTTGCCGTGCTGAGCCTGGGCCTGTTCACCACCTGGCTGGTGCGCCATCCGGTCTGGTCGGTCAAGGCGATCTCGGTGCACGGCGACGTGTTGCACCAGAACGCCGTGACCTTCCGTGCCCAGCTGTCATCGCAGATGAAGACGCGGCTCACCGGCAGCTTCCTCACGGTGGACCTGCAGCAGGTGCGTGAGATGTTCGAGGCCGTGCCATGGGTGCGCAAGGCCGTGGTGCAGCGCGAATTCCCGAACCGCCTGCGCGTGACGCTGGAGGAACACCAGGCCGTGGCGTGGTGGGGCGAGTCCGGCTCCGGCCAGCTGGTCAACCGCCTGGGCGAGGTGTTCGACGCCAGTCCGGACGACGGCGATGGCCTGCCCGAGCTCGCGGGCCCGCGGGAGAAGTCGGCCCAGGTCTGGGCGCTGTACCAGTTGCTGGGCACCGAGCTCGGCCGGCTCGACCTGGGCCTGGAGCGGCTCGAACTCACCGAGCGCGGCACCTGGCGCGCGCAGCTCGACAGCGGAGCGCGCGTGGAACTGGGCCGCGGTACGCCCGACGAACTGCTGGAGCGCACGCGCCGGTTCACCGGCACGCTGTCGCAGCTCACCGAACGTTATGCAGGCGCGGTGCAGTCCGTGGACCTGCGTTACCCCAACGGTTACGCCTTGCGTCTGCGTGGCGTGACCACTGTCATCGACACGCCGCCCGGCGCCGCACAACCCCGTAGATAAGCAAGAAGCAATCATGGCCAAGGAATACAAGGATTTGGTGGTCGGACTCGACATCGGCACCGCCAAGATCATGGTGGTGGTCGCTGAGGTCCAGACCAACGGCGAACTCAAGCTCGCGGGCCTGGGCGTGTCGGCCAGCCATGGCTTGAAGCGCGGTGTGGTGGTGAACATCGACGCGACGGTGCAGAGCATCCAGCAGGCCCTGAACGAGGCCGAGCTGATGGCCGACTGCCGCATCGCGCGGGTGTACACCGGCATCACCGGCAGCCACATCCGGGGCATCAACTCCAGTGGCATGGTCGCCATCAAGGACCGCGAGGTCAGCGCGACCGACGTGGCGCGAGTGATCGAGACCGCCAAGGCCATCAACATTTCCACCGACCAGCGCCTGCTGCTGGTGGAACCGCAGGAATTCGTGATCGACGGCCAGGAGGTGAAGGAGCCGATCGGCATGAGCGGCATCCGTCTCGAAGCCAAGGTGCACATCGTCACCGGCGCACAGAGCGCGGCGGAGAACATCATCAAATGCGTGCGCCGCTGCGGCCTGGAGGTCGATCAGCTGATGCTCAACCCGCTGGCATCCAGCCAGGCGATCCTCACGGATGACGAGAAGGAACTCGGCGTGGCCTTGGTGGACATCGGCGCGGGCACGACCGATGTGGCCATCTTCTCGGGCGGTGCGATCCGCCACACGGCGGTGATCCCGATCGCGGGCGACCTGATCACCAGCGACATCGCCATGGCACTGCGCACCCCCACGAAGGACGCGGAGGACATCAAGGTGGAAAGCGGTTGCGCCAAGCAGTTGCTGGCCGACCCGGACACGCAGGTGGAAGTGCCCGGCCTGGGCGACCGGGGCCCGCGCATGCTCAGCCGCCAGGCGCTGGCGGGCGTGATCGAGCCGCGCGTGGAGGAGATCTTCTCGCTGGTGCAGCAGGTGCTGCGCGACTCGGGCCACGAGGAGATGCTGTCCTCGGGCATCGTGCTCACCGGCGGCAGCGCGGTGATGCCTGGCATGGTCGAGCTCGGTGAGGACATCTTCCTCAAGCCGGTGCGCCGTGGCATTCCGAACTATCACAGTGCCCTGTCCGACATGGTGGCACAGACGCGTGCGGCCACGGTGATGGGCCTGCTCGAGGAAGCGCGGCTGGCGCGCGTGCGTGGCCACAAGGTGGCACAGAAAGCGGGCTCGATGCAGGGTGCGGTCGAGCGGGTCAAGAACTGGTTCCTGGGGACATTCTGATGAAACTCGCTCGCCACGCCATGCGCTTCTCCCTGGGCCGATGTCGACGACGACGAGGCCGGTGTGCCGAACACACCGGGCCCCCCGGATGACCCGCATCCTCACCCCAATGAACTTCTCGCTTATCGCCGGCATCAAGGCAACAGACACAGTACAAGGAGCATCCCAATGAGCATCGAAATGATCGAAGTCGAAGAATTCAACCAGGGCACGCAGATCAAGGTCATCGGCGTGGGCGGTGGCGGCGGCAACGCGGTCGAGCACATGATCACGCGCAGCGTGCAGGGCGTGGAATTCATCTGCGCCAACACCGACGCGCAATCGCTCTCGCGCAGCGCGGCACACAAGACCATCCAGCTGGGCACCAGCGGCCTGGGCGCCGGCAGCAAGCCCGAGAAGGGCCGCGAGGCGGCCGAAGTGGCCGTGGACGACATCCGCGAAGCCATCGCCGGTGCGCACATGCTGTTCATCACCGCCGGCATGGGCGGTGGCACGGGCACTGGTGCGGCACCCGTGATCGCGCGCGTGGCCAAGGAAATGGGCATCCTGACGGTGGGCGTGGTGACCAAGCCTTTCGACTGGGAAGGCGGCCGCCGCATGACCAATGCCGATAGCGGCCTGGCCGAACTCGAGGCGAACGTGGACTCGCTGATCGTCGTGCTCAACGAGAAGCTGCTGGAAGTTCTGGGCGACGACGTGACGCAGGACGAGGCCTTCGCCCATGCCAACGACGTGCTCAAGAACGCCGTGGGTGGTATCGCCGAGATCATCAACGAGTACGGCAACGTGAACGTTGACTTCGAGGACGTGCGCACCGTGATGGGTGAGCCTGGCAAGGCGATGATGGGCACGGCCGTGGCCGCTGGCCCGGACCGCGCGCGCATCGCCGCCGAGCAGGCTGTGGCCTGCCCGCTGCTGGAAGGCATCGATCTGTCGGGCGCCAAGGGTGTGCTGGTGCTGGTGACGGCGGCCAAGGGTTCGCTCAAGCTGTCCGAATCCAAGCTGGCGATGAACACCATCCGCGCCTACGCCTCGCCTGAGGCGCATGTGATCTACGGCGCCGCATACGACGACAACCTGGGCGACGAGATGCGCGTGACCGTGGTGGCCACGGGTCTGTCCCGCCAGGGGGCGCGCCGCACGGCGCCTCCGCTGCAGGTGCTGCGCACCGGCACCGACAACGTGCCGTTCAATGTGCCGACCGTGAATGCTGCCGTGGGTGGCCCGGGTGCTGCTCAGCCGGACTACAACTCGATGGCCGTGCCCAGCGTCTGGCGCACCAACCGCACGCAAGCCGCGGCCAAGGTGGACGCGCTGGCTTCCGGTGGCATGGACGATTTCGAGATTCCGGCTTTCCTGCGCAAGCAGGCGGACTGAGGTTTTCTCGGAGCTGAGTGCTTTTGGGGGTTTCTCGCCTGCACCTCGCGGGCTCGTGGCCACCGGGCACTCTGCTCCGCGACTGTCCCCCGGCGGCCGGAGGCCGCCTCCTCCTTTATGTCGCTGCGCAGAGCGCCCGGCGTCCACCAGCCAGGCCGTATCCGTGGATCAGGTGGTTCAAACGTTGAGGTCATCGGTGATCGGGTATCCGGCGCAGCGGCATGAAAGGAGGAGGGTGGCGAAGCCGACCGGGGGACAGCCGCGGAGCCGGATACCCGGTCGCCGATGACCGTTGCAGTCGGAGAAAAACACCCGCTATCAAGGTCATCACCTTTCTTAACCATGTTCCGACGCCCCGAAACCTACAATTCACGGATGCTCGCGCAACGCACCCTCAAATCCCTGACCAAGGCGGTTGGCGTCGGGCTGCACAGCGGCCAGCGTGTGGAACTGACGCTGCGCCCCGCCGGACCGGATACCGGCATCGTGTTTCGCCGCGTCGACCTGTCGGCCCCTGTCGAAATCGCCGTCAACGCCATGGCGGTGACCGACACCCGCCTGGCTTCCACCATCTCCAACGGCGGCGTGAAGGTGCACACCATCGAGCACCTCATGAGCGCCTGCGCCGGTCTCGGCCTGGACAACCTCTACGTCGACATCACCGCCGAGGAAGTCCCCATCCTCGACGGTTCTTCGGCGTCCTTCGTGTACCTGCTTCAGAGCGCCGGCATCGTGATGCAGAACGCGCCCAAGCGTTTCATCCGCGTCATCAAGCCGGTGGAAGTGCGCGAAGGTGAGGGCCGCACGCTCAAGTGGGCGCGCCTGGACCCCTACCACGGCTACAAGCTGGCGTTCGAAATCGAGTTCGATCACCCCGCCGTCAACTCCACCGGCCAGCGCGTGGAGTTCGATTTCGGCAGTGGCCAGTACGCCCGCGAGATCGCCCGTGCACGCACCTTCGGCTTCACGCGCGACGTGGAAATGATGCGTTCCAACGGCCTGGCCATGGGCGGCGGGCTGGACAACGCCATCGTCATGGACGACGTGAAGGTGCTCAACGCCGATGGCCTGCGTTACCAGGACGAGTTCGTGAAGCACAAGATCCTCGATGCCGTCGGCGATCTCTACATCGTCGGCAAACCGCTGCTGGCCGCGTACAGCGCCTTTCGCAGCGGCCACGCGATGAACAACCAGTTACTGCGCGCCCTGCTGGAACGGCCCGACGCCTATGAGGTCGTGAGCTTCCAGCATGAGCGCGAAGCGCCGCGAGGCTTCGCCCAGCTCGCGCCGGCCTGGTAAGTCGTTCCGATGCTGCTGTTCCGATGGACTGTCATGCTCCTGCTGCTGGCGGCGGGTGTGTGCTTTGCCTTCTACATCGGCACCGGCCAGGCGCGTTACCGCACCTGGGGCATCGTGATCCTGAAGTGGACGGTCATCGCGGCCCTCGGCTTCTTCGGCGTGCTTGCGCTCGAACGCCTGCTGTAGAAGCGGCCGGCGCTCAGCGGGCGTCGTTCACGGGTCGCACGAAAGCGCTGAACAGTTGCACCTCGGTGGTGTGGATCAGTCCGATCTTCATTTCCACGACCATCTCGCGGCCCTGCCGGTTCACCACCGTGCGACGCATCCGCTGCCCTGTGAAAGGGGCCTTGCCTGTGGTGTGGAAGTGGGCCAGCGCCTGCACGAAGGTGGTGTGGAAGCGCTCGGGCAGCAGCGTGTCGGCCAACGATTGGCCCAGCACCTCGAAGCGCTTCCAGCCGAACAGCTTCTCCGCTTCGTTGTTCCAGTCGGTGATGCAGCCGTCGAAGTCCATGCCGATGAAGGCCTCCTGCGCGGTGTCGATCACGGTCTGCACACGTTCCTCGTTGGCGCGCACGTCGTCCAACGCTTCGCGCAATTCGGCGGTGCGTTCGCTCACCCGCCGCTCCAGCGCAGCGTTGCTGTGGCGCAATTCCGCTTCGTTCTCCTGCAGGCTCTTGACCAGCGAGTTGAATGCCTGTCCGAGTGCGGCCACCTCGCGGTAGGCCGCTTCGGCAGGGGCTTTCACCGCGTAGCCCGCCTCGATGCCGCGGGCCACGTCGGTCAGGTTCTGCAGCGGGCGTGTGATCAGCCGGGCGGCAAGCCAGCCGAGCAGCGAGAACAGCAACGCACCAGCCAACCCGCCGGCAAGCAGGCGCCGGTGCAACTGGTTCACCGGTTCATAGGCCTCCTGCAGCGTCTGGCGCACCAGCAGCCGCCAGCCCAGGCCCGGGTAGCCATCGAACCCTGCGTCATGGCTGTAGCCCACCAGGTAGGTCTTGCCGTCGGGCCAGGTCTCCTTCGAGTGTCCGGATACGCCCCGTCCGGCGGCCTCCAGGCTGGGCAACTGCAGCGTCGTGCCCTGCACGCCAGTGGGGCCCAGCAGCACGGAGCCGGTGTTCGAGACGATCAGCAGTTCGACGGTGCGGTGGCGGGTCACGGAGGCGAAGATGGTGTCGCGGATGTCGTTCGCCCATTTCCAGGACAGGTGCACACCGAGAACTCCCGTGGTTTGTCCAGAGGTGTCTTTGAGGGGAAACGCAATGTCGACGAAGCGCAGCGGCTCACCCCCGGAAGGGCCGAGCAACGGTGCGAGCAGCACCGCGTCGTGCACGTCGCTCATGGGGCGGCCGGCCAGCGCATTCCGGAACCACGGACGCGCAGAGACGTCCACCCCTTCCAGCATGCCGCGCGTGGCGGTGCGCACCACACCGGCGGTATCGGTCACACCGATCCAGGCGTAGTGGGGATAGCTCTTTTGCAGTGCTTCGATTTCCTGCCGTCCCCGTTCGGGTGGGAGCCCGCCACCCAGCCGCTCGGTGAGCAGGCGCACCTCACGAAAGCGCTCGTACATCGAACGGTCCAGCCTGCTGGCCGTCTGTTGCGCCAGCTCCGACAGATTGGCACCAATGGACTCGCGCACCTGGTTGCTGGCGGCCCGGTCGCTGAACAGGGTCAGGCTCAGCGTCAGCAGCACCGACAGGGCCGTGAAGGCGATGGCAAGTCCCGCCCCCAGGCCGACCCGGTGAATGCGGTTGTTCATCATTTCAGTACACCCGGCCGGCTTTGTAGGCAGCGTGCGTGCGCGCCTGTTGCGGCGACACCTTGTTGATCGCCGACAGCGTGCGGCTCACCTGCGCGTGCGTGATGGCCAGGCCGAGGGCGTCGGCGGCATCCTTGCCGGGCAATCCGGGCAGTTGCAGCAGCCGCCTGACCATCTCCTGCATCTGCGGCTTGCCTGCCTTGCCGTTGCCCGCCACGGCCTTTTTCAGCTGAAGCGCGGTGTATTCCGCCACCGGTAGCCGGTTGGCCACCAAGGCCGTCAGGCAGGCGCCGCGCGCCTGACCCAGCAACAGCGTGGCCTGCGGGTTGACGTTCACGAACACGATTTCGCAGACCGACATTTCGGGCTGGTAGCGCGCCACCACCTCGGTGATGCCATCGAACAGGATCTTGAGCCGTTCGGGCAGCAGGGCGCCGTCCTTGGGGCTGGTCTGGATGGTGCCGCTGGCCACGTAGTGCAAGGCTGCGCCTTCCGTGTCGATCACGCCAAAACCGGTGCATTGCAGGCCGGGGTCGATGCCGAGGATGCGCATGCTGGATGTCTTCAAAGATCGAATGTCCAGCGCACCGAGTGGAAGAAGACCGGTGCGGCGAAGCACAGGGCGTCCACGCGGTCCAGCAAGCCGCTGGCGCCGGTGACCGAGCGGCCGGCGAGGCCCCAGTGGGTGACGCCACGGTCGCGCTTGATGGCTTTCATGACGAGATGCCCGAAGCTGCCCGCGACGCAGGCGATCAGCGCCATGGCCAGGGCAGGCAAGGGCTTGAACGGCGTGAAGCCCGACAGCACCGCGCCAAGCAGGCCACCTGCCGCCAGGCCCAGCGCCCAGCTGCGCCAGTGGAAACTGCCACTGATGGCAGGGGCCACCGGGTGGCGCAGGCCACGTGCGGCCAGGTGCTGCACCAGCATGCAGGTCTGCACCACGAGCACGATGAAGAACACCAGGAAGGCCGTCTTGCCCGCGAAGCCAGGGAAGTTGAGCAACAGAAGGGCCGGCACATGGCTCATGCCATACACGCAGACCATGATGCCCCACTGCAGCTTGGCGTTGCGCTCCAGAAAGCGCTGGGGGTCGTTGCCCAGCGCGCTCACCACGGGGATTGCCAGGAACACGTAGACCGGGATGAACACGGTGAAGAGGTTGAAGCGCTCGGTCCAGACCAGCGCGTACTGCAAGGGCAGCACGACGAAGAAGGCCAGCACCAGGCTGCGGTGGTCTCCCCGGCGCGTGGGCGAGAGGCTGATGAATTCGCGCAGTATGAAGAAAGAGACCACGCCGAACAGCACGATGGCGAAGCCCTCGCCCATGACCCAGCCGAACCAGAACACCAGCATCATCATCCAGGAACTGCGCAGCAGCGCCTGGTTGTCCTGCAGGCGCAAGGCCCGCTCGCCGGTGATGTCGTCGTCCCCGGAGCGGCGCTCGCGCAGCGACAGCAGCACGCCCACGCCGCTGGCGATGATCAGCAGGCCGAACAGCACCACGAAGACCAGGCTGACCTGCTGGTCGGGGGTGAGGCCGCGGAGGAAGGAGCCCATCAGATGGCCGTCCGCCGGGCCGCCCCGAGGGCGGTCGCCACCCCCTCGGGGGGCAACGAATACACGAAGTGAAGAGTGTGGGGGGTCATATTTCTCTCAATGCCATGACGGCTTCGCGTGCGCGTTTGAGGAAATCGGCACGCGGCTCTTCGGCGCCAAGCACCAGCGGTTCGCCGAAGGTGACCGAGCACAGCACCGGCACCGGCACCACCTCGCCCTTGGGGATCACGCGTTGCACGTTGTGGATCCAGGCCGGCACCAGTACCACACCAGGAAACCGCAGCGCGAGGTTGTAGAGGCCCGACTTGAATGGCTGCGGGTCTTCCTCGTGACCGCGGGTGCCTTCGGGGAACAGGATCAGCGAGTCGCCGCTGTCAAGTGCCTGCACCAGGGGGGCCAGCGGGTCTTCGTCGCCCTTGCGTTCGCGCTCCACATAGACTGCGTTGAACACCTCCGTGGTGATCCAGCGCTTGAAGTTCGAGGCGGTCCAGTAGTCCTTGGCCGCGATCGGCCGCGTGATGCTGCGCAGTTCGTGCGGCAGGGCGGCCCAGATCAGTACGAGGTCCGCGTGGCTCTGGTGGTTGGCGAAGTAGATGCGCTGTTCGGCCTTGGGCGGACATCCGTGCCAGCGTGCTTGTGCGCCGGTGAGCAGGCGCACCAGGCCGAGCAGGAGGACGCTCATGAACGTGGCGCGAAGGTTCATGGCAGCACCACCCCGCCCATGCGTGCGACGATGGTGCCGGTGCGCCGTGCCAGGTAGGCCGAGCCCTGGCGGGTTTCGAAAAACTTGGGCGAGGGCAGCATCACCGCCAGCCGTGCGGCTTCGTGGGCGTTGAGTTTGCTGGCCGGCTTGTTGAAATAGCGCTGGGACGCGGCTTCGGCGCCGAAGACGCCCTCGCCCCATTCCACGCTGTTGAGGTAGATCTCCAGAATGCGGCGTTTGTCGAGCACGAGCTCGAGCATGATGGTGAGCACCAGTTCCTGGCCCTTGCGCAGCAACTGGCGTTCGCCCGACAGCAGCAGGTTTTTGGCGAGCTGTTGCGTGATCGTCGAGCCGCCGACCACCTTGGGCTCACGCGCGGGCTGGGAGGGCTGGCGTGTGGCGCGCTTTTCGGCTTGCTGCTGGCGCCGCTCGTTTTTTTGCCAGGCGCCTTCGATGGCGCCCCAGTCCACCCCTCTGTGTTCAAAAAAACCTGCGTCTTCGGACGCGATCACCGCACGTTTGAGCAGGGGGCTGATCTGTTCGTCAGGCACCCAGCGGTGCGACCAGCGCCACTCCTTGTCGGACTGAAGGCTGGTGCCAGCGATGCGCCAGGCTTCGGAGCGCATGAAGGCGGTGCTGGTGGGGTCGACGGCAACCATGAGCGCGATGCGCGCCAGGAAGAACAGCTGCAGGGCCACACCAGCGAGGAGCAACCACAGGATCCAGCGACCGAACGATTTCATGCGGCGCGGCGGATCATTGCCCCGACAGCTGCGTCTGCAGCGTTTCGTCGCGCGTGAAGCGGAAGCGCGAGACGACCACGATCTGGTCTGCCTGGCGCCGCATGGCGTCGTTGAAGCGGCCGAAGGACAGGCTGCGAACGATGGCCTGGGCACGGCGGTCCAGCTGCGAGATGCCCGATGGCTGCACCACCTCGGTGTCGAGCACGGCGCCGTCGTGGTTGACCGTGATGGTCATCGTGAGCTCGCCGTAGAGCTTGCGCCCGCCGGCTTCGGGGAAGTTGGTGGTGCCCCGGTCCTCGATCTTGCGGCGCAGCTCGTCGTAGTAGATGGCGTAGACCGCCTCGCGCGTGGCGGGGCTGATGTACCGCTTCTTGGGACGGGCGTTTTCCTCGTTGATGCGCTTCTCGATCTCGGCCAGGATCTTCACCAGCGCGCGGCGTTTCTGTTCGCGTTCCGACGAGGCTTCGTTGGGGTTAACCGACTCGGGGTCGGGTGGCGGCATCTTGGCGAGTTCGCGCCGCACCTGGGCGAGCAGGCGATTCTGCTGCTCGCGCAGCATCTCGATCGTGCGTTCGTCCTCCTCGTGGGCATCGCCGATACGCGCCACGGTGGATGGCGGCAGGGGTGAAGTGGCCCGGCCGCGTTCCGCATCGCCACCGCCGGCCAGCGAGGCCTGCGCGATGGCCGCCGCCTTCTCGGGTCGCTCGTTGCCTTTGGCATTGACGAGGATCACTTCCAGCGGCGTGTCCTGGAACACACGGTTGAAGCGCTCAGGGTCCACGAAGCGCACCGTGAGCAGGGCGGCATGGACGATGACCGACACCCCCAGTGCCAGCTGCAGTGTGCTCAGCTTCTTGAGATAGGACAGGGCAGACGACTTCACGCGGGCATTATCCGCGCTGGGTGCCGCCCCGGCATCAACCGGCTGCCGGGCCGGGCGTTTGGGGGGACTGGGCGGTTTCCGCATCGGGCTCGTTCACGTCGATGGCGAGCGCCAGCGGTGCTGCGGCCAGTGCCTCGTCCTCGGTATCCTCGCTGGCGTTCTCCTCCACGTCCTCCACCGGGAGGTCCAGCCGTTCGATGACAGTGCCGTGGACGTCGAGCGTGATGTCGTCGATTTCGCCCAGCCTCACCCGCACATGGGCGCCCCGGGGGAGGCCTTCGGCGCCCAGCACCTGCAGCACCAGTGGCAGCGTGTCGGCGCGGACCAGGTTGTCCTTGATCAGCGTGGCGGTCACTTCGGTGATGTCCTGCTGGCGCAGGTACTGCAGCGTCCAGTAGCGCTCCATGCCATTCTGGAAACCGTTGTAGGCGGTGTAGGCGGCATCGAAGGCGCTGATGACGGAGAACAGGCTGGCGTCCTTGGGTTTGAACGGTGCGGCGAGCGCAGCGGTCTTGCCATGGCGGGCACAGGCGATGATCTGCCACTGGTTGACCAGGTCGACGTAGCGGCGCAGGGGCGATGTGCTCCAGGCATAGCTCTTGACACCGATGCCCGCGTGCGGCTGGGCCTTGGTGCCCATGCGCACCTTCACGCCGGGTTGCAGGCTGGCCTGGCTGCGGTAGATGCCGGGCACGCCGCAATCGGCCAGCCAGGTGCCCCAGGTGCTGTTGGCCAGGATCATCGCTTCGGCGACCATCAGGTCCAGCGGCGCACCGCGCTTGCGGGTGCCAATCACGACGCTTTCGTCGCCCTGGGGCGCCTCGCCATCCACGCCTTCGAGCCGGAAGGTGTAGTCCGGCCGCGTGAAGTTCTCTGGCTTGCCACGCACCACCTCGCGCTGGGCTTTCAGGTGCAGGGCGAGCCGGAACAGGAAGGCCAGTGATGGCTGCAGCGCCGCGACCTCGGCGGAGGCACCGCCGGTGGGCGCTTCGCCGGTCAGCCAGGCTTCGGTGATCACCGAGTCGAGCTGATCGTGGCGCAGGTTGGCGGCGATCGGCACGCGTTCGAGCGCGGTGCGGCTCTCGGTGACCGCCAGCGTGGTTTCGTCGAACGTCACGTAGAGCGACACGGCGGGACAGTCGCGCCCAGCCTGCAGCGTGTAGGCCTGCACCACGTCATCGGGGAGCATGGTGAGCTTGTGGCCGGGCATGTAGACGGTGGACAGCCGCGTGCGCGCGACCTGGTCGATGACGCTGTCAGGAGCCACAGCCAGGCCAGGTGCCGCGATGTGGATGCCCAGCGTGACACTGCCGCTGCCCAGGCCCTGCAGCGACAGGGCGTCATCGATCTCGGTGGTGGCCGAATCGTCGATGGAGAAAGCCTGCACTGGCGCCAGCGGCAATTCGTCGGCAATCCCCGGTGCCTGCAAGGCGGGGAATCCGGTGCCCTTGGGAAACTGATCGAACAGGAAGCGCTGCCAGTGGAACTGGTAGGCGCTGCGGATCGCGCCGGCGTTCTGGAGCAGCGTCAACGGCGCGGTGTGGCTGCTTCGTGCGGCCTCCACCACGGCCTTGTATTCGGGCGCGTTCTTGTCGGGCCGGAAAAGGATTTTGTAAAGCTGCTGGCGCACCGGCTCGGGACAGGTGCCGCTGGCCAGTTCGGCGGCCCAGGCCTCGATCTGCGCCTGCACCTGCTTCTTTTTCTCGATCGCGGCCAGCGCCTGGGCCAGGATCTCGGGCGGGGCCTTCTTGTAGCGGCCCTTGCCGGCCCGGCGGAAGTAGTGCGGAGCGCCCTGCAGGCACAACAGCGCCGCGACCTGCTCGGTGGTGCCAGCGTTGTCGCTGAAGTACTCGTGGGCGAGATCGGCAAAACCGAACTCGTCCTCGGGCGCAAATTCATACGCCAGATCGAGCTCCATGGTGTCGGCCAGCGCGGTGGCGGCAGACATCAACTGGCTGGGGGCGGGCTTCTCGAAACGGAGCAGCGCGTGGGGCGCCTTGACCTTGACGCGCTTGCCCGATTCGAGCTCGACCTGCAGGGAACTTTCGGCTTCGGACAGGAGACGGCCGGTCAGCAGCTTGCCGGCTTCATCAAACAGGATATGCATGCGCGGGATTGTCCCACGCATGCGCTACAGATCCAGGAAACGGAACAGGTCGTCGATATGGGCGTCGAAGTCGCTGATCGCGTGATCGCCGCCTTCCAGCAGGCGAATCGTGCCGCCCGCGCAGAAAGCCACCATTTCGCGCCAGTCCAGCGCCTCGTCACCCTTGGCCACGATGGCGAACTGGCGTTCCGGCGTGGCTGGTGCCACGGCCGAGAGTCGGTCGATGTCGTCCTGCTGTGCCTGCAGCTCGGCCACGAAGCCTGGCTCGAAGAAAAAGCGCTCCTCGGGAGCGTGCCACGCAGTCTGCTCACCGATGTGGTTGGCGAGGTCGCGGGCCGGAAAAGGGGCCGGGTTGAGCAGCACTGACGGGCAGCCGTTCTGCAGCGCCACCCAGCGTGCATAGAAGCCACCGAGGGATGAGCCCATCACCGCCATGGTGTCCCGCGGCCAGGCTTCGATGTCACGAAGGACCAGGGCCATCGCCTCGCGTGGCGATGGCGGCAACTGGGGGCACCACCAGACCACCCCCGGGTGCCGCGTCCGCATGCGCACGGCCACCTTCTGCGCCTTCATCGACTGCGGCGAGGAGCGAAAACCATGCAGGTACAGGAGGTGGGTGGTGGCGGGTTTCATGGGGGAAGGATAATCGGGGCCCAACATGGCCGCCGTCTTCGACAAACCCACCCTGCTGCAGCGCATCGCCCCGATCTTTCAGGGGTTTGATGGGTGGCTGCTGTTCGCGATCCTGCTCATGGCCGGCGCTGGCCTGATCACCATGTACTCGGTGGGCTTCGACCATGGCACCCGGTTTTCCGCGCACGGTCGCAACATGGCCCTGGCGCTCGGGCTGATGTTCATCGTGTCGCAGGTGCCACCGCAGCGCCTGATGTCGCTCGCGCTGCCGCTGTACACCGTGGGGGTGCTCCTGCTGCTCGGCGTGGAGGTGTTTGGCATCATGCGCAAGGGCTCGCAGCGGTGGCTGGACATCGGTGTGACCGTCATCCAGCCAAGCGAGCTCATGAAGATCGCGATGCCGCTGATGCTGGCATGGTGGTTCCACCGCCGTGAAGGCCAGCTCAAGTCCCTGGATTTCGTGGTGGCGGGTGTGCTGCTTGCCATGCCCGTGGCCCTCATCCTCAAGCAGCCCGATCTGGGCACCTCGCTGCTGGTGCTGTCGTCCGGGCTGTGCGTGATCTTCTTCGCCGGATTGAGCTGGAAGCTGATCCTGCCGCCTGTGGTGCTGGGTGCGATTGGCGTGGTGGCCTTGATCATCATGGAGCCGCAGATGTGCGCGCCCGGGGTCGACTGGCAGATCCTGCATGAGTACCAGCGACAGCGTGTCTGCACGCTGCTCGACCCGTCCAAGGACCCGCTCGGCAAGGGCTTCCACATCATCCAGGGCATGATCGCCATCGGTTCAGGCGGGCTCTGGGGCAAAGGCTTCATGCAGGGGACGCAGACGCATCTGGAGTTCATTCCGGAGCGCACCACCGACTTTATCTATGCCGCTTTTTCCGAGGAGTTTGGGCTCATGGGTGTGCTCGGGCTCATGGCGGGCTTCATTTTCCTCATTGTGCGTGGCCTGCTGATTGCCGTGGAGGCACCCACCCAGTTTTCGCGACTGGTGGCGGCGGCGGTCACGCTCAACGTGTTTGTGTATGCCTTTGTCAATATGGGCATGGTGAGCGGCATCCTGCCGGTGGTGGGCGTGCCGCTGCCGTTTGTGAGCTATGGTGGTACCGCCATGGTGACGCTGGGCGTGGGGTTGGGCATCCTGATGTCGATCGCCAAATCCAAGCGGCTGATGCAGTCCTAGGCACTGCAATGGCCAAGACCCTGGTGCTCGTGTGTGGGGCCGGGGTTCTTACAATGGCCCGATGATTTCACGCGAACCCACCCTGGCCCGCCTGGCCACCGCCCAAAGCCTGCTGCTCGAACCGTTCGGCCTGAGCCCGACGCACCTCCAGCGTGCGCTCGGCGAGATCATGTCTCACGGTGTCGACGATGCCGATCTCTACTTCCAGACCACACGCAGCGAAGGCTGGAGCCTGGAGGAAGGCATTGTCAAGACGGGCAGTTTCAGCATCGACCAGGGTGTGGGTGTGCGTGCTGTCAGCGGCGAGAAGACGGCGTTCGCCTATTCCGACGACCTGTCATGGGATTCCCTCATCGATGCCGCCCACACCGTGCGCTCGATTTCCGCGCAGGGGCAGGGTCGCAAGGCGCGTGTTCCGACGGTGAAGGTGCCCAAGTCGCGCTCTCTCTACCCCAGCCTGGATCCGATCGCCACGCTGGACAGCACCGCGAAGGTGGCGCTGCTGGAAAAGGTGGAGCGCATGGCCAAGGCCAAGGACCCGCGCGTCAAGCAGGTCATGGCCGGCCTGGCCAGTGAGTACGACGTGGTGCTGGTCGCCCGTGCCGATGGCACCCTGGCGGCTGATGTGCGGCCGCTGATCCGTCTGTCGGTGACGGTGATCGCCGAGCAGGCGGGTCGGCGCGAAGCCGGTTCGTCCGGTGGCGGTGGCCGTTTCGGGCTGGCTTACTTCGATGACGGCGTGGTGCAGTCGTACGTGGACGAAGCGGTGTCGTATGCGCTGACCAACCTCGACGCCCGGCCCGCCCCCGCCGGCGAGATGGTGGTCGTGCTCGGTTCAGGCTGGCCAGGCATCCTGCTGCACGAGGCCGTGGGCCACGGGTTGGAGGGCGACTTCAATCGCAAGGGCTCGAGCGCCTTCTCCGGCAAGATCGGCCAGCGCGTGGCGGCCAAGGGTGTGACGGTGCTGGATGACGGCACCATTGCCGACCGCCGAGGCTCGCTCAACGTGGACGACGAAGGCCATGCCTCGCAGCGCAATGTGCTGATCGAGGACGGCATCCTGCGTGGCTATATCCAGGATGCGATGAACGCGCGCCTGATGGGTGTGAAGCCCACCGGCAACGGCCGCCGCGAAAGCTACGCCCATGTGCCCATGCCGCGCATGACCAACACCTACATGCTCGGTGGTGACAAGGCACCCGAGGAGATCGTGGCCAGCATCAAGAAGGGGCTGTACGCCACCAATTTCGGCGGTGGCCAGGTCGACATCACCAGTGGCAAGTTCGTGTTCTCGGCCAGCCAGGCCTACTGGGTCGAAAACGGCCAGATCCAGTACCCGGTGAAGGGGGCCACGCTGGTGGGCAACGGCCCGGACGCACTGACCCGTGTGAGCATGATCGGCGACGACATGAGGCTCGACAGCGGAGTCGGCACCTGCGGCAAGGAAGGCCAGAGCGTGCCGGTGGGCGTGGGCCAGCCAACCTTGCGCATCGACGGTCTCACCGTGGGCGGAACGGCCTGAGATTGAACTGTCAGTTGCTTGTGCTACATTCCGCTCCCATGACCCTGCGCTTCGCCTTTTTTGCCTTTTATTTTTGGTTCTCAGTCCCCGGCGGACGAGAGGCGAAGCTGTAAGCGCATCACCGAATCTCGAAACAACCGCCGGAGCTCCAAGCCCGGCGGTTTTTTTTTGCCCCACCGATACTTTTTTCTAACCAAGCCTACCCAGGAGCCATGTGATGACCGTCAAGAACGCCCCCGCCAGCAGCGACGCCTGGCATGCCCGTCCTGTCGACAAAACCAGCCAGACCGACGACGAACGCATCAAGGACATCACCGTGCTTCCGCCTCCCGAACACCTGATCCGCTTTTTCCCCATTGGCGGAACCCCGGTCGAGTCGCTCATCAGCGAGACCCGCCAGCGCATCCACCGCATCCTGCACGGGCAGGACGATCGCCTGCTGGTCGTGATCGGACCGTGCTCGATCCACGATCCGGCGGCAGCAGTGGACTACGCGCGCCGCCTCAAGCCCTTGCGTGAAAAGTACGCCAACACGCTGGAGATCGTGATGCGCGTCTATTTCGAGAAGCCGCGCACCACGGTGGGCTGGAAGGGGTTGATCAACGACCCGTACCTGGACGAGAGTTACCGCATCGACGAGGGCCTGCGCATCGCGCGCCAGCTGCTGATCGAAATCAACCGGCTGGGTCTGCCGGCCGGCAGCGAATTCCTGGACGTGATCTCGCCGCAGTACATCGGCGACCTGATTGCCTGGGGGGCGATCGGCGCGCGCACCACCGAAAGCCAGGTGCACCGCGAGCTGGCGTCGGGCCTGTCCGCCCCGATCGGCTTCAAGAATGGCACGGACGGCAACATCAAGATCGCGACCGATGCGATCCAGGCGGCTTCGCGTGGCCACCACTTCCTCTCGGTGCACAAGAATGGCCAGGTAGCCATCGTGCAGACCAATGGCAACAAGGACTGCCACGTGATCCTGCGCGGTGGCAAGACGCCGAACTACGACGCTGCGAGCGTCGCTGCGTCGGTGAAGGAGCTCGAGGCGGCCAGGCTGCCCGCGCGCCTGATGGTCGATTGCAGCCATGCCAACAGCAGCAAGCAGCACGAAAAACAGCTCGAGGTGGCTCGTGACATCGCGGGCCAGATCGTGGGTGGATCGCGCAGCATCTTCGGCGTGATGATCGAGAGCCACATCGAAGCGGGTGCGCAGAAATTCACCCCTGGGAAAGATGACGTGCGCGGACTCAAATACGGTCAGAGCATCACCGACGCGTGTCTGGGCTGGGACGATTCGCTGCAGGCTCTGGAGATGCTGTCAACCGCAGTGCGGACCGCTCGTGCCGGATAAGTCCGCGGGCTTTCACGGGGTGGATCGCAATTGGCGCACGGGCCACAATGCTGCAGAAGATTGATCAGGAGAATCCGACATGCGCAGCCAAGTGACCGTGAGCTGGGGCGACTCCGCCAGCTACCCGTTCGATCTCGAAGAAGTGCAACCCATGCCGCACGACCTCGCCCGCGCCTGGCTCGACGAGCAATTCACCGTCCTCGGCTGTGACCCGATCCGGCCCACGGGCAAGGTGCTGACGGCAGACAAGATTCTTTGTGTGGCCGAGGCGGCCGGAGAGGGCTTCTTCCGGGATGCCGCTCACCGCCATTGGGCCATGGCCTTCGCCCGCGCCGCGAGTGCGGCGCTGGCCAAGCCCGTGGTGTCGATCGACGTGCCCCGGCACTCGCTCTCATACTGACAGGGGTGTGGCCAGCCCCTGCGATGAGATCAGCCAGCCAGCGACTTCAGCAGGCGGTCGTGGATACCGCCGAAGCCGCCGTTGCTCATGCACACGATGTGGTCGCCTGGCAGAGCGGCTGCGGTCACCTGGTGCACCAGCTCATCGATATTCCGGCCCACCTGGGCGCGTGAACCCATGGGGGCAAGGGCTTCCGCCGCGTCCCAGTCGAGCCCGCCTGCATGGCAGAACGCCAGATCGGCCGCTTCCAGGCTCCATGGCAACTGGGACTTCATGGTGCCCAGTTTCATCGTGTTGCTGCGCGGCTCGAACACCGCCAGGATGCGCCCACGCGGACTGCCCAGCTTGCGCTGCAGTCCATCGAGCGTGGTGCGGATGGCGGTGGGATGATGGGCGAAGTCGTCATAGACCGTGATCGCACCTCCGGTGCGCGCCACGGTGCCACGAATTTCCATGCGCCGGCGCACATTCTGGAAGCTGCCCAGCGCACGAGCGGCATCGGCCGGCGATACGCCGACGTGCTCGGCTGCCGCAATGGCCGCCAGCGCGTTGAGCTGGTTGTGCACGCCGGTCAGTGCCCACTCCACGCGGCCCACGGGCATGCCATGGCGGAGCACGTCGAACGCATGTGGCTCGCCGTGGGCGGTGAAGTCGCTCACCGCCGCCCCAAAGCTGCGTACCTCGCTCCAGAGCCCTTTGTGCAGCACGCGCTCCAGGCTGTCTTCCAGTCCGTTCACGATCACACGCCCGCTGGAAGGAACGGTGCGAACGAGATGGTGGAACTGGCGCTCGATCGCTGCCAGGTCATCGAAGATGTCGGCGTGATCGAACTCCAGGTTGTTCAGAACGGCGGTGCGTGGCCTGTAGTGGACGAATTTGCTGCGCTTATCGAAGAAGGCCGTGTCGTACTCATCGGCTTCGATGGTGAACACATGGCCCTGGCCCAGACGGGCCGACACGCCGAAGTTCATCGGGACGCCGCCGATCAGGAAACCTGGCTGCAGGCCGCTGGCTTCCAGTATCCAGGTCAGCATGCCCGTCGTGGTGGTCTTGCCATGGGTGCCGGCAACGGCCAGCACATGGCGGCCTTGGAGCACATGCTCCGCCAGCCACTGGGGGCCGCTGGTGAAAGGCGCGCCGCTGTCCATGATGGCTTCCATCAGCGGGAACCTGGGGGTGCCGTCGGGTTGGCGGACTCGGCTGACCACGTTGCCGATCACGAACATGTCGGGTTTGAACGCCAGCTGATCGGCACCGAAGCCTTCGACCAGATCGATGCCCAGGGCGCGCAACTGATCGCTCATGGGCGGATAAACGCCGGCATCGCAGCCGGTCACGCGGTGGCCGGCTTCGCGGGCCAGGGCGGCGAGCCCCCCCATGAAGGTGCCGCAGATGCCCAGAATGTGTATGTGCATCCCGGGATTCTAGGGGGCGTGCACACCGCTTTCGAGGGTATGGCCGGCGGGCTCGATGCGGATCTCGATGACGCGGCACAATCCTCCCATGGACGCCACCCGAGATGACACCCTCCATGAAATCGCTGCCGTGGCCGCCCGGCTGGTTGTCGAGGAGGGCCTGGAGTACGCTGCAGCCAAGCGGCGCGCGGTCAAGCAGCTGGGTTTGCCGGCCCGCACACCGCTTCCTGACAACGTGATGCTGGAAGTGGCGGTGCGCGAGGACATTGCCGTGTTCTGCGCCGAAACCCAGTCCGTGGAACTGCAGGCGCTGCGTGAGCTGGCACTGCTGTGGATGGACCGTCTGCAGATCTTCCGCCCTCATCTCGGCGGTTCGGTGTGGCATGGGACGGCGACGAGGCACAGCGATATCTATCTCCAGTTGTTCTGCGACGACCCCAAGGCACCTGAATGGACATTGCTCGACCATCGTGTCGAGTACCACCCCGGCACGGTGAATGGTTGGAGGGGCGAGCCGGTGGAAGCGCTGACATTGCGCGCCCGCAGCGAAACGCTGGGGCAGTGGGTGTTGGTGCACCTCATGGTGCACGACCTGGACGATCTTCGGGGAGCCCTCAAGCCCGATGCGCAGGGGCGAAAGCCCAGGGGGGATGTGGCTGCCTTGCGCCGGCTGCTGGCTGGGGAGGCCGTGGCATGAGCCTGAAGCGAAGAACCCTCTGGATGGCGGGGGTGGCAGTGGCTGCTGGCGGCGCTGGCGCTCTGGTGGCCACGCACCGCTTCCAGCTTCAGCCTGTGATGAGCGAGGCCGAGACCGCATTCTGGGCTGGCTCGTTCGATGGGCCGAACGGGGAATCCCTGCGCATGGCCGACTTCCGGGGCAAACCCTTGCTGGTGAATTTCTGGGCGACCTGGTGCCCCCCCTGCGTGGAGGAATTGCCGCTTCTGAACCAGTTTCATGCGGCACATGCCGCACGGGGGTGGCAGGTGGTCGGTCTGGCGGTGGACCAGCCCAGCGCAGTGCGCGGCTTCATGCAGAAGCTTCCCCTCCGGTTCCCGGTCGGCATGGCCGGCTTTGCCGGCACCGAGCTCAGCAAGAGTCTGGGCAATCCCACCGGTGCCTTGCCGTATACCGTTGTGTTCGGCACCGACGGCGCGATTCTTCATCGCAAGATCGGGAAGGTATCCGAGACAGATCTGGCCCAGTGGGCAGAGCTCGGGTGACCTTTCGTCAATCCGCGCGAACGTGATCCGAAAAAGGGGTAAATTCCTCCCTTCTACAAGAACAGCCCGAGGTTGATGGCGCTTCTCCGCGCCTCAAGACCCTCACGGGCGCGGGGTTGGACAGCCGGTCCGTTCGTGTACACTGCGGCACCCCGGCGGGTTGATGCACCTATTATTTCAATGAAATTGAGTGCTTTTAGATCAACTTGACCGATCTTCGTTGGAGAAATCATGGATTTAAGAAAACTGAAGACACTGATCGATCTCGTGTCCGAGTCGAACGTGTCCGAGCTCGAAATCACCGAGGCCGAAGGCAAGGTACGCATCGTCAAGAGCGCTCCGGTCGTGGCCGCCGCTCCCATCACCTACAGCATGGCGCCTGCGCCCGTGGCTCCCACGGTGGTGCCTGCGGTGGAAGCGGCCTCTGCCGCGCCCGCCGTCGCAGCAACGCCTGCTGCGCCTGCCGGTCATACCGTGAAGTCACCCATGGTCGGTACGTTCTACCGCGCGTCCAGCCCGGGCGCCAAGCCCTTTGTCGAAGTGGGCGACACCATCAAGGAAGGCGAGACGATCTGCATCGTCGAGGCCATGAAGATCCTCAATGAAATCGAAGCCGACAAATCGGGCACCGTGACCCAGATCCTGGTGGAAAACGGTCAGGCTGTGGAGTACGGCCAACCGCTGTACGTGATCGAATAAAGAAGGCTCCGAGCCCATGTTCAAGAAAATCCTGATCGCCAACCGGGGGGAGATCGCGTTGCGTATCCAGCGCGCCTGCCGGGAAATGGGCATCAAGGCGGTGATGGTGTATTCCGAGGCCGACCGCGACGCCAAGTACGTGCGCCTGGCCGACGAGGCGGTCTGCATTGGCCCGGCACAGAGCGCCCAGAGCTATCTCAGCATGCCGGCCATCATTTCGGCGGCCGAGGTGACCGATGCCGAAGCCATCCATCCTGGCTACGGCTTCCTGTCGGAGAACGCCGATTTCGCCGAGCGCGTCGAGAAGAGCGGCTTCACGTTCATCGGTCCGACGCCCGACTCGATCCGCATGATGGGCGACAAGGTGTCGGCCAAGCAGGCCATGATCCGCGCCGGCGTGCCCTGCGTGCCGGGCTCCGAGGGGGCATTGCCCGATGATCCCGTGGTGATCAAGCGCACCGCGAAAGCCGTGGGCTATCCCGTCATCATCAAGGCAGCCGGCGGCGGCGGCGGACGTGGCATGCGCGTGGTGCACACTGAAGCGGCTCTGCTGCATGCGGTGCAGACCACGAAGGCAGAAGCCGGTGCGGCTTTCGGCAATCCCGAGGTCTACATGGAGAAGTTTCTCCAGAACCCTCGGCATATCGAGATCCAGGTTCTTGCCGACCAGCATCGCAACGCGGTGTATCTGGGGGAGCGCGACTGCTCCATGCAGCGCCGTCACCAGAAGGTGATCGAAGAGGCGCCAGCGCCCGGTATTCCTCGTCGGTTGATCGAGAAGATTGGCGAGCGCTGCGCGGCTGCCTGCAAGAAGATCGGCTATCGCGGAGCAGGTACCTTCGAGTTCCTGTTCGAGAACGGCGAGTTCTACTTTATCGAGATGAACACCCGCGTGCAGGTCGAGCACCCTGTGACCGAGTGGATTACCGGCGTCGACATCGTGCGCACCCAGATTGCAGTGGCCGCGGGGGAGAAGCTGCCTTTCACGCAGCGCCAGATCGAGCTGCGTGGCCATGCCATCGAGTGCCGCATCAACGCGGAAGATCCATACAAGTTCACGCCTTCGCCAGGCCGCATCACGACCTGGCATGCACCGGGTGGCCCGGGCGTCCGGGTGGATTCGCACGCCTACGCGAACTACTTCGTGCCGCCCAACTACGACTCGATGATCGGCAAGATCATCGTGCATGGCGATACGCGCGAGCAGGCATTGGCCCGCATGCGCACGGCGTTGGCCGAGACCGTGATCGAAGGCATCAGCACCAATATCCCGCTGCATCGCGAGTTGATGGTGGACGCCAATTTCGTGACCGGCGGGACCAACATCCACTACCTGGAAGAGTGGCTGTCGCAACGTGAGCGCTGAAGCCTCCCTGCTGACCCAGCCGCCAGCTGGGTGCCTTTTTGAGCTGGTTCTTCTGGTCTCGGAGGCGGCTGTGGACGACGTGAGCGACGCGATGGTGGCGCTCGATGCGCTCAGCGTCTCGGTGGAAGACGCCGACGCGATGACCGATGCGGAGACGGCGATGTTCGGCGAGCCCGGCATGCCGCCGCCCAAGGAAGGGTGGCAGCGTTCACGCCTGGTGGCCTTGTTCCCGACCGACGCTGCGGCGCGGGAGGCGGCGCGCCTGCTGTCGGCCCAGGATTTTTTTGAAGGATGTGCCGTGCAGGGTGTGCGTGCGGTGCTCGAGCAGGACTGGGTCCGGCTCACGCAATCGCAGTTCGAGCCGGTGGAGATCACGCCCAGCTTCTGGATCGTGCCGAGCTGGCACGAACCCCCGGCGGCCGCGCAGCAGGTCATCCGGCTCGATCCGGGATTGGCCTTCGGCACCGGCACGCACCCGACCACGCGGATGTGCCTGCGCTGGATTGCACAACACGGTCCTGTTGGTCCGCATGTGCTGGACTACGGCTGTGGTTCGGGCATTCTGGCGATCGGTGCAGCCAAGTTCGGTGCACGTGAGATCGTGGCGGTGGACATCGACCCGGCGGCGGTGGAGTCGACCCAGCTCAATGCCGAGGCCAACAACGCCATCCTGTCCGCAGGTCTGCCGGATCGGGCGCGTGGCGAGCACGATCTGGTGCTGGCCAACATTCTGGCCACGCCATTGAAGGTGCTCGCGCCGCTGCTCTGTTCGCATGTTCGCGCAGGCGGCCATCTGGTGCTGGCCGGCATCCTGGCGCGTCAGGCCGAAGAGCTGATCGAAGCCTACGCCCCCTGGGTGACGTTGCAGGTCAGCGACGAAGAGGATGGCTGGATCCTCATGACCGCCGTCAAGGCCTGAAGCCGCTGCCGCGCCCGCGATAATCGGCGCATGAGTTTCACCACCCGTTGCCCCTCGTGCGGAACGATGTTCAGGGTCGTTGCCGACCAGCTGAAGATCTCCGAAGGCTGGGTGCGTTGCGGGCATTGTGCCGATGTGTTCGATGCCACGCTCTACCTTCAGCCCTGGATTCCACCAGGTGAGGAGCCGGCGTCCGAGGAGTTCTTGGCCGCCGCGCCGGAACCCGAGCCCGGACCCGCAGCAGAGCCTGATCCCGAACCTCCGCTCGAGCCCGAGCTGGATCCGCATGTGGAGCTCGCCGATGAGCTCAACCATGAGCCGGGCGAGGTCGATTCTCGGCAGGAATTGACGCCGGATGTCTTGCTCGATGAGCCGATGTGGGAGTCCGCAGAGGCCTCCATGGACGAGCGTGCGGTCGAGACCATGCCTCCACCTTTCAGTGTCGCACCCATCAGCGAGCCAGTTGCCGACGACGCGGAATCTGACTTCCAGGCCGAGTTGAAGCGCTTTGCGGCCGGCCTCGGACGGTTGAAGGAAGGGGGCGCCAGCCCGGTGGTGGCGGAGGCGGGCGCTGATGCTGCCGTCTCGGTGATGCCAGAGGCACCCGCGCCGCAGGAGGCACAGGATGCAGAGGAACAACCACCCGCTCAACCCGATGCCACCGACCCCGTGCCGGGGTTCGTGCGCCAGGCCCAGCGTCAGGCCTTCTGGTCTTCGCGCGGTATGCGCGCCACATTGGCTTCGCTCACGCTGGTTCTGGTGGCGCTGTTCGCTGGACAGTGGGCTGTGCACGAACGGGATCGGCTGGCCGCGTGGCGGCCTGAGCTGCAACCCATGCTGCAGCAGGTCTGCAACCACCTGGGCTGCAAGCTGGCGCCCGTGCGCCGCATCGATGCCATCGTCATCGACAGCACGTCGCTGGTGCGGCGCCTGGGCAATTTCTACTCGTTCGACCTCGTGCTCAAGAACACGGCGCCGATGGCGCTGGCCGTGCCGGCACTCGAGCTGAGTCTGACCGACATTGGCGGTGGCGTGATCTCGCGCCGCGTCTTCCTCCCTGACGAGTGGCCCGATGCGCCGGCCCTGCTGCCGGCACAGGCATCGGTCACGATCAACTTCCGGCTGTCGCTCGCCCTCGGCGACGACACTCCCATGGCCGGTTACAACGCCCTGGTTTTCTACCCCTGATACGGAAACACTCCATGCCCATTCTTGTTTGCGGTTCGCTCGCCTTTGACACCATCATGACCTTCGAAGGCCGTTTCGCCGAGCAGATCCTGCCGAGTCAATTGCACATTCTCAATGTGTCGTTTCTGGTGCCGGGTTTGCGCCGTGAATATGGGGGCTGCGCGGGCAATATCGCATATGGTTTGCGCCAGCTGGGCGCGCAGGCCGTGCCATTGGCGATGCTTGGAAACGATGGAGGCGAATACCTGGAGCGGCTGCGCACGCTCGGGGTGGACACGCGCCACGTGTTGTCGGACGCGGACAGCTACACCGCGCAGGCCATGATCATGACGGACCGCGACAACAACCAGATCACCGCGTTCCACCCGGGCGCCATGTCGATGGCGCACGAGAACCCTGTGCCTCCGCGGAGCGACATTGCGGTGGCCATCATCTCTCCCGATGGCCGCGATGCGATGCTCTCGCACGCGCGTCAGCTGCACGATGCCGGTGTGCCCTTCGTGTTCGACCCCGGACAGGGCCTGCCGATGTTCAATGGCGAGGAGTTGCGGCAGTTCATCGAGCTGGCTAGCTGGGTCACTCTGAACGACTACGAAGCCCAGATGCTGAGTGAGCGCACCGGTCTCACCCTGGATGAGATCGCGGCGAGTGTGCGCGGGATGATCGTCACATTGGGTGCGGAAGGTTGTGACGTGTGGGACGGCGGCGCGGCGAAGGTGCGGGTGGCGGGTGTTGCCGCCACGTCGGTGGTGGACCCCACCGGTTGCGGCGATGCGTTCCGTGCCGCCCTGCTGCATGGGCTGGAGCAGGGCTGGCCGCTGCAGCGATGCGCTGAACTCGGCAACCGCATGGGTGCGGTGAAGATCGCCAGCCGGGGCGGCCAGAACTACACGCTGACGAACTGACAAAAAAAAGCCCGGCGCTTTCGCGCCGGGCTTGCAGGTCATCTCAACGAGAGACTCAGGGCTTGCTGGACGTGGGGAACGGCCAGGCAGCCTGAGGGTTGAGTTTCGTCTGCGCCGCAGGAGCAGCAGGGGCTGCCGGCTTCTTGGCCGGCTCAGCTTTTTTTGCTGGGGCTGCCTTCTTCGCAGGGGCCTTCTTCGCAGCGGCCTTTTTGGCAGGAGCCTTTTTCGCAGCGGCTTTCTTCGCCGGCGCTTTCTTGGCAGCAGCCTTCTTGGGCGCGGCCTTCTTGGCGACGACCTTCTTCGCCGGCGCTTTCTTGGCAGCGGCTTTCTTCGCCGGTGCCTTCTTGGCGACGACCTTCTTGGCCGCAACCTTCTTCGCCGGTGCTGCCTTCTTGGCAGCGACCTTCTTCGCCGGTGCCTTCTTGGCAGCGACCTTCTTGGCCGGTGCCTTCTTCGCCGGTGCTGCCTTCTTCGCAGCAGGTTTCTTGGCCGGAGCCTTCTTAGCCGGTGCGGCCTTCTTGGCCGGGGCTTTTTTTGCAGTTGCCATTGTTTTCTCCTTGATCAAGTTGCAAAGAGCACTTCATCCAGCCTTGTTGCCGGTGAAGTGATTCAACGCCCTGGGGCCGTGTGGATGCATCCACGGCTGGCCCCAAGGATTTGAATCCTGTGACAAAACCCTGTTCCCGGCGTCTGCGCGTCGGTGACAGGGTTCTGTATGTACGGAAATCATGTTCTTGGTCGATACGGGCAATGCGGCTCTGGCAGTTATGGGAAATCAGTCCCAGGACAACGCCCCGCCGGTCTGGTATTCGATCACACGCGTTTCGAAGAAATTGCGTTCCTTCTTGAGGTCGATCATCTCGCTCATCCAGGGGAACGGGTTCTCTTCGTTCGGAAACAGGGGCTCAAGGCCTATCTGCGTGGCGCGGCGGTTGGCAATGTAGCGCAGATAACCCTTGAACATCGACGCGTTCATGCCGAGCACGCCGCGCGGCATGGTGTCCTCGGCATAGCGGTACTCCAGTTCGACGGCCTTGAGGAACAGCTCCTTGATCTCTGCCTTGAACTCGGCGGTCCAGAGCATCGGATTCTCCATCTTGATCGCGTTGATCAGATCGATGCCGAAGTTGCAGTGCATGGACTCGTCGCGCAGGATGTACTGATACTGCTCGGCAGCGCCAGTCATCTTGTTCTGGCGACCCAGCGCCAGAATCTGCGTGAAGCCGACATAGAAGAACAGGCCTTCCATCAGGCAGGCAAACACGATCAGGCTCTTGAGCAGGCGCTGGTCGGTCTCTGGCGTGCCGGTGTGGAAGTCCGGGTCCATGATCGCTTCGATGAAGGGAATCAGGAACTCATCCTTGGCGCGGATCGAATCGACTTCGTTGTACGCGTTGAAGATCTCGGACTCATCCAGACCGAGCGACTCCACGATGTACTGGTAGGCGTGCGTGTGGATGGCTTCCTCGAAAGCCTGGCGCAGCAGGAACTGGCGGCACTCGGGCGCCGTGATGTGGCGGTAGGTGCCCAGCACGATGTTGTTGGCGGCGAGCGAGTCGGCGGTCACGAAGAAGCCAAGATTGCGCTTGACGATGCGGCGTTCGTCTTCCGTCAGACCATTGGGATCTTTCCAGAGCGCAATGTCGCGGCTCATGTTCACTTCCTGCGGCATCCAGTGGTTGGCGCAGGTGGCGAGATACTTTTCCCAGGCCCACTTGTATTTGAATGGCACGAACTGGTTGAGGTCGGTCTGGCCGTTGATGATGCGCTTGTCAGCCGCATTGACGCGACGCACCGAAGGCTGAGCTGCTGCGGCCTTCGGTGTGGCCGCGGTGTTGATCGAAGCGGAAGGGGTGGCGGCGCGCTCACCGGATGGTGAGGACAGTGAGGCTTGCAGGCCCGACATGCCGGTGGGCAGTGGGCTGTTCGCTGGCTTCGATGAGGGCGTGGTGTGATCGTCCCAGGTCAACATAGAGGTTTCCAATGTGCGGATTATGAAAGTGTGTGCATGAAATGCAAAGTGATCAGGCGATATGCGCACATTTTGTGTTGCGGTGTTGCATCGAATTGCATTCAATGAACATCACAAAACATGCACGCACGACGCTCGAAATCACTGACAGGCTTCACAACCCGGGTCGTCAATTGCGCAGAATTTGATGTCGGTTGCAGGCTTCATATCGGTGCTGTCCGCAGTCGGGGCCACCGCTGCCGAAGCCGCGACGGGGCTGGTGTTGCCGACCGAGACTGCATTGAGCTGGCCGGTGCGGCCCGTGGATTTCTCGATCTGCGTGGCCGACGTGGTGCGCAGGTAATACGTGGTCTTGAGGCCGCGCAGCCATGCCAGCTTGTAGGTGTCGTCGAGCTTCTTGCCCGATGCGCCGGCCATGTAGATGTTCAGGCTCTGTGCCTGATCGATCCATTTCTGGCGGCGTGCGGCGGCTTCCACCAACCACAGCGGCTCCACTTCAAAGGCCGTGGCGTAAAGCGCCTTCACGTCTTGCGGCACACGGTCGATCGGACGCAGCGAGCCATCGAAGTGCTTGAGGTCCATGACCATCACGTCGTCCCACAGGCCCAGGCGCTTGAGATCCTTCACCAGGTAGCTGTTGATGACGGTGAACTCGCCCGAGAGGTTGGACTTCACCGAGAGGTTGCCGAAGCAGGGCTCGATGGACGCGTCCACGCCGATGATGTTGGAGATGGTCGCGGTCGGTGCGATGGCCACGCAGTTGGAATTGCGCATGCCATCGGCGGCGATCTTCTGGCGCAGGGCGTCCCAGTCCAGGCTGCTGGAGCGGTCCACGTCCACATAGCCACCGCGCTCACGGGCGAGCAGGTCCAGTGTGTCGGGCGGGAGGATGCCCTTGTCCCACAGCGAACCGCGGTAGCTGGCGTAACGGCCGCGCTCGCGGGCAAGCTCGGTCGAAGCCCAGTAGGCGTAGTAGCAGACGGCTTCCATCGAGCGATCAGCGAATTCCACCGCTTCATTGGAGGCGTAGGGGATGCGCAGTTCATACAGCGCGTCCTGGAAGCCCATCACACCCAGGCCCACCGGGCGGTGGCGCATGTTGGAATCGCGCGCCTTCTTCACCGCGTAGTAGTTGATGTCGATCACGTTGTCGAGCATGCGCATGGCGGTCTTGATGGTCGCCTGCAGCTTTTCGTGGTCCAGCACCTTGGCACCGTCGTTGCCCAGCTTGACGTGGTTGAGCAGGTTGACCGATCCCAGGTTGCAGACCGCGGTTTCGGTGTCGCTGGTGTTCAGCGTGATCTCGGTGCAGAGGTTGGAGCTGTGGACGACGCCGGCGTGCTGCTGCGGGCTGCGCACGTTGCAGGCGTCCT
>QFCS01000315.1_pt1 | contig 61429 bp, 60 predicted proteins | sample 3576561 | NCBI WGS metagenome assembly QFCS01 | reverse complement strand
TGTATGCTGGGTACCAATCGTCGGCAGTTTTGCGCGGCATTGCGGCCGCAAAGTCCCCCTCCCCCTTGTGGGGAGGGGTTAGGGGTGGGGGTAAGGCGCCGCCGAACTTCGCGAAATACGTCATATGCGATAGCCCTGCCCTCAAGGGGGGAGAAGATGGCGGCCTCACCCATAATGCACCTTCCTCTCCACGTACCGGAACTGCACGGCGGTGAGCGCGATGACGATCACCATCAGGATCACCGACTGGGCGGCGGAGGAGCCGAGGATCAGGTTGACGAAGCCGTCGTTGTAGACCTTGTAGACCAGCGTTTCCGTAGCCTTGCCGGGCCCGCCGCCGGTGACGGAGTGGATGATGCCGAAGGTGTCGAAGAAGGCGTAGACGGTGTTGACCACCAGCAGGAAGAAGGTGGTGGGCGCCAGCAGCGGGAAGACGATCGTCCAGAAGCGTTTTGTCTCGCCGGCGCCGTCGATCGCCGCCGCTTCGATCAGCGTCTTCGGAATTGCCTGCAGGCCGGCGACGAAGAACAGGAAATTGTAGCTGATCTGCTTCCACGCGGCAGCCGCCACAACCAGCACCATCGCCTGGCTGCCGTTGAGCAGCGGGTCCCAGGCAATGCCCATCGATCGCAGCAGGTAGGACAGCGAGCCGATCGACGGGTTGAACAGGAACAGCCAAAGCATGCCGGCGATCGCCGGCGCCACCGCGTAGGGCCAGATCAGCAGGGTGCGGTAGAGCCCTTTGCCGCGTACCACCTTGTCGGCCATCACCGCAAGCAGCAGCGCCGCCGCCATCGCCACGGCGGCGGTCGCCACCGAAAAGACGATCGTGACCTGCAGCGAGTTGAGGTAGTTCGGGTCGCCCAGCACCTTTCGGAAATTGGCGAGCCAGACGAATTGCGACTTCAGCCCGAACGGGTCCTCGCGCAGCATCGACTGGTAGAGCGCCTGGCTGGCCGGCCAGTAGAAGAACACCAGGGTGATGGCGAGCTGCGGGGCGAGCAGCAGGTAAGGCAGGATTTTGTTGGGGAAGACGACGCGAGGGGTCATGACGGCCTTTCCTCCCCCCTCGAGGGGGAGGTGCCGCCGAAGGCGGCGGAGGGGGTCTCCTCAGAGGGCACCGCCCATGCGCCGGCGCCGGCAGAATGCCGGCGGACGCCCGCTTGGACCCCCTCTGGCCGCTGCGCGGCCATCTCCCCCTCAAGGGGGGAGAATGCGCCGGCGCTCATCAGTTCCCCAGCGCTTCCTGGATCGCCTTGTTGCCGCGCGAGACGGCGTTGTCGAGCGCGGCTTGCGCGGTCTGGTCGCCGGCCAGCATCTTCTCGAACTCCTCGTTCATGATGTCGCGCACCTGCGGCAGGTTGACGAGGCGCACGCCCTTGGAGTTTTCGGTCGGCGCCTTGCCCATCATCTGCTTGATCGGGATCTCGCGGGCCGGGTTCTTGTCGTAGAAACCGTCCTTCTTGGTCTGCTCGTAGGCGGCCATCGTCACCGGCAAATAGCCGGAGACCTGGTGCAGGCGGGCCTGTATCGGCGTCTGCGACAGGAAGTTGAAGAAGGCCGCGACGCCCTTGTACTGGTCGTCGGAGAGGCCGGCGAACACCCAAAGGCTGGCGCCGCCGGGAATGGTGTTCTGCGGAGCGCCCTGCGCGTCCGGGTCATAAGGCAGCTGGCCGGTGCCGAAGTTCATGCCCGACTTGACGACGTCGCCGAGGCCGCCGGAGGATTCGGTGAACAGCCCGCATTCGCCGGCGAGGAAGATCTGCTTGGCCTCGGAGGTGCGGCCGCCATATTTGAAGGTGCCGTCCTTGGCGAGGTCGGCGAGCGCCTGGAAATGCTTCACGAACACCGGCGCGTTGAACTTCAGCTCGACGTCGGTGCCGGCGATGCCGTTTTCGTTGGTGCCCCACTGCTGGTTGTTCCAGGCGGCGAAGTTTTCCGTCTGGATCCAGGTCATCCAGGTCGAGGTCATGCCGCATGGGGCGGCGCCGCTCGCCTTGATCTTCTTCGCGGCGTCCCACACCTCCGGCCAGGTCTTCGGCGGGTTGTCGACGTCGAGCCCGGCCTTCTGGAAGATGTCCTTGTTGTAATAGAGGATCGGCGACGACGAGTTGTAGGGGAACGACAGCATCGTGCCGTCCGGCTTGGAGTAATAGGAGACGATGCCGGGCAGATACTGGCTCTTGTCGAAGGCGGCTCCGCCCATCGACAGGATCTCGGCGACCGGCTTGATCGCGCCCTCGGCGGCCATCATCGTGCCGGTGCCGGCATCGAACACCTGCATGATCGCCGGCGGCTGCTTGGCGCGGAAGGCGGCGATGCCGGCGTTCAGCGTCTCGGGGTAGGTGCCCTTGAACACCGGAACGATCTTGTAATCGCTTTGGCTCTCGTTGAATTCCTTGGAAAGCGTCTCCACGACCTCGTTGTTGGCGCCGGTCATGGCGTGCCACCAGGAGATCTCGGTGACGGCGAAGGAGGCGGTGGTGGAAAGCAGCGTGAAAGCGAGGCCGGTGACGGCCGCCAAGCCGTTGATTTTCATGTCGTCACTCCCGTTCTTCTGATTGGCGAAGGTTCAATTCGCGAAATGGAGTATCGAGCGAATGTGACAAGGGGACAACGCAAAAACATCCCGCTGTGGAAGCAGGGCGATGCGCTCCGTCCGGGGTCAGCCGGTCTCGAAATCGCCGGGCTGCGGCGGCGCGATCGGCGAAAACAGCGTGCGGTCGGGCTTGATGTCGAGGAGCGGCGTGCCGTCGAGGCAATCCATGCCGCGCACCAGCACGACATTGCCCTCGACGCCGACCAGCGTCGCGATGGTGGTGCCGATCGGGTTGGGGCGCGCGGGCGAGCGCAGCGCGAAGGTGCCGCGCGCCGTGCCGTCATTGGCCGGGCTCTGCAGCACGAGGTCGCGGCGCGACAGGTGCAGCCAGTACAGCACCTCCAGCCGCTCGAATTTCTCGACGCCGTCGAGCGCCTGTCGCCACGGGTCGAAAATTTCGATGCGGCAGACCGGGCCGTCGGCGCGGCCCTGGCGCGGCGTCATCAGCCGCGATGTCCAGGGCGTATGAATGCGGCCGATGAAAACGAGACCTCCGTCGGTCGTGGGCGGCAGGTCGACCGCCGCCTCGCCGGCTCGAATCTCGTTTTCGCGCACCATGGCTGAATCAGTCGACGGCGACCATGACGTCGGAGGCCTTGACCACCGCGTAGGCTTCCTTGCCGACGGCGAGCTTCAGGTCGTCGACGGCGGCGTTGGTGATCGAGGCGGTGACGGTGGTGCCGCCGACGTCGATACGGACATGCGCGGTGGTGGCACCCTTGGTGACCTCCACGACCTTGCCTTTGAGAATGTTGCGGGCGCTGATCTTCATGATTTTTCCTTTTTTGATCAGCTCGCCGAGATCGGGCGAGCCGTGGCTGCTCTATCCACGAAAAATGTGTCGCTGTCAGCACTTTGTCGCATGCGCCAACCCGTCGAACCAGATGTCCGCCGCTGGACAAGCGCCGGCAGTTATGTTTGATCGGACATAGCGGCGGACGTTTGTCGTCGTCAACCGCACCGGACAACAGGTCGTCATGATTGGGAGATTCGTCATGCTGGGACGGAGAGGAAATGGATTGCGGCTGCTCGCGGCGGCCGCGGGTGCGTCGGCGATGCTGTATTCGGCCGTGCCGGTCGCATTCGCCGCTGAAGAACTGACGGTGTTCGCCGCCGCCAGCCTCAAGAACGCGCTGGACAACGTCAACGCCGCTTGCGAGGCCGAGGTCGGCGAAAAGGCGACGATCTCCTATGCGGCGAGCTCGGCGCTCGCCAAGCAGATCGAGGAAGGCGCGCCGGCCGACGTGTTCATCTCGGCCGACCTCGACTGGATGAAATACCTTTCCGACAAGAAGCTGACCAAGCCGGACACCGAGGTGCAACTGCTCGGCAACAGTATCGTGCTGGTCGCGCCGGCCGATTCGGCGGCAACGGCCGACATCGCCGCCAATTTCGACCTCGCCGGCCTGCTCGGCGACGGCAAGCTCGCCATGGCCAATGTCGATTCGGTGCCGGCCGGCAAATACGGCAAGGCAGCGCTGGAGAAGCTCGGAGTCTGGGGTTCGGTCGAGGGCAAGGTGGCACAGGCCGAGAACGTGCGCGCCGCGCTGGCGCTGGTGTCGACCGGCGAGGCGCCGCTCGGCATCGTCTACAAGACCGACGCCGCGGCCGACAAGAAGGTCAAGATCGTCGGCACCTTCCCCGCCGATTCGCACGCGCCGATCATCTACCCGGTGGCGCAGACCGCGGAATCCAAGGACGACGACACACCCGCCTTCCTTAAGTGCCTGCAGTCGGACAAGGCCAAGGCCCTTTTCGAGGAACAGGGCTTTACCGTATTGAAGTAGCGGCTAGATCCCGAAGGGCTGCGACTTTTCGGGGTCATACCTGAAACATGTGGCGAAAGCCGATCAGCCCTGATCGGCTTTCGTGTTCAGCAAGGTTGACCTGATCGTCGATGGAGTGGCTGCACCTCAGTCCGGACGAGTGGACCGCGGTCCGGCTCTCCATCAAGGTGTCGACCTGGGCGACCATCGTGGCGCTGCCGTTCGGCATCGCCATTGCCTATGCGCTGGCCCGCAAGGATTTCTGGGGCAAGTCGCTGCTCAACGGCATCGTGCACCTGCCGCTGATCCTGCCGCCGGTGGTTACCGGCTACCTGCTGCTCATCACCTTCGGCAGGCGCGGGCCGGCCGGCGCGTTCCTGGCCGAGCATTTCGGCATCGTTTTTTCATTTCGCTGGACCGGCGCGGCGCTCGCCTGCGGCGTCATGGCGTTTCCGCTGATGGTGCGCGCCATCCGGCTGTCGATCGAGGCGGTCGACAAAAAGCTCGAGGCGGCGGCCGGCACGCTCGGCGCCAATCCCGCCTGGGTCTTCCTTACCATCACCCTGCCGCTGATTCTGCCCGGCATCATCGCCGGCATGATTTTGTCCTTTGCCAAGGCGATGGGCGAATTCGGCGCAACCATCACCTTCGTATCCAATATTCCCGGTGAGACGCAGACGCTGCCGTCGGCGATCTACACCTTCACCCAGGTTCCGGGCGGCGACCTCGGCGCGCTGCGGCTGACGCTGGTGTCGATCGCCATTGCCATGATCGCGCTGGTGGCCTCGGAAGTGCTGGCGCGCCGCGTCAGCAAGCGGCTGGACATCGAATGACGCTGTCGGTCCGCATACGCCACCGGCAGGGCGATTTCCTGCTCGACGCCGCCTTCGAGAGCAGCGGCCGGCTGACGGCGCTGTTCGGGCCGTCCGGCTCCGGCAAGACATCGCTGATCAATATGATCGGCGGGCTTATCCGCCCGGTCGAGGGCCGCATCGCCAGCGACGGCCGCGTGCTGGTCGACACGGCCAAGCGCGTTTTCGTGCCAAAGTACAAACGTCGCATCGGCTACGTGTTTCAGGACGCGCGGCTGTTTCCGCACATGAGCGTCGGCCAGAATCTCGGCTATGGCCGCTTCTTCACGCCGGCGGCGGAGCGCTACGCCGAATTCGGCGCGGTCGTGGAACTGCTCGGCATCGGCCACCTGCTGAAGCGCAAGCCGGCGTCGCTGTCGGGCGGCGAGAAGCAGCGCGTCGCCATCGGCCGGGCGCTGATCGCCAGCCCGAAGCTCATCCTGATGGACGAGCCGCTCGCCTCGCTCGACGATGCGCGCAAGGCGGAGATTCTGCCCTATATCGAGCGGCTGCGCGACGAGACGAAAATCCCGATCGTCTATGTCAGCCACTCGGTCGCGGAGGTGGCGCGGCTGGCCAGCGACGTGGTGGTGCTGTCGGCCGGAACAGTATCCGCCAGCGGCCCGACCAGCGAAATCCTGTCGCGCTTCGACCTTTTGCCCGAGGAGGATCGCGGCGAGGCCGGCGCGCTGATCACGCTGACGATTGCCGGCCAGGACGAGGCGTTCGGCCTGACGGTGCTGCGCTCCGCCGGCGGCGAGTGGCGATTGCCACGCGTCGAGGCGCCTGCCGGCGCCACCTTGCGGGCACGCATCCGCGCCCGCGACGTCATGCTGGCGCTGGAGAAGCCGGCCGGCATAAGCGCCCTCAACGTGCTTGCCGGCACGATTGCCGGTATCGATGCGGGACAGGGGCCGGACGCGCTGGTGTCGCTCGACTGCGGCGGCGACCGGCTGGTCGCCCGCATCACCCGCCGCTCGGTGGATGTGCTGGGCTTGTCGATCGGCCAGACGGTGTTCGCCGTAGTCAAGGCGGTCGCTTTCGATCGCGGCAGCACCGGCGGCCCGTCCCGGCACGGCGCCGGAGGGGCTCTGCTGGGCGCATAGGAGGCTGTACAAGCTGCTCCCGGTATCGTTATATTTGAAGAAATATAATGAGGTTCGACAGCTTGAAAATCGAAGCAGGCACGTTGACCACCTGTACCGTCGTCGACGGTGGCGAGCGGCTGGCGCTGGGCATGATCGACGCCGACGGCCGCAAGGTCGAGCTCAACCTCTCTGTATCCGACGGCTGCGCCATCGCCATGACCTTGCCGAGGCTGCTCAGCGCCGCGCTCAAGCAGAAATTCCGCGACGACAGCCTGCGTTACGTCTTTCCGCTCGACACCTGGCAGGTGGAGAGCGTCCACGACGGCACGCAGATCATCATGACCCTGACGACCGGCGGCGGCTTCGAGGTGTCGTTCGCGACCAGGCCTGACGCCTGCCGTTCGTTTGGCTCCGCATTGCGGGACAGCTCGGTATCGCCCGCGCTGGAGGCGCCGCTGGCGAACTGAAGGGTTCAGCTTGGCCTTCTGGTCAATTGACAGGAAGATACGGGCAGGGAAAGGACGGAAGGAGCAACCGGACGGCGGTCGGCGCCGGAACAGGCAGCGGAGGAGAAACGGCGCTCGGGAGGAGACGATGGGCGGTTCCGCAGTGGTTCAGCATGCAGACAGGATTCAGGCCGCGGTAGCATCGAACGACGCGGCCCGTTCGGCACTCGTGGCATCGTGGCGGCGGTCGTCGTCGATGCATCGCCTCGATCCGGCCGAACGCCAGCCGCCGCAGCGGCTCACGGAAACGGAACTGCGGCTGGCGCGGCAGCGGATCGAGCCGCTGGTATACGCGGCGCAGGCCAGCCTCGACCGCCTCTACCTCGCCGTCGGCGGCATCGGCTGCTGCGTGCTGCTGGCCGACAGCGACGGCGTGCCGGTGGAGCGGCGCGGCGCGCCGGCCGACGACGAGACGTTCAACGACTGGGGCCTGTGGACCGGCTCGGTGTGGAGCGAAGATGCCGAGGGCACCAACGGCATCGGCACATGCCTGGTCGAGCAGCGGGCGCTGACCATTCACCGCGACCAGCATTTTTTCACACGCAACACGCTGCTGTCCTGCACGACCGCGCCGATCTACGACCACGAGGGCAAGCTCGCCGCCGCGCTCGACGTCTCGTCGTGCCGGGCCGACCTCACCGAAGGGTTCGTCAGCCTGATCGCGGTCGCCGTCGGCGATGCGGTGCGGCGCATAGAGGCTGAGAATTTTCGGCTCGCCTTTCCCGACGCCCGCATCGTGCTGGCGCCGGTCGCCGAGCGCGGCGCCGGCGCGCTGATCGCCGTCGATGCCGACGACCTCGTCGTCGGCGCGACGCGGACGGCCCGGCTGGCTCTCGGCCTGACGGCCGAAAGCCTCGCCAAACCCATGCCGGCGCGGGATCTTCTGGGCGGGGGCGCGCTGGCCGAAAGCGAGCTGCGCGAGGCCGAGCGGGCCGTGCTGCAACGCGCGCTGGCGCGCGCCGACGGCAATGTCGCGCTCGCCGCCCGTATGCTCGGCATCAGCCGCGCCACGCTGCACCGGAAGCTGAACCGGCTCGACCTACACCGCGCGCATTGAGCCGGTAGGGACAGGTTTAACGGGCCTGCCCGACAGGCCGAAGGCCTCCGTCGTCCCGGCTCGGCGTTCGCTTCGCTCACTGGCCGGGATGACGGCGATGCATTGTTGCCTGAACGTCAGCCATTGGCGGATGGGTGTTCGACCGGCACTGCACCAACCCGCCAGCCTCCTGACAAGAAGATGGCAGGAGGGGCGCGCTAGATTGCGAATCGTGACCCATGGAGGAAAGCGTTCGTGATCAAGACATACCGGGGCAGCTGCCATTGCGGAAAGGTCCGTTTCGAGGCCGACATAGACCTTGGTGCCGGAACGTCGCGCTGCAACTGCTCGATCTGCTCGAAGCGGCGCTCGTGGAACGCGCTGGTCAAGCCCGCGCAGTTCCGCTTGCTGGCCGGCGAAGGGGAGATGACCGACTATCAGTTCAACACCTTCCAGGGGCATAGCCTGTTCTGCGCCACCTGCGGCTGCGCGCCGTTCAGCAAGGGACATGTGGAGCAGATCGGCGGCGATTTCGTCGCGATCCAGGTCGCTTGCCTGGACGACGTCGATCCGCAGGACCTGGCGGCGGCGCCGGTCCGCTACAGCAACGGCCGGGATGACAGGTGGTGGGAGCCGCCGGCCATTACGTCCTACCTCTGACGCTTCCAACGGCTGCGGCGGCGCAGCACAGTCCGTCAAGCTGACGTGTCGCAGAACTGCGACACTTGCTCGAGGCGCGCACCGCCGCGCCGGCTGACAACCGCCTCGGCTTTGGCAAGTCTTCCCCCTGATGCGCCGCATCCGGCGGCGTGCTTTCCGGGAGGAAGAGGAATGAACAAGGTTGAATTTTCGCGCACGGCCAAGGTGCCCTTCGCCAAGCGTTACGACAACTTCATCGGCGGCGAATGGGTCGCGCCGAAGGCCGGCAGATATTTCGAGAACATCTCGCCGGTGACCGGCCGGCCGCTCGGCGAGATCGCCCGCTCGGATGCTGCCGACGTCGACGCCGCGCTCGACGCCGCCCACAAGGCCAAGGACGCCTGGGGCAAGACCGCGCCGGCGACGCGCGCGCTCATCCTCAACCGCATCGCCGACCGCATGGAGGACAACCTCGACCTTCTGGCGCTGGCCGAGACCTGGGACAACGGCAAGCCGATCCGCGAGACCACCGCCGCCGACGTGCCGCTCGCCATCGATCATTTCCGCTATTTCGCCGGCGTGCTGCGCGGCCAGGAAGGCACGATCTCGGAGATCGACAACGACACCGTCGCCTATCACTTCCATGAGCCGCTCGGCGTGGTCGGCCAGATCATCCCGTGGAATTTCCCGCTGCTGATGGCGTGCTGGAAGCTGGCACCGGCGCTCGCCGCCGGCAACTGCGTGGTGCTGAAGCCGGCCGAGCAGACCCCCGCCACCATCATGCTGTGGGCCGACCTGATCGGCGACCTGCTGCCGCCCGGCGTGCTCAACATCGTCAACGGTTTCGGCCTGGAGGCCGGCAAGCCGCTGGCATCTTCGAACCGCATCGCCAAGATCGCGTTCACCGGTGAGACCACCACCGGCCGGCTGATCATGAAGTATGCCAGCCAGAACCTGATCCCGGTGACGCTGGAGCTCGGCGGCAAGTCGCCGAACATCTTCTTCCAGGACGTGGCGGCCGAGGACGACGATTTCCTCGACAAGGCGATCGAGGGCTTCGTCATGTTCGCTCTCAACCAGGGCGAGGTCTGCACCTGCCCCAGCCGGGCGCTGGTGCACGAGAAGATCTACGACAAGTTCATCGAGAAGGCGCTGAAACGCGTCGAAGCGATCGTGCAGGGCGACCCGCTCGACCCGGCGACGATGATCGGCGCGCAGGCATCGTCCGAGCAACTCGAGAAGATTCTCTCCTATTTCGACATCGGCCGGCAGGAAGGCGCCAAGGTGCTGATCGGCGGCGAGCAGAACCACCTGCCTGGCGATCTGGCCGGCGGCTATTACGTCAAGCCGACGGTGTTCAAGGGCCACAACAAGATGCGTGTCTTCCAGGAGGAGATCTTCGGGCCGGTCGTGTCCGTTACCACCTTCAAGGACGACGACGAGGCGCTGTCGATCGCCAACGACACGCTCTACGGCCTCGGCGCGGGCATCTGGAGCCGCGACGCCAACCGGCTCTACCGCTTCGGCCGCGCGATCCAGGCCGGGCGCGTGTGGACCAACTGCTACCATGCCTATCCGGCGCATGCCGCCTTCGGCGGCTACAAGCAGTCCGGCATCGGTCGCGAGACCCACAAGATGATGCTCGACCACTACCAGCAGACCAAGAACATGCTGGTCAGCTACAGCCCGAAGAAGCTCGGCTTCTTCTGATCCTCCCCGTGCGTGCGGCGCGGCAATCAAGCCGCGCCGCACTATCTATGCTGAGGGAGGAAGTCTCATGCTCGACAAGGTCTCCAAGGGAAAGGTCTCCGCCACGCCCGAGGCGGAGAAGCTGCTGGCCGAAATCGTCGCCGACCATGGACCGGTGCTGTTCCATCAGTCCGGCGGCTGCTGCGACGGGTCGTCCCCGATGTGTTATCCGCGCGGCGACTTCATCGTCGGCGACCGCGACGTGCTGCTCGGCACGATCGGGGAGACGCCGGTCTACATAAGCGAAACGCAATACGAGGCGTGGAAGCACACCGATCTGACCATCGACGTGGTGCCGGGGCGCGGCGGCATGTTCTCGCTCGACAACGGCCGCGAAAAACGCTTCCTGACCCGCTCGACGGTGTGCGCGGTGCCGCCGCCGGCGGAGTAGAGGCAGGCTCAAGCTCCCCAGACGATGGCCTGCTCGTGCCGCTTGATCAGGTGCTTCAGGTTCTCGAAGCTTCTTACGACGTGCGTGGCGAACGCCTCGACGGCGGGTGCGCGCGGCGCCTCGGCGAGCCGCAGCAGGCCGAGCGCCCGGTCCGGGTGCGGGATGTTGATGGGCAGCGCGGTGATCGCCTTTTCCTTGCGATAGGCGAAGACGACGCTGTGCGGCAGCACGGTCAGCGCGTCCGTCTCCTTCATGTAGTTGATGGCGCTGGCGAGTGAGCCGCCGGAGTAGCGGATGCGGATTTCGGTCGCGCCGAGCGACAGCAGCAGCGAGCGCAGATCGGCCAGCAGCGGGCTGCCGGGCGGCGGCGCGATCCAGGGGAAATCCAGCAACTGGCTGACGTTCAGCTTGCGCCTGAGCAGCAGCGGGTGGGTGACGCGGCAGGCGACGATGTTGCGGCCGGGCAGGATCTCGCGGAACTCCAGGTTCGAGCCTTCGTCGAGGATGTCGAGCGGGCAGACGGCGAGGTCGATGCTGTCGGCGTGGATGGCGGCACGCAACTCGCCGAGGTAGCCGTAGCTCTGCTCGACGCGCACGTCGGGATAGGCGTTCTGGAAATCGGCGATCATGCCGGAGATCAGCGCGTCCATGAAGAACGGCGTGCCGCCTACCCGCACCACGCCCGAGCGGCCGTGGTGAAAGCTGTCGACCAGTTCCGAAGCCTTGCGCGATGCCGACAGCATCGCCTGGCCGTGCTCGGCCAGCGCCTTGCCGAGCGGGGTCGGGCGCAACGGCCGGCGCCCCTTCAGGAACAGCGGCTCGCCGAGGCGTTTTTCCAGCATCGCCAATGTGCGTGAAACGGCGGGCTGGGCCATGCCGAGCAGGGCAGCACCCTCGGTGACGCCGCCGGCCTGCACGACCGCTGCAAGCTGAACGAGATGGCGTTCATCGAGCTTCATAACGATCGGTTATATTGTTTTGCAGAGAAATCATCAACCGCTCGACCGGGTGGTGCTACGGTCCTTTCGTCAAGGCTGGAAACCTTGGGAGGAACCATGCCGCCGGTGACCGCCGCGCCGACCTTTGGGGAGGACACGTCGATCGAGATCGTCGCGCAGCGCCTGCAGCGCGCGCCGACGAGCCGGCTGGCCAAGGCGCTGGTCTCGGCGGCCGGGCATATTCACGAAATCATCCGCGAGACGCGTCCGACGCCGGAGGAGTGGAGGAAGGTCGTTGCCTTTCTGACCGAGGTCGGCCATGCCAGCGACGACAAGCGGCAGGAGTGGGTCCTGCTTTCGGACCTTATCGGCGCGACCGCGCTGATCGAGGAGGTCAACGTGCGGCGGCCGAAGGGCGCGACCCCGAATACGCGCGGCCCGTTCTACCGCGCCGACGTGCCGAGCCTGCCGCTGGGCGCCGACATCTCGCTGGACGGCAAGGGCGAGCGACTGGAGGTGCGCGGCAAGGTCGTCGACCTCGACGGCTGCGCGGTCGCCAATGCTACCGTCGAGACATGGCAGGCCAATGAGAAGGGTTTTTACGAGAACCAGCAGCCGGACCTGCAGCCGGAGTTCAACCTGCGCGGCGTCTTCACGGCCGACGCGAAGGGTGTTTTCCATTACGCCACGGTGAAGCCGGCCGGTTACACCGTGCCCGACGACGGGCCGGTTGGCCAGTTGATGCGTGCCGTCGACTGCCCGCTACGCCGGCCGGCGCATCTGCATTTCATGATCAAGGCGGACGGTTTCGAGACCGTGACGACGCAGGTGTTCGACCGCGCCGAGACCGAGCTTTACGAAGACCCGCTGTTTGGCGTGCGGCCGGAACTGATCGGCGATTTCCGGGCCGGCAAGGGGCAGGGCGGCAAGCCGACCTGGACGCTCGACTTCACCTTCGTGCTCGCCCGCGCACGCAATGGGAGACGCGCCGCATGAGCATCGCACCGTTCGTCTTTCCGGGCCTGCGCTCGCGCGTGATCTTCGGCCACGGCACCATCGCCGAGACCGGCGCGGAGATCGAAAGACTCGGACGCAGCCGCGCCCTGGTGCTGTCGACGCCGAACCAGAAGGCCGACGCCGAGGCGCTGTCGGCACGGCTGGGCGGCCTGTCGGCCGGTGTGTTCGCCGATGCGACCATGCATACGCCGGTCGAAGTGACCGAGACGGCACTGGCCGCCTTCCGGGCGAGCGGCGCCGACTGCGTCGTGGCGCTGGGCGGCGGGTCGACCACCGGGCTCGGCAAGGCGATCGCGACCCGGACAGGGGCCGACCAGGTGGTGATCCCGACCACCTATGCCGGCTCGGAAATGACCGACATTCTCGGCGAGACCGCCGCCGGCGAGAAGAACACACGGCGCGACGCCTCGATCTTGCCCGAGACCGTGATCTACGACGTCGACCTGACGCTCACCTTGCCGCCGTCGCTGACCGTCACTTCCGGCCTCAATGCCATGGCGCACGCTGCCGAGGCACTTTATGCGCCCGACCGCAATCCGATCATCTCGCTGATGGCGGGCGAGGCGATCCGCGCGCTCAGCAGCGCGCTGCCGGCGATCGCCCGCGATGCCGGCGACCGCGAGGCGCGGGCGGCCGCGCTTTACGGTGCCTGGCTATGCGGTGCCGCGCTCGGCGGCGCCTCGATGGCGCTGCATCACAAGCTCTGCCACACGCTCGGCGGCAGCTTCGACACGCCGCACGCCGAGACTCACGCGATCCTGCTGCCCCACACTGTCGGCTTCAACGCGGCCGCGGTGCCGGACCTGCTCGAGCCGATCGCGGAGGCGCTCGGCGGCGCGCCGGGTGCGGCCTTGTTCGATTTCGCCGCGTCGCTGAAAGCGCCGACAAAACTGCGCGACTTCGGCCTGAGCGAGGCTGACCTGGACCGCGCCGCCGGGATCGCGGTGAAGAACCCGTACTGGAACCCGCGGCCGTTCGACCGCGAGAGCATCCGCGCACTGCTGCAGGATGCATGGGAGGGGCGGCGTCCGCCGCAATAAGATCAGCTTGGGAGGAAAGACGATGACGCGATTTCTGAAAGACAGGTTTTCCAGACGGACGTTGCTGAAGGGGGCGGCCGCGACCGGCCTCGCCGCGGGCGCGGCGGGCCTGCCGCTGCCGGCGCTGGCGCAGGGCAAGGCGGCCAAGCTCGGTTATGTCAGCCCGCAGACCGGGCCGCTCGCGGCCTTCGCCGAAACGGACGCCTTCATCATCGACGGCTTCAAGGCGGCGGCCAAGGCCGCCGGGCTCGACGTCGAGGTGGTGGTCAAGGACAGCCAGTCCAACCCCAACCGCGCGGCTGAGGTCGCCAAGGAACTGATCGTCGACGACGAGGTGAACCTGATGCTGGTCGCCTCCACGCCGGAGACGACCAACCCGGTGGCGACCACCTGCGAGGCGGAAGGCATGCCGTGCATCTCGACCGTCGCGCCGTGGCAGCCCTGGTTCATCGGCCAGCAAGGCAACCCCGGCGATCCCGGCTCGTGGAAGCCGTTCGACTACGCCTACCATTTCTTCTGGGGGCTGGAGGACGTGATCGCCGTCTTCACCAACATGTGGGCGCAGGTCGAGACCAACAGACAAGTCGGCGGGCTGTTCCCTAACGACGGCGACGGCAACGCCTGGGGCGACAAGACCGTCGGCTTCCCGCCGGTGCTGGCCGAAAAGGGCTTTACCCTTACCGATCCCGGCCGCTACCAGAACCTCAGCGACGATTTTTCGGCGCAGATCAACGCCTTCAAGTCGGGCGGCATCGAGATCATCACCGGCGTGATGATCCCGCCGGACTTCACCACCTTCTGGAACCAGGCCAAGCAGCAGGGTTTCACGCCCAAGGTGGCGTCGATCGGCAAGGCGATCCTGTTCCCGCAGGCGGTCGAGGCGCTGGGCAACCAGGGCAACAATCTGTCGTCGGAAGTCTGGTGGTCGCCGTCTCACCCGTTCAAGTCGTCGCTGACCGGCGCGTCCGCCAAGGACCTCGCCGACGGCTTCACCGCCGCCACCAAGCGGCCGTGGACGCAGCCGATCGGCTTCGTCAACGCTTTGTTCGAGATCGCCGCCGACGTGCTCAAGCGCGTCGACGACCCGACCGACAGCGAAGCGATGACGGCCGCGGTGGCGGCGACCAAGCTCGACACCATCGTCGGCCATATCGAGTGGAACGGCGCCAAGCTGCCGCCCTTCGCCGCCAAGAACGTCTGCAAGACGCCGCTGGTCGGAGGCCAATGGCGGCTGAAGGACGGCGGCGGCTACGACCTGGTGATCACCGACAACCAGACCGCGCCGGAAATACCGACCGGCGGCAAGATGGAGCCGATCGCGTAAGCGTAGCGTCTCCCTCCCCCTGAGGGGAGGGTGGCTCTAAGGGCCGGGAGCGGTCGCCCCGAACAGACGCGACCTCCGTCCGGCACCTCAAGAAAGGTCGCGGCCGGCCGCTCGGACCCCTCCCGGTCCGCTGCGCGGACCACCCTCCCCTCAAGGGGAGGGGATCGTCGAGTTTTTGCACCAGGAACCCCGATGCCCATTCTCGCCCTGCGAAACGTCTCGAAAAGCTTCGGTGCCCTGAAGGTCACCGACGCGGCGACGTTCGAGCTTGCCGAGGGCGAGGCGCTGGGCATCATCGGCCCCAACGGCGCCGGCAAGTCGACGCTGTTCAACCTGATCACCGGCAACATCGCCGCCGATGCCGGCAGCATCCATTTCGCTGGCGCCGACGTGACGCGCACCCCGCCCATGGTGCGCTGCCTGTCGGGCATCGGCCGCACCTTCCAGATCCCGCAGCCGTTCGAGAAGCTGACGGTGTTCGAGAACCTGCTGGTGGCGGCTGCGTTCGGCTCCAGCAAGCGCGAGGCCGAGGTCACCGACCGCTGCGCCGAAATTCTGGTGGAGACCGGGCTGGCCGAGCGGGCCAATCAGCCTGCCGGCAGCCTCGGCCTGCTGCAGCGCAAGCGGCTGGAGCTTGCCCGCGCGCTGGCGACCGACCCGAAGGTGCTGCTGCTCGACGAGATCGCCGGCGGCCTGACGGAAGCCGAGTGCCAGGCGCTGGTCGGAACCATCCGCGGCGTGCACCGGCGCGGCACTTCGATCATCTGGATCGAGCACGTGCTGCACGCGCTCAACGCCGTGGTCGAGCGGCTGCTGGTGCTCAATTTCGGCAAGGTGATCGGCATCGGCAAACCCGACGAGATCATGGCCTCGCGCGAGGTGCGCGAAATCTATTTGGGGATCGACGTCTGATGGCGCTGCTTTCGACCAACGGGCTGACGGCGCGTTACGGCGACTTCCAGGCGCTGTTCGGCGTCGACATGGCGCTGCAGTCCGACGAAACGATCGCCATCGTCGGCGCCAACGGCGCCGGCAAGACCACGCTGATGCGCTCGATTTCCGGCGTGCTGAAGAACGCCGCCGGACAGGTCGTGTTCGATGGCGAGCCGATCGGCGCGCTGGCGGCGCCCGACGTGATGGCGCGCGGCATCGCCATGGTGCCGGAGGGACGAAAACTGTTCCCATCGCTTTCCGTGGAAGAGAATCTCCTGATCGGCCGCTATGGCCGCGCGATCGACGGGCCGTGGTCGCTGGAGAGCATTTACGGCTTGTTCCCGATCCTGAAGGAGCGCCGCAACAGCCCCGGCACGGCGCTGTCGGGCGGCCAGCAGCAGATGGTGGCGATCGGCCGGGCGCTGATGTCCAATCCGCGCGTGCTGTTGTGCGACGAGATCAGCCTCGGCCTGGCGCCGGTGGTGATCCGCGACATCTACGCGGCGTTCCCGCGCATCCGTGCTTCCGGCGCGTCGATCGTCATCGTCGAGCAGGACATTTCGCAGGCGCTGAAAGTCGCCGACCGCCTCTATTGCATGATGGAGGGCCGCATCACCTTGTCGGGCACGCCGGCCGAACTCACCCGCGAGGCCATCCACGCGGCGTATTTTGGAGCGCACGCATGATGGCCCACATCAACTGCGAGGTCAGCCCATGAACCTCGTTGACACCATCGTCCAGGGTGTGCTGCTCGGCGGGCTCTACGCGCTGTTCGCGGCGGGGCTGTCGCTCGTCTTCGGCATCATGCGGCTGGTCAACCTGGCGCATGGCGACCTGATCGTGCTTGCCGCCTTCCTGATCCTGATGCTGGTTACCGCGCTCGGCCTGAACCCGCTCGTTGCGGCACTGGTCGCCATGCCGGTGATGTTCGCCATCGGCTGGCTGCTGCAGGCACAATTGTTCAACCGCACGCTCGGCCCCGACATCCTGCCGCCGCTGCTCGTCACCTTCGGGCTGTCGATCGTCATCCAGAACGCGCTGCTCGAGGGTTTCTCGGCCGACAGCCGGCGCATCTCGGCCGGGCCGCTGGAGACGGCGTCGCTGGCGCTCGGGCCGGTCAATGTCGGCGTCATGCCACTGCTCACCTTCCTGTCGGCGGTGGCCGTCATTGTCGGCTTGAACCTGCTGTTCTACCGCACCGCGCTCGGCCGCGCCTTCCGCGCCACCTCCGACGACAAAGTCACCGCCGGCCTGATGGGCATCCGCCCCGACCGCATCTTCGCCACCGCCACCGGCATCGCCATGATGGTGGTGACGATCGCCGCGCTTTATCTCGGCACCCGTGCCAATTTCGACCCGACCATCGGCCCGGCGCGGCTGATCTATGCCTTCGAGGCTGTGATCATCGGCGGGCTCGGCTCGCTGTGGGGCACGCTGGCCGGCGGCGTCATCATCGGGGTGGCGCAGACGCTGGGCGCCGCGATCAACCCGGAATGGCAGATTCTCGCCGGGCACGTGGCGTTTCTCGTCGTGCTGCTGTTCCGGCCGCGCGGGTTGTTCCCGCGGGCGGTGGATTGAGGGACAGGGCCATGGACGCGATGACCACACCCTGGACCGTCGAGACGCGAACGAAGGCTTCGACCGCCTTCGCAGCGGTGGCCGCGATCGCCATTCTTGTTGCACTGGCCGCTCCGTTCTTCGTGTCGCGCGGCATGGTGCAGGATCTGTTCTTCATCCTCACCATGCTGGTGCTGGCGCAGAGCTGGAACCTGCTCGCGGGTTACGCCGGCCTGGTCTCGGTCGGCCAGCAGGCGTTTGTCGGCTTCGGCGCCTATGCCATGTTCGCCTGCGTCATCCTGCTGGGGCTCGACCCGCTGGTCGGCATCCTGGCCGCCGGCTTTGCCGCGGCGCTGCTTGCCATCCCCACCGGTTTCTTCGCCTTCCGCCTGCAAGGCGCCTATTTCGCCATCGGCACCTGGGTGATCGCCGAGGTGGTGCGGCTGAGCCTGGCGCAATGGAAGGCGCTTGGCGGCGGCACCGGCACATCGCTGCCGTCCGGCACCACGCGCGAGATGGTCGGCGTCGCCGCTGTCGGCGAGTTGTTCGGCATGCGGCCGGCGCAGGCGGTCGACGTGGTCTGCTACTGGCTGGCGCTGATGCTTGCGGTCGCCACCATCGGCGTCGTCTATCGCATGCTGCGCTCGCGCCAGGGGCTGGCGCTGGCGGCGGTGCGCGACAACCAGGAGGCGGCGCGCTCGGTCGGCGTCGATGCCCGCCGCGTCAAGACCGCCGTCTACGTGGCGGCGGCCTTCATCACTGGGCTCGCCGGGGCGCTGATCTATGTGCAGAAGGCGCGCATCTCGCCGGACGCGGCCTTCTCCGTGGTCGACTGGACAGCCTACGTCATCTTCATAGTCGTCATAGGCGGCATCGGCACCATCGAGGGGCCGATCGTCGGCGTCATCGTCTTCTTCCTGCTGCAGAACCTGCTCGCCGACTACGGCTCCTGGTATCTGCTGATGCTCGGCCTGATCGGCATCGCCGTCATGCTGTTCGCGCCGCGCGGCCTGTGGGGCCTGTTCGCCGACCGCACCGGCATCCAGCTCTTTCCCGTCCGCCGCCGGCTGAGCGGCGGGCCAACCATCATGAAGTCCAAGGGAGGCCAGCATGGCTGACATTACCACCGACGTCCTGATCATCGGCACCGGCCCGGCCGGCTCGGCGAGCGCCGCGCTGCTGTCGACCTACGGCGTCGAGAACATGCTGATCAACCGTTACCGGTGGCTCGCCAACACGCCGCGCGCCCACATCACCAACCAGCGCACCATGGAGGTGTTGCGCGACCTCGGCCGCGACGTCGAGGACGAAGCCTACATGTTCGCCGCCGAGCAGGACCTGATGGGCGAAAACGTGTTCTGCACCTCGCTTGCCGGAGAGGAGATCGGCCGCATGAAAAGCTGGGGCAAGCACCCGCTGTCGCGCGCCGAGCACCAGCTGTCGTCGCCTAGCTTCATGAACGACCTGCCGCAGACCTTCATGGAGCCGCTGCTGTTCAAGACGGCGTGCTCGCGCGGCACGCAGGCACGCATGTCGACCGAATATCTCAGCCACGTGCAGGATGCGGACGGCGTCACCACCACCGTTCTCGACCGGCTCACCGGCAAGGAACTGACTGTCCGGTCGAGATATCTGATCGGCGCCGATGGCGGCAATTCCAAGGTGGCCGAACATGCCGGCCTGAGCTTCGAAGGAAAGATGGGCGTCGGCGGCTCGATGAACATCCTGTTCAAGGCCGACCTCTCGAAATACGTCGCCCACCGCCCGTCCGTGCTCTACTGGGTGGTGCAGCCCGGCGCCGACGTCGGCGGCATCGGCATGGGGCTGGTGCGCATGGTGCGGCCGTGGAACGAGTGGCTGATCGTCTGGGGTTACGACATCAACCAGCCGGCGCCCAAGGTCGATACCGCCTTCGCCACCAAGGTGGTGCGGGACCTCGTCGGCGACCAGGAGCTCGAGGTCGACATCGAGCAGGTGTCGACCTGGACGGTCAACAACATGTACGCGACCGCGATGTCGAACGGCCGAGTCTACTGCATGGGCGACGCCACCCACCGGCATCCGCCGTCCAACGGGCTCGGCTCCAACACCTCGATCCAGGACGCCTTCAACCTCGCCTGGAAGCTGGCGCTGGTGCTGAAAGGCCAGGCCGGCGAAAAGCTGCTCGACACCTATTCGACCGAGCGGGCGCCCGTGGCCAAGCAGATCGTGACGCGCGCCAACAAGTCGATCGAGGAGTTCGGGCCGATCTTCAAGGCGCTCGGCCTGCTCGATTCCATCGACCCGGTGAAGATGCAGCAGAACATGGACGCCCGCTGCAACGACACGCCGGCGGCCGAGGAGCAGCGCAGGAAGATCCGCGAGACCATCGCCTACAAGGTCTACGAATTCGACGCGCATGGCGTCGAGATGAACCAGCGCTACAGATCGGACGCGGTCGTCACCGACGGCCAGCCGGAACCGGATTTCGAGAAGGACGCCGAACTGCACTATCAGCCGACAAGCTGGCCGGGCGCGCGGCTGCCGCATGCCTGGGTGTTCGACGGTCATGGCGGCAAGGCCTCGACGCTGGATCTGGCAGGGCGCGGGCGCTTCTCGGTGCTCACCGGCATCGGCGGCCAGGGCTGGGCCGAGGCCGCGAAGGTGGTCGGCAAGGAACTCGGCCTCGATATCGCTGTGCACGTCATCGGGCCGCGCCAGCACTGGCAGGATTTTACCGGCGACTGGGCTCGTGCCCGCGAAGTGCGCGACAGCGGCGTCTTGCTGGTCAGGCCCGATCAGCACGTTTGCTGGCGTCGCGAAACGATCGCCGACGACCCGGTGGCCGAACTGCGGCGGGTCCTCAAAGCAATCCTCGACAGGTAAGGAACGGCCATGGAAGCGCACGAGAGAGGGTTCTTCACCGAGGAGAACTCGGTCGAGGTCGTCACCGGCCGCAACAGGAACGCCAAGGACGCACGCCTGCAGGCGGTGATGGAGGTCATCACCCGCAAGCTGCACGAGGCGGTCAAGGAGATCGAGCCGACGCAAGAGGAATGGTTTCAGGCGATCCAGTTCCTCACCCGCACCGGCCATAGCTGCAACGACTGGCGCCAGGAGTTCATTCTGTTGTCGGACGTGCTCGGCGTGTCGATGCTGGTGGACGCGATTAACAACCGGAAGCCGTCGGGCGCGTCGGAATCGACGGTGCTCGGACCGTTCCACGTCGCCGACGTGCCGGAGATGCCGATGGGCACCAATATCTGCCTCGACGCCAAGGGCGAGGACATGGTGATTTCCGGCCGTATCCTCGATACCGAGGGCAAGCCGATCGACGGCGCGGTGATCGACGTCTGGCAGGCCAATGACGAAGGTTTCTACGACGTGCAGCAAAAAGGCATCCAGCCCGACTTCAACCTGCGCGGCGTGTTCCGCACCGGCGCCGACGGCCGCTACTGGTTCCGCGCGGTGAAGCCGAAATATTATCCGATCCCCGACGACGGCCCGGTCGGGCAGCTGCTCGGCGCGCTCGGCCGTCACCCCTACCGCCCGGCGCATCTGCACTACATTATCAAGGCCGAAGGCTTCGAGACACTGACCACCCACATCTTCGATCCGGACGACCCCTACATCAATTCGGATGCGGTGTTCGGAGTGAAGGAAAGCCTGCTCGCCGAGTTCAAACGCGTCGACGATCCCGCCCGGGCGAAGGAACTCGCTTTCGCTGGGCCGTTCTGGGACGTGGAGTACGATTTCGTGCTGGCGGAGAAGACTGCGCGATAGGCACGCTTGAGTCTTGAACGCGGGCTGTCGCGACAGGGTCGGCCAACGCGGGCGCTTCAGTTCAGCGTCCCGCCGACCTCCTCCAGCCGTTCCTGCAGAAAGCGCCGCACCGCCGGATCGCGCTCCAGCCCGATCGCCTGGCGGTAGGCGTCGGCGGCGCTGGCACCGCGGTCGAGTTTGGCGAAGATGGCGCCGCGCGCCGCCCAGTAAGGCTGGTAATCGGCAAGCCTCCGGTCGGCGGCCAGCGCTTCGATGACCGCGAGCGCCACCTGCGGCCGTCCGGATTCGGCGATGGCGACGGCGCGGTTGAGTTCGACCACGGGCGAATAGGCGAGACGTCCAAGCACCGTGTAGAATTCGGCGATCGCCGGCCAGTCGGTCTCGCCGGTCGTGCGGCGGGCGCAATGCGCGGACTGGATCGCAGCCTCGATCTGGTAGCGGCCCGGCCGCTGCAGGCGGCTTGCGCGCAGCAGCAGCGCTTCCGCCTCGTCGATGGCCTCGTCGTCCCACTGCGCCATGTTTTGCCGGCCGAGCGGCACGAACTCGCCCCCGGGACCGCGGCGGGCAGGGCGCCGCGCCTCGGCGAACAGCATCAGCGCCAGCAGGCCGAGGGCTTCCGGCTCGTCCGGCATCAGCGATACAACCAGCCGCCCCAGCCAGATCGCCTCGCCGGCGAGTTCGCGGCTGCGGGTTTCCGCCCCGGCCGGGTCGGTCCAGCCTTCGGTGAAAGCCGCGTAAATCGCTTCCAGCACGGCATCCAGCCGCTCCGGCATGTCGACGCGGTCGGGCAGGCGGAACGGGATGCCCGCCTGGCGGATGCGGGTCTTCGCCCGCACCAGCCGCTGGCCCATGCTCGCCGGCGCCACCAGAAAGGCGGAAGCGATGGTCGAGGCGTCGAAACCGAGCACCGTCTGCAGGATCAGTGGCGCGCGGATGGCTTGGTCGATGGCCGGGTGAGCGCAAGCGAACATCAGCGTCAGCCGGTCGTCCGGCAGCTTGTCATTGTCGGCCTCGCCATTCATGGCCACGATCTCCTCGCCGATCAGCACCAGATGGTCCTGTGCCGCCACCCCTGCCTGCTGGCGGCGCACCCGGTCGACGGCGCGTCGCCGCGCCACCGTCAGCAGCCAGGCTTCCGGCTGGTCGGGGACGCCGTTGGCTGGCCACTGCGCGAGCGCGGCAGCAAAGGCGTCGGCGAGCGCGTCCTCGGCCGCCGCGACGTCGCGGGTGCGCGCCGCCAGCACGGCGAGCAACCGGCCGTAGCTCTGCCGGGCGGCGGCCTCCGCAGCCGCCCGGGCGTCTCCCGCCTTTCGTGGCATGGTCACGCCGTCTCCATCGGCCAGATCGGCCGGACCTCGACGACGCCGTGGCTGGCGCCGGGGCAGCGCGCCGCCCAGGCGAGCGCGGCATCGAGGTCGGGCACCTCGATCTTGTAGAAACCGCCGAACTGCTCCTTGGTGTCGGCGTAGGGGCCGTCGAGGATTTGCGGCTTGTCGTCGCGCATACGCACCGTCGTGGCGGTGGTGGTCGGCCGCAGCCGGTCGCCGGCCAGCCAGACGCCGGCGCTTTTCATCGCTTCATTGTAGGCGGCGTAGGCCGGCATCATCTTCTGCATCTGCTCCGGCGGGATTTTCGCGGCGGCGGCCTCGTCGACATAGATCATCAGCATGTATTGCATCGTCGTCTCCTTGCGCTTCGGCGGCATCATCGCCCGCCGTGACTATGTCGCGCCGGCCCGGCGGATTTCGACACGACCGCGCGGATTTTTTTCAAGTGGGCTCAGGGGCGGTCATCACGCCCTGCCGTCGGCGGTTCCGACACCGGTTCGAGCCAGCCGCGATAACGCACCACCGGTCCGGCAAACGGCAAGGAGATGCCGACGTCGAAATGGAAGCGGCCGTCCTCGACGTACTCGACCGTCTCGCTCCTTGGCATCAGCACTTTCGGCATCGGCACGCCGAACAGTCGCCAGCTTTCGACCGGCCAGGTCACGCGACTGTCCTTGGCCTCGAGCCGCAGGGTGAAGGTAAACGGTCCGAAGCGTTCGCGCAGACAGCCCGGCGGGTCGTCGGGCCGACGTGACAGAAACGACACGAACGGCTTCCCAGCAAACTTTCGGGTCCAACGCTCGCCGTCTGCCGTCTTTTGTTTCTCGACGTCGACGTCGATGGCATCCGCCGCGGGCGGAAACCGGAACAGCGTGGCTGCCAGCCGTGCAAGCCCGCCGGCACCGCGCGTTACCGACGCCTTGCCGGCAAAGATGTCGCAATCGTGGATATCGGCCAGCCGCCGCCAGGCCGGCGGCAAGCTGCTGTCCGGCAGCACCTGTTCGAGCAACGGCACCGCAGGGGATTCGGCGACCCCGCAGCGTATGGCAAAACCGGCCAGCCCGGCTTCGATGTCGGCGAGCGACAACAGGCCCATGGCCGGGTAAGCTCCCGGCGCCGACGCGGCATCGCCGGCCAGCAGGCGTTTTGCCAGAAGCAGCGCCGGGGTAGGCGGAACCTCGGGACCATCGCCAGCCTCGGCGATCAGCGTCCATGTGCGCTCGACCGCGCGGCCTTCGGCGTCGCGGCCGGCGGCGCGGACAAGCATGCCGCCGCGGTCGGTGCCGAAATTTTCCAGCCGGTCGGCAATCCATTTCAACGCCGGCGCAAGCGGCTGCAGCGAGCCGAGCAGCCGCCAGCGCACCGGCAGGGCGAGTGCCCAAAGGCCGAGATGCAACAGCTTCAGTTCCAGCCCGGCCTCGAAGCGCACTGAGCGGGCGCCATAGCGCTCGGGGAACAACACCAGGTCCGGCGCGCCGATCGGGCTGGCCAGCCGACCGGTGAGGGGCCGGCAGCCGTCGACGCGAAGATCATGGCGCCGCAACGCGCCCCAGGCCGCAACTTCGACAGTGCGTCCGCCGCGCCACACCCGCAGCGGCCGGCCGGCTTGCGCGACGATGGCGCGCACGACCGACAGGCCGCGTGGAGCGCGGTTGCCGGGCAGGATCACCGAGCCGACCCCCGACACCGAAGCCATGCCTTGCGTCAGCCGGTCGAGAGCGGCCGACGAGATTGCCGGCACGCTGCTCGCACCGGAAATCAGTGTGCGGTCCGCAGCCGCCGCCTGCCGGTCCAGAGCGCGGATACCGGCGACGAAATCGGCGTCGTCGGCGAGGTCGAGATAATGGGCGCCCGCTGCGATCGCGGCGCGGGCAACGCGATAGGGGTCGCTTCCGTATGCCTGGAATGGTCCGGCGGCGTCGATCACCAGCGCCGGCCGCAACCGGGTCAGCGCGGCGGTCACGTCCCCGTCGCGGTCGAGCGCCAGCGGAGTGCCGCCATGGTCTCGGCAAAACGCCTGCGCCCGCGCGAGCGAGCGGCCGGCGACCCAAACGTCGGCATCGGTTTCGCGGATCAGGCGCCGCGCCAGCCGGCCGCCGAACACGCCGTAGCCGCCCAGCACCAGCACGCTAGCCAATCAGCCGGCTCCTGAGTGTGGGCGAGGGTATGTCGCAGCTGTCGCGTCTGCCGAACAGCGCATAACGATTCCTGGCGATGCGATCGTAAATCCAGTCGCGCAGCGGCGCCGGCAGCAGGCTCAGCACGATGGCGGCACGCCACGGCCAGCCGAGCGCGCGCATGGTGGCGATCAGGCTGTCGAGCTTCGTGTAACCGACGCCGTCGATGAGCACGAGATTGGTCTCGTAGACGTCGGCGGGCAGGCCGAAATGCCGGAACAGCGCCTGGCCGAGTGGCGACTGCGCGGTGGCGAAGCGGAAGCGGCCGGCGGTGTCGAGGCGGACGACGGTGCGGGCAAATCCGGAGCACAACACGCACACACCGTCGAACACGATCAGCGGATGGTCGCCGAGCCCGTCCGGAAGGACGTCAACGAGATCATGGTGCGCTGTGCGGGCCATCGGCTTGCCTCTTATCCAGAAGCTAAGCGCCCGTATAAAGCAGACAAGCGACAACGGTGTCGCAGCCGGGATTGTCCGACGGGCGCTGCGATCGCGTTATGTCGATGTCCGGTGGCGGCAGGTGGGCGATTGCCGTGAGGGGAGGCTCCGTCGGTGAAAGTGTCGGCCGCGTCAGGGCATGCGGCCGGCACCTTCTTAAAACGGTCGGGAAGGCTGCCGGTCGTCAGCGAAAGGAAGCGCGGGTGTCGAGCGCGATGGTGCTGCGGCGGCGCGCGCAGGCAGGGCCCGGTCCGCGCATGTAATGGCGCTCGGGCCTATAGGTCGGCGCGATGAACTCGCGGATTGCGAACGCGCACGTGCTGAGGCGTGTCCAGATTGCCATGGCCTTATTTCCCTGTCCCTCGGATGTCCCGTCCGATTGGCGTGACACCTTAGTCGGCAGTCGTGAATCCTCCGTGAATGACATGTTAATTCCGCGCCGAAACCTTGCTGCTTCATGGCCGAAATGCGGTTTTGACGCGGTGTTTCGAAGTCAAATGCCCAGTTTCTGCCGGCTGTGACTTTGGTACCACATCGGTTTCATCACGATGCCGCGCAGGGGGTCCCCCGTTTCGGTCGCGGTTACGTCTGCAAATCGAGAAAGACATTTTCGAAATCACGGCACACGCCGGAACCGTCCCATGGCTGCCACGTTGGCGAGACAGCCGGACCCCACCCGGCAAGGCCAGGTGCGGCGAGGGCACCCTCCCTGACCGCTTCACGACAATCCGAAACAGAAGGGACCAAGGCCATGGGCTTTTTCTCGAAGGACATCAAAACGCTGGACGATCTGTTCGTCCACACGCTCCGCGACATCTACTATGCCGAAAAGCAGATCGAAAAAGCGCTGCCGAAGATGGTCGACAAAGCGACCAACCCGGCACTGAAAGCCGGCTTCGAAAAACACCTCGATGAAACAAAGGGCCATATCGCGCGGGTCGAGGAAGTGTTCGAACTGCACGGTGTGAAGGCCAAGGCGGTGAACTGCCCGGCCATCGACGGGATCCTCAAGGAGGCCGACGAGCTTGCCGGCGACATCGCCGACAAGAAGGTGCTGGATGCCGGCCTGATCGCCGCCGCGCAGGCGGTCGAGCATTACGAGATCACGCGCTACGGCACCCTGATTGCCTGGGCGAAGGAACTAGGCCGCTCCGACTGCGCGGCGGTGCTGGCGAAGAACCTCAAGGAGGAAGAGGCGGCCGACAAGAAGCTCACGCAGATGGCGGAAAGCAGCGTCAATCTGCAGGCGGCCGAATAGTCCGGTCGTTCTCTCCAGTGGCTGGGCCGGCGCCCGCGCGCCGGCCTTCTTTATGGCAGGAAGGTCTTTTCGAAGGCGCGCCGCCCTGGCGGCGTGAACCGCACTGCGCGGCCTTCCGGATCGCGGCGCGCCCACTTGTCCGCAAGGATGCGGTCGAGGATCGCCGCGCCGAGCGAGCCGGCCAGATGCGAGCGTCGCACGCTCCAGTCGAGGCAGGCGCGGCAGACGGGGCGGCGCTTGCCGGGCAGGGCGGCGAGGTCGATGCCGACCGCGGAGAAGAAGGACGGGCCGGCGTCGCCGAGGGCGATGTCGTCGTCGCTTGCCGTAAGGATGCCGCGCGCGAGAAAGCCGTCCAACATGGCGACGGCGTGGTCGCCGGCAAGGTGGTCGTAGCAGACGCGCGCCTCGCGCATCGAGGCGTCGCGCGGTCCTGGCCGGGCGCGCTGCGGCCCGGCGGTCGCGGCAACGCCCATGATCGCTTCCAGCATCGCCGCGACCTGCTGTCCGGCCAGTCGGAAATAGCGGTGCCGGCCCTGGCTCGACTGGCTGAGCAGCCCGCCGTCGCCGAGCTTGGCCAGATGCGAGCTCGCCGTCGGCAGGCTGACGCCCGCTTCCAGCGCCAGTTCGCTTGCCGTCAGCGCGCCGCCGTTCATCAGCGCCGTCAGCATGTTGGCGCGCGCCGGGTCGCCGACCAGGCTGGCTATTCGGGCGATGTCGGGGCCTTCACGCATAGTTCGATCCTAGTCGAAGTATTCCTGTCAGGCAAGCATTAGTATTCCTCTCATCAAGCCGGGAGACGACGATGCCGACAGCCACCGCCAACCACCTCGCGCCAACCCGCCCGACTGTCTCGTTCGGTCGCCGCTGGCCATTTTTGCGGGCCTTGGCCCGCCTGCTCGCCTGCTACGACCGCCACCTGCAGCGCCGCGATCTCGCCGAACTCGACGATCGCGCGCTTGCCGACATCGGCCTCACGCGGGAGCAGGCCCGTCGCGAAAGCAAGGTGCCGTTCTGGCGATAGGCGCGCTCACAGCCGGCAGTGCTAGCAGACTATCCGTACGGATGCTTCGATCCGGGTCGAAGCATCACGGTCCCAGTACGGCGAGGGCGGGTGGTGGTTTGCCGAATCTGCGCTGCCCGCAACACAACCCACGACAAGGAGAGCCGAGATGGCCATCACCTGCTTCATCCGCTACCAGATCGACCCGTTCCGCAAGGAGGCGTTCGAGCGGTATGCCCGCACCTGGGGTCAGGCGATCCCGCGTTGCGGCGCCGACCTGATCGGTTATTTCGCGCCGCACGAAGGCTCGGCGACCACCGCCTATGGCATCTACTCCATAGACAGCCTCGCCGCCTACGAAGCCTACCGCGCCAGGCTGAAGGACGATCCGCTCGGCAGGGAAAATTACGAATTCGCCCGGCGCGAGCGCTTCATCCTGCGGGAGGACCGGATTTTCCTGACGCTCGCCTCGGCGCCGCATGGCGAAAGGGCAGGGTCGTGATCGCCGTCATCTTCGAGGTCGAGCCGGCTGCCGGCAAGGGCGATGCGTATCTCGGCCTCGCCGCCGACCTGAAGCCGCTGCTTGCCGGCATCGAAGGGTTTATCTCGATCGAACGCTTCGAGAGCCTGGCCAATCCCGGCAAGCTGCTGTCGCTATCGTTCTGGCGAGACGAGGCGGCGGTAAAGGCATGGCGCAATACCGAAGAGCATCGGCAGGCCCAGGCGGCCGGCCGCGGTGGCGTCTTTGCCGGCTACCGCCTGCGCATCGCGCATGTAGTGCGCGATTACGGCTTGACGGAACGCACCGAGGCGCCGGCCGACAGCCGTGCCGCGCATGGCTGATCAGGCGCTGCCGATCAGCACGCCGGCGCCGAACACCAGCGCGCCGCCCAGCACCACCTGGAAGGCGGCGCGCAGCAACGGCGTCTCCATGAACCGGTTCTGGATGAAGGCGATCGCCCACAATTCGACGAACACGACCACCGCGGCGACCGCCGTCGCCGTCCAGAAATCCGGGATCAGATAGGGCAGGGCATGGCCGAGCCCGCCGACGGCCGTCATGATGCCGGAGGAGAGGCCGCGCGCCAGCGGCGAGCCGCGGCCCGACAGTTTGCCATCATCATGCGCGGCCTCGGTGAAGCCCATCGAGATACCGGCGCCGACCGAGGCCGACAGGCCGACGAGAAAGGTCTGCCAGGTGTCGCCGGTGGCGAAGGCGGCGGCGAAGATCGGCGCCAGCGTCGACACCGAGCCGTCCATCAGGCCGGCCAGCCCCGGCTGCACATAAGTGAGGATGAACTGCCGCCGCTCGTCCGCCTGCTCCTGGCGGCGGACGTCCCGCGGCAGATGCGCGGCGCCGAGGCGGCGCGCCAGCGATCCGTGCGTCTTCTCGGCAGCGGCGAGGTCGCCCAGCAGCTTGCGCGTGCCGGCATCCTCGGTGCGCTTGGCCGCCTCCTCGTAGAAGCGCTGTGCCGAATGCTCCATCCTCTCGGCCTCGAGCCGCACCTTTTCGAGGCCGAGCGGCCGCACCAGCCAGTCCGGCCGCCGTTCGTAATAACCGCGCACATGTTCGCGGCGGATCAGCGGGATGCGCTCGCCGAAACGCTGGCGATGCCGTTCGATCAGCGCGGCGCGGTGATGATCCTCCTCCTCGGCCATCTCGTCGAAGACGGCGGCCGAATGCGGATAGGCGTCGCGCAGGCCGTCGGCATAGGCGCGATAGATGCGGCCATCGTCTTCCTCGGAGGAGATCGCCAGAGCCAGCACCTCCTGCTCGCTGAGCGACTCGAAGGAGCGGCGGCCGAAACCGAAGACACGCGACAGCATTTTTTCACCTAGTTTAGAATAATTCTAAATTAAGTGACGAGATTGGGCGGGTCAAGTCGGCCGCCCTCGCTACAGGGTGCGTGCAATTCCGAAGGCCGGCAGCCCGGCCTCGGGATGCATTTCGAGTCAGCCTCTTTTTATAGCGAAACCTTCGCCTATATTGGTGGAGGTTCACTGATAGAAGGACGCGTCATGACCTCGAAGAAGCCGTTCGATCCAAAACCCGTGCTGGAACTGATCGCCTCGATCGAGGCGGATCTGGCGCGCCTCAAGGCAATGGTGCAGCCGCCGTTGGAAAAATACGATCCGGCAAATCCGCACAACAAGATGTCGGACGGCAAGCTGAGCGCCGACGGCGTCGAATGCTGCTATCGCATGTTCGACGAGGGCAAGAGCCGCTACTCGGTGGCGCAGGCCATGAAAATCTCCTTCGCCGCCGCCACACACCGGTTCAATGCCTGGCGCGAGGCAGGCGGCACTAGGCGCAATATGGCGCTGATGGGCTGAGCGGCTTAGTTCCCTGCGTCGCTGAAGCAACCGTCGCGATTATTCGCCAACGGCGCGGATGGGCTGCCTCACGGCGCCAGGCAGTGGGCCGGTCGAGGCGCGCGACACCAGAGGGCCGTCGATCTTGATGGTGAGCGGCCGGATCGGCTTGCCGTGCACGGTGATGTCGAGCAGCGCCTCGGCGGCGCGCTGGCCCATCTCATAGTTGGGCAGCACCAAGGTAGACAGCGGCGGGTGGGTATAGCGCGCCAGTTCCTGGTCGTCGTAGCCCATAACCGAAATGTCCTCGGGAACCCTCAGGCCGCGTTCGCTCAAGGCTTCCATCACGCCGATCGCCATGAGATCGTTGCCGCAGAAGATGGCGGTGGGTGGATTGGGCAGGGCCAGCAGGTCGAACGTGTGGTGGTAGCCGGTCAGCGGCAGCCAGTCGCCGTGCCGCACCAGCGCCTCGTCATAGGCGACGTCGACGGTGGCAAGCGCCTGCCGGTAACCCTTCAGGCGGTCGACCGAGGCATCCATCCACGGCTCGCCGTTGATGAAACCGATGCGCCGGTGGCCGAGCGACGTCAGATGCGCGGTCGCCGCGAAACCGCCGGCGACCTCGCCGGGAAGGATGGCGATGTGCTTGCGCGGCTCGGCGTAACAGTTGAGCAGCACCGTCGGCACGTCCTCCAGCGATTTCGGCAAGGTGACGCGGCGGGTGAAGATGGTCGAATAGATGACGCCGATCACCGAGCGGTCGCGCCTGATCGCGGCGATTGTCGCTTCCTCCAGGTCCGGATTGGAGCGGGTGACGTGCGCTGCGACCAAGAAATCCTGCTCGAAAGCGTAGTCGCGGGCGCCGTCGAGGTTGATGACGGGATGCGCGCTGGTGGAAATCTCGTCCACCATGTAGGCGATCGTGCGCCGCTCCGCGCCATTGGCGCTCTCGCGGCGGATCGCCGGCAGGGCGTAGCCGATCTGGCGGGCCGCCTCGAACACGCGCGCCTGGGTGTCGGTGGAGATGCGCGCGCCGGTCATCTGATTGAGCACCAGCGAGACGCTGGACTGCGAAACGCCGGCGATGCGCGCCACGTCTGTCATGGTGGGCCTGCCGCGCTTGCGGTCGGACCGGTCGGTCCCGTCGCCCTCGGCCATTTCGATTCCATCCCTGTCTGACGGTCTTGGCCGTTCCTGCGCGGCAGGCAGCAGCGGGTCAAGGATGCCGTCTGATCATACTTTTCGCTTGACTGCTAATATTATTAGCGCAAGATTTCCCGATGTGAAGCAAAATTGCTTCCACCGGCCGCCAGAAGCCGTACCCCCAGGGAAAGGAAATGCCGATGTCTGTAATTACCCGTCGTACTCTGCTGCTTTCCGCCGGCGCGCTCGGCGCCGTGGCCGCCACGGGCGGGCTGGCGCTCGCCGACCTGCCGCCGCTTGCCCAGAAGGATACCTACAAGGTCGGCTTCGCGCAGACCGAGTCGAACAATCCGTGGCGCATCGCCCAGACCAAGTCGATGCAGGACGAGGCTGCCAAGCTCGGCTTCCAGCTCGTTTACACCGATGCCGCCGGCTCCGCCGCCAAGCAGGTCGCCGACGTCAACTCGATGATCGCCCAGGGCGTCGACCTGATCTTTCTGGCGCCACGCGAGGAGAAGCCGCTGATCCCGGCCGTCATGGCCGCCAAGAAGGCCGGCATCCCGGTCATCCTGCTCGATCGCAACGTCGACCAGGCGCTGGCCAAGGCCGGCGAGGACTACGTTACCTTCATCGGCTCCGACTTCATCGACGAGGGCAAGCGCATCGCCGAGTGGCTGGCCAAGAACGCCAACGGCAAGTCCAAGATCATCGAGCTGGAAGGCACCACCGGCTCGTCGCCCGCCAACGACCGCAAGAAGGGTTTCGACGAGGCGATCAACGCCGCCGGCGGCTTCACCATCCTGGCCTCGCAGTCCGGCGACTTCGCCCGCGACAAGGGCCGCCAGGTGGCCGAGGCGCTGCTGCAGGCGCATCCGGACGCCGACATCATCTATGCCCACAACGACGAGATGGCGATGGGCGCCATCGCGGCGCTGGAAGCGGCCGGCAAGAAACCAGGTACCGACGTGATCGTGCTGTCGATCGACGGCGGCAAGGAGGCGGTGCAGGCGGTGGTCGACGGCAAGATCAACGCGGTGGTGGAGTGCAACCCGCGCTTCGGGCCGAAGGCGTTCGAGACCATGGCCAAATACGCCAAGGGCGAGAAAATCGACGCCTGGGTGAAGAACGACGACAAGTTCTACGACCCATCTAACGCCGCGGCCGAACTGGCCAACGCCTACTAAGCATTTTTCAGCGCGGAGCCGGTCGGCGGCAAACGTCGGCCGGCTCCGTTTTGTTGCGTGAACCAAGGCCGGTTGCCTGCCGGCCCTGTCGCGGGCAAGATCGCGATCGGGGAGGAGCCCGACATGCTTTTATCGATGACTGGCATCGACAAGAGCTTTTCCGGCGTGCGTGTGCTCGCCGCCGCCGCGCTCGAGGTCGCTGCCGGCGAAGTTATGGCGCTGGTCGGCCAGAATGGCGCCGGCAAGTCGACCATGATCAAGATTCTCACCGGCGCCTATTCGCGCGACGCCGGCAGCGTGACCTTCCAGGGCAAGGAAGTGCACTTTTCCTCCACCGCCGACAGCCAGGCGGCGGGCATCGCCACCATCTACCAGGAGATCAACCTCGCGCCGCATCGCACTGTCGCGGAAAACATTTTCCTTGCCCGCGAGCCGCGCACCGGGCTCGGGCTGGTCGACCGGAGAAAAATGCGGGCCGACGCGCGCGCCGTGCTGAAGCGCTTCAACCTCGACATCGACGTCGACCGGCCGCTCGAGGATTTCGGCGCTGCCACCCGCCAGATGGTGGCGATCGCCCGCGGCGTCACCCAGAACGCAAGACTGGTCATCATGGACGAGCCGACCTCGTCGCTCGACGAGCGCGAGGTCGCGGTGCTGTTCGAGACGATCCGCACGCTGAAGCGCGACGGCGTGGCAACCATCTTCATCAGCCACCGCCTCGACGAGCTCTACGCAATCTGCGACCGCGTCACCATCATGCGCGACGGCCGCACCGTCGCCGTCAGCGCCATGCGCGACATCGGCAAGCTCGATCTGGTGCGCGCCATGCTCGGCCGCGAGCTCACCGCCTTCACCGCCGCCGCGCGCGACCGCGCTGGCAGGGAGGGCGAAACCCTTGTCGAGGCGAAAAACCTGTCCGCCGGGGTCAGGGTGCGCGACGTGTCGCTCGACATCGGCAAGGGCGAGATCGCCGGGCTGGCCGGCCTGCTCGGCTCCGGCCGCACCGAGACGGCGCGGCTGATCTATGCAGCCGACCGGCGCGACGCCGGCACCGTCACCATCGCCGGCAGTGCCACCAGCTACGCCGAGCCAGCCGAGGCGATCGCCGACGGCATGGGTTTCGTCTCCGAGGACCGCAAGATCGAAGGAATCGTGCCGGAAATGAGCGTCAGGGAAAACCTGACGCTCGCCATACTGCCGCGTCTGCAGAAATCCGGCATCGTCGACCGCGCCAGACAGCAGGAGATCGTCGACCGCTACATCAAGGCGCTCGGCGTCAAATGCGCTTCGCCGGAGCAGCCGATTCGCGAGCTTTCCGGCGGCAACCAGCAGAAGGTGCTGTTGGCGCGCTGGCTGTGCATGAACCCGCGCCTGCTGATCGTCGACGAGCCGACGCGCGGCATTGACGTCGGCGCCAAGGCCGAGATCCTGAAGCTGCTGCGCAGCCTCGCCGACGAGGGGCTAGGCGTGCTGATGATCTCGTCGGAACTGGAGGAACTGATCGCCGCGGCCGACCACGTCACCGTGCTCAGCGACGGCACCTCCGTGGCGCGCATCCTGGCCGCCGAACTCAGCGAGGAGCGGCTGATGGCGGCGATGGCGCATCAGGAAGGCGAGGCGGCATGACGACGCTCGAAACGACCACGCCCGCGCAGGCCCGCCCCAAAAGCGGCTCGCTGGTCTGGATCAGCCGCTATGGTACGCTGGTGGCCTTCCTGGCGCTGATCGCCTTCAACATCGCGGTGACGCCCAACTTCCTGTCGTGGCAGACGCTCAACGTCAACCTGACGCAGGTTGCCACCATCGTCATCGTTGCCACCGGCATGACGCTGGTGATCGCCACCGGCGGCATCGACCTGTCGGTCGGTTCGCTGATGGCGATCGCCGGGGCGCTGGCGCCGATGATCTTTTTGGGCACCATCGTGCCGGTATCCAACCCGGTGCTCGCGGTAGCGCTGGCGCTTGTCCTGCCGGTGCTTGTCGCCGCCGCATTCGGCTGGTTCAACGGTTTTCTCATCACCCGCTGGTCGATCCAGCCGATCGTGGCGACGCTGGTGCTGTTCATCGCCGGGCGTGGCATCGCTCAGGTGATGACCAACGGCAATCTGCAGGTGTTCAAGAACGAGGCATTCCAGTTCATCGCGCTCGGACGGGTGTTCGGCGTCCCGACGCAGGTGATCATCATGGCGGTCGTGGTGGCCGCCGCCGCCTTCGTCATCCGCCGCACCGGTTTCGGCCGCCAGATCATCGCGGTCGGCGGCAACGAGAAGGCGGCGCGGCTGGCCGGCATCCCGGCGGTGCGGGTGAAGCGGCTGGTCTACGTCATCAGCGGCGCGCTGGCGGGCGTCGCCGGCCTGATCGTGGTGGCGCGCAACTCGGCGAGCGACGCCAACCTCGTCGGGCTCGGCATGGAGCTCGACGCCATCGCCGCGGTGGCGGTCGGCGGAACGCTGCTCACCGGCGGTCGGGCCAACGTGCTGGGCACGCTGCTCGGCGCCTGCGTCATCCAGCTGGTACGCTACACGCTGCTCGCCAACGGCGTCCCGGACGCGGCGGCACTGGTGGTCAAGGCCGGACTGATCATCGCGGCGGTATTCATCCAGCAGCGGGCCGAGCGGGGGTAGGGCGATGGCAATCTGCGGCTTGGCGCGAATCGAGCGCCCCTCCGGCAGGAGGCACCCATGACCTCCCGTCTTGCCGTCCTCGGCCCGCTCGCCCCCCGCTCCACCATCGCGCTGGCGCGGCTCGGTGTGATTGCCGCGCTTTTGGCGCTGATCCTGTTCGGGGCGCTGCGCTACGACAATTTCATCTCGCAATACAATGCGTTGTCGTTCCTGCGCTACAATTCGATGTTCGCGCTGATCGCTCTCGGCATGGCGCTGGTGATCATGACCGGCGGCATCGACCTGTCGGTCGGCGGCACGGCGGCGATGGCGAGCGTGGTGGCGGCGCTATTTTCGCCATATCACTGGGCGGCCGGCCTTTTCGCAGGGCTTGCTGCCGGGTTGGCGGTCGGCGTCGTCAACGGCGTGGTCATCACCCGGCTGAAGATCCAGCCGTTCATCGCCACGCTGGCGGCGATGCTCGCCGCCTACGGAACCGGCCTGCTGCTTGCCGGCAACCAGTCGGTGTCGGTGTCCTACGACAGCGGTTTCACCGAGATCGGCCAGGGCGATTTCCTCGGCTTCCCCATTCCCGCCTGGATCGCGCTTGCCTTCTACGTCGCCGGCTGGGTCGCGCTGGAGCGTCACCCGGTCGGCCGGCGCGTGCTCGCCATCGGCGACGGCGAGGCCACCGCCAAGCTGATGGGCCTCAAGGTCGAGCGCACGTTGATGGGGGTCTACATCACGTCCGGCCTGTGCGCCGGTATGGCGGGCGTGATCCTGGCCGCGCAGTTCGGCGCCGGCCAGCCGACCGAAGGCGTCGGCTGGGAACTGTTCGCCATCGCCTCGGTGGTGGTCGGCGGCACGCTGCTTACCGGCGGAGTCGGCTCGATCGGCGCGACCTTCGCCGGCGTAATGCTGCTCGCCATGGTGTTCAACATCCTCAACTTCGAGAACGGGCTCGGCTGGATATCGCTGTCGGCCTACTGGCAGTCGGTTATCCGCGGGCTGTTTCTGCTCGGCGTGGTGATCCTGCAGGCCAAGATCGCCGGCGCGCGGGCTAATCGCTGAGGCGGATCTAAGACGGGTTCGGCGGCGATGCAGCCCTGCTGCTCAAATTGGATAGCCGCCGTACAGTTCCCGGTAGAGAAGCAGCGGCAGGAAGATCTTGCCCTGGTCCTGCTTGGTCTCCCCGGCGATGCCACCGGCGAGGTGGACGTCCCATATGACGTTGAGTCCCTTGAGTTTCGTGAAGTCGCGAGGCAGGGCGGCGTCGATGATGTCGGTACGGCGGACGATGCCGTCCCTGAACGGTGCGGCGACGTTGTCCTCGTAGATTTTCACCATAGTCCGTGTCTTCGGGCCATAGATACCGTCGTTGAACGGCCGCGTGCCCGACTCGATGATGGCGAGCGCGGCGCGGCGCTGATCCTCGGTCGGCGCGCTGGAGATCGCAAAGATCATCAGCATCGATTGTATGAGCATAACATCGGTATTGATGTTGTTCCCGCCGGGATAGACATCGCGCCTCACATTCCAGAAGTCAGGCAAGGTGGGAGACTCGCCGTAAGGCGTTATATCCATAACGAACGCCATGAGAGCCCCTCAACTCTTGACGGTGTTTTCTTGTCTCGGCGAGAAAGCTGGAAGGTAGTTCCGGATCGCCGAACTGAACCGTTTGTTATTGAAAAGTCAAGGCGAAATCGCCACGGCTCACCGGCCTGCCCGCCCGGGACTACGGCGTGGCCGGTCGGCCGATCGATGATTTTCTTTGGCCGATTATGCTTGTATCGGTAAGGCGGGAACCGGAACCAGACCATGCCTTCGCTCAGCCTGCGCATCAATCTCGACCCGGACGGACGCATCGGCCCGGGCAAGATCGAACTTCTGGAGCACATCGCCGCGTTCGGCTCGATCTCGGCGGCGGCGCGGCGCATGGACATGTCCTACAAACACGCCTGGGATCTGATCGAGGAGATGAACCTTCTGTTCGGCAAGCCGGTGGTGGCGGCGCAGACCGGCGGCAAGAAGGGCGGAGGCGCCCAGCTTACTCCGGTCGGGCTTGCGGTGACCGCACGATTCCGGGCCATCGAGCGGGCGGCGACCGACGTCGCCGAGCCGCATATGGCGGCCCTGCAGGCCGAGATCGACGCTGCCTGATCTTTTTGCCAGGCGTTACGTCAGGCCCGAAAAAGTCAGACGGGATAAACGATTGTCCCATTGCGCGGGCGGTCTTGACGTCCTCGACCTGACGAAAGCCGTGGCGGACCTGACACGCGCGGTTCAACGCAGTCCTGCAACCGACCAAACCGTCCGCTTTCGGACGACGGACCTGACGACAGCGGTCCGATTCTGATAGGAAAAAAATCCTTGACACCGTTACGGTGATCAGGCAGGATTCTGGCATCGTCGGGAAGGTGCGGGCCTGCGACACGGTTGGCGGAAGGCTGGAACGATCGCGGGCGAGCCTCGAAGGAGGCACCGCGGGGGCGATCGCCTCAACGCGCAAATCTTCGCGCGCCGGCCACGCACAGGATGACGCCCACGGTTACGGCGAGCATGGTGGCGCTGACCGGTTCGCCCAGCAGCGTGGCGGCGAGGGCCAGGCCGAAGAACGGCTGCAGCAGCTGCAGCTGGCCGACGGCGGCGATGCCGCCCTGGGCGAGGCCGCGATACCAGAAGACGAATCCGATCAGCATGCTGAACAGCGAGACGTAGGCCAGTCCGATCCAGGCGGGTGATTGGATGTTCGAGAAGGTGGGCGGGACGGTGACGACCAAAAGCACCAGCATGACCGGCAGAGACAAAACCAGCGCCCAGGAGATGACCTGCCAGCCGCCTAACCGGCGCGACAGTTTTGCGCCCTCGGCGTAACCCAGCCCGCAGACGATGACGGCGGCGAGCATCAGCGCGTCGCCGACACCCGACGCGGCCAGCCCTTGCGACAGGGCGAAACCGGCCACCAGGGCGCTGCCGAGAATGGAGAAGAGCCAGAAGGCCGGCTTCGGACGCTCGCCGTCGCGGATCACGCCGAAGATGGCGGTGGCCAGCGGCAGCAGGCCGATAAACACGATGGAGTGGGCGGAGGTGACATGGCGCAGCGCCAGCGCGGTGAGCAGCGGAAACCCCACGACGACGCCGAGCGCGACGACCACCAGGGAGACGAGGTCGCGCCTGTCCGGGCGCGGCTGCCGGAAGACGACGAGCAGGGCGAGCCCGAGCACGCCGGCGATCGCCGCGCGGGCCACCGTCAGGAACACCGGGTCGAATTGGAGCACGGCCACCCGCGTCGCCGGCAGCGAGCCGCTGAAGATGACGACGCCGATCAGGCCGTTGATCAGTCCGGCGGCGGTACGGTCCATGGGGTTCCTTTCGGGGCGGCTTTCGAGCCTGCGGTCGGCCTTGACGGTTGGCGCCGCCCCTCATCTGCCTGCCGGCATCTTCTCCCCGTAAGGACGGGGAGAAGAGAGCTGACCACGCTGATTTCGCTACCTCGCGACTGGCGAAATCGTTGCGGCCGTCGTCTCTCTCCCTGTTTTACGGGGAGAGATGTCCGGCAGGCAGATGAGGGGCGGCGCCAACCGGTCAAGGCGAACCGATGACGCCGATTTACCGTATTGCCGGCTGGCATAACCAGTGACGGTCCGGTACGATTTCGCCAAACTGTTATGGCGCGCGGAGCAGTACAGATGGACGAACCGACACGCGTCGGCATGGTGATGGCGGCGGTGAACCAGCGGATCGCCGGGCGCAGCCTGACGCCCGGGGCGCGGCTGCCGTCGATCCGCAAGCAGGCGGCGGCGCTGAAGGTGTCGCCGTCGACGGTGGTGGAGGCCTATGAGCGGCTGGTGGCGGACGGGGCGATCCATTCGCGGCCGGGCTCGGGCTTTTACGTCGCCAGCCAGGCGGCACCGCTGGCGCTGTCGGAGATCGGGCCGAAGCTCGACCGTGCTGTCGACCCGTTCTGGGTGTCGCGGCAGTCGCTGGAATCCAGCGACGAGGCGCTTAAGCCCGGCTGCGGCTGGCTGCCGCCGCCATGGCTGCCAGAGGACAGCATCCGCCGGGCGCTGCGGGGCCTCTCCCGCGCCGCCGGTCCGGTGCTCGCCGACTACGGCTCGCCGCTCGGCCTGCCGGCGCTGCGGCAGCTTCTGGCGCGGCGTTTCGCCGAGCGCAGCGTCGCCTGTTCGCCCGACCAAGTGATGCTGACCGAATCCGGCACGCAGGCGATGGATCTGGTCTGCCGATTCCTGCTGGAACCCGGAGACACGGTTCTGGTCGACGACCCCTGCTACTTCAACTTCCAGGCGCTGCTGCGCGCTCACCGCGCAAAGATCATTGGCGTGCCCTATACGCCGACGGGACCGGACCTCGGCCTGTTCGGACAGGCGCTGGCCGAGCACCGGCCCCGGCTCTACATGACCAATTCGGCGATCCACAACCCGACGGGGGCAATGCTGTCGCCGGTGGTGGCGCACAGGCTGCTGAAGCTCGCGGAGCAGTTCGGGCTGACCATCGTCGAGGACGACCTGTTCGCCGATTTCGAGCGGACGCCTGCGGCGCGGCTGGCGGCGTTCGACGGACTGGAGCGCGTCATCCTGATCGGCAGCTTCTCCAAGACGATCTCCGCCTCGGTGCGGTGCGGCTTCGTGGCGGCGCGGCCGGAGTGGATCGACGGACTGATCGACCTGAAGATAGCCACCTCGTTCGGCGGCGGGCGGCTTGGCGCCGAACTGGTGCTGGCGGTGCTGAGCGACGGCGGCTACCGCAAGCATGTCGAGGCGCTGCGCGGCCGGCTGGACGCCGCCATGGCCGAGGTGGCGGCGCGGCTGAAGCCGCTCGGCATCGAGCCCTGGCTGATGCCCGACGCGGGCATGCTTTTGTGGTGCCGCCTGCCGGACGGGGTCGACGCGACGGCGCTGGCACGGGCGGCGGTGGCGGAGGGCGTGGTGCTGGCGCCGGGCAACGCCTTCAGCGTGGCGCAGTCGGCCGGCGGGTTCATGCGTTTCAACGTCTCGCAGTCGCTGGATGGGCGGCTGTACGAGGTGCTGGGGAGGCTGGTAGGATAGGATAGTTGGTTTGGGTGCGTCCTTCGAGGCTCGCCCGTTGATGGTTTCGCTTTGACCGCCAACGTTTTGCGGGCTCGCACCTCAGGATGAGGGAGGTGGGGGCTGCACGCTACTCTTCGGCGTTGGCACCGACGCCATCAACGCTGGCACCGTCGCAGAGTCGCGGATGGACTGGGCGAAGACCTTTGTGATTAGCTCGCAGTGCCGACCTTCCTCATCCTGAGGTGCGAGCCCGTACAGCGTCGACGCACGGGCGAAATCCTCGATGGGCGAGCCTCGAGGGACGCACCAAAAAACACCACGGCCCCACCATATTTTCCGCACTGCAATAAACGGTTGGCGGGGCTTGGGAATTTGTGGGAATGTGGCTGAACCGGCACCGGTCGAGAGGTTTTCGCGCGGACAATGGCAATCCTGGCAGCCGTCTACCACCTGACCCATTACACGTACGATCGCCCGGTGATGCTGGGTCCGCAGATCATCCGGCTCAAGCCCGCGCCACACTCGCGCACAAAAGTGCTCAGCCATTCGCTGAAGGTTTCGCCGGCCAACCATTTCGTCAACGTGCAGCAGGACCCCTACGGCAATTTCCTCGCTCGTTACGTGTTTCCCGAGCCGGTCACGGAGTTCAAGATCGAGGTCGACCTCGTCGCCGACATGACGGTCTACAACCCGTTCGACTTCTTCGTCGAACCGGCTGCCGAAACCTGGCCGTTCGACTATCCGGAGCAACTGCGCGACGACCTTTCCATCTACCGGCAGCCGGAGCCGGCGGACCCGCTGCTGCGAGCTTTCGTCGATTCGGTCGACCGCAGTCCGAAAAACACGGTGACCTTCGTCGTCGACCTCAATGCCCGCATCCAGCAGGCGGTGAACTATATCGTGCGTCTGGAGCCCGGCGTGCAGGCGCCGGAGGAGACGCTGGCGCTGGCGCAGGGCTCATGCCGCGATTCGAGCTGGCTGCTGGTGCAGGTGCTGCGCCATCTCGGTTTCGCCGCGCGTTTCGTCTCGGGCTATCTCATCCAATTGAAGCCGGACCTCGTTTCGCTCGACGGCCCACCCGGCACCACGGTCGACTTCACCGACCTGCATGCATGGTGCGAGGTCTACCTGCCGGGTGCCGGCTGGATCGGGCTCGACCCGACGTCGGGCCTGCTCACCGGCGAAAGCCACGTGCCGCTGTCGGCGACGCCGCACTACCGCAACGCCGCGCCGATCTCCGGTGGCTTCAGCGGCGACCCGAATACACGCACCGATTTCGCCTTCGAGATGCGGGTCGACCGCATCGCCGAACATCCGCGCATCACAAAGCCGTTTTCCGATGCCTCGTGGGACGCGCTCGACGCGCTCGGCCGGCAGGTCGACGCCGTGCTGGCGGCCGAGGACGTGCGGCTGACCATGGGCGGCGAGCCGACGTTCGTTTCGATCGACGATTTCGAATCGGCCGAATGGAACACGGCGGCGGTCGGGCCGACCAAGCGCGGCAAAGCCGACGTGCTGATCCGAAAACTGCGCGAAAAATTCGCGCCGGGCGGTTTCCTGCACTACGGCCAGGGCAAGTGGTATCCGGGCGAGAGCCTGCCGCGCTGGACGTTTTCGCTGTACTGGCGCGCCGACGGCGAGCCGGTGTGGCGCGACCCCGCCCTCATCGCGGCGGAGAAGGGCGGCGCCAACCCCAGCCACAAGGACGCCGAGGTGCTGCTGAAGGCGCTGGCGATCGAGCTCGGCATCGATGCCGGCATGGTCGACGAGGCCTATGAGGACCCGGCCGACTGGGTGCTCAAGGAAGCGAAGCTGCCGGACAATCTCGACCCGTCCAACTCGAAACTGGCGGACCCTGAAGAGCGCAGCCGCATGGCGCGGGTGTTCGAGCGCGGCCTGACGACGCCGACCGGCTATGTGCTGCCGGTGCAGCGCTGGAATGCGGCGGCCGCCGGCCAGCGCTGGCTGTCGGAGAAATGGAAGACGCGGCGCGGCCGGCTGTTCCTGGTGCCGGGCGATTCGCCGGTCGGCTACCGGCTGCCGCTCGGCACGCTGCCCTACATTCCGCCGTCGCGTTTTCCGTTCGTGGTGCCGGTCGACCCCTCGGTGCCGCGCGGGCCGCTGCCGCCGCATCCGGCCGGAGCGGAGGGCAGGGAGGGTGTGGCCGGGTCCGGCCACGCGCAGATCGAGGCTTCGTTCACGCCGGCCACGCCCGGACAGGAGATCGTCGAGCAGCAGCTTTCCGAGATCGGCGGGGCGGTGCGCACGGCGATCTCGGTGGAGCCGCGCGACGGACGGCTGACGGTGTTCATGCCGCCGGTGGAAGCGCTGGAGGACTATCTGGAACTGGTGGCGGCGGCCGAGGAGGCGGCGCGCCAGACCGGGCTGCCGGTGCATATCGAGGGTTACGCGCCGCCGCACGACCCGCGCCTCAACGTCATCCGCGTGGCGCCCGACCCCGGCGTGATCGAGGTCAACATCCACCCGGCGAAGAGCTGGGCCGACTGCGTGGCCACCACCACGACGCTCTACGAGGAGGCGCGGCAGAGCCGGCTCGGCGCCGACAAGTTCATGATCGACGGCCGCCACACCGGCACCGGCGGCGGCAACCATGTGGTGGTGGGCGGGGCGACGCCCGACGACAGCCCGTTCCTGCGGCGGCCGGATCTGCTGAAAAGCCTTGTGCTCTACTGGCAGCGGCACCCGGCGCTGTCCTACCTGTTTTCAGGCCTGTTCATCGGCCCGACCAGCCAGGCGCCGCGCTTCGACGAAGCGCGCCACGACAGCCTCTACGAACTGGAGATCGCGCTGGCGCAGGTACCGATGCCGGGCGAGGGGCTGCCGCCGCTGCCGTGGCTGGTCGACCGGCTGTTCCGCAACCTGCTCGTCGACGTCACCGGCAACACGCATCGCTCGGAAATCTGCATCGACAAGCTGTTCTCGCCGGACGGGCCGACGGGGCGGCTGGGGCTGGTCGAGTTCCGCGGCTTCGAGATGCCGCCGAATGCACGCATGAGTCTCGCCCAGCAGCTGCTGGTGCGCGCCATCATCGCGCGGCTGTGGCGGGCGCCGCTCAAGGGGCGGTTCACCCGCTGGGGTACGGCGCTGCACGACCGCTTCATGCTGCCGCACCATGTCTGGCAGGATTTCCTCGACGTGCTGGACGACCTCGGCCGCAACGGCTTCACCTTCCGGCGCGAATGGTTTTCGGCGCAGTTCGAGTTCCGCTTCCCGTTCTGCGGCGCGGTCAGCCATGCCGGTGTCGGGCTGGAGCTGAGGCAGGCGCTGGAGCCGTGGCATGTGATGGGCGAGCAGGGCGCGATCGGCGGCACTGTGCGTTTCGTCGATTCTTCCGTCGAGCGGCTGCAGGTGCGCACCGAGGGCCTCAACCCGGAGCGCCACGTGGTGCTGTGCAACCAACGGCCGGTGCCGCTGAAGGTGACCGACGACCGCGCGGTGGCGGTGGCCGGCGTGCGCTTCAAGGCATGGCAGCCGGCGTCGGGCATGCACCCGGCGCTGCCGGTCAACACGCCGCTCACCTTCGACATCTACGACCGCTGGTCGGGACGCTCGGTGGGCGGCTGCGTCTACCACGTGGCGCATCCCGGCGGCCGCAACTACGAGACGTTTCCGGTAAACGCCAACGAGGCGGAAGCGCGGCGGCTGGCGCGCTTCGAGGGATTCGGACACTCGCCGGGGCCGTTCGCGTTCGCAGAGGAGTGGCCGGCGGACGATTTCCCGATGACGCTCGACCTGCGGCGGCCGGCGGGGCGTTGACCAATGGTGCAATCGCACTACGTCCAACATGGCGTCCATGACTGAGGACAGCCGCAAGCGCGCCGCGGCTCCGTCCCGCCCGCTCCTCGACGGCTACCGGCCATTGCCGGGCGTGCCGGACGAGATGGTGGGCGCCGACGGCCGACCACGGCCGGTGTGGGCGGATTTCATCGCGGCGCTGGAGGCGCTCGGGCCGGAGGAGCTGACGCGGCGGTTTGGCCGCGCCGACCAGTACCTGCGCGACGCCGGCGTCTATTACCGCGTCTACGACAAGGTCGGCGCCAACGAGCGCGAATGGCCGCTTTCGCATCTGCCGCTGCTGATCAGCGAGGCGGAGTGGGCGGTGGTCAGCGCCGGGCTGATCCAGCGCGCCGAGCTGTTCGAGGCGATCGTCGCGGACATCTACGGCGACAACCGGCTGGTGGCGCAGGGCCTGCTGCCGCCGGGGCTGATCGCGGCGAGCCCGGAATATCTGCGGCCGGTGGCGGGCGTTAAACCGGCCGGTGGGCATTTTCTGCATTTCTGCGCGTTCGAGCTGGGGCGCGGGCCCGACGGCGGCTGGTGGGTGCTTGGCGACCGCACGCAGGCGCCGTCCGGCGCCGGCTTCGCGCTGGAGAACCGCGTCGCCACGACGCGCGCGCTGGCCGATATCCACGGCGAGATGTTTGTCGAGCGGCTGGCCGGCTTCTTCCGCCGCTTCCGCGACGCGCTGGTGGACGCGGCCGGCGACCCTGACGGGCGCGTCGCCATCCTGACGCCCGGCCCGCTCAACGAGACCTATTACGAACACGCCTACATCGCCCGCTATCTCGGCATCATGCTTCTGGAGGGCGAGGACCTGACCGTCTCGGAAGGGCGGCTGATGGTGCGCACGGTGGCGGGGCTGAAGCCGATCAGCGTGCTGTGGCGGCGCCTCGACGCCGCGTTCGCCGACCCGCTGGAACTGAATCCGGCGTCGCGCATCGGCACGCCGGGGCTGGTGCAGGCCGTGCGCCACGGCTCCGTCGCCATGGTCAACGCGCTCGGCTCGGGCATACTGGAGACGCGCGCGCTGCTCGCCTTCCTGCCGCGGCTGGCCCGGACGCTACGCGGCGAGGACCTGGCGTTGCCGTCGATCGCCACCTGGTGGTGCGGGCAGCCGGCGGAGCGCGACCATGTCATCGCCAATCTCGACCGCATGATGGTCGGCCCGGCGCTGTCGACGCGGCTCGCCTTCGAGGACGACGGCACCACCCGGCTCGGCGCCTCGCTCGACGCGGACGAACGCGCGGCGCTGATCGCACGGCTACGAGCCGAGGGCGGCGCCTTCGTCGGGCAGGAAGCTGTGACGCTGTCGACGACGCCGGCCTATGTCGATGGCCGGCTGGAGCCAAGGCCGGCCTCGCTGCGCGTCTATCTGGCGCGCACGCCGCAGGGCTGGATCGTCATGCCGGGCGGCTTCGCCCGCGTCGGTCAGACACAGGATGCGGCGGCGATCGCCATGCAGCGCGGCGGCCATGCCGCCGACGTCTGGGTCGTCTGCGACCAGCCGGTGGCGCATGAAACGCTGCTGCCCGGCGCCGGCGACGATTTCCGCCGGCGCGTGCCCGGCAGCCTGCCCAGCCGGGCGGCGGAAAACCTGACCTGGCTCGGCCGCTACGTGGAGCGGGCGGAGGATACGGTGCGCGTGCTGCGCGCCTACCACGTGCGCCTCGCCGAGACCGGCGACCCCGACCTGCCCCTGCTCGCCGATATCAGAGACTATATCGAGCCGCTCGGCGTCGACATGCAGGCTGCGGTACCGGTCGGGCTGCTGTCGACCATCGACAGCGCCGTCTACAGCGCCGGCCATGTGCGCGACCGTTTTTCCCCGGACGGCTGGCTGGCGCTGCGCGACCTGTCGATGACGGTGCACAAGTTCGCCGGCAGCGTCGAGCCGGGCGACGACGCGACCCGGGCGATGACGGTGCTGCTGCGCAAGATCGCCGGCTTCTCGGGCCTGCTGCACGAGAACATGTATCGCTTCACCGGCTGGCGCTTCCTGGAGATCGGGAGGCGGCTGGAGCGGGCGATCCAGATCGCCCGCACGCTCGGCCGGGTGACGCGAGACGATGCGCCGGACGGCGCACTGGACATGATGCTGGAGATCGGTGACAGCGTGATGACCCACCGCCGCCAGTATACGGTGCGGGCAGGGCGGCGCACCGTCGTCGACCTTCTGGCGCTCGACCCGCTCAACCCGCGCTCGGTGCTGTTCCAACTCGAGCGGCTGAAGCACGAGATCGACCACCTGCCAAACGCCGACCATCACGGCCTGTCGGAGCCGGCCAAGGAGGTGTGGCGGCTGCATACCGACCTTGCCACCCGCGAGCCGGGCGAGCTTTCGCCGGAAGCGCTTGAGGAGATCGCCTGGAGCGTCGGCGGGCTCTACGAAAAGCTGTCGCAGGCGTATTTCGGGTGAGGGTAGTGTTGGAATTGACGTTGGATGGGCCGCACCCCTCATCGATCCTGTTGGGGCACGCGGTTCTCTGGCACTGCGCCCTACGTTGCCCCCCTCTGTCCTGCCGGACATCTCCCCCACGAGGGGGGAGATCAGCCGGCCGCTTTGGTTTCGCCAATCGTCAGCGTTGCAGAAGAGATGCCGTCGCTGAAACTGCCAATCTCCCCCTTTGTGGGGGAGATGTCCGGCAGGACAGAGGGGGGCGCGAAGGAGCGCATCCTTTCGGATCGGCGCACTGACAAATGCACTACGACGTCCGCCTCACCCTGCACTACGCCTACGACGCCTGGGCCGGCGGCGGGCGGCATCAGGTGCGGGTGATGCCGGCGACCATTGCCGGCGTGCAGCGGGTGGTGGCGGCGTCGCTGTCGTTCGCGCCGGCGCCGACCGAACGCGCCGACTTCGTCGACTTCTTCGGCACCGGCGCCACGGCGATCGTCTGCCGCGAGGCGCATGAGACGCTCGACGTGAAGATGAGCGCGCGCGTCGCCGTGGCGCGGCCGGAGCCGGGCTTCGACGTGTCGCCGACGGTGGCGCGGCTGCGCGAGGAAGTCGCCGGCGTGCTGTCGCTGGCGCCGGACTCGCCGCAGCATTTTTTAGCCGCCAGCCCGCACGCCGGCATCGACCGCGACATCACCGCCTATGCCGCCGAAAGCCTCGCCCATGGCTCGGTGCGCGCGGTCGCGCGCGATCTCACCAGCCGCATCCACCGCGACTTCGAGTATGACGGCACGACCACCACGGTAACGACGACGGCGCGCGACGCCTTCGACCTGAAGAGCGGCGTCTGCCAGGATTTTTCGCATGTGATGATAGCCGGGTTGCGCGGGCTGGGCATTCCGGCCGGCTATGTCAGCGGTTTTCTGCGCACCATCCCGCCGGCGGGCAAGGAGCGCCTGGAGGGCGCCGACGCCATGCATGCCTGGGTGAAGGTGTGGTGCGGCCGCGAGACCGGCTGGATCGAGTTCGATCCGACCAACGACATGCTGGCCTCCAACGACCACATCGTCGTCGGCTACGGCCGGGACTATTCCGACGTGGCGCCGATCGTCGGCGTGCTGAAGACGACCGGCGGGCAGGAGGCGGAGCAGAAGGTGGATGTGGTGCCGGTGGAGGGGAAGGTTTCGGCGTCGGCGCCGTGATCCAATACAGCGGCTGGCAACGTCCCGCCGCTTTGCCTCGACCAGTGAATTCCAGGCGGTCGACAGTTGGGCCGCAAGCTCGTATTATTCTTGAATGCATTGGTTACGGCTTGGAGACGTGGCGCGATGTCGGACGATGCGAAGATTCACGAGTGGGCACAACGTGCCCTCGACAAGTATAATGGTAGCTATACGGCCTCACAGATATGCCTGAACGGCGTCACGTATCTCTACGACATAAGGAATGACGGCAATTCTGATCAGAATCTGGCTATAGCCAGCCACTATCTGCATTGCCGTTATGTATCCAGTACTCTGTTCGTGGCAGGCGCTATCGTCGGTTTCGTCGCGGCTTTGGGTTATGACGGTGCGGTCAAGTTCATAGACGGGCTGCTGAAAGAACACTGGAACAAGGATCTGGTGCATAAGTTCGGCAAGGCACCCACCAGCGACTTCGAGCCCAACATGATCGCATGGGATCTTCAGGGCCTGTCGGACGGGGTAGGCGACTTTGCCGCCGAATGGGGGAACACCTCGCTTCGCGCCTCCAAGGCGCCGGGTCCGAAATTCCAGCTTCGGCCGTAACCGGCCGTCCGAAACAGCAACCCAGCCCGTGACTGCCCCTACCGGTTGGTGATCGCCAACAATTCACCTCGCAGGGTGTTACACGGGCGGATTTTCAGTTATTTGACCCATTGGTCCGTGGATAAGGGCAGAACTGCCCGCCTGCGGCAATTTAGACCTCTCGCCGCGCCGGCCCACCCGCCGTCGCGGCAACCGGACGAACAGGAACAGCCCGATGCCAGCCTATCGCTCCCGCACCACCACCCACGGCCGCAACATGGCCGGCGCCCGCGGCCTGTGGCGTGCCACCGGCATGAAGGACAGCGATTTCGGCAAGCCGATCATTGCCGTGGTGAACTCGTTCACGCAGTTCGTGCCGGGGCACGTGCATTTGAAGGATCTCGGCCAGCTGGTAGCGCGCGAGATCGAGGCGGCCGGCGGCGTCGCCAAGGAGTTCAACACGATCGCCGTCGACGACGGCATCGCCATGGGCCATGACGGCATGCTCTATTCGCTGCCGTCGCGCGAGCTGATCGCCGACTCGGTCGAATACATGGTCAACGCGCACTGCGCCGACGCCATGGTCTGCATCTCCAACTGCGACAAGATCACGCCCGGCATGCTGATGGCGGCGATGCGGCTCAACATCCCGGCCGTTTTCGTGTCCGGCGGGCCGATGGAGGCCGGCAAGGTGGTGCTGGCCGGCAAGACACACGCGCTCGACCTGGTCGACGCCATGGTGGCGGCCGCCGACGACAAGGTCTCGGACGAGGACGTCAAGGTGATCGAGCGTTCGGCCTGCCCGACCTGCGGCTCATGCTCGGGCATGTTCACCGCCAATTCGATGAACTGCCTGACCGAGGCGCTCGGCCTGTCGCTGCCCGGCAACGGCTCGACGCTGGCGACGCATGCCGACCGCAAGCGGCTGTTCGTCGAGGCCGGCCACCTCGTCGTCGATCTCGCCCAGCGTTATTACGAACAGGACGACGAAAGCGTGCTGCCGCGCAACGTCGCGGGCAAGCCGGCGTTCGAGAACGCCATGGCGCTGGACATCGCGATGGGCGGCTCGACCAACACGGTTCTGCACATCCTGGCCGCCGCGCACGAGGGCGGCATCGACTTCGACCAGGACGACATCGACGCGCTGTCGCGAAAGGTGCCGGTGCTGTGCAAGGTGGCGCCGGCCAAGAGCGACGTGCATATGGAAGACGTGCACCGCGCAGGGGGCATTTTTTCCATCCTCGGCGAGCTTGACCGCGCAGGGCTGATCAACCGCGACCAGCCGACCGTGCATACGGCGACGCTCGGCCAGGCGATCGAGCACTGGGACATCACCCGCACCTCAAGCGGCAAGGTGCGCGACTTCTTCATGGCAGCACCCGGCGGCGTGCCGACGCAGGTGGCGTTCAGCCAGGACCGGCGCTGGGACGACCTCGACACCGACCGCGAGACGGGCGTCATCCGCTCGGCGAAACACCCGTTCTCCAAGGACGGCGGGCTTGCCGTTCTCAAGGGCAACATCGCGCTGGACGGCTGCGTGGTGAAGACCGCCGGCGTCGACGAGTCCATCCTGAAGTTCACCGGGCCTGCGAAAGTGTTCGAGAGCCAGGACGCGGCGGTGAAGGGTATTCTGGGCAACCAGGTGGTGGCCGGCGACGTCGTCGTCATTCGCTACGAGGGGCCGAAGGGCGGCCCGGGCATGCAGGAAATGCTCTACCCGACCAGCTACCTGAAGTCGAAGGGGCTCGGCAAAGCCTGTGCGCTCTTGACCGACGGGCGTTTCTCCGGCGGCACGTCGGGCCTGTCGATCGGCCACGCCTCGCCGGAAGCCGCGACCGGCGGCGCCATCGGCCTGGTGCGCGACGGCGACATGATCGCCATCGACATTCCCGGCCGCACCATCAACCTGTTGATCGGCGACGACGAACTGGCGGCGCGGCGCGCCGAGCAGGACGCCAAGGGCTGGAAGCCGGTGGAACAGCGCAAGCGCAACGTGACGACGGCGCTGAAGGCCTATGCGGCGTTTGCGACAAGCGCCGACAAGGGCGCGGTGCGCAAGCTGCCGGAGTAGCGAGCGCTTGGGCTGAGGGACGAGGGTCGGCACCGCCCCTCATCCCCCTGCCGGGACCTTCTCCCCGTAAACGAGGGGGAGAAGGGGGCTGGCCGCGAATGCCGCGCTCGTCGCTCGCCCGTCGGATCATTGTCCGGTAATGCGACGATGGATGCCGTCGAGGCTTTCGGTAAAGGCCTCGAACAGCCCCTTCGCCGACAGCTCGCGCAAGACCTGCTCGTTGAGACCGCCACGCGTGGCATAGTCTTCGGCCAGATGCATGAAATCCATGTCGGGCGCGGTTTCCGGGGCGCTGGCGAGGCCCTTGAACAGCGCGGTGACGTAGTCGCGCGCCCGCGCATCGGCGACGCCATGGTTCTTCAGCCAAGAGTGCAGCGTTTCCAGATATTTGAAGTAGGCGGCGAAAGTGGCGGTGGCGACGCTGAGGGCGTCGAACTCGGCGGCATCTTCCACCTCGGTCACCGTGCCCAGCCGGCCGAAAAGCGCAGCCATGCCCTTGTCGGGCGGGCAGATGATGGTCGCGCCCTGCCGGTGCGCGACCATCGGCATCGGCAGCGCCTTGGTGACCCGCATGGCCGGCGCGACCAGCACGGCGACCTGTTCGCGCGACAGGGTGGCGATCAGGCTGACGACGTGGTGATCGGGCCGGAAGCGCAGGTCGGCGAGCACGGCATGCGCCACCTGCGGCCGCACCGCGAGGAAAACGGTGTCGCACCGGTCGAGCACCGCCTGGTTGTCGGCGGCGACATGCACATCGGCAAAACGGGCGGCGAGGCCGGCGGCGGTATCGGCATTGCGCGGCGACAGCAGTATCGGCTCGGGCTCCCCGGTGTGCGATTTGAGCCCGGTGACGATCGCCGCGGTGAGCGCGCCGGTGCCGATGAAGCCGAGTTTCATGTGCATGTTCCTGGTACAGGTTGGCGACTCGTCGGCCGACAATAGCTCTGGAAAAAGCGGCGGCAAGCTTGGCGGGATCGCCGCGCGCAGACCATTTCACTCCGGATCATTAGGCAGTTGCGATGTCCCATCGGCCAGTGCTGAAAGGGACATGCCAGCCGTGCCGGCCCACGGGAAAAAACGCGATGTCGCGATCTCGTGCAGTACCAGTTTCGCTCGTTCCGGGTTGAGCGCATATGTCGATTTAGCAACGTTGAGTCGAACCTGCGGATGTTTGTGAGTATAGAGCACGAACAACGCAGGCCGCTCGTCGACGTCGCGGTGCCGCATCTCAAACAACAGGTCGCGACGACGCCAGTAGAGGCGGCTTGCCTTCGCGGTCTCGAAATTGGCCGATGCCTCGCCTTCGAGCAGACTGATTTGCTCGAAAAGCCGCACAAGCTCATCTACCGACATCCTTTTCAACTTTTCAGATCGTCTTGGCGGCGGAGGTGACGGGGTGGTCATTTCAACACTCCATGTAAACGCAAGGCTTTTAGGCCGACACGATAACGCTCTTCCCACGATTTGCCGCGCAGATATTGGCGCGGCGTGAGACCGCCGTATTCCTCATTTGGTGTTTCAAACCAGCGATTGATCTCCCAGTGCCGGTAGGTCGGGATTCGCACCTTGTTGCGCCAGCCCTGGATGCGCTCTTGCGGAAAGCCGTCGAGGCGGGCCGGCGTCTGCTCGGCAATGTGGTGGATGTCGTAACCCGGCTGCGGGTCGTTGGCCGCCCGCTGCAGTTCGTCCAGGGACTTTGGCTCGTCGAGATAAGCGATGATGCGGTCGCGCGCGTGCTGCCAGACCCAAAGCCGTATGCGATGGACCAGATAGCCGGAGTTCGTCGCCAGAAGATAACGCGCGACGCGCACGGACCAGACGTTGCGCTCGTGCGTTGTCGGGGGTGGATTTTCCGGTATGTCGGGAAATTCGCTGGGATCGTAACTGGCGAGGATTATTTGACCGAATTCGTCGGTCCACTGGCCGCCGTCCGGGTTTCCCGCCGGCACGCGCGGCTGGTCCGGCCGGAAGCCGCCCTTGCGCAAGAGCAGGCGCAGTTGCTCCGCCCTCATCAACAACGTGGCGGCGAGAATGCGCTCGACCAGCCGGTTGGCTTGCCAGAATTGCCGATCGTCCAGTCCCATGCGCGCCACTCCTTCGCACGGGATTGTCGGGCGGCGCCGGCGGACGGGGATAAAGCCTCCGGCAATTTTGCCGGGCGGCGTTACCGGCGGGTCGCAACGGGCTGTTTCGGAACGAGATTTTTTCGCCCTGCCGCAAAAGTTCGGCTGGAAATCAGAAAATTTATCCCCGCCCGGCGCGTTGCCTGCCCCGCGGATCCCGGCCTATGCTGCCGGTATTGCGAGGAGGCAGGCATGAGCGAACCCACCGGCTGGCGGCACATGAACAGCGCGCCCAGGGACGGCAGCCGTATCCTGGTGACGGTGCGCTCGTCCGAGCAGGGGCCGGCCGAGGTCGACGTCGCCTACTGGGCACGCGCCGACCAGTTCGGCATGGAAGGCTGGCGCGCCGCCGACTCACATCCGGGCAACGTCGTAGGCTACGCCGATCCCGAGCTGAAATGCTGGATGCCGCTGCCGCGGGCAGGCGAGGGCACGAGTGCCATGGCCGACATGCCGGCGCCCTGGCAGGGCGAGGACGCGGAAGAGCTGTTCGGCTCGGGGATTTGACGGGGATCAGGTCGGAACTGCCGGCGCTGCCCCTCATCCCCCTGTCGGGACCTTCTCCCCGCAAGCGGGGAGAAGGGGGCTGGCCGCGACGGCGAGCTTAAACCAGTCTGGTCAATTCGCGGAAGAAGGCCAGTGTCTGCTGGTCGAGCGGGTCGTCGACCGGCTCGGGCTGCGATGACAGCCGTACCATAACCGTCTCCGTCGGCGGGTCGACGTAAAGCCACTGGCCATGGATGCCGATCGCCATGAACGGCGCGCCGGGCGGGCCGGCCTGGTACCATTGGTTGCGATAGCGGCCGTCGCCCAGCAGATGGGCGAAATCGCCGGCCTTCCAGGCGGCGGGGTCGCCGGCCGACAGCATGTCGTTGACCCAGCCTTCCGAGACGATGGCGCGGCTGCCGGCCATGCCGCCGCATCGTAGCATCTCGCCGACGCGGACGAGGTCGCGGGCGGTCATCGACACGCCGCCGGCGGCGCGTGCGGTGCCCTCGGCGTCGACGGTGACGTTGGCGCGGCCGCGCGCCTGCAACGGCGCCCATAGCCGTTCGCGCAGGAGATCGGGGTACCGGCTGCCGGAGGCGCGCTCGGCGATGATGCCGAGCAGGTCGGCGTTGGGCGAATAGTAGCGGATCGGTCCGCCATGCGGCCCCTGGCCCTTCGGCAGCGACAGGATCACCTCGCGCAGGCTTTCGGCCTTGTCGCCGGGCCGCAGCGGATTCCACAGCATCGCACGGCGGTAGCGGGCGAAAGCGCTGTCGGGATCGAGATAGGCTTCGGCGAAGTCGAGGCTGACGCGCATGTCGAGCACCTGCTGGACGGTCGCGTCGGCATAGGCCGAACCCGCCGCCTCCGGCAGGTAACGCACGACCGGCTCGGCCGGGTCGAGCAGGCGGTCGTCCTGCAGGATGCCGGCGAGGATGGCGGTCAGCGACTTGCTGATCGAAAAGATCAGGTGAGGCGCGGCGGGATCGACGGTCGGCGCGGAAAATTCACCGACGAAGCGGCCGGATTTCATGATCACCAGCGCGTCGGTGCAGGAGCGATGCAGGAAATGTTCGACCGTCTCCGGGCCGGCGCCGACGTCGATATCTTGACGCAGCAGCGGGCGCAGATCGTCGAGCGCTTCGTCCTCGATGGTCGCGGCCGTCGAAATCTCGGCAGTCGGCACCATCTCCGCGACGTTCTGGAAGGTCCAGGACGACCATGGGCCGGTGCGCCAGTTGGCGAGCGTGACGCTGGCGCGGGAAAAGCCGTATCGGGCGTCGAAGGCTGGGACGGTCATGCGGTTCTCGCTGGATCAACTGACCTTCGCGGTTGGAGGGCTGCGCCGGAGACGGCAAGCCTTTGGTCGCGGCGTCGCGAGCGGTAGATCATCACAACGTGTCGTCAGGCAAGAGCCGCGGCGATGGCATGCACGGCGGCCAGCGTCGCGCGCGAGTAGGTCGTGTTGGTGAAGTCGGGATAGGTGGAGAGCTTCACCACCACCATGCGCTGGTCGAAGCCGATGTGGATCAGCTGGCCGAACACGCCGCGGCACATCAGCGAGCGGGAGTGGCGGTCCTCGATCCAGAACTGGTTCCGGTAGGAGCCGTCGGCGAAGGCGTCGTTGAAGGCCGGGCCGTGGAAGCCGGTGCGCGTCGCCTCGATCCAGGCGGCCGGCACGATGTCGCGGCCGCCGTCGAGGATGAGCTGGCCGAAGCGGGCATAGTCGCGCAGCGTGGCGTTGAAGCCGCCGTCGGCGATGGCGTAGCCGGCGCTGTCGACGGTGAAGCAGGCGTTTTCGTCAGCGCCGAGCTTCTGCCAGAGTTCTTCGGACACGAGCTGCGGCAGGCGCTTGCCGGTCGCCCGCTCCATCACAAAGGCGAGCACGTCGGTTTCGATCGAGCGGTATTCGAACGCGGCGCCGTGCGGGCGCACCGTCTCGGTCAGCCGCAGGATCAGCTCCCACATGTTGGCCGGCCAGGGGAAAGCCGGGTCGGAGCCTGCCGGCACCGGCTTCCAGCCGCCGGCGACATCGACCTGGCCGATGTCGGAATAAGGGTTTTCGTAGGTCTCGTCGAAACGTACGCCGGTGGTCATGTCGAGCACCTGCTGCAGCGTGGCGCCCTGCCAGCCGGTGACGGCAAGCTCGGGCAGGTAGTCGGTCACCAGCGCCGTGGGACTGACAACGCCGCGGCCGGCGAGGATGCCGAACACCGTCGCCGTGACCGACTTCGCCATCGACTGCGACAGGTGCAGCGTGCGCTCGTCCATGCCGTTGAAATAACGCTCGAAGGCGACCGCGCCGTCCTTCAGCACGAGAAAACCGTCGGTGAAGGTTTCGTCGAGATGCGCGGCGAGCGTCGTCCACACGCCGTCGAGCTGGAACGGCAGCGCGTCGAGGTCGACATCGGCGCGCGTCAGCCGGTCGCGATGGCCGTTGCCGCGCCACACCTCCGCCGTAGGTATCACCTCGCGCACATGCAGGAACGACCAGCGGTTCCACGGCGGCCGGTCCCAGTCCGACCGCGGTACGACCAAGGCGGGCGGCGAGCCCTGCATGATCGGCGGACGCGCCTCGCTGTTGCGATAGGAAGGGGTCATGCTTTCAGCCTGATGGTTTTTGCCGGCGGCGGCAAGGGCAGGCGACCACACCATGGGCTGTCGCTTGAACGATGGCGCCGCTCCCACCCAAACCCTCTCCCCCATAATGACGGGGGAGAGGGAGCCGGCAGCGGTACGAGATGCAGTCTGTGCGTTCCGATAGCCGCGGGGAGAAAAGCTACTTCTGCAGGTCGGTCCAGATCTTCGTGTAAAGCTCCTGCACCTCCGGCGGGCAGGCGCGCGAGTATTCGGCGATCTTCATCGCCTCGGGCGGCACGACGACCTCCGGCGCGTTCTTCATGTCTTCCGGCATGAACTTGTCCGAGCCGGCGATGCCGTTGGCGTAGCGGTGGAAGGCCGACAGCATGGCGGCGTTTTCCGGGTCCATGATGAAATTCATGAACAGTTTGGCGTTGTCGACGTTCTTGGCTTCCTTGAGCACCATCACGTTGTCGCTCCACAGCGCCCATCCTTCCTTGGGATAGCCGTAGTGGATGGCGGGCTTCTGCAGCCGCTGGCGCAGCGCCGAACCGTTCCAGTCGCTGGTCGCGCCCATGTCGCCGGCGACCATCTTCTCGATGGTGTTGTACTCCATGGAGATCCAGTTCGGCTTGGCCTTGACCAGGGTGTCGCGCGCCTTCTTGAGAATCTCCTTGTCGTCGCTGCACAGCTTGCCGCCATTGTAGACGATCGCCGCATGCATCACGTCGTTCATCTCGGGCACGACGTTGACCTTGCCCTTCAGTTCGTCGGGCGTGTCGAAGATGATCGCCCAGGTGTTGATGTCGCCCTTGTAGAGGTCGGTGTTGACGACGACGCCGACCGAGCCCCAGGCCCACGGCACCGAATATTTGCGGCCGGGGTCGAACTCCGGATTGGCCCATTCCGGCGCGATGTTCTTGGCGTTCTCCATCTGGCCGGCGTCTACCTCCTGCACCAGCCCTTCCTGGATCCAGATCGGTACGTAGTTCTGCGACGGTACGACGATGTCGAAGCCGGTGCCGCCCTGGCGGGCCTTGGCGAGCGCGGTGTCGTTGGAATCGTAGTCGGTGACGGTGACCTTGACCTTGTAAGCGTCCTCGAACTTCTTGATGAGCTCGGGGCTGGTGTAGTTGCCCCAATTGTAGATGTTGAGTTCGCCCTCGGCGCGCGCCAGCCCGGTCGAGGCCAGCAGCCCGAAGGCCAGCAATGCAAGTGTCCGTTTCATTCTTGGTGCTCCCATTTCAAAGGCTTAGTCGCGTTTCCTGCTCATCAGGAAAAACAGCGTGACGATCACCACCGACAAGAGCAGGAAGACGGTCGAGATGGCGTTGATTTCCGGCGTGATGCCGCGCCGGATCTGGCCGAGCATGTACGTCGGCAGCGTGTCCTGGCCGCCCGACTTGACGAACTCGGTGATGACGACGTCGTCCAGCGAGATGACGAAGGCGAGCATCAGGCCGGCGAGGATGGCCGGCCACAGCAGCGGCAGGGTGATGCGGCGGAAGGTCTGCCACGGCGTGGCGTAGAGGTCGGCTGCGGCGCGCTCCAGCGTCAAGTCCATGCTTTCCAGGCGCGCGCGGATCGGCAAGTAGGCGAACGGGATGCAGAAGGCGGTGTGGGCGGCGATGAGGTAACCGAGCCCGGTGTAACCCGACCAGATTTTTATGCGCGAGAAGAAGATGAGCAGGGCGACGCCGGTAACGATCTCCGGCACCATCAGCGGCTGGTTGATCGCGGCGTACTTGAAGGTGAGGCCGGGATAGGGCGGCGTGCGCGTGGTGGCGAGCGCCGCCATGGTGGCGACGATGGTGGACAGCACCGCGGCGGTGGCACCGATCTGCAGCGAGCGGATCGAAGCCTCGATGACGGCGCTGTTGTTCCACGCCGCCTCGAACCAGCGCAGCGACAGCCCGCCCCAGGCCGAGGTCGAGGTGGCAGCGTTGAAGGCATAGGCGATCAGTACGACGATCGGGAAGTATAGCAGCACGAAGCAGGTGGCGGCGATCGCCGTGAAGCCGGGCTGGTGGCGGATGGAGAAGCGCGGCCTAGCCATGCCGGGCCTCCGACGGTCCGGCGTTCCGCACGTACACCAGCAACGCCACCATGACGATGACCATGACGGTGATCGACAGCGCCGCACCAAGCGGCCAGTTGCGGCCCTGGCCGAACTGCAGTTCGATCAGGTTGGAGAACATCATGTTCTTGCCGCCGCCGAGCACGCTGGGCGCTACATAGGCGCCGATCGCCGGGATGAACACGAGTATGGAGCCGGCGATGACGCCCGGCTTGACCAGCGGGAGGATGATCTTGCGCAGCACCTTGAAGCGGGTGGCATAGAGGTCGTAGGCGGCCTCGACCAGCCGGAAGTCGAGCTTTTCCATGCTGGCATAGACCGGCAGAACCATCAGCGGCAGGTAGACGTAGATCATGCCGAGCATGATGGCGACGTCGGTGTAGAGGATCTGCAAGGGCTGATCGACGATGCCGATATTGATCAGCAGCGTGTTGAGGATGCCTTCGTTGCGGATGATCTGCAGCACCGCGAAGGTGCGGATCAGCAGGTTTGTCCAGAACGGGATGGTGATCAGGAACAGCCAGAGGTCGCGCTTGTTCTCCGGCCGGGTGGCGATGAAATAGGCGGTGGGAAAGCCGAGAACGAGCGTCGCCACGGTGGTCATGAGCGCCAGCTTCACCGAGCGCCAGAAGATGGTGATGTGGGCATCGGCGAGCGACAGCGTGTCGTCGAAGATGTCGCGCTCCAAGAAGACCGAGGTCCAGCCCTCGGGTGAGAATTTCCACACCACGTCGCCGTACGGGCCCGGGGTGAGGAAGGAATAGACGAGGACGATCAGCAACGGGCCGGTGGCGGCGAACAGGATGATGATCAGGGCTGGGGCCGACAGCAGCCAGCGGTTGCGGATGTCGTGCCGTTCGTGCTCCCGCAGGCGTTCGGCGGCGTCCATCGCTCAGTCCCTCAGGATCTGCGCGGAATCGGCGGGGATGAGCACGCCGACGCGGTCGCCCTGGGCGAAGCGGTCGGTGTGGCCGCGCGCGTTCTGGCGCCGCACGATGAACGGCTCGCCGGTGTCGAGACGAAGATGGAAATGCGTGTCGGTGCCGAGATAGACGACGTTTTCGACGGCGGCGGCGAGCGGCGCGCCGTCCGGTTTCGCCGTCAGTTGCGCATGTTCGGGGCGGACGACGATGCTGACGTTGCCCTGTGGCTGGAAGCCGTCGGGCAACGACGCTGGAATCTCGGCGCCGGAGGCGAGGCGGACACTGGCAAGGTTGCCGGCGGTGGAAACGATCGCCGCCGGCAGGAAATTGCTCTCGCCGATGAAGTCGGCGACGAAACGCTCGGCCGGCCGGTCGTAGATGTCGCGCGGTGAGCCGACCTGCAGGATCTTGCCGGCCGACATCACCGCGATGCGGTCGGACATGGTGAGCGCTTCCTCCTGGTCGTGGGTGACGAAGATGAAGGTGATGCCGGTCTCGTGCTGCAGCCGCTTCAGCTCGATCTGCATCTCCTTGCGCAGCTTGTAGTCGAGCGCCGACAGGGGCTCGTCGAGCAAGAGCACCTTCGGTTGCGGCGCCAACGCCCGCGCCAGGGCCACGCGCTGCTGCTGGCCGCCGGAGATCTGGCTGGTGCGGCGGCCTGCAAGCTGCTCCATGCGCACCAGCCTCAGCATCTCGGCGACACGCGCCGCGATCTCGGCCTTGGGCTTGCCGAGCATTTCGAGGCCGAAGCCGATGTTCTCAGCCACCGTCATATGCGGGAACAGGGCGTAGCTCTGGAACACGGTGTTGACCGGCCGCCTGAACGGCGGCAGCGGCGCGATGTCGTCACCGTAAAGGAAAATCTCGCCTTCGCTGGGAAAGTCGAAGCCGGCAATCAGCCGCAGCAGCGTGGTCTTGCCGCAGCCTGACGGGCCGAGCAGCGTGAAGAACTCGTTCTCGCGGATTTCGACCGACACCCGGTCGAGCGCTGCGAACCGCGCCTCGCCGCTGCCGAAAATCTTGCTGACATTGCGAACATCGATCGCAGTCCTGCCCGGTTGGTCCGGCACGCACACGCCCCAGTTCTTGCCGGCTTCGCCGGACCTGTTGTTCCCCTTGAGCAATTGTCAGCACATGCCGGCGCGCTTGGCAACACGGCTTGAACGGGGATTCAACATTCTCCGCCGCGACTACACCGAACTGTGACGGTGCCGGCGCCTTGCCGCCGGCCGGCTCAATCGCGAAAGGTGACTCGGCCGCCGCAGATCGTCGTCACCGGGCGAATGCCGGTGAGAGCATCGGGCGGACAGGTATCGAGGTCGCCCGACAGCACCACGAGATCGGCAAGGTAGCCGGGCTTCAGCGTGCCCTTGCGGTGCTCCATGAACTCCGCATAGGCGCCACCGGTGGTGTAGGCTGCGAGTGCGTCGTCAAAGGAAAGGCCTTCTTCGGGATCGCCTTCGTTCAACGGCCGACGCAGCATCGCCGCCTGGATACCGAGCAGCGGGTCGATCGGCGCGACCGGCCAGTCGGAGGAAAAGACCAGACGGGCGCCCGCGTCGCGCAGCGTGCGCGTAGCGAAGGCGTAGCGGCCGCGGGCCTTGCCGATGCGCGAGACGGTCGGCTCGAGCGGCACGCCGGCGACAGCCGGCGCATGCGTCGGCTGCATCGAGGCGAGAACGCCCAGTTCGGCGAAACGCGAGATGTCGGCAGGCGCGATCAGTTCGATGTGCTCAACACGGTGGCGGCTGTCGCGGGCGCCGTTGACATGGCGCGCGGCTTCGTAGCCATCGAGCACGGCGCGCACCGCGCCATCGCCGATGGCGTGCACGGCGATCTGCAACCCACGGCGATCGGCCTCCGTGGCGATCTCGGCGAAACGTTCGGGACCGAACAGCGGTTCGCCGCGCCAGTCCGGCCGGTCCGAATAAGGCTCCACCAGCACGCCGGTCCAGGATTCGATCACCCCGTCGTAGAAGAGCTTGACCAGACCGGAGGACAGCCATTCGGAGCGGTAGCGGGCGGCCATAAGGCTCGCCTTTTCCAGCATGTCGAGCGACATGAAATTCTTGAAGTGAAACGGGATTTTCGCCCGGCAAAGCAACCCGTCCTCGGCCTGCAACTCGGACAGAAGCTCAAGCTGGTAGAGATTGCCGTCCATGTTGTGGAACGAGGTGATGCCATGGCGAGCGCACCAGTCGAGGCCGCGGCGCATCGCGGCGCGGTCGCTGGCGCGCTCGGGGGGCGAGGGGAGCGGGTCCGGTTCGCCACCGGTCGACAGGCCGAGGCGAGCGCGTTCCTCGCCGGCGAGCGCCAGCACCGGCACGAACGCCTCGTTCTCACGCAGCTCGCCGGTGGCGAGGCCGTCGTCGCCCATGACGATTTCGTTGCCGGGGCCGAGGGCACGGCCGTGCAGAACGCCGGCGTTCCGCAAGGCAGCGGTGTTGGCCCACACCGTATGGTGGTCGGGAGCCGCCATGGCGAAAGGGCGGTCCGGCAGGATGCGGTCCAGGTCATGGCGGGTGACGGGGCGGTCGCCAAGCACGGTGTAGTCGACACCCTGGCCGAGCAGCATCGACACGTCCGGTCGCGCTTGCGCATAAGCTCGGATCGCCGCGGCGAGGGCCGCCTCGCCGTGCACGCCGGCGAGCTGCAGATGCGCAAGCTCGGTGGCGCCCGAAAACAGGTGCATATGGCCCTCGATGAAGCCGGGAACGACGGAATTGCCGGCGGCATCGACGATCCTGGTGCCGGGGCCGCGCAGATCCTCGGCGGCGGCGCGATCGCCGACGGCGACAATCTCGCCATCCGCCACCGCCAGCGCTTCCGCCCTCGGCCTGTCCTCATTCATGGTCCTGATGCGGCCATTGATGACGATCAGGTCGGCGTGACGGCTCATGCGGCATTTCCGGTTGGACCTCGCCGTTCTAGCACCGGCAAAGGGAGCGAGCCAGATCAGGGCAATCGCTTCAGAGGCTGGCACCGCCCCTCACCCCAGCCCTCTCCCAATGAAGGACCTCGCCCGGCATGCCGAGGCCAGGGTTCTGTCGCACGATCCTTGTCCGAAAGTCCGCGACTTTGCTTCGCCGACCTTGGGTTCGGGATCATGCTCCAGCGCGAAGCCGTGCCAAGGCGATCCGCGGGCTCGATTCGAGCATCCGCGGGCCGGCGTCCAGCCTCCCTCTGCCTGTCGCCGAGGGCGATCACGACGTGTCGGCGCAACGCGGCCGGAATGCGAGGAGCAGGTGGCTAAGCCAGGCGACACAGTGGCGGCCGCGGCGCGGAGGGTCGGGATCGGGCCGACCGGCGGCCCGAGGCGAAACCGGCGCCCGGTGGATCAATGCGGAGAAAGCGGCGGCGAGCGCGCGAAACTGTCTTGCCAGACTGGCAGCATCGCCGGGATCGCCATCTGTGTCTGGTGCGAGACGTTCGACCGGAAAGAGCGGCGAGGCGGCGCATCCGGCCTGCGCGGCCAACGCCCGCGCCGCCCGCTCGGCGGGACGCAGCAGCCAG
>QFCS01000513.1_pt1 | contig 61470 bp, 58 predicted proteins | sample 3576561 | NCBI WGS metagenome assembly QFCS01 | reverse complement strand
GAGCTTGATGACCTTGAATTCCAGGGTCTTGTTTTCGTACGGGGTCAGGTCCTTGGTCGGACGGCTGTCGACCAGCGAGCCCGGCAGGAAGGCGCTGATGCCGTTGACCATGACCTTGAGGCCGCCCTTGACCTTGCTGGAAGTGGTGCCGGTGACGAATTCGCCGGATTCGAGGGCCTTTTCCAGGGACATCCAGGAAGCCAGGCGCTTGGCCTTGTCGCGCGACAGCAGGGTGTCGCCGAAGCCGTTTTCCACGGAGTCGATGGCGACGGAGACGAAGTCACCGACTTGCACCTCGAGTTCGCCCTGGTCGTTCTTGAATTCGGCCAGGGGCACGTAGGCCTCCGACTTCAGGCCGGCATTGACCACCACGTGGTTGTGCTCGATGCGGACCACCTCGGCGGTGATGACTTCGCCCGAGCGCATTTCGGCGCGTTTCAGGGACTCTTCAAAAAGGGCGGCAAAAGATTCAGACATTGAATTTCCTCAGCCACTCAGCGTCGACGCGTTCTTCCGGCAGAGCCGGGTGGGCGCAGGGATCGACGGATGGGCGGCGTTGACATTGCGGTGCGTGACACCGCGGGGTTAAGTGAAAAGAACCCTCGGGCCTGCGGGCAGGGAACGCCCGGCTGTGCCGTCGGGGCCAACAAGAGCGTGCTCAGCTGCCTGAGAACGCTGTCCTGCCCTGCCACCAGTCAAGAACCTGCTGCACCGATTGCTCGATGTCCATGCCGGAATTGTCCAGTTGCAAGGCATCCTCGGCGGCCTTGAGAGGTGCGTGCGTGCGGGATATGTCCCTCAGGTCGCGCGCCTTCAAATCCGCCAAAAGACCGTCGATATTAGCAGCAATTCCCTTTGAAATCAACTGCTTATGGCGCCGTACGGCGCGTTGTTCGGCGCTGGCGGTGAGGAACACCTTCATCCGCGCGTCAGGGAAGATCACGGTGCCCATGTCGCGCCCGTCGGCCACCAGGCCTGGCAGCTGGCGAAAGGCATGCTGAAGGCCCAGCAGAGCCTGCCGCACCTCGGCCACAGAAGAGACTCGGGAGGCGGCCATCCCGGCGCTTTCGGTCCGCAGGTCGTCGGTGACGTCGCGCCCCTCGAACAGGGTTTTCTGGCCTTCGAAGCGCACGCGGAGTCCGGCGGCCAGTTCGCCCAGGCGACGGGCATGCGCAGGGTCTTTCAAGTCGGGTTCCGCCGTGGACAGGCCCGCCTGCTCGGCCGCGAGACCCACCAGACGGTACAGCACCCCGGAGTCCAGCAGGTGGTAGCCCAGCTGCTCCGCGACCTCAGCCGACAGTGTGCCCTTGCCCGAGGCGGTGGGGCCGTCGACGCAGATCACTGGGATGTTCTCGATGGGTGTGGCGCACACCTGGAACAACGTCTCGAAGTAGTCCGGGAAGGTCTTGGCGACGCACTTCGGGTCTTCGATGCGCACGGGGAGGTGCGCCGGATTGAAGGCGGCCAGCGAGAAGCACATCGCGACGCGGTGGTCGTCGTAGGTGTGGATGGAGGCGGCGCGCCAGTCCTGGGGGCGGGCCGGCGGCGTGATGCGGATGTAGTCCGCACCTTCTTCCACGCTGGCGCCGAGCTTGCGGGCTTCCGTGGCCATGGCCGCGATGCGGTCGGTTTCCTTGACGCGCCAGCTGGCGATGTTGCTCAGTGTCGTCGTTCCGTCGGCGTAGAGCGCCATCACCGCGAGCGTCATCGCCGCATCGGGGATGTGGTTGCAATCCAGATCGATCGCCTTGAGCGGCCAGGTGCCGCGCCGGATGTGCAGGCGGTTCGCCTCACCCGCAATGTTCGCACCCATGAGGCGCGCGGCTTCGACGAAACGGATGTCGCCCTGGATCGACGACAGACCCACGCCTTCGATGGTGATGCCATCGGTGCCTGGGGTGGCGGGCGCAAGCGCGCCCAGCGCGATGAAGTAGCTCGCGGAAGAGGCGTCGCCTTCGACCGCAATGCGCCCCGGTGACGCGTAGCGGCTGCCCGCGGAAATGGTGAACCGCTCCCAGCCGTCGCGTCGCACGTTGACGCCAAAGCGCTCAAGCAGGTTGAGCGTGATCTCGATGTAGGGGCGTGAGATGAGTTCGCCAACGACCTCGATGGCGACGTCGCTCTCCTGTGCCACGAGCGGCAGGGCGAGCAGCAGCGCCGTCAGGAACTGGCTGGAGACATCTCCGCGCACGCGGATGGGTTGCTCCAGTTGCAGCGCATGGGGTTGCCCGTCTCCGAGTCGCAGGGGTGGATAGCCCTCGTTGGCCAGGCAGGTGACGGGGCAGCCGAGCTGGCGCAGGGCGTCGACGAGATCGCCGATGGGCCGCTCGTGCATGCGCGGAATACCACTGAGCTCGAATTCACCCCCATGTCGGGTGGCCAGCAGGGCGAGCGAGGCGGTGAGGGGCCGCATGGCCGTGCCCGCGTTGCCAAGGAACAGCTTCGCGCGTTGCACGGGTAGCGCTCCGCCCACGCCGTGGATGCGCAGTGCGCCATCGGCTTGCGGCTCGATGCGGCAGCCGAGTTCGGCAAGGGCTTTCAGCATCACACGGGTGTCGTCGGAGTCGAGCAGATCGGTGATGTCCGTGTGCCCCACGCTGAGTGCGGCGAGCAGCAGCACGCGGTTGGAAATGCTCTTGGAGCCGGGTAGCCGGATCGTGCCACCGGCACTGGCCAGCGGCGGGATATCGAGGTGGGGGATGGCAAACATGCGCGAAAGAGGTTGAGCGTCGCCCGCCGCGGCGCTCAGCTGCGGGGCTTGACGGCGGTCATGCGCCAACGCGAGCGCGCGCTGCTGGCCTGTTCGATCAGGGCTTCCAGCGCATCCGGATTGCCGGCGTTGATGGCCGTTTCCAGTGCATGAAGCGCGCGCTGGAAGTGGCGCGACTGCGCCAGCAGTTCCTCGCGGTTGGACATGAGGATGTCGCGCCATACCGCAGGATCGCTGGCGGCGATGCGCGTGAAGTCGCGAAAACCCGGGCCTGCCAGTGAGAGAAAATCCTGTGCCTCACTCTGGCCATGGATGGCGTTCATCAAGGCGAAGGCCACCATGTGAGGGAGGTGGCTCACGGCGGCATACGCCGCATCGTGCGCTTCTGGCGACATCTGTTTGACATGGCAGCCCAGGGCGGTCCAGAGCTGGGCAGCCTTGTCGAGCTGTGTGGTCAGCGTGCGTTCGATCGGGGTGAGGATGACCTGGCGGCCCTGGTACAAGTCCGCGTCGGCATGTTCGACGCCGGCGACCTCCTTGCCCGCGATGGGGTGGGCCGGAACGAACACGCCGACCTGATCCTTCAACACGCGGCGTGCCGCATCGATCACCTCGCGCTTGGTGGAGCCGACATCCATGATCAGCACATTGCTGCGCACGAGATGGCGGATCGCCTTGAAAGTGGCTTCGGTGGCAGAGACCGGCACGGCCAGCAGCACGAGGTCGGCGCCGGATACAGCCAGCAGGGCCGAGGGGGCTTCGACGTCGATCACACCAAGCTGCCGCGCGCGTTCGGTGGTGGAGGGCGACTTGCTGTAGCCCACGACGCGCTTGACCAGGCCCGCGCGCTTGAGCGCCAGCGCGAACGAGCCACCCATCATTCCGCAGCCGATCAATCCCAGTTGTTCAAACATCATTCGTTCACCGGATACGCGCCCAGCACCTTGTAGAAGGCACACAGACCCTGGAGTTCCTGCAGTGCGGCGGCCACATGCGGTTGAGACGGATGACCGGCGAGATCGATGTAGAAGTAGTACTCCCACTGGCCCGACTTGGCCGGGCGCGATTCGAAGCGTGTCATCGACACGCCGTTGTTCTTGAGCGGCACGAGCAGGTCGTGCACGGCACCAGGCCGGTTCGGTACGGACACCACCAGGCTGGTGCAGTCGCGGCCAGAAGCCGGGGGCATGGCCAGGGTCTGCGGCAATGTGATCACGGCAAAGCGCGTGCGGTTGTAGGCCTCGTCCTGGATGGCGTGCGCCACGATATGCAGTCCGAACTGGGCGGCCGCCCGTTCGCTCGCCAGACCGGCCCAGGCCGGATTCTCTGCCGCCAACCGAGCGCCTTCTGCGTTGCTCGACACCGCACGTCGTTCCGCGTTCGGCAGGTGCTGAGTGAGCCAGTTCTGGCATTGGGCCAGCGCCTGCGGATGCGCCATGACCACTTCGACGCCTTCGAGGTGATTGACCTGGCGCAGCAGGTTGTGCCGGATCAGCAGGCTCACTTCACCCACCACATGCACGGGCGAACGCAGGAAAAGGTCCAGCGAGCGGGCCACTACGCCCTCGGTGGAGTTCTCCATGCCGACGACACCGAACTGGGCTGTGCCGGCCGCGGTGGCGTGGAAGACTTCGTCGAAGTTGGCGCAGTAGATCAGGTTGGCAGCACCGCCGAAGAACTCGATGGCGGCCTGTTCGCAGAACGTCCCCTGGGGGCCGAGCACGGCAACACGCTGGGGCGCTTCCAATGCCAGGCACGCGGACATGATCTCGCGCCAGATCGAGGCGACATGCTGATTCAGCAAAGGGCCCTGATTGGCACCCTGGATCTTCTCGATGACTTGCGCAACCCGATCCGGCCGGAAGAACGGGGAGCCTTCAGCGCGCTTGATGTCGCCCACTTTCTCAGCGACGCGGGCGCGTTCGTTGAGCAGGCTCAGCAGTTGCTGGTCCAGTGCGTCGATCTGGACGCGCAACGCGCCCAGGGCTTCGGACTGTGAGGGAAGGGTCATCGGTTCAGGCCTGTGTTTTTTCAAACTCACGCATGTAGGCCACCAGAGCCTGCACGCCTTCAATGGGCATGGCGTTGTAGATGCTTGCGCGCATGCCGCCCACGGACTTGTGCCCCTTGAGTTGCAGAAGGCCTGCTGCCTTCGCTCCGGCCAGGAACGCTTCGTTGCGGGACTCGTCGCGCAGGAAGAAAGGCACATTCATGCGCGAGCGGCAGTCTTTCGCAACTTGGTTGCTGTAGAAGGCCGACTCGTCGATACAGCCGTACAACAGATCGGCCTTGGCGACGTTGCGCGCTTCCATCGCCGCCACGCCACGCAGCGCTCCTTCGGTCTGGCGCTTGAGCCATTGGAAGGTGAGCCCGGCCATGTAGATGGCATATGTAGGCGGCGTGTTGTACATCGAGTGGTTGTCGGCCACGGTCTTGTAGTCGAACGCAGAGGGGCAGATCTGCAGCGCGTGACCGAGCAGGTCTTCGCGCACCACCACAAGGGTGAGACCCGCCGGCCCGAGGTTCTTCTGCGCACCGCCAAAGGCCAGGCCCACGCGCGACCAGTCCACGGTGCGCGATGCCACATGGGACGAGAAGTCGATGACCAGCGGTGCGTCGGCGCCAAGGGCCTTCAGGTCCGGCAGCTCATGAACTTCCACGCCGTTGATGGTTTCGTTGCTGCACAGATGCACGTAACGCGCATCCCGGCTGAGTTGCCAGGTGGCTGGTGCCGGCAGATGGGTGTGATGATCGGCCTCATTGCTCGCGGCCACGCGGGCCGTGCAATAGCGGCGGGCCTCCTTGAGCGACTTCTTGCTCCAGCTGCCGGTGACGACGAAGTCAACGGTTTCCCCACGAGACAGGTTGAGAGGCACGATGGCGTTTTCACCCAGGCCGCCACCCTGCATGAACAGGATGCGAAAATTTTCCGGCACCGCGAGCAACTCACGCAGGTCTGCTTCGGTGGACTTGAGGATTGCACCGAACTCTTGTCCGCGGTGGCTCATCTCCATGACGCTCATGCCGCTGCCGTGCCAATCAAGCATTTCCGATGCGGCCTGCTGCAGCACTTCCGCTGGCATGGCTGCCGGGCCGGCGGAGAAGTTGTAGGGGCGCGCCATCACGGCTCGGTGCCCGTGTCGTCTGCTTCGCCTGCGTCGCCGAGTTCCGGCACGTTGGCGTCGTTCTCCACAATGCGCTGCAGGCCCGAGAGTTCAGCGCCTTCATCCAGTGCGATGAGCGTCACGCCCTGCGTGGCGCGACCCATCTCGCGAATCTCCGACACGCGGGTGCGCACCAGCACGCCCTTGTCGGTGATGAGCATGATCTCGTCATCCTTGTGCACCAGCGTGGCGGCAACCACCTTGCCATTGCGTTCACTTTGCTGGATCGCAATCATGCCCTTGGTGCCGCGTCCATGGCGCGTGTACTCGGCAATGGGCGTTCGCTTGCCGTAGCCGTTGATGGTGGCGGTGAGAACGCTCTGTTCTTCGTCCTCGGCCACCAGCATCGCGATCACGCTTTGTGTGTCTTCGATCATCATGCCGCGCACGCCGCGCGCATTGCGGCCCATGGGCCGGACGTCGTTCTCGTCGAAACGCACGGCTTTGCCGCCGTCGCTGAAGAGCATCACGTCATGCTGGCCATCCGTGAGCGCGGCGCCGATGAGGAAGTCACCTTCGTCGAGATCCACCGCGATGATGCCGGCCTTGCGTGGGTTGCTGAACTCGTCCAGCGCTGTCTTCTTGACCGTGCCCATGGACGTGGCCATGAAGACATAGCGGTCGGATGGGAAGCTGCGCATTTCGCCCGTCAAAGGCAGCACGACGTTGATCTTTTCGCCTTCCTGCAGCGGGAACATGTTGACGATGGGGCGGCCACGCGAACCGCGCGAACCCGCGGGCACTTCCCAGACCTTGAGCCAGTACAGGCGCCCCCGGTTAGAGAAGCACAGGATGTAGTCGTGCGTGTTGGCGATGAAGAGCTGGTCGATCCAGTCGTCTTCCTTTGTGGCCGTCGCCTGCTTGCCGCGCCCGCCGCGCTTCTGCGAGCGGTACTCCGACAGCGGCTGGCTCTTGATGTAGCCGTTGTGGCTGAGCGTGACGACCATGTCGGTCGGCGTGATCAGGTCCTCGGTCGCGAGGTCCTGTGCGTTGTGTTCGATCAGGCTGCGGCGCGCGCCCAGCTTGGTCTGGCCGAACTCCTGCTTCACCACGATCAGCTCTTCGCCGATGATCGTGGAGACGCGTTCGGGCTTGGCCAGGATGTCGAGCAGGTCGTCGATCTCGCCCATGACCTCCTTGTATTCGGCCACGATCTTGTCCTGCTCGAGGCCAGTCAGGCGCTGCAGGCGCATCTGGAGGATTTCCTGGGCCTGGGTCTCCGAGAGGCGGTACAGGCCGTCGCCACCCATGCCGAACTCTCTCTCCAGGCCATCGGGCCGGTAGTCGTCGGCATTGATCACGCCGCCATCGGCGCGGGTGCGGGTGAGCATTTCGCGCACCAACTGGCTGTCCCAGGGGCGCGCCATCAGTTCGGCCTTGGCTACCGGCGGGGTGGGCGACTCCCGAATGATGCGGATGAAGTCGTCGATGTTGGCCAGGGCGACAGCCAGGCCTTCCAGCACATGGCCACGCTCGCGGGCCTTGCGCAGGTTGAATACCGTGCGCCGGGTCACGACCTCGCGGCGGTGCTCCAGGAACACCTGGATCAGGTCTTTCAGGTTGCACAGGCGCGGTTGGCCGTCGACCAGCGCCACCATATTGATACCGAAGGTGTCCTGCAGCTGCGTCTGCTTGTACAGGTTGTTGAGCACCACTTCAGGCACTTCGCCCCGCTTGAGTTCGATCACCAGGCGCATGCCGGATTTGTCCGACTCATCCTGGATGTGGCTGATGCCTTCGATCTTCTTCTCATGCACCAGTTCGGCGATGCGTTCCTGCAGCGTCTTCTTGTTGACCTGGTAAGGCAGCTCATCCACGATGATGGCCTGGCGCTGGCCGCGGTCGATGTCTTCGAAGTGGCACTTGGCGCGCATCACCACACGGCCACGCCCGGTCCGATAGCCATCCTTCACGCCCTGGATGCCGTAGATGATGCCGGCGGTGGGGAAGTCGGGGGCCGGGATGATCTCCATCAACTCATCGATGGTGGCCTCAGGACTCTTCAGAAGGTGAAGGCAGGCGTCCACCACCTCGTTGAGGTTGTGGGGTGGAATGTTCGTGGCCATGCCGACCGCGATGCCGGCAGAACCGTTGACCAGCAGGTTGGGCAACTTGCTGGGGAGAACGGTAGGTTCCTTTTCACTGCCGTCATAGTTCGGCTGGAAATCGATGGTTTCCTTGTCGATGTCTGCCAGCATCTCGTGGGCGATCTTCGACAGGCGGATTTCGGTGTAGCGCATGGCCGCCGCGTTGTCGCCGTCGACCGATCCGAAGTTGCCCTGGCCGTCCACCAGCATGTGGCGCAGCGAGAAGTCCTGCGCCATGCGGACGATGGTGTCGTACACGGCACTGTCGCCGTGCGGGTGGTATTTACCGATGACGTCGCCCACGATGCGGGCCGATTTCTTGTACGGGCGGTTCCAGTCATTGTTCAGCTCGTGCATGGCGAACAGCACCCGGCGATGCACAGGTTTGAGACCGTCCCGGGCATCGGGCAGGGCGCGGCCCACGATCACGCTCATGGCGTAGTCGAGGTAGCTGCGCCTCATTTCCTCTTCAAGACTGATGGGCAGGGTCTCTTTGGCGAACTGTGTCATGAGCGAGGTGATGTGATGCGTGAATGAGCCTTAAGGCAACCCAAGATTTTAAGCGGCGTGTTCTCCTACACCACTTTGGTTAATTTGTTGTACATCCACAACGAATGGCCGGGTGGGTTGTACCGGGTGACACCACCGCATTGGCCGGCCCGTCTGGCATTGCGCGCTTGTGGCACAATAAATTCCAGCGTTTTTAGTGGTGGTCACTTGAAGCGTCGTTCTTGTTACGCAGTCTGTCTGCGGCCTATATAGAGGAAAACCATGAAAAAACTTAACAAAGTGGCAATGCTGTTGGCAACCGCCGCCATGGCAACCGCCGCCGGCGCCCAAACCATCGACAACTGGCGCAATGGCACCAGCGAACTGGTCTGGAAAAACGGCACGAATGAACTCTGCTGGCGCGATGCCAACTGGACCCCGGCCACCGCTGCTCAAGGCTGCGACGGCGCGATCGTTCCGGTGGCCGCCCCGGCTCCGGCCCCCGCACCTGCTCCCGCTCCCGCCGCTGCACCTGCTCCCGCACCGGCACCCGCTCCCGCACCGGCTCCCGTCGCTTCCAAAGTGACCTACGCCGCTGACGCCTTCTTCGACTTCGACAAGGCTGTTCTCAAGCCCGAAGGCAAGGCCAAGCTGGACGATCTGGCTGGCAAGGTGTCCGGCATCGCTCTGGAAGTCGTCATCGCTGTGGGCCACACCGACTCCACCGGTGCTGCCAGCTACAACCAGGCGCTGTCCAACCGCCGTGCTGAAGCCGTGAAGGCCTATCTGGTGAGCAAGGGCATCGAAAGCAACCGTATCTACACCGAAGGCAAGGGCCTGACCCAGCCGGTGGCCGACAACGCCACCCGCGAAGGCCGCGCCAAGAACCGTCGCGTGGAAGTCGAAGTGGTCGGCACCCGCAAGAACTGATTGATTCGGTTCTGATCAGGAAAACCGCGCTTCGGCGCGGTTTTTTATTGGGCTGGCGATAATCAACGCATGAATCCGAACGTCAATGCCGATCCGGCCGAACTGGCCAAGTTTTCCGATCTCGCGCATCGCTGGTGGGACCCGGACAGCGAATTTCGTCCCTTGCATCAGATCAATCCGCTGCGTCTGGGTTGGATTGACGGTCTGGCCGGATTGGCCGGCAAGAATGTACTGGACATTGGGTGTGGCGGGGGAATCCTGGCCGACTCCATGGCGCGCAAGGGCGCCCGGGTGACGGGCATCGATCTGTCGGTGAAGGCTCTGAAGGTGGCCCAGTTGCACGCGCTGGAGGCGGGGACCAGCGATGTCAGCTACCAGGAAATCAGCGCGGAAGCGATGGCGCTGGAGCATCCCGGTGAGTTCGATGTGGTCACCTGCATGGAGATGCTTGAGCACGTGCCCGACCCCGGTTCCATCGTTCGTTCATGCTCGACGCTCGTCAAGCCTGGTGGCTGGGTGTTCTTCTCCACCTTGAACCGCAACGCCAAGGCATTTCTGTTTGCGGTACTGGGAGCTGAGTATGTGCTCCAGTTGCTGCCCAGGGGAACACACGAATACGCCAAATTCATCCGCCCCAGCGAGCTGGCCGGACACTGCAGGGTTGCGGGACTGGATCTGCTGCAGACGCGAGGCATGGAATACAACCCTTTGACGGGACGCTACTGGTTGAGCGACGATACGAGCGTGAACTACCTGTTTGCCACGCGCAAACCATGAGCGTACGCGTGTTCCACGGCGTGCGGGCCGTGTTGTTCGATCTGGACGGAACCCTGATCGACAGCGCCTCGGATCTCGGGTCCGCCGCAGACGGCATGCGGGTGCGACGTGGCCTGCCTTCGTTGCCCCTGGATTTGTACCGACCGCACGCTGGGTCTGGCGCGCGCGGGATGCTGCGTGTCGCGTTCGACATCACGCCCGATCATGTGGACTATCCTGCGTTGAAAGAGGAATTCTTTCGCGCCTACGAGGCATGCATGACCGAACGGACGTTGCCCTTCGATGGCGTGCCGGATCTGCTGTCTCGTCTGGTTTCGCTGGGCTTGCAGTGGGGTGTCGTGACGAACAAGGCCGAGCGGTTCAGTGTTCCACTGGCGAGATCCATGGCACTCTTCCATGCGGCGTCTGTCCTGATCAGTGGAGACACCACGCCCCATTCCAAGCCGCATCCCGAGCCCCTGCTGGAAGCTGCGCGCAGGCTCAGCCTGCTGCCAGGCCAGTGCATCTATGTGGGTGATGATGAGCGCGACATTCTTGCCGGCAAGGCCGCAGGCATGCAGACAGTGGCTGCAAGGTATGGCTATCTGGGTGCCGGGGCCGACGTCTCGAGCTGGCAGGCGGATGCGGAAGTTTCTGCGCCTCTGGAACTCTTGAAACTTCTATAACTGCCTTAAAATTCACTCTCCTGGGGCTGCACTGGTTTCGACGTGGGTTCGGACGCGCAGCAGGGCATGTCGAGGTTCTGTCACCTCGTTAATCCGCAGAAAAAACCTAACTGCAAACGACGAACGTTTCGCACTCGCCGCTTAAACACCGGTGAGCCTCGCAACAGCAGGCCGATGGGCTGGGCAAGGGGGTCGCAAGACCTCCCGGCTGCGAGGTAATTCACATCGGCTGGCGCTGCGTCGGGCACCTTGACGCGGCGTGAGATCCAAGGGTGCTGGCTTCCCCTGTAGCGTGCCACTGCGCGACCTGGGCGGCGAGACTCAAAACAGACGGCTACACATGTAGAACTGCTCGAAGAAGGCTTGCGGACGGGGGTTCAAATCCCCCCAGCTCCACCACACGACCTGTACAAGGCCGCTGACGATCCTCGTTGGCGGCCTTTTGCTTTCTGTGTCCGGCGCTATCCCGTCGTGTTTCGCAAGGCGGCCCCGGGAGCCGGGCTGCCGGGTGCCTGTACCCAGAACTGGTACATGCCGATGAAAGTGTCGGGGTGCTCGGTTTCGTACGTGTGCCAACGCTGCAGGTCGTGCACCGCATCCTCTTCAGGAAAGCGCTTGCGGAAGCGGCTGAGCACGGCGGGTTCCACATGCATACCTACGAACGACAAGCCAAGCCTGTCGAGAAGCGCCTGGATCTGGGGCAGGCTGGTGCGGTGTTCCTGCTCATGGAACAACAGGTCGCGGCAGGCGCTCAAGCCGTAGAAATCGCCGAAGCTGGTGAGGGGTTTCAGAACATCCGGGCAGTCACCATTCAGCAGCGCCTCGCGGCAGGCTCGAATGCCTTGCGCGGTGGCTGGGAGGCGGCGCTCCGCGATGAACTGGCGCGCCGCCACCACCAACGATCGAGCCAGTTCGCTGTAGAGCCCGATCCGCATGAGGCCGCCGGGGCGAAGGAGCGACAGCAACGCGCGCCAGCCTTTTTCGGGATCGTCCAGGTGGTGCAGAACGCCCACCGATTCGATCAGGTCGAAGCGCCGTTCGAGCGAAGCGAGCAAAAGGATGTCGGCCTGCGCGTATTCGATGTGCGGCTGGCCCAGCTCTAGAGACTTGCGCATCGCATAGGCCAGGCTGCTGGCGCTCAGGTCGATGGCGAGCACGTGGGCCCCTGCGTAGTGGCTGGCGGTTTCTGTCGAATGGCGGCCGGTGCCGCAACCGGCGATGAGCACGTCGAGCGATTCGCGTCGCGCCATCGGTTGAAAGCGCGCGTGTGGCAACTGCATGCGAAGGCGGTCATCCAGGCGAAGTGGCGGCGGAAGCAGCGAGGCGCGCGCCCAGCGCGGGTAGGGGTTCTCTTCGTACTGCCGGCGCACGCGGCACGACACTCCCTCGTCGATCCCGGTCAGACGCTGCAGGCTGGTGCGCAGGAGGCCTTCGCGCCGAGGCTCTTCGACCTGCTGCTGCAACACCGCGCACAGGGCTTCGGGCCAGGTGGCGTCGAAGCAAGGACCGGCGAGGGTGTGCAACGGCCTGTAGCTGGCCAGCGCGAGCAACTGGTGGGCGAGCGGTTGGCCGCCGCTGTCCAGCGTGGTGTCGAGGCAGGCCTGCAACTGTTCAAGTTGTGCGTCCTCGGTGGCGCTGATGACCCAGGCGTATTCGTTGAGGAAGCATTGCCGCGCGAGCGCTCCTTGCAGGGCGCTCAGGCTGGCGTCGTCTTCAGCATCCTGCTCCAGGGCCCACCCGAGCAAGGCGGCTCGCATTTTTGTGAGCCATCGTTCCACGGCCACATCGCAGACCGTGGCGTTTTCGAGCAAGCCCAGCAGCAAGGTGTCCTCCTGCCAGGCCACCAGCGACGGCTGCCCGACAGGCCCCTCGTGTGACAGCGCCGCCCGCATGAGGGGCTCCCCCTTCAGCCATGCAATCGCCGCCGGCGCCAGTTCCTCGGGCCGTCTCCACGCCTCATGGATCGCACGGGTCAGCAGGGGCCGCAGTTTCCCGCGCGAGGCGTCCGGACGCAGTCGCTGCAGGCACTCTGCAAGACCGATCTTCACCTCCGGCGCTTCCTGGATCGACAGGGCGTGGAGATACGCGTCGAGCGCTTCCAAAGGGCGGCCCTGGTGATTGAGCACCAGACCCAGATTGCTGTGTGCCTGAAAGCAGTCCGGCGCAGACCTGATGGCCTGGTGGTAGTGCGACGCGGCCTGATCCAGCCGGCCATGGCGCATGTGGATGAGGCCCAGGTGGTAGTGCGCTTCGGCAAATCCGGGCTTCCATTGCGTCGCCCGGGTCAGGAAGTCCAGAGCGCCTGGTGTGTCACCGGCTTCACACGCGATCACGCCGAGCAGATGCCAGGCATCGACATGGCCCGCGTCGACTTGAAGCACTTGGTGGCACAGGCGGGCTGCCTGCTGCAGTTGGCCGACTTCGTACATGGCCATTGCGGTGGCCCATGCGCCGGACGACGTTGGCGTGATCCGACCACCGCCTCGGAGGGGCAGGCAGCAATGCTTGTATTTCTTCCCGCTCGAGCACGGGCAGCGCTCGTTGCGCCCAACTGTCTGCATGGCTTGTCTCCTATGCATGGGCCGTCTGATGCGGCGCTTTTGAAACCCGATCGTTGCCCTGCTGCGTACCCGTCCGAGCGGGACTTGCGCAAGGTTCGATGGGATATAAATAAACCGACGAGTCGGGTTATCATAAATGCCATTCGCCACGATATGGAAGACGAGCGATGAAGGTATTTATTGTTTTTGCCCACCCCGAGCCGCGTTCATTCGGCCGGGCGTTGCTGGAGCGGTCGGTGCAAACGCTTGAATCTTGCGGACACGATGTGGTGGTGTCCGATCTGTACGAGATGAACTTCAAGCCCGTGGCCACGGGCGAAGACTTCACCGAGCGACGTTTTCCCGATGCACTGCAGTACGACCGCGAACAGAAGCAGTCGTCGCAGCGCCGCACCTTCACGCCGGATATTCAGGCCGAGATCGACAAGCTGCTGACCTGCGATCTGCTGATCCTTCAGTTCCCGTTGTGGTGGTTCTCGGTGCCCGCGATCATGAAAGGGTGGATCGACCGGGTTTTCGTCAATGGCACCGTGTACGGTGCGGGCGGCATGCGTTTCGACAACGGTGGTCTCAAGGGACGCAAGGCGATGCTGGCATTCACCACGGGCTGCTTTCCCGGGATGATGGATGCCGACGGCCTGCTGGGTCAGCGCGACGTGATCCTCTGGCATCTGCAACACGGCACCTTCGGCTATGGCGGCCTGCAGGTGCTGCAGCCTTTCGTGGGCTTCTCCATCCAGTACACCGACGAGGCCCAGCGCCACGCTTGCCTGGACGCCTATGAAAAGCGGCTGCGCCAGATCGAGCAGGAAGAGGTGATGCCCTCCCACCCGATGTCGGACTTCGACGCCGACTGGCGGCTCAAGCCTGGCATCGTCCCGCGCACGGCAGGCCATCGCCGCACGCCAGGTCAGGGCTGATCCATGGCCCAAGTCGCCTGGGGTGAGTTGCACATCGAAGCGCTGCTGGCGCTGGATGCTACGGGGGAAGGCCGCTGGCGCAGTCGCCATGGCGATGCCAATCTGAACGGCCGCTCGTATGGAGGCCAGCTGCTGGGGCAGGCCATGATGGCTGCGTTGAAGGACGTGCCCGCCGGCCGGCAGGCCACGATGATGCAGTTTCTCTTTCTGCAGGGTGCGATGCCCGACGAGGGGGTGAACTTCGAGGTGACGACGCTGCAGGAAGGCAAGCGATTCAGCTCGCGGCGCGTGAGCGGCTCGCAGGGCAATGGCCGAACGGTGCTGGATGCACAGGTCACCTGTGCGCTGCCGCTGGATGCGCCCGAGCACGCGGCACCGAGCTCCGCGCCTGCCGATGAGCGACCAGAAGATCTGCCGCAACTGGCCGACATTGACCCCGCGCTGGTCGGGGGCCTCACGCGACTGGGGGGCTACTCGCAGGATCACAAGCCCAGCATCGAGTTTCGAATTCCCGATCCCCTGCGGCAGCTGTCGTCGATGCACATGGGCGGGCGATTCCGCTTCTGGATGCGCGCTGCGCGTCCACTGCCTCGCGACCCGCATCTGCACTCGGCAGCGTTCGCCTACCTCTCGGACTGGTGGCTCAACTTTGCCTCGCTGGGCTTGCATCTGCGCGACCTGGGGGGCCGTCAGCTGTACATCTCGAGCCTCAACCACGCACTCTGGCTGCACCGCCCGATTCAGGCGGACCAGTGGCTGCACGTCGATGGCCACAGTCCATGTGCCCAGGCGGGCAGGGGCCTGTCCATCGGCACCGTGCACGACCGGCAGGGTCACATGCTTGCTTCGATGACGCAGGAGTGCCTGATGGCGTACGCAGGCTAGTGCCCGTTGTTCATACCTGTTCTTGCGGCAGGTGCACCACGATTCCGTCGAGATCGGGGTTCATGCGCAGCTGGCAGCACAGGCGGCTGGTCTCGCGCGGTTCGGGCACACCTTCGAGCATGAAGGCCTCGGTTTCCGAGATGGGCGGCAGGCGCGGTGCCCAGGAGGTATCGATATAGCCGTGGCAGGTGGCGCAGCTGCAGGAGCCGCCACAGTCCCCCAGGATGCCGGGGACGCCGTTGTCCACCGCGATCTGCATCAGGCTGCGCTGGTTGGGTGCGTCGATGCGGATGACGGTGCCGTCATGTTCGATGAAGGTCACGATGGGCATGGGAGCAGATTCCTTTTCTGTGGGCTGGTCGCCGTTCTTGACATAGTCCGTCTCGTCGGACTATTATTGCACCATCGGAAACGGGAAACAACCCTGCCACCACGGAGAAGACAACTTGAGCACCTGTGATCATGTGATTCCTGTCGCGCCCGCCGCCGCGATGGGCCCGGCGATCCGCTGGGACGAACTCGTCCGCGATGACCACGTGCACGGTTCCCTGTACACAGACCCCGCGATCTATCAGGCGGAACTCCAGAGAATCTGGTACCGCACCTGGGTCTACGTCGGCCACGAGAGCGAGGTGCCCAACCCCAACGACTACGTGATGAAGTCGATCGGGCCGGAACCCATCCTGATGACGCGCGACAAGTCGGGCCAGATCCATCTGCTGCACAACCGGTGTCCTCATCGTGGCAACCGCGTCTGCATGACGGAAAAGGGCAACGCGCGCTCCTTCACATGCCCCTACCACGGCTGGACATTTGCCAACGATGGCGCACTGCGCGGCTACCCGTTCCCTTCGGGCTACGAGGACGCTGATCGCTCCAGGCTCGGCCTGGGCAAGGTGGCCAGGGTGGCATCGCACCGGGGCTTCGTGTTTGGATCGTTCGCGGAAGAGGGCGAGTCGCTGCTGGAGCACCTGGGGGCGGCCGCCGGGGCCATCGATTCGCTCTGCATGAACTCACCGGAGGGCGAGGTCGAGGTGACGGCGGGTTACCTCAAGCACAAGGTCAAGGCCAACTGGAAATTCCTGGTGGAGAACGAGACCGACGGGTACCACCCTTCGTTTGTGCACGCGTCCATCTTCGAGGTGGCGCAGAGCGGTATCGGCACGCTGTACGACAGCGACTCCGTCGCCGTGTCGCGCGATTTCGGCAAAGGTCACACGGAAAACGACCTGCGGCCCGAGTTCCGCAAGCGCGACGTGCCGATGGGCTGGTTCGGCACCACGGCCGACAGGTTGCCGGCCTACGTCGCACAGATGGAGACCGCTTACGGCAAGGACAAGGCGCGCGAAATCATGATCGACGGTACGCCCCACATCATGATCTTCCCCAACCTGTTCATTGCGGAGATACAGCTCTTCGTGCTGCAGCCGCTCTCGGTGGACCACACGGTGCAGCACGTCACGGCGATCCAGTTCAAGGGTGCGCCCGACATCAACCGCCGCTTGCGTCAGCAGACGATGGGCTCGGTGGGGCCGGCTGGCTTCCTGCTGGCCGACGATGCCGCCATGTACGAGCGCACGCAGCTGGGCGTGCAGGCCAGCAATCCCGAGTGGCTTTATCTGGGACGCGGCCGGCACCGCGAGCGGATCGACGAGAACGGCTTCCGCATCGGCGACAACACGGATGAAACCCCCTCGCGCGGCATCTGGCGTCACTACAAATCCCTGATGGAGGCCGCATGACCGACTTGGCGCTCGATGCCCGCACCCTGCTCGACGAGGTCACCCAGTTCATCTACCGCGAGGCGCGCTACCAGGACGACCATGCCTACGACGACTGGGAGGCGCTGTGGACCGACGACGGCGTCTACTGGATTCCAGCCAACGGAGAAGGCGGTGATCCTGAGAAGGAGATGTCGATCATCTACGACAACCGCTCGCGCATTGCTCTGCGCATCCGGCAGTTCCACACGGGCAAGCGCTACAGCCAGACCCCGCAGTCGCGATTGCGCCGGGTGGTCTCCAACGTGGAAATCCTGAAACACGAGGGCGACGAGCTGCTGGTCACCTCCAACGCCATGGTGTTCGAGTCATCGCCGGCCCGGGGCGACACCATCTGGGCGTCGCGCAACGAATACACGCTGCGACGTGAAGGCGAGTCCCTGCGCATGGCGCGCAAGAAGGTGGTGCTGGTCAACAACGAAACGGCGCTCTATTCGATGGCCTTTCTGATCTAGCCACGGGCCTGGCAGGAGACACACACATGGCAACACAAGACAAGAACACGCCAATCCCTGAGGTGTTGATCGGCGAAGGCCCGGCGCTGCTGGCGCTGCACGCCGACGGCGTGGCCCACATCCGCCTGAACCGGCCCGAAGCCGCCAACGGTCTGGACTTGGCCATGCTCAAGGGTCTGCACGAGGTGATGACGGCGGCGCACGGCGATGGCCGTGTGCGGGCGGTGCTGCTGACGGGCGAGGGCAGGAACTTCTGTGCCGGTGGCGATGTGCACACGTTCCTCTCCAGGGGCGAGGCCCTGCCGGACTACATCCGCATGGCGACGTCCTATCTGCAGATCGTCGCCTCCATGATGATGCGCTTGAACGCGCCGGTGGTCAGCGCGGTGCAGGGCTTCGCGGCCGGTGGCGGCGGCATGGGTCTGGTGTGTTCATCCGACTTCGTCGTGGCGGGCACCTCGGCCAGATTTCTGGCAGGTGCCACGCGCGTCGCCATGGTGCCCGACGCGGGTGTGTCCGTCACGCTCACCCACCTGGTCGGGCTTCGCAAGGCGATGGAGATTCTGATGCTCAACCCGGTGATCACGGCACAGGAGGCGCTGGACATGGGCCTCATCACGCGTGTGGTGGACGACGCGGCCCTGATGGGTGAAGCCCTGGCGCTGGCGCAGCAATTGGCTGGGGGCGCGCCGGCCGCGCTGGCGGGTACCAAGCGACTGCTGTGGAATGGCCTGGGTTCGAGCGTGGACGCATGTATGCCCGAAGAGAACCGCATGCAGGCCCAGCTCTCCGGCATGGCCGACGCGCGTGAGGGCCTGGCTGCCGTGATCGAGAAACGCGCGCCCACTTTCACGGGTCGCTGAGCATGGCCACCCCCCATCCTCTAGCCGGCCGCAAGGCCTTCGTCACCGGCGGTGCCAAGGGCATCGGTGCGGCCATTGCGCGCAGGCTGGCGGCCGATGGCGCGCTGGTGACCATCGCGGATCTGGATATCGATGCGGCACGTACGCTGGCGGACAGCATCCGTGCACGGGCCATGCAGCTGGACGTGTCGGACCTCGCGCAGGTCGCTGCGGTCCTGAACGAACATGGCCCGGTCGACATCCTGGTGAACAACGCCGGGGTGGATCAGCATGCCTTCTTCACGAAGACGACACCCGACGACTGGCGCCGTCTGATCGCGATCAATCTGGAATCCGTCTTCGCCACCACACATGCGGCCCTGCCTGCCATGCAGGCGGCCGGTTATGGCCGTGTCATCAACATCGCGTCGGAGGCCGGCCGTCTGGGCTCACGCGGTGGTGCGGTCTACGCGGCGGCCAAAGGGGGTGTCATCGCCTTCACCCGTTCCATCGCCCGCGAGAATGGCAGCAAGGGCATCACGGCGAACGTGATCGCACCCGGGCCGATCGACACGCCGCTGTTGCGCCAGGCGCTCGAACAAGGCGGCGAAAAGCTGTTGAATGCCATGACCGGCGCCACACTCGCCGGCCGCCTGGGAACGCCGGAGGACGTGGCGGCGGCAGTGGCCTTTCTGGCCTCGGCCGAGGCAGGCTATGTCACCGGTGAGGTGCTGGGGGTGTCCGGCGGCATGGGGTGCGGGGCATGAGCGCGGCCGTGGAACAGGTCATCGAGCGTGTTCGCCAGGTGTATGGCAGCTGGAAACGCGACACCCCCGTGGCGCAGATGCGCCAGGACTGGGACACGCTGTTCGGCGGCGCAGCGGTGAACGCGTCCATCGAGGATGTGGATGCCGGGGGCGTGAAGGCCCAATGGGTGAGTGCACCCGGTGCAGACCCCCGACATGGGGTTCTCTATCTTCACGGTGGCGGCTTTCAGGTGGGTTCGTTGGTGTCGCACCGCGAACTCATGGCGGGTTTGTCGGCTGCCTCGAATTGCCGCGTGCTGGGCGTGGACTACCGTCTCGCGCCCGAACACCGCTATCCCGCTGCGCTGGACGATGCGTGGGTCGCCTGGCAGTGGCTCGCCGACCAGGGCTTCGAGGCACAGCACGTGGCGCTCGCGGGCGACTCCGCTGGCGGTGGCCTGGTACTGAGCCTGTTGCTGCGTCTGCGCGACGCCGGCCAGCCCTTGCCCGCCGCTGCGGTCCTCATGTCGGCGTGGACCGACCTCACCGCCTCGGGCGCGAGCTACGGTACGCGCGCCGACAGCGATCCGATCCACCAGCGCCCCATGATCGTGGCCATGGCCCGTAACTACCTGGGCAAGGAAGGCAACCCCGCCGATCCGCTGGTCTCACCGATGTTTGCCGAGCTCCGTGGCTTGCCACCGTTGCTGGCACAGGTGGGGGATCGCGAGACCGTGCTCGATGACTCGCGTGATTTCGTGGCGCGAGCCAGAGAGGCGGGTGTGGATGCCACCTTGCAGGTCTGGGACCACATGATCCACGTCTTCCAGCAATTCCCGGCGCAACTGCCCGAAGCGCGCGCGGCCATCGACGAACTGGGCCGCTTCCTGCGGCGCCACCTTCCGGCCTGAGCGCCGCGACCATCACGGAGAAAGAGACACATGACAGCAGGCATCACCGGTTACGGCAGCTACATTCCCCGCCTGCGCCTGAGCCGCCAGGCGGTGGCGCAGGCCAACGCCTGGTACGCGCCGCAGTTCGCGGGCCGCAAGGGCACGCGTTCCATGACCAACTGGGACGAAGACAGCATCACCATGGCCGTGGCCGCCGCGCGCGATTGCCTGGGCGCGGGCGACGACCGTGGCCACATCCGCAGCGTGCAGCTGGTCTCCAGCACCTTGCCATTTGCCGAGCGCCTCAACGCCGGCGTGGTGTGCGAAGCCCTCACGCTGGACGATGGGGTGGAGGCGCTGGACATGGGCGGTTCTCCCAGCGCTGCGTTGTCCGCCGTGATTGGTGCGATGGACCGGGTGAATGCGCGCGACGGCGACGCCCTGGTGATCGCCACCGATCACCGCAAGACCCGTCCGGCCAGCTCACAGGAACTGGACTACGGTGACGGCGCGGCCGCCTTGAGCATCGGCCGCGACAACGTGATCGCCGAGTACCTTGGCGGCGCAACCATCACGGTTGATTTCGTGGATCACTTCCGCATGGCCGGTGAGGAGATCGATTACCACTGGGAGGAGCGCTGGGTGCGCGACGAAGGCATCGGAAAGATCGGCCCGCGCGCCATCGCCCGCGCGTTGCAGTCTGCCGGTGTCGATGCCGGCTCGGTGGACCATTTCATCTTCCCGACCACCTTCTCCAGGATGGACGCCCAGCTGGCCAAGGCCTGCGGCATCCGGGCGGAGGCGGTGGCCGATTCGCTCGCCGCGACGGTGGGCGAAACCGGCACGCCGCACGCGCTGTTGATGCTCGCTGCGGTGCTCGAACGCGCGCAACCGGGTCAGCACATCCTGCTGGCGCAGTTCGGCGGCGGCGCGCAGGCCATCGTGCTGCGTGTGACGCCGGCGATCGCCGCCTTCCGGCCCGCGCGTGGCGTGTCGGGCTGGCTGGCGCGCGGAGTCGAGGAGAAGAACTACACCAAGTTCCTGTCGTTCAAGGAGCAACTCCGTCTGGAACGGGGCATGCGTGGCGAGCAGGACCGCAAGACCGCGCTGAGCACGGCCTACCGCCACCGCGCCGCCCTCCTGGGGCTGGTGGCCGGACGTTGCGAGGTCACCGGCACCGTGCATTTCCCGCCATCGCGGATTTCCTACGACCAGGGCAAGCCGCTGCAGGACACACAGAAACCCCACAAGCTGGCCGAGCGGCGCGGCCAGGTGCTCAGCTGGTCGGCCGAATCGCTGTCGTTCCACCGCGCACCTCCGCACCAGTACGGCCAGGTCGACTTCGAAGGCGGTGGCCGCATCCTGATGGAGTTCACCGACGTTGCCAAGGGCGACGTCGCCTCGGGCACCGAGGTCGAGATGGTGTTCCGCATCAAGGACATCGACGAACTGCGCGGCTTCACGCGCTATTTCTGGAAGGCCACGCCTGTGGCCTCCAGTGCCGCCTACACCGCATCGAAGGAGTAAGCCATGGCCATCGGTATCAAAGACAAAGTCGCCATTCTCGGCATGGGCTGCAGCAAGTTCGGCGAACGTTGGGACGCCAGTCCGGAAGATCTCATGGTCGAGGCCTACAACGAGGCCATGGCCGATGCGGGCATCTCGCCCGGGCAACTCGACGCGGCATGGTTCTCCACCCACATGGACGACGTGGGGACCGGCCGGGGTGGCACGCCCATGGGCATTGCACTGCGCCTGCCCAACATTGGCGTGACGCGGGTCGAGAACTTCTGCGCGGGGGGCTCCGAGGCGATCCGCGCGGCGGTGTATGCCGTGGCCGCGGGCGCGTGTGACATCGCCATCGCGCTCGGCGTGGAGAAGCTCAAGGACACCGGTTACGGGGGCTTGCCGGTGTCGGCCGTCGGCACCTACATCCCCCAGTGGTACCCCAATGCGGTGGCCCCGGCCAATTTCGCGCAACTCGCGTCGGCCTACCAGCGCAAGCACAACGTGGACCCCGCGCTGCTCAAGCGTGCGATCGCGCGCGTCTCGATCAAAAGCCACGCCAATGGCGCAAAAAATCCCAAGGCGCATTTCCGCCAGGCCGTGACGGAAGAGCAGGTGCTCAAGGCGCCCATCATCGCGGAGCCACTGGGCCTGTACGACTGCGCGGGCGTGTCCGATGGCGCTGCCGCGGTCATCGTCACCCGGCCCGAGATCGCCCGTTCGCTGGGCAAACGCGATCTCGTCACGTTCAAGGCGCTGCAGGTCGCCGTCTCCAATGGCTGGGAAATGCACTCGAACGAATGGGATGGCAGTTACGTGCACACCGCCCGTGTCGCCGCGCGCAAGGCCTATGCCGAAGCCGGCATCCAGAACCCGGCACAGGAGGTGAGCATGACCGAGGTGCACGATTGTTTCTCCATCACCGAACTCGTCACCATGGAAGACCTGGGGCTCTCCGGTGAGGGCCAGGCCGTGCGCGATGTCCTGGACGGCAGATTCGACGCCGACGGTGCCATCCCTTGCCAGATCGACGGTGGGTTGAAGTGCTTCGGGCACCCCATCGGCGCCAGCGGCATCCGCATGCTGTACGAGATGTACCTGCAGCTGCAAGGCCGGGCGGGTCCGCGTCAGTTGAAAGACCCGAAAATCGGCCTGACCCACAACCTGGGTGGTCAACCCTCCCAGAACGTGTGCTCGGTCTCCATCGTCGGTCTCGACGGGGTGTGACGATGAGCACTCCTGTCGTCCTGGTCGACCGCCCGGCGCCCCATGTGGCGCGGCTGCTGATCAACCGCCCCGACAAGCGCAACGCGATCGACCACGCCGTGCGCCAGCAACTCACCGAAATGCTCGGTGCGCTGCTCGGCGATGCGTCGGTTCGGGCCATCGTCTTTGGTGGTGCACAAGGGGTGTTCTCTGCCGGTGGCGATGTCCCCAGCATGGTCGGTCTCACGGAAACACAGGCGCGTGAGCGCATGCGGCACATCCACCTGTTGTGTCAGCTCATCGCGGAAGCGGGTGTGCCGGTGGTCAGCGCCATCGAAGGCATTGGTGCTGGCGCGGCCGTGGGCCTGGCGCTCATGGGCGACCGCATCGTGGTGGGAGAAGGCACAAAGATCCTGTTTCCCTTTCTCAAGCTCGGCCTGGTGCCCGATTGGGGGCAACTGCTCACGCTGCCCCGCCGTGTTGGCCTGCCGGTGGCGCGCCGGATCCTGACCGACGGTGCGCCGGTGCATGGGCCGCAAGCCCATCGCATCGGCCTGGCCGATACCTTGGTGGCCGACGCCCAGGTGATGGCCACCGCGGTGGCACAGGCCGCAGACCTCGCGCTGTTGCCCCGTGAGGCCTTCGCGCGCATGAAATTGCGTCTGAATCACCCGTCGACCTCGCTGGCCGAGGAGCTGGCGCGTGAGGAAAACGACCAGGCCGTCTGCCTGCTCGGCGCCGACTTTGTCGAAGGGCACGACGCCTATGTGAACAAGCGCACCGCCGATTTTGTCGGTCGACCGGGGGTCAGGCGATGATGGAAGAAGCCGTTCTGCTGCGCCGTGATGGCGCCGTGGGCACCGTCGTACTCAACCGGCCCGGGAAGCGCAACGCGCTCGACCTCACCATGCGAGCGGCCATTGCTCAGGCGGTGCGCACGCTCGACGCCGACGAAACGGTGCGCGCCATCGTCATCACCGGCGGCAGTGGCGTTTTCGCGGCAGGCGCCGACCTGAACCTGCTGGTGGACAAAGGCGCGCAGGACGTGGCCGGCATCGACCTGGGGCAGTACTGGGCACCCGTGGCCGGCTGTGGAAAACCCACGATCGCCGCGGTGAGCGGTTTTGCATTGGGCGCGGGCTGCGAGCTGGCCATGATGTGCGACTTCATCGTGGCGGACCCCAGTGCGCGTTTTGGCCAGCCGGAACTGGCGGTGGGCATCATGCCCGGTGCGGGCGGCACGCAGCGGCTGGTGCGCACGCTGGGCAAGCAGATGGCCTCACTGATGCTGCTCACCGGGGAAATGATCACCGGCGAACGGGCCTGGCAATTGGGTCTGGTGGCGGAACTCACCGCCGAAGGACAGGCGCTGGAGCGTGCCGCCGAACTCGCGCGCAAGGCCGCGCGCATGCCGCCGAAAGCCCTGCAGGCCACGCGCCGCGTGCTCCGGCAGGGTGCGGACCTGCCGCTGGACGCTGCGCTCGCGCTGGAGAACCGCGAATTCCTGCTGTTGTTCGACACCGCCGACAAGACCGAAGGCATGCGCGCCTTCCTCGACAAACGCAAGCCCGACTTCAAGGGCCAATGACCTCATGAATTCAACGAACGTGAAACCCATCACCCTGGGCGTTGTGGGTGCTGGTGCCATGGGGCGCGGCATCGTGCAACTGTTCGCGCAGGCAGGTCACCGTGTGCGCTGTTTCGACGCGGCACCCGGTGCGGCGCCCAAGGCGGTCGAGTTCGCGCTCGGGATGATCGGTCGCGGTGTCGAGAAAGGCCGGCTCACCGCCGGGTCCTTCAGTGCCATCCGTGAAAACGTGCTGGCCTGCCCGCAGATGGCCGATCTGGCCGACTGCGACGTGGTGATCGAAGCCATCGTGGAAGACCTGGAGGTCAAGCGCCAGCTGTTCTGCGCACTGGAGGCGGTGGTGGCCGATACCGCCGTGCTGGCCAGCAACACGTCATCATTGACCGTGGCCGACATCGCCGCCGCCTGCCGCCACCCGGCGCGGGTGGCAGGTCTCCATTTTTTCAACCCGGTGCCACTGATGAAGGTGGCCGAAGTCATCGCGGCGCTGCGCACCTCGCCCGCCACGGTGGACACGCTGTGCCATCTGGTGAGCAGCGCCGGTCACCGGGCAGTGGTCACGGCCGACCAGCCCGGCTTCCTGGTCAATCACGCTGGGCGCGGGCTCTACACGGAGGGGTTGCGCATCCTGGAAGAGCAGGTCGCCTCACCTGCCGATGTGGACGAGGTGCTGCGCGAAGGTGTGGGTTTCCGCATGGGGCCGTTCGAGCTGCTCGATCTCACCGGACTGGACGTTTCCAGCAAGGTGATGGCCTCCATCTACGAACAGTTCCAGCACGAGCCGCGCTTTCGGCCGTCTTCGCTGGTCGCGCCGCGCGTCGCCGCCGGCCTGTTCGGCCGCAAGACCGGCGAGGGGTGGTACGCCTACGACGGCGACACGCGCCGCGCCCCGCCGTCGCGCCCCGTGCCACCGCTGCCCACGGGCCTGACGGTCTGGATCGATCCGGGCGCCAGTGGTCATGACGGGCTCGCGGCGTTGCTGGCGGGTGCGGGTGCGGCGCTGGGCCAGGACGCCGCGCACGCGGATCTGTGCGTGGTGCAACCCTGGGGTGGCGACGCCAGCCACACCGCGGCCGCGCTCGGTCTGGACGCCACGCGCGTGGTCGCGGTCGATCCTCTGGTGCCTCTGGCCCTGCGCCGCACGCTCATGCTCACCGCGCTCACCTCGACCACCGTGCGCGACGCCGCCTGGGCGCTGCTGGCCGCCGACGGTGTGCCCGTCAGCATCATCAACGACAGTCCGGGCTTCATCGCACAGCGGGTGCTCGCCACAATCGTGAACATCGCCGCGCAGATTGCCCAGCGTGGCATCGCCAGCGTCGCCGACATCGAGGACGCGGTGAAGCTGGGGCTGGGTTACCCACATGGCCCGCTGGCCTGGGGCGACCGCATCGGTGGCGCGCGCATTCTTCAAATCCTGCAGGGCATGCAGGCCGAGACCGGCGATCCGCGCTATCGCCCCAGTCCATGGCTGGTGCGTCGCGTGGCGCTGGGCGTGTCGCTGCTCACACCCGAGGCGGCGCGCGCATGAGCATGGACCTTCACCACCTGCGCGAATGGGTCGGCCGCGAACAGGTGGCCGAGCAGACGCTGGAACCCTTTTCTGCCGCCGCCCTGAGCGGCCTGCTGGACCGCGCCGCACCGCCGGCGGCGGGCGAGGCGTTGCCGCTTCCCTGGCACTGGTTGTACTTTCTGGAGACGCCCGCGCGCGCCGCGACCGGTGTCGACGGCCATCCGCAGCGCGGCGGTTTCCTGCCTCCGGTGCCGCTGCCGCGTCGCATGTGGGCCGCCGGCTCGCTGCAATGCGAGACCCCGCTGCGCCTGGGTGCGCCCGCGCGCAAGACCTCCACCGTGCGGAGCGTGGACCTGAAGGAAGGCCGCAGCGGCCCGCTGGTCTTCGTGACCGTGGACCACGTGCTGGCGCAGGATGGTCGCGTCTGCATCCGCGAAGAGCAGAACATCGTCTACCGCGAAGCGCCCATCGGGCCCGCGCCGCTGCCGGCGGGCGAGAAGGCCACGAGAGCCGCGCAGTGGTCGGCCGTTCTGAAGCCCGACCCTGCGCTGCTGTTCCGTTTTTCCGCGCTCACCTACAACGGCCACCGCATCCACTACGACCGCGACTACGCGGTGCGCGAGGAGTTCTACCCCGCACTGGTGGTGCACGGCCCGCTGCTGGCCACCGCGCTGCTGGACCTGCTGGAACGCGCTCGGCCCGGCGCGCCGGTGCGCGCCTTCTCGTTTCGCGCGCTGCGCCCCGCCTTCGACACCGACACTTTGCAGCTCTGCGCCGCCGCCGAGGGCGACATGGTGGAGCTCTGGACGCAGGATGCACAAGGCCAGGTCGGCATGGTGGCACGTGCCACGCTCGGATGACTCCCATGGGCGAACAGGATCCGATCTGGCGTTCGATGCTTTTCGTGCCCGCGCATGTGGAGCGCTTTGTCGAACGCGCGCATGCGCGCGGCGCCGATGCCTGTGTGCTCGATCTGGAAGACAGCGTGCCGCTGGCGCAGAAGGCGCAGGCGCGGGCCGCCGTGCCTGGTGCGGCGGCCGCCATCGCGGGGCGGGGCACCCCGGTGCTGGTGCGGGTGAACCAGCCTTCAGCGCTTGCCATTCCCGACATCGAGGCGGTGGTCGGCCCCGACGTGCGCGGGCTGGTGCTGCCCAAGGTCAACGACGCCGCGATGGTGCACGAGGTGGTGCACCGCATCGACCGCGTTGAGGCACAGAAGGGCCTGCGACAGGGGCACACCCGTTTGTTGGCGCTGATCGAAGACGTTCAGGCGCTGCCCGCGCTGGATGACATTGCGCGCAGCACGCCGCGCATGCTGGGCATGATGCTGGGCCCCGAGGATTTCTCTGTTTCCGCAGGCATGGCGCCGGTGCGCGACGCGCTGATGCTGCCCAACCAGCTGGTGCTGTTTGCCTGCCGCCGTGCGGGCATCCTTCCCTTCGGTTTTCCTGGCTCCATCGCCGACTACGGTGACGCCGATGCCTTTGCCCAGACCATCCGTCTCGCGCGCCAGCTCGGCTTCGTCGGGGGCCTGTGCATCCATCCCACACAGGTGGCGGTGATGAACGCCGGCTTCTCGCCTTCCGCCGAAGACATCGAGCACGCGCGAGGTGTCATCGACGCCTTTGAAAACGCCGAGCGCGAAGGGCGGGGTGCTGCCGAGTACCGCTCGAAGATGGTCGATCTGCCAGTGGTGGTGCGGGCACGGGAAATCCTGCGCCGCATCGCCACTGCTCCCCTTTCCACCCCACAGGAGACAAACCCATGAACACACACGGCACGGTGTACGACGCGATCGTGATCGGCGCAGGCGCTGGCGGACTCAGCGCGGCAGCGCGCCTTGTGGCCGCCGGCCGCAAGGTGCTCGTCGTCGAGAGTCTCGGCCGCGTCGGCGGCCGCGCTTCCAGTGAACAGATCGACGGCTTCACCGTCAACATCGGCGCCATTGCGATCGAGCGCGGTGGCGTTTTCGAGGAAACCTTCGGCCTGCTCAACGTGCCGCTGGACATCCGGGAGCCCAGTCCGGCGACCGTGTTCCTGATCGACGGCAAGGTCATCAACGTCGCCAAGGGCGGTTGGGGCATGCTGCTGGGCACCTTCACCAGGCAGGCCGCCAAGATCGGATCGAAATTCGCCGACGCGCGCGCGGGCGACCTGCCCGAGGCCAAGATGAGCACCCGGGAGTGGCTCAGCCAGTACACGAAGAACGACACGGTGCATGCCATCTTCCGCAACCTGTGCGCGGCCATCTTCGCCGCCAATGACGACGAAGTGCCCGCGCGCGCCTTCCTCACCTACTTCGCGGTGAAGGGTGCGTTCAAGCGCTTCGGTTTCTGCCCGCGCGGCACCGTCGGCCTGTGGAATGATCTGGCGGATGGCATCCGCAGGGCCGGTGGCGACATCTGGCTCGACGCGCCGGTGATGGCGCTTCACACGCAGGACGGCCTGGCTACCGGCGTGACGGTGACCAGGGGCGGCGTGGCCACGCGCGTGCAGGCCCGCACCGTCATCAGCAACATCGGGCCGCGCGCCACCGTGGACCTGCCCGGCGGCGATGCCTTCGGTGCCGACTACATCCAGCTCGCGCGCACCGCGCCCAGGCCATCGGCCAACATCGTCATCAACTTCGCCACCCAGCAGCGCCTGGTGGACGTGCCCGGCCTCGTCACCTTCGGCAAGACGCGGCGCCTGTGCAACATGGGCGAACTCACGGCCACCTGTCCGGAGCTCGCGCCCGCCGGCTGGTACCAGTACGTGGCCTATGCCGTGCCGCGTCCGGCCATCGGCGACTTCGACGAGAAGACCGAAATCGAGGCCTCGCTGCAGGACCTGCGCGACGAATTCCCCGGTTTTGCTCAGGCCAGGATGTTGTCGGTCCGCGTGATGCGGGATGGCTGGCCAGCCCAGCGCTCCTGCGCCGGTTTCGACATGCCGCAGACCACACCCCTGGCCAACCTGTGGCATGTGGGCGACGCGGTGAAAGACTACGGCGATGGGGGCACCCAGGCGTGTGCCTACACCGGTCGCGAGGCGGCGCGACAGGCCGAGGCGCACCTGGACAGCGCGCGTGCGGTGGTGGCAGCGTGACGGTCGTTGCTGAACTGCCATCGCAGGTCGCGCACGCGCGCGCGTTGCTGGCTCGCCTTCGACCGCTGTTCGAGCAGGGCGTGACCATGCTCGCGAAGGCGTGTGCCCCACACGGCGGGCTCGACAACGCTCGTCTGGACGACCATCAGGTAGCGACCTTCGAGATCGCCTGGGCCAGCGCCGATCTGCTGGCTGCCGAGACCGCACTGGCGCGGCTCGATGGCGATGCGCTTCAGTCGCGCCTCGCCCTGATCTTCGCGGTGGATGCCATCGCCGCGTTGCTGCCGCGCCTGGAGGCGTTGTACATCGAGCTGGGGCTGGCGCTCGGTCCCCTGCAGGAGATCGGTGCCGACGCCCGATGGGCTTCGTTGCGCGGTGCGGCCTGCGGAGCACCGGCGCTCAAGACCGCCGGCCGTGCGCTGGTGGCGGCGGGTGATGCGGTGGAACTGGGCAGCGTGACGCTGGACGACGCCGTGGTGATGGCCCAGGACGCGTTCCGGCGCTTCGCTGCCGACGTGGTGTCGCCCCAGGCCGAGGCCATCCACCGGCACGACGAAACCGTGCCCGAGTCGCTGCTGCAGCCCATGCGGGACATGGGCGTGTTCGGCCTGTCGATTCCCGAGTCGCACGGCGGTACCGGGCCCGACGTCGGCGAAGACGCCACCATGATGGTGGTGGTCACCGAGGCCTTGTCCGAGGCTTCACTGGCGGCGGCCGGCAGCCTGATCACGCGGCCGGAGATCCTGAGTCGCGCGCTCATCAGTGGCGGCACGGACGAACAGAAAACCGTCTGGCTGCCGCGCATCGCGGCGGGCGACCCGCTGTGTGCCATCGCCATCACGGAGCCCGACTACGGCTCCGACGTGGCCAGCCTGGCGCTCAAGGGCACGCGCACGCAAGGCGGCTGGCTGCTCAACGGTGCCAAGACCTGGTGCACTTTCGCGGGCAAGGCCGGACTGCTGATGGTGGTGACTCGAACCGACCCGGATCGCGCCGCCGGCTACCGTGGCCTGAGCGTGCTGCTGGTGGAAAAACCGTCGTACGACGGCCATGCATTCGACTACTGCCAGCCCGGTGGCGGAAGGTTGACGGGCAAGGCGATTCCCACCATCGGCTACCGCGGCATGCATTCCTTCGACCTGGCATTCGACAACTTCTTCGTGCCCGACGCCAACGTGATCGGCGAGGCGGGTGGCCTGGGGAAAGGCTTCTACTTCACCATGGCCGGCATGGTGGGCGGGCGCATGCAGACCTCGGCGCGTGCCTGCGGTGTGATGCGCGCGGCGTTGCGTGCCTCGATGCGCTACACGGCCGACCGCAAGGTGTTCGGCGCGCCGCTGCAAGACTACGCGCTCACGCTGGCCAAGCTCTCGCGCATGGCCGCGAGGCTGGCAGCCTGCCGCACGCTGGCCTACACGATCGCCGAACAGCTCAATGCGGGCGGGGGGCGCATGGAGGCCAGCCTGGTCAAGTTGCTGGCCTGCCGCTCCGCCGAGATCGTGACGCGCGAAGCGCTGCAGCTGCACGGGGGGATGGGTTACGCGGAAGAGAGCGCCGTGAGCAGGTACTTTGTCGATGCGCGTGTGCTTTCGATCTTCGAAGGCGCGGAGGAAACGCTGGCGCTCAAGGTCATCGGGCGGACGCTGCTTGAAGATGCGCTCAAATCCTGACCCCTTTTCTGGAGAGTTGCTGCCATGAATGCCATCCTCAGCGGCATGCGGGTTGTCGAAGCCGCCGCCTTCGTCGCGGCGCCGCTGGGCGGCATGACCCTGGCCCAGATGGGGGCCGACGTGATTCGGATCGATCCATTGGGCGGAGGGCTGGACCACAAGCGCTGGCCGGTGACACACGACGATGTCAGTCTGTTCTGGTGCGGCCTGAACAAGTCCAAGCGCTCTGTCGCGCTGGACCTGGGCAAGCCGGAGGCCCGCGAGATCGCCATGGACCTGATCACCGCACCGGGTGAGGACGCGGGCATTCTGCTCACCAACTTTCCCCCGCGCGGCTGGCTGGATCACGACAAGCTGCGGGAACGGCGGCAGGACCTCATCCAGCTCACCGTGCAGGGCGATCGGCACGGCGGCTCGGCGGTGGACTACACCATCAACTCGCGCGTCGGCATTCCGTACATCACCGGCGATGAGGGCGGCGCGGCGACGCAGGAAGCGGTCAACCACGTCCTGCCCGCGTGGGACCTTGTCACCGGCCAGATGGCGGCGGTCGGCCTGCTGGCCGCCGAGCGCCACCGGCTCAAGACCGGCCAGGGCCAGCATGTGAAACTGCCGCTGGAAGACGTGGCGCTGGCTGCCGTGAGCCACCTGGGGCTGATCGCCGAGGCTCAGCTGGGCCACCAGCGTGAGCGCCACGGCAACGAGCTCTTCGGCGCCTTCGGCCGCGACTTCAAGACCGCCGATGGCGAACGACTGATCGTGGTCGGCCTGACGCTCAAGCAATGGCAGGCCATCTGTGAAGCCATGGGGCTGCACGAGGCGGTGAAGGCACTGGGCGAGCGCCTCGGCCTGAACCTGGACCTCGAGGGCCACCGTTTCCAGGCACGCAAGGAGCTGGCTGCGCTCGTGGACGCCTGGATGTCGCGCCACAGCTTCGCACAGGCCAGTGAAGCGCTCACGAAGCAGGGCGCCTGCTGGGGCAAGTACCAGACCCTCACCCAACTGGTGACGCAGGACGAAGCCTGCTCCACGGCCAATCCGATGTTTCGCATGATCAATCAGCCAGGGGTCGGGCCGCACCTGGCCGCCGGGCTGCCGCTGAACTTCTCCGGCATGGATCGCCTGCCGGCGGGCATTGCGCCTGCGCTGGGCCAGCACACAGGCGAGGTGCTGTCCGAGTTGCTGGGCATCACCCAGGCCCAGTACGGCGGCCTCCGGGCGCGGGGCATCGTCTAGCGCCAGTTGACACCCTGCCGGACCGGTGAGCGGCCCGCCCAGGGATCGCCGCCGCTGGCCGGGTGGCGGCTGTCGGCTACAAGGTCGGGACCGTACCGCCGTCGATCCGATACTCGGCCCCCGTGATCGAAGCGGATCGCGGGGACGCGAGGAAGGCGATCAGATCGGCCACCTCCTGTGTTTTGGCGGGGCGACCCACCGGTATGCCTCCCAGCCAATCCATGACGATTCGCTTGCCACCCTCGTAGTTCGTTCCGGCGTCTGCGGCCATCCGCTCCACAAACGCGACGGAAGCTTCGGTCTCGATCCAGCCTGGCGCAACGCTCAGCACGCGAACCCCCTTTGGCGTCACCTCTCTGGCCAGCGACTTGCTGTAGGTGGTGAGAGCACCCTTGGCCGCGGCGTAGGCGGTGGTCGACTCGGGGATGGGCAGCACGCGCTGGATGGAACTGACGTGAATGATGACGCCCGAACCTTGAGCCAGCATCGTTGGCAGCAGTGCACGATCCAGGCGCACGGCAGGCATCAGGTTCAAGTCCAGCTCGGCGAACCAGTGCGCATCACTGATCGCGGCGAAACCCCCCCGGGCGTCTTGGAACCGCCGAGCACGTTGATCAGGATGTCGACGCCACCCCAATCCTGCAGGATGCTCCGGGCCAGGTGACTCGTGCCTTCCGCCGTCGACAGGTCGGCGGCCACGTAGGTGACCCCTTCCACGGGCTGCGTTGGCACCGTGCGCGCGGATGTCGCCACCCGGGCGCCGGCCTCCGCAAGGGTTTTCACGACGGCAGCGCCCAGGCCCAGCGTGCCCCCGGTGACCACTGCCCGCAGGCCGTTCAGGTGAAGATCGAAGTTCATGCCGTGATCTCCAGGCTGGCGATCAGGTCGCCTTCCAGGCGGAATCGGTAGGACAGAACGATCGGGCTGCCAGGAAAGTTGCCGGTGACGTTGGCGCGGACGAGCTGGAGGTCGTCCTCCCGGTGGCTGGCAAACGGCACGCTCGTCGCGTTGTACCTGGCAGAGGCCTCGGCCATGAAGGCCTGGATGGCGTCGATGCCTGCGTAGCTGTGACCGTCGTCCTTGAGGACGGCCTGCGCCGTGAAGCAAGTCGCCAAGGCGTCGGGGTCGTGTTCGGCCGCGAAGAAGGTGGCAATGGGTTCAGGAAGGTTCAAGCTGGTCATGTTGCTGGCTCCAGGGGTTCGTGAAGGCCTCAGGATGCGCGCCCGGTTAAATTTAGTGAATGCCCTAGAATCCATATGATCTATGTAGATGGGAATACATAATGCGCGGGTCCGAATTCGCCGAACTGAAAGCCTTTGCTGCGGTGGTCGAACGGGCGAGCTTCGCCCGCGCGGCAGAGCATCTGGGCCTGTCGCCTTCTGCACTCAGCCAGACCATTCGACAGCTCGAAAGCCGGATCGGTGCCCGTCTTCTGAATCGCACCACCCGAAGCGTCGCTCCATCGGCCAGTGGCGAAATGCTCTACAGGCGCATAGCCCCGTTGTTCCGGGAGATGGATGCCGCAGTGTCCGAAGCCAGTGAAGCGGCGGGGCAGACGACGGGCACGCTTCGTATCAACACGCTGGGGATCGCAGCAAGGACCATCATTGCGCCCCGGCTTTCACGCTTTCATCGGACCTACCCGGACGTGGTGCTCGACATCGTGGTCGATGACGCGCTGGCCGACATTGTGGGTGGCCGCTTCGACGCGGGGATCCGCGTGGGGGGACAGCTCGAGAAAGACATGGTGGCCATCCGTCTCACGCCGGACCTGAACATGGTGGCCGTGGCATCTCCCGATTACCTCGCCCATCGGGGTACACCCAGGACACCCGCCGATTTGCACAACCATGCGTGCGTCAACTGGCGGCTCCAGATGGACGGCAGGCACTACCGCTGGGAATTCGAGAAGAGGGGCAAGCGTCTCGAAGTCGCGGTCGACGGGCCCGTTGTCACCAACCATGCCGACATCGGCGTGGCTGCTGCGCTCAACGGACTGGGCATCGCCTACCACTTCGAAAGAGACGGCGTGGGTGAGTTGTTGGCCGAAGGGCGTCTGGTCCAGGTTCTCGCAGACTGGTCCATTTCACGCCCGGGGCTGTTCCTCTACTACCCGAGCAGGCGACATCGACCCGCGCTCCTCGGTGCGTTCATCGACTGCCTGCTGGATCGAGGGCCGTTCAATGGGTCGTAGCGCCGACCTGTTCAGGAGCCATCGGCCATCCGCGATGAGCGCGAAGCGGGATGAGGGTGTGGAACATGCCGCGCGCGGGTTGGGTCAGAATAGCCAGCTCCCAAACCAGAGCTGAGCACAATGGCCCGATCGCTTGCAAGCAACCATGACGACAAGCGCCAGCGAATCCTCGACGTCGCTGCCGCGCTGTTTGCCAGCACGAGCTACGAGAGCGCCCGCCTGGTTGACATTGCCGCTGCGTGCAATGTGTCCAAGTCCGCGCTGTACCACTACTTCCCCAGCAAGGAAGTGCTGCTGTACGTGATCATCAGCGAGCACATCATGAGTTCGGTGGCCGAACTGGAGACCATCGCGCATGGTTCCGGCAGCAGCCGCGAGCGGTTGACTTCGCTGGTGCGGGCGATGGTGAAGCGGGCCGCTGAAAAGCGCCACGAGCACATGGTGCTCACCAACGATCTCAAATTCCTGCCGGCGCTGCAGCAGCAGGAGATCAAGCTGGCTCAAGCGAAGGCGCTGGACTTCGTGGTGGAGCTGCTCAATGACATCAACCCCCATTTGATGCGGCGGCGACGCGAAGGCGCTTCCTACGCGCTGTTTCTCTACGGCTCGATGATCTCCACGGCGACCTGGTACCGCCGAGGCGGGGGCATGACGCCACACGAACTGGCCGACCGCCTGACCGAGGTGTTTCTCAAGGGTTTCGACGGTGGGGATCACCCGCCGGGCTATCGCTGAACTGGGTGGCTGCCACGCCGACGCCAGCCATCACGGCTCCGGCGATCTTCAGCGCGCTGAAGGTCTCGCCCAGCGCCATCCACGACACCAGCCCGGCCACCGGCGGCAGCAGGTAGAGCAGCGGGGCGGTGCGCGCCACCCCCAGGTGGTCGTTGAGCCAACCCCATGCCAGCCACCCGGCGAACGATGCCACGGCCAGCGACCACAGCAAGGCCCACCAGGTGACGGCGGGCAGGCTCGACCATGGCACCTGCAGGGCCTGCGGCGCGTTGATCAGCAGCATCGGCACCATGGCCAGGAGCGTGGTGTACGCCATGATCAGGGTGACACCGTGGCGGCTGAACAGCCGCGTCGCGGCCACGGTGTGGGCCGAGAACAGCACAGCCGCGAGCAGCAGCAGCAGATCGCCCAGGCCTTGCGTGCGCATGAGCGCGAACTTGTCCGACAGGAACACCAGCACGCCCACCATGGCCAGCACCACGCCACCCACCTGCACGTGCGTGAAGCGCTGGCCGTGAAGCACCCGCACCAGCAGCAGGGTGAACATGGGACCGAGCGCGGAGATGAGGGCGCTTGAAAACGCGGTGGACAGATGCATGGCCTGCGTCATCACGTTCACGTGCGCCACGTGGCCGAGCGCGGCCAGGCCCATCAGCGCCAGCCAGTCGCGCCGTTCCAGCGATGGCCAGCGCAGCCCGTGTTGCCACAGCAGCAGGGCAATCGCGCACGCCGGCGTGACGAGGTAGCGCGCGAAGACCATGGCTCCCGGTCCGATCTGCGCCATGACCGCTTTCTGCACGCTGTAGTTGCTGCCCCACAGCAGCATGAGGAGCAGGGCGACCACCAGCGCCAGCCACGCGCTCTTTCCTGAGCGGGTTGGAGTCTGCTGTTTTGATGCCATCAAAACCGTCTCACTGGTCGTTTATATGTGGATGAAAATCCACCCAAGGATGAAAATTTCCATCATGCATGCGGGAAATCCCTAGGATTTTTGTTGTGGAAGGATTTTGTTAAACCGTCCCGTCGGTCTATTATATGGCTTGTCAACTGTTGGTCGTTCCACGTCAATTCCATCTGGAGACAAGCATGCACAAATCCTTTCCCCGACTCACCGCCGCCCTGGCCATGGCGGGTGCCCTCATGGCCGGCCACCCTGTCATGGCACAGACCACCGTCCTCAAGTACTCGAACTGGCTGCCGCCCGGTCAGGCGATGCGCGTGGAGGTGGTGGAGCCCTGGATCGCCGAAGTCGAGAAGGCCACACAAGGCCGGGTCAAGATCGACACCGCGCCGAAAGTGGTGGGCACACTCCCGGCCCAGTTCGATGTGGCACGCGACGGGCAGGCCGATCTGGTGATCTTCATTCCGGGCTACACGCCCAACCGGTTCGACCTGCTCGAGGTCTTGCAACTGCCTTTCGTGAGCGACAACCCCGAGGTGCTCGCGCCGCTGGCCGATCGCTTCTATCGCAAGCACCTGGCCTCGTACAACGAGTTCAAGGGCGTTCACCCGCTGTCGGTCTACGTGGTCTCTCCGGGTCAGGTGTTCAATTCGAAGCGGCCGCTGCGCACCGTGGCCGACTTCAAGGGCCTGAAAATGCGCAGTCCGCAGACCAGTGCCACGCAGGCGCTCACGCTGTTGGGCGCTGTGCCCATTTCCAAGCCGGTGAGCGAGACCTATGAGCTGCTGTCCTCTGGCGTGATCGACGGCACCTTCATGCCGCCCGAGTCGATTCCCGCATTCAAGCTCACCGAGCTCGTGCCTTACGCCACCATTGTTCCCGGCGCGATCTACAACACCGTGCTGGTGCTGGGCATTAACGAAGACAAGTGGAAATCGCTGCGCGCCGAAGACCGCGAGGCCATCACCCGCATCTCGGGCGATGTGTTTGCGCGCAACATCGGCCGCGCCTACGCCAATGGCGACAAGGCCGCCTTCGAGATCATGCGCAAGGCCGGCAAACCTGCCGAGGTGTTCCCGGCGACCGCGCTGGAAGACCTGAAGAAGGTGCTGCTGCCCATCGAGCGCGACTGGATGGAGAAGGCGAAGAAGAAGGGCATGGCGGATCCGCAGAAGGTGCTGGACCAGCTGCGCGCCGATGTCGCCTCCGCCAAGTAACGAACACGCCACCATGTCCACACACCGCTCGGGCGGCCGCATTGTCCAGGCCATGGAGGCCATCGGTGCGGTCAGCCTGCTGACCCTGATGGTCACCGTTTTCATCGACGTCGTTGGTCGCAACCTGTTCAACAGGCCGCTGCCCTGGGGCACCGAGCTGCTGGAGATCGTGCTGGCGCTGATGATCTTCGCGATCTACCCTTTGCTCGCCCTCGGGTTTGGCCACATCACGGTGGACCTGATCCGGGTCCGGCCTTCGTTGCACGTGGTGCAGCGTGTGCTGAGTTGCGCGGTGGGCGCGATCGTGTTCGCGCTGATCGCGTGGTGCCTGATCCGCCAGGCCATCCGCGCGGCCAGCTACGGCGAAGCCACGCCGTTGCTGAACGTGCCGTTGTCCTGGGTGCTGGGGGGCATCGGCGTCATGGGGGCGGTCAGCACCCTGGCTTTCCTGGTGGCCGCAGTGCGCACGGTCCGTGACCCTGGTGCACCCGATGCGCCGCCCTCCACCGAGGTGATCTGATGCTGGCGGCCTGTCTCGGTTTTCTCGTCGCGTTCGCGTTCATCCTGTTTCAGGTGCCGATCGCCACGGCGCTCGCGCTGGTCGGCTTCGGCGGCTATGTGGTGCTCAACGGCCTCACGCCCGCCTTGAGCATGGTCGCCACGGTCACCAAGGACAGCACGCTGGTGTATTCGCTGATTGTGCTGCCCCTGTTCGTGCTGATGGGCAACCTGGTCGCGGGCGCCGGTATTTCCGGTGACCTGTTCCGTGCGGCACAGGCCTTCATCGGCAAGCGGCGTGGTGGCCTGGCCATGGCCACTGTGGTGGCCTGCGGCGGTTTTGGTGCCATCTGCGGTTCGAGTGTGGCCACGGCCGCCACCATGGGCAAGGTCGCCATTCCGTCGATGCGCAAGCTCGGTTACGGCGATTCGCTTTCGTCGGCGGCGGTCGCTGCGGGTGGCACGCTGGGCATCCTGATTCCGCCCAGCGTGATCATGGTGGTGTACGGCGTGGCGACGCAGACGCACATCGGCATGCTGTTCGCCGCCGGCATCGTGCCTGGCCTCATCGCCGTCGGCGGCTATGTGATGGCGGTGAAATGGTCGGTCTGGCACGACCCGGCGCTTGCTCCACTCGCCGAAGGCAAGGAGCAGGTCAGCAAGCTGGCGCTGCTGCGCACGCTGTGGCCCGTGGCGCTGATCTTCGGTGTCGTCATGGGTGGCATCTACGGCGGCCTCTTCACCTCCGTTGAGGCGTCCGGCATCGGTGCCACCGCCGCCCTGGTGTTCGCGCTGACGCACCACTCGCTCAAGCTCAAGGACATCTACGCGATCCTCGTCGACACGGCACGCACCTCGGCCATGATGTTCGCGATCATCCTGGGCGCCGCGATGTTCGGGGAGTTCGTCAACCTCACCGGTGTGCACGAAGGCCTGCTGGCGGTGGTGAAAGAAAGTGGCCTGCCACCGTTCGGGGTCATTCTCCTGATGATCGTGCTCTACATCCTGCTGGGCACGGTGCTGGAGAGCCTGTCGATGATCCTGCTGACGGTGCCGATCTTCTTCCCGATCATCCTGGCGCTGGGGTACGACCCGGTGTGGTTCGGCATTCTGGTGGTGATGGTGGTGGAGATCGGCCTGATCACCCCCCCCATCGGCGTGAATCTGTTCGTGATCCGCTCGGTGATGCCCGACATTCCCATGATGACCGTGGTGCGCGGCGTGATCCCGTTCATCGTCGCTGACATCCTCCGCATCCTCCTCATCGCTGCCGTGCCGGCCATCTCGCTCTGGTTGCCCCATCTGCTGTTCAAGGCAGCCGTCTGACACCGTGAACCCTGTATTCGATCCAGCAGCGCCCGAACTCGCGGCGCGGCTCCAGTCCTGGCTTTCCGATCGCTGGCAGAAACCGGTGGCGGTGGTCGACATGCACCGCTTCCCTGCGGGCATGTCGTGGGTGACCATCGGCTTCGTGGCGGCATCGCCCGGTGAGCCTCCGCTGGAGCTGATCCTTCGCGTGGGTGACCCCGGTGGCCTGTTCTCGCCCTACAGCTCGCGTCCGGAGTACGAGGCCCTGGCCGCGCTGGCCAGCGTACCGGGCCTGCCCATTCCAAAGGCCTACGAGCACAGCGACGACCCCGGCATTCTGGGAGCGCCCTTCGTCATCACGCAACGTGTGCCGGGCGACACGCCCACACCGTGGGGTGGTGCGCACGAACGCGGCGAGGCGGTCAACCGTTCGCTGGGCCGGGATTTCGCCGACGCGCTGGGCGCCATCCATGCTTTCGACTGGACGAACACGCCACTGGCGGCCTGGGTGGACGACAGCGACGGCACGATCACGCCGCAGACCACCGCCTTGCACGAAACACGCCACTGGACGCGGCATGCGCGACTGGGCCTGGGCCCCACGCCGCCGCAGATGCATTACGCGATGCATTGGCTCGAGGCCAATGCGCCGGAGGCCGAGCGCATCACCATCGTGCACGGCGACTACCGTGTGGGCAACTTTCTGCAGCAGGATGGCCGGATCACCGCCATCCTTGACTGGGAACTCGTTCACCTCGGTGACCCGCACGCGGACCTGGCCTGGGCCGGGCTGCGCACGTTCGCCGCCGGCACGACGCGCATCGGCGGACTGATCGAGCGCGATGAGTTCTACCGCCGCTGGGAGGCCAGGACCGGCCTGCGCGTTCGGCCCGAGAAGGTGCGCTATTACGAGGTGATGGTGCAATTCAAGATGGCATCGATGCTGATGGGCGCCATGATCCGCGTGCAGGCAGGGCGCTCGCGAGACGTGCGCATGGCCGCCATGGGCTTCCAGCTCACCTCCACGTTGATGGAGCTCAACAAGCTGATCGCGGAGGCGGGATGAACCAGTCGCTCGATGCCCTGATGGGCAGCATCCAGCGCGCGCTGCGCGAGGAGATCCTGCCCGAACTCGCGAGTGATCACGCTCGCTCTCAGCTGGCCGGCGTGCTCGACGTGCTGGCCAAGGTCGAGCGCATGGTGGTGTGGTCGCCCGATGTGGTGCGCGAACAGCTGGACCTGCTCGAAGCCTGCCTCTCGCAAGCCGCGACCCGCATTGCAGGCATCGGGCTGACCGTGCCCGCCGGTGTGGCATGGGTGACCGCACCAGCCAGCCCGATCACGCAGGCCGCGCTGTCGGCGGCGCTGGAAGACGCCGAACGGCGCTTCGCCCTGCTGGTGGACTGGGTGTTCTCATCGCCCGCTGGGCTGCCCCCGGACTTTGCCGAGGAACTGCACGAGGCACTGCGGACCGCGCTGCGCAACACGCTCAAGGCACAACGGCGCCTGGTGCCCAGTGCCGACTTTTCATCGATGACCGCGCCGCGCGCCGCCGCCGGTGCACAAGGAGACTGCACATGATGTCTGCCCAGGACGATCTCATCGGCCACCAGGCCGCCGCACCGTTCGCAGAGCGCGCCGGCCATGGTGACCCCCGCTTCACCGAGCGCTACTGGTACACCCTGCACCCCATCGAAGGCAGCGTGGACGGCGTGCCGATGATCATCGACGTCGGTATGGGCTACTACCCCAACAAGGGTGTGATGGATGTCTTCGCGGGCATCACGGTGGGCCGCCGGCAACACAACTTCAGGGCTTCGCGCGCGCTGGGCGCGGCGCCGCTGGAGGCCGGCGCCGGGCCGCTGCGCATCGAGGTGCTCGAGGGCATGAAGCGACACCGCCTCACGCTGAAAGACAACGCCTCGGGCCTGAGCTTCGAGCTGGACTTCGAGGCCAGTTTTCCCGCTGCGCAGGAGAAACAGAACTTTCGCGAGCGAAAGGGCGTGATCGAGGAAGACATGGTGCGCATCTCCCAGTTCGGCCGCTGGCGCGGCTGGTTCGCCATCGGTGGCCAGCGCCACCAGGTGACGCCCTCCAGCTGGTGGGGCCAGCGCGATCACTCGTGGGGCATCCGCTCCGAGATGCGCACCGACGAAGCCGCCCCGCCGGTGCAGCAGCACAGCAACTTCTTCTGGACCTGGTCGATGTTCCAGTTCGAGGACATGGGCATCTCGATCTTCCTGAAGGAGCGCGAGCCCGGCAAGCCGCACTACCTCTCGGCCTCCGAGTTCTTGCGCGGTGCCGACGGCCAGGTGACGCACCGGGAGGCCACGGCTGTGACTCATGAGCTGGAATGGGCGGACGACCCGCTGGGGCAGACCATCTCCACCGGTCGCTTCACCCTCGAGTTCGCCGATGGCCCGCCGCGCACGGTCCGCATGGACGGCATGGTGGCGCGCTTCTATCTCAAGGGTGGCCTGTATGGTGGTTTCAAGGGCTGGAACCACGGCGACCACAAGGGCGACTATCACGACGAGCACGATGTCTGGGATCTCGACGACGCGGCCACGCGCGCCCGGGCCCGCACACTGGGCGATCACGTCGTGCGGGCCACCTGCGAAGGCCGCCAGGGTGTCGGCATCAGCGAATACGGGGTGGCCGACGGCTATCCTCGCTACCCTGGGCCCCAGAAGCACCCCGCACTCTGAAGCCGAAAGACAGCAGCAGGAGATCCCGATGCAGATGACACAGGCCCTGACCCGCGCGGTGCAGACCCGGCGCAACCACACCGCCACCATTTTTGCCCACCGCAAACGCACCTGGGCCGAGGTGGGGCAGCGCGTGCCGCGTGCGGCCGCGGCTTTCCGGGCGCTGGGTCTTGCGCCTGGTGATCGACTGGGCATCCTGGCGCTCAACAGCGACAACTACATCGAGATCTTCTTTGCTGCCGCCTGGGCCAACCTGGTGCTGGTGCCGCTGAACACGCGCTGGGCCTTTCCCGAGAACATCTACACGCTGGACGATGCGCAATGCAAGGCGCTGATCGTGGACGACGCCTTCGTGCCGCAGGTGCCGCAGCTGCTCGCAGGCCATGCCATGGCGCACGTCATTCACGCGGGCGAGGGTGCAGCGCCTGCCGGCCTGCTCGGCTACGAAGCCCTGATCGCCGACACACCGCCCATGGCCGACGAGTGCGGGCGTGACGACGAGCTGTGTGGCATCTACTACACCGGCGGCACCACCGGCCACCCCAAGGGCGTGATGCTGTCGCACAAGAACTTCATCTCGGCCTCGGTGAACTGGATCGCCACGCTGCACTTCAGCGAAGACACGGTGTACATGCACTCCGCCGGCCTGTTCCACCTGGCCGGCTGTTCGCCTGCGATCGCGCTGACGCTGGCCGGTGGCACGCACGTGTGCCTGCCCAAGTTCGACGCCGTGCTGGCCTTCGACGCGATCCAGACCCACCGCGTGAACTACTGCCTGTTCGTGCCGACGATGGTCAACATGATGGTGAACCACCCCGACTTCAGCCGCTACGACCTCACCAGCGTGCGCTACTGCGAATACGGTGCCTCGCCCATGCCGGTGCCCGTGCTGGCTGCGGCCATGGAAAAGTTGCCCACGTGGGAGTTCATTCAGGGTTACGGCATGACGGAATCGGCCGCACTCACGGTGAGCCTGCCGTGGCGCTACCACTTTGACCAGGAAGGCATGCCCAGCAAACGCCTGGCCGCCGGACGGGCTGCCTACGGCATGGACGTGCGCATCGTCGATGAGGAGGGCACCGAGGTGCCGCGTGGCACGCATGGCGAGATCGCGGTGCGCGGCGCGCAGGTGATGATCGGCTACTGGCGCAAGCCCGAGGCCACCGCTGCCGCGCTGCGCAACGGCTGGCTGCACACCGGGGACGCGGCCTACATGGACGAGGACGGATTCGTGTTCATCGTCGACCGCGTGAAGGACATGATCATCAGCGGTGGTGAGAACATCTACTCGCGGGAAGTCGAGAACGCGGTGCACTCACATCCTGCGGTGCGCGACTGCGCCGTGATCGGCATCCCCAACGAGGCGTGGGGAGAGTCTGTGCACGCGGTCGTGGTGCTGAAGGAAGGCCAGATCGCCGCCGAGAAGGACATCATCGATCACTGCCGCACGAAGATCGCCGGCTACAAGGTGCCGCGCTCGGTCACCTTCACCGACTCGCTGCCGCTGTCGGGTGCGGGCAAGATCATGAAGAACGTGTTGCGCGAGCCTTTCTGGAAAGGCCGCACGCGCGCGGTGAACTGAGGCGGTTCTCAGCTGCCACGGAAGCCGTCGAGAAAGAGCGCGGAAATCCGGTCGGCGAGTTCGGCCGGCGTGATCGGACCATTCCTCTCGTACCAGGTGAAACTCCAGATCACCATGCCGAACAGCAGCAGGGCATAGGGCGAGTTCACTTTCGGTGTTGCCATGCGCTCGGGGTTGATCTCGCGCAGCAGGGTCACCATCAGGTGCATCAGTTCCCGCTCCAGCTTGCGGACGTCCTCGCGTTGCACCGTCGGCAGGAACTTGATGTCGTTCATGATCACCAGGTGGTGGTTGCGCGACTTCGCGCCTTCCTGCATGAACGAGTCGACGAAGCGCCGGAAGCGTTCCGCCGCGGGCCGTGGTTCCTGCACGATCGCCGACAGCGTGGCCACCTGCTCGGTGATGTGCTCCTTCACGATCGCGTAGAGCAGGTCTTCCTTGCTCGAGAAGTAGTGATACAGGTGCGACTTCGAGGTACCGCACGCGGCGGCCACGTCGCTCATGGTCGCGCCATCGAAACCTTTCTGCGCAATCAGCGTGACCGCGCTGTCGAGGATGACCTGCTTCTTGAGTTCGTAGTCGCTGGCCCTCACGCGCGTCATCGCACATGTCCTTCCGGCCGCTGGATCGCGTGTTGCATGGATGGCGTTTCCCTTTTATATTAGACCGACTAGTCGGACTATAAGTCCAATGCCCCATTACTCACATAGGGAAAGCATGGATAACACGGAGACTCTGGTCGTCATCGGCGCGGGACACGCGGGCGTTGAACTGGCTTTCGCGGCGCGGCAGCAAGGCTGGCCTGGCGCCATCGTGTTGCTGGGCGAAGAACCCTGCCTGCCCTACCACCGGCCACCGCTGTCGAAGGCTTTTCTTTGTGGCACCGCCGATGCGGCTTCGCTGGCCTTGAGGCAGGACACGGCCTTCGAGGCTTCGAACATCACGTTGCGGCTGGGCACGCGCGTGCGCGCCATCGACCGCGCCGGCCATCAGGTGCTGCTGCAGGACGGCAGCGTTGTCCCGTACTCGAAGCTGGCGCTCTGCACGGGCGGGCGGGCTCGGGCCCTCGAGGTGCCGGGCATGGAAAACGGCGCGCCGCGCCACCTGTTCAGCCTGCGCACGCAGGCCGATGCGATGGCCATCGCCAGCGCGGTGCGCGAGGGCGCCCGCGTGGTCATCATCGGCGCCGGCTACGTGGGGCTGGAGGTGGCGGCGTCATCGCGCAAGCTGGGCGCGAGCGTGACGGTGCTCGAATCGCAGCCGCGCGTGCTCGCACGGGTGACCGGGCCCACGCTCTCGGCCTTCTACGAATCGGTGCACCGGGAAGCCGGTGTGGATCTGCGCACGGGCGCCACGGTGCGCGCGATCGAACGCGACGCGGCGGGCGCGGTGAGCGCCGTGGTGTGTGGCGATGGCGAGCGCCTGCCGGCCGATGTGGTGATCGTCGGCATCGGCATGGTGGCCGACACGGCCCTGGCCGAAGCGGCCGGCCTGCGGGTGGAGGGCGGCATCGTGGTGGACGAGCACTCGGTCACCTCCGATCCCGACGTGTTCGCCGCCGGCGACTGCACGGTGCAGGACAGCGCGCTGTACGGCCGGCGCATGCGGCTGGAATCGGTGCCCAACGCGCTGGAGCAGGCGCGCGCGGCCGCGGGCTGGCTGTGCGGCAAGCCTCGGCCCAACCACGCCGTGCCCTGGTTCTGGTCCGACCAGTACGACCTCAAGCTGCAGATGACCGGCCTGGCCGACGGGCACGACACCTGTGTGGTGCGCGGTGACCTCGCGCAGCGCAGCTTCTGCGCGTTCTACCTGCGGGAAGGACGGGTGATCGCGGTCGACGCGGTCAACCGCCCAGCCGATTTCATGCTCGCGAAAAAGGCCGTGGCGGCCGGCGCGCGTGTGGACGCCCAGGCCCTGTCAGACACCACCCTGGCCTTGAAAGACCTTCTGGCCGCCACCACCCCGGCCTAGGGTAAATCCTAGGCCGTCGGGAGGGCCATCGCCACATAATCGCGCCAATTAAAGACCGACGGGACGGACTAATTATTAGTTCCATTCCTCTTCCGCAGACCACGCAACGACTTCCAGAACCATCGCCCCATGTCTTCTTCATTCACGGCCGTCGCACCCCCTGCGGGCACGGCGACGGGTCAGTCCACCGTGCTGGCCATCCACAACATCCAGATCGTCTACGGCGGCGCCATCGAGGCGGTGCGCGACGTGTCGCTCGAGGTGAAAGCGGGCCAGATCGTGGCATTGCTGGGCTCCAACGGCGCGGGCAAGTCGACCGTGCTCAAGGCCATCTCGGCCGTGCTCGATGCCGAGGACGGCGAGATCGAGAAAGGCTCGATCCAGCTGTTCGGCGAAAACATCGAAAGGGCGGCCGCGCCCCACATCGTGCGCCGTGGCCTGGTGCAGGTGCCCGAAGGCCGGCGCCTGTTTGCCACGCTCACCGTCGAAGAGAACCTGCTCGTCGGCGCGCACCTCCAGAACCGGGCGGTGCTCGAAGAGGAGCGCGACAAGGTGTTCCGCCTGTTTCCCCGCCTGGCCGAGAAGCGCAGTGTGGTGGCCGGCTATCTCTCGGGTGGCGAGCAGCAGATGGTGGCCATCGGCCGGGCACTGATGAGCCGGCCCAAGGTGCTGGCGCTCGACGAGCCTTCGCTCGGTCTGGCGCCGCTGATCGTCTCGGAAATCTTCTCCACCATCCAGACGCTGCGCCATACCCAGGGCCTGACGATTCTGTTGGTGGAGCAGAACGCCAGCCGCGCGCTGGCCATTGCCGACTACGCCTACATCATGGAAAACGGGCGGGTGGTGCTCGACGGCACCAGCGAGGCGCTGCGCCGCAATGCGGATGTGCGCGAGTTCTACCTGGGCCTGAGCGCGCAGCAAGGTCGCACGAGCATGCGCGACGTCAAACATTACAAGCGTCGCAAGAGGTGGCTGTCATGAGCGTTGTGCAGGGCCATTCATCCGTCAGCCCGCAGGGCGGGGGCCACCCGATGCCCGAGCCGATTCTGGACGTGCGCGGTGCGACGAAGAAATTCGGTGGCGTGACCGCGGTCAACAACGTGAGCCTGCGGGTGATGCCGGGCGAAATCGTGAGCCTGATCGGCCCCAATGGGGCGGGCAAGACGACCACCTTCAACCTCATCAGTGGCGTGCTGGGACTGAGCGCCGGCCAGGTGTTCTTCAAGGGCCGGGACACGGCGGGCCTGCGCTCCTCGGAATATGCGCGCGCCGGCATCGGCCGGACCTTCCAGAACCTGGCGCTGTTCAAGCACGGCACCGTGGTGGAGAACCTGCTGACGGGTCGCCACGTGCACTTCAACTACACCGTGCTGGAGTCGCTGATGTTCTGGGGCCGGCCCCGACGTGAGGAGATCGCAGCGCGGCGCAAGGTGGAGGAAATCATCGAGTTCCTGGAGATCGAGGAACTGCGTGACAAGCCCGTGTCGCAGCTGGCGTATGGCCAGCAGAAGCGTGTGGAGCTTGGGCGGGCGCTGGCCTGCGAGCCGAGTCTTCTGCTGCTCGACGAGATCGTCGCGGGCATGAACCGCGAAGAGAAAGAGGACATCGCGCGTTTCACGCTCGATATCCGGGACGAATTCGGGATTTCGGTGCTCATGATCGAACACGACATGCAGGTGGTGATGGACCTGTCGGACCGCGTCTACGTGCTGGACTTCGGCATGCTGATCGCGGAGGGAACACCGGCCGAGGTGGCCGCCAACCCGGTGGTTCTGCAGGCTTACCTGGGCGGGGAGGTGGCGCATGCTTGAGCACGCACAGCTCATTCGTGGCGAGGCCACCATGCCAGGCCTGCTGCGCTTGCGCGCGAAGGAGCGCGGTTCGCAGGTGGCTCTTCGCGAAAAGATCCACGGCATCTGGCAGGGCCGGACCTGGCTCGAGTACTACCAGACCGCGCGCCGGGTGGCGCACGGCCTCACCAGGCTGGGCTTGCAACGCGGCGATCGCATCATCATCGCGGCCGAGGATGTGCCCGAGTGGTTCTACGCAGACCTGGGCGCACAGATGATCGGCGTCCAGGTGGTGGGTATCTACCCCACCAACCCCTGGGCCGAGGTGCAGTACATCGCCGGCCACTGCCAGGCCAGACTGGCGGTGACGGGCGACCAGGAGCAGACCGACAAGGTGCTCGACGCCATGCGCGAGGGCAACGGTCTGCCGCACCTGCAGCACATCTTCTGTGTGGACATGAAAGGCCTGCGCCGCTATGAGGCCGGCCGCCCGCACGCGTTCGAACACCTCCTCGAACTGGGTGACCAGCTGGTGGCGGAAGACCCGTTGGCGGAGCGCCGCCTGGATGACCAGATTGACGCGCTCATGCCCGATGACGTGAACATCCTGGTCTACACATCGGGCACCACGGGGCCGCCGAAGGGGGCCATGCTCACGCACCGCAATTTCGTGTACGGCGCCTATGCCTACATGGTGGCGCGCCAGATGACCGACAAGCCATTCGAGTCGGTCTGCTACCTGCCGCTGTGCCACGTGGCCGAGCGCACCTACTCCACCGTGCAGCACCTGATTGCCGGGGGCTGCGTCAACTTTGCGGAGTCGGTGGACACCGTGGCCACAAACATCCGCGAGATCGGACCGACCTTCTTTCTGGGTGTTCCACGCATCTGGGAAAAGCTGCAGCAAGGTTTCGAATTCCGCATGAAGGACAGCGGGCGCGTGCAGCGCTGGCTGTACCGGGTGGGCATGAAGCGCGGTCGCGTGTTGTCGGACCGTCGGGCCGAGAAAGGTCATCTCGCCTCGCCGGTCGATCGGCTGGAGTTCGGCCTCTGGTACCTCCTGCTGTTCCGCAACATGCAGCGCCACATGGGCCTGAACCGGACCCACACCCGCATGTGTGGCGGGGCCTCGGTGTCTCCGGAAACGCTGAAGTTCTTCGACATCATCGGTCTGCCGGTGGGGCAGGGTTATGGTCTCACCGAAGCCGGTGGTCTGGCCTTCGTGCAGGTGCCGGGCCGGCCGTTCATCCGGGGCAGCTGCGGCCCGGCCATGGAAGGCGTGGAGTGGCGGCTGGGTGAGGACAACGAAGTGTTCGTGCGCTCGCCGGGCGTGTTCAGGGGCTACCTGTTCGACGACAAAGGAACGAACGACATCCTCTCGGCCGATGGCTGGATCGCCACCGGCGACATCGTCGAGAAGCACGACGGGGGCGAGATCGCCGTGGTGGACCGCAAGAAGGCCATCATCATCACCAGCGGTGGCAAGAACATCGCGCCCTCGGAGATCGAGAACGCGATCAAGGACAGCCCCTACGTCCGCGAGGCGATCGTGGTGGGCGAGGGCAGGAAGTTCCTCGGCGGACTGGTGCAGATCGACTTCGACACCGTGGGCCGCTGGGCCGCCGAGCGCGACCTGCAGTACACGACCTACAAGTCCCTCACCCTGTTGCCCGAGGTGATCGAGCTGGTGCAGGGCGTGATCAACGAGGTCAACTCGCGCTTTGCACGGGTGGAGAACGTGCGCCGCTTCGTGCTGCTGGAAAAGGAACTGGACCACGACGACGGCGAGCTCACCGCGACACAGAAGGTGCGCCGAGGCCTCATCAACAAGAAGTTCGCACGCGAGCTCGAGATCATCTATGGGAGCGCGCCATGAACTACTTAATTGAACTGCTGGTCTCCGGCCTTGCCGTGGGCGCGATCTACGGCCTGGTGGCCATGGGCTTTGCCGTGATCTACAAGGCCACGGGCATCGTGAACTTCGCGCAGGGCGAGATGGGCATGCTCAGCGCCTACGCCACCTGGTCGCTGGCCACGATGCTGGGCACCGGCAGTCTGGCCACGGTGGTGCTGGCCATCGTGGTTGGCGCGTTGCTGGGCCTGCTGTGCGAACGCCTGATCATGCGGCCGATGCTGGGCGAGCCGGTGCTCTCGGTGGTGCTGGTCACGGTCGGCCTGGCGGTGGTGCTGCGCTCCATCGTCACCATCATCTGGGGCGCCTCGCCGCACAAGTTCGAGGTGGCGGGCGCGGACGAGCTCGTGAGCGTGGCCGGGATCGGGTTGCGTGTGAGCCAGCTCGGCGTGCTGGCTGCCCTGCTGCTGGCGGTGGCGGGCTTCTGGTACTTCCTTGGCCACAGCCGCTTCGGGGTGGCGATGCGCGCCGTGGCCGCCGACGAGAAGACGGCACGCCTCATGGGCGTGTCCACCGCCCGCGTGCAGGCCGTGGCCTGGGCCGCTTCCTCGGGGCTGGCGGGCCTGGCCGGTGCGCTCTTCGCCGTGATCTATGGCCTCACGCCCACCATCTACGAGCTCGGTCTCAAGGCCTTTCCGGCCACTGTGCTGGGCGGCTTCGACTCGGTGCTCGGCTCGGGGGTGAGCGGTCTGATCATCGGTGTGCTGGAGAACATGACGGGCGGCTACCTGTCGAGCTCGCTCAAGGAAATCGCGGGCTTCATGCTGATTCTGGTGGTGCTCATGGTGCGGCCCTTCGGGTTGTTTGGTGAAAAACGGATCGAGAGGGTCTGATGAGAAGCGGATATTTCAAGGAGCACTACAACGGGCTGGTTGTCCTCACGGACTCGCCCGCCGTCAAGGCCTGGGTCGCGATCCTGATGGTGGCGCTGGTGGCCGCCCCCTTCCTGCTGAGCAACTTCGCTCTGTCGCACGTGACCATCATCCTGTTCACCCTCATTGGTGTGCTGGGGCTGACGGTACTCACCGGTTTCGCGGGGCAGATCTCTCTCGGTCACGTCGGCTTCCTGATGCTGGGGGCTTACTCGTACGCCATCGGCGTCACGCGCCTGGGGCTGCCACCCGAGCTGGCGCTGTTGATGTCGGCCGTGGTGCCCGCCTTCTTCGGCTTGCTCGTGGGCCTGCCGTCCCTGCGTCTGCATGGCCTGTACCTGGCGATCACGACACTGGCGTTCAGCCACATCGTGGCCACCGCCATCCTGGCCGGTGGCAAGTTCACCGGGGGCGGGCGGGGGATCATGGTGATGCGGCCGACGATGCTGGGTGTCGATCTCTCCAGCGACCGGGCCTTCTACTGGTTCTGCCTCTTCATGTGCACGCTGGCCGTGCTGGTGACGTTGAACCTGCGTCGTTCGGTTCTGGGGCGCGCGCTGGTGGCCCTGCGCGACAACGACATTGCCGCACGCACCATGGGCATCAACCTCGTGCGCTACAAGTTGCTGGCCTTCCTGATCAGCGCGGCGCTCACCGGCGTGGCCGGGGCGATCATGGGTATGTACCTGAGCATCGTCAGCGTGGAGGCGTTCCCCTTCCTGCTGTCCATCGAGGCGCTGGCCATCATCATCGTGGGCGGCCTGGGTTCGGTGCTCGGTGCCGTGCTCGGCACGATCTTCATCGTCACGCTGCCCGAGGTCTTCAGCTCGCTCGTGCAACTGCTCGGCGGGCGTCTGCAGGACGTGATGACCACCAGCGCGCACGAGGTCAAGAGCGTGCTCTACGGCCTCGCCATCATCGGATTCCTGCGTTTCGATCCGCGCGGCCTGCGCGGCATCTGGCACGACATCCGGCACACCTGGGTCTTCTGGCCGCTGCGCTACTGACCCCTGGATTTCCTCGACCGCCTCACCCCAACCACAGGAGACAACATGAAGCACAGACTCACCCGACTCGCGGCGCTCGCATTGCTGACCGCAGGCACCTGCGTCACCGCTGCCGCCCAGCAGCAAGGCGTCACCGACACCGAAATCGTGTTGGGAGACATCCTGCCGCTGACCGGGCCACCCGCGCTGCTGGGCGTCGCCCACAACCTGGGTGTGAAGGCCGCCATTGCCGAGGTCAACGCGGCAGGCGGTGTCAACGGGCGCAAGTTGCGCCTGATCTCGGAAGACGACGGCTATGTGCCCTCGCGCACGATTCAGGGCGTGCGCAAGCTGATCAACAGCGACAAGGTGTTCGCGCTGACGTCGGTCTCCGGCACCGCCCAGGCCCAGGCCGCGATGCCGCTGATCCAGCAGGCGGGGCTGCCTGCGATGGCACCGATCACGACTTATGAGGGTCTCTACAAGCCGACCATCAAGAACGTCTTCGCCGTGGGGTACGACATGTCCAACGCGGTGGATGAGCTGGTGAGTCGCATGGCCGATCGCTACCCCGGCAAGAAATGGGCACTGATCTCGCAGGATGACGACTACGGCGAGAACGTGCGCGACGGTTTCGAGCGTGCCGTCAAGGCCAAGAAGCTGCAGGTGGTCTCCACGCAGATCTACAAGAAGGGCCAGACCGACTTTTCCTCGGAAATCCTGAAGGTCAAGCAGGCGGGTGCCGAGGTGCTGATGGCCGGCGGCGTGCTCGGAGAGAACGTGACCATGGTCAAGGAACTCGAGCGCATCAACCACAAGATCCCGGTGGGCGTGACTTACGTGTCCCGCGTCCCCGCCAGCGCCAAGCTGATGGGCGCGGCTGCGGAGAATGTGTACACGGTGGACTACGTGTACCTGGAGAGCTCGGCGCAGGGCAAGACGTTCACCGACAGGATCGGCAAGCACCTGAGCCCTGAGGAAATGGCTCGCGTGAATCGCTACACCTACACGGGTTACGCGGCCACGCGCGCGCTGATCGATGCCATGGGTCGTTGCGGCAAGGCCCTGACCTGGGACTGCACCAACGCGGAGCTTGCCAAGGTGAACAACCTGGATACCGGTGCCATGACGCCGATCGGCTTCACCGCCACCAACCATCTGGCCGCGCCCAAGCTGTTCCTGCTCAAGGCCGACCCGGCCGGCGCCACCTACAAAGCGGTGGAGTAAGGCATCGAGCGGCGGGGCGAGGGACCCTGCCTCGCACCGCCGCCCTCTGTGTTTTCAACGGATCTCACACGCATGACGCAGCCTTTCGTCCTGTACGCCGTGGAGCAGGGCATTGCCACTCTGACCCTCAACGATGGCGCCCGCATGAACCCGCTCGGCGACGAGATCGCCGCGGCATTGGCAAGCGCCATCGGCCGTGTGCGCGAGGACGGATCGGTCCAGGCCGTGGTGCTGACCGCGCAGGGCCGTGCCTTCTGCGCGGGTGCCGACTTGCCCTGCTACATGGCCCGCCTGGAAAGGCCGGAGCCGGGTCAGAGCCTCGGGCAGTACGTGGGCGAACTGATGGAGGCGAAGGTCAATCCCCTCATCCTTGCGCTGCGCGAGCTGCCGGTGCCCGTCGTGTGCGCCATCAACGGCGTCGCGGCGGGCGGTGGTTTCGGCCTCGCGCTGGCGGGTGACGTGGTGCTGGCCGCGCGATCGGCCTACTTCTATCTGCCTTTCTTTCCGGCGCTTGGCGCCGTGCCGGACATGGGCGCGAGCTGGGCCTTGCCACGGGCCGTGGGGCGTGCGCGCGCCCTGGGGCTGGCGCTCACCGGCGACAAGCTGGCGGCACAGAAAGCCGCCGACTGGGGACTGATCTGGGACTGCGTGGAGGACGACCAGCTGCAGGCCGAGGCGCAACGCATGGCGCGCCAGCTGGCCGCGCTGCCCGCGCATGCGATCCAGGAGGCGCGGGCGCTGTTCGCCGCGGCCGAAACCCACACCCTGGAACAGCAGCTGCGGCTGGAGCGCGAGCGCCAGGAAGTGTTGATCGATGGCGAGAGCTTCGCGGAGGGTGTTCGTGCCTTCGTCGAGCGTCGCAAGCCGGTGTTTCGCCGCCGCTGAACCCGGGTCGTCGGCCCCGGCCAGCAGGGGAGCAGCGAGGCACGGCTCTCACCGATTCAGAACAGGCACAGGAGGGTCTTGCCCGTTCACGACCCGACGGACTGCGCCCCGGGGCCCGGGATCACTTCTCGGCCATGAAGCCCAGCAGGAACAGGCGCGTAATGCGCTCGCACAGCTCGTCGGACTTCATCGGACCGCCCGGGCGGTACCAGTAGTCGGTCCAGTTCAGCATGCCCAGCAGCATCATGGCGTAGGGCTTGTAGACACCGTCGTGCAGGCCCGTGTTGACCTCGCGCAGCAGGTCGGCCACCTGGTCGGTCACCTTCTTCTCCAGCTGGCGAAGCGGCGTCTGCATGGCCTTGGGGAGGAACTTCACATCGTTCATCGCGATGACATGGCGACGCCGGGATTGCGCCGATTTCTGTGCATACGTCTGAACGAACGCCGCAAAGCGCTCCTTCACCGGCCGGTTGCCGGCCACGGCCTCGTCCACGCTCGCGATCACCCGCTCCAGGTGTTCCGTCAGCATCGCGCTGAGCAGGTCGTCCTTGGTCGGAAAGTAGTGGTACAGCATGGACTTGGTCGCGCCGCAGGCTTGCGCGATGTCCTGCATCTTTGCGTTCGGGTAGCCCACCTTCGCAAAAAGCGCGGCAGCGCTGTCCATGATGGACTGGCTCTTGGCGTCGTAGTCGTCTGATCGAACGCGTGGCATGTCTGTTCCCTCTCTATGGCCCTTGTATCGGCCCTGGCGAGGCGTGAGTGTAACGGCTGCTCTCCTTTGTCAGCCTTACATCCTGAACTTTAAATAACCCGACGTGTCGGACTATAATTGGAGCAGAACCATCTGGAGACCTTCCCATGTCCTTGCCTTACTTCTGCGAACCCGACATCGTCGACGAAGACCTGCGCATGGTGCGCGAACAGCTGCGCCGCTATGTGGACGAGGTGATCGTGCCCAACGGGGACGCATGGGAGGCCAGCGGTGAAATTCCGCGCCATGTCTTCAGGGATCTGGGTGCGATGGGCTTCCTGGGCATGCGCCACCCGGAGGCGTACGGTGGTGGCGGCATGGGGGCCCTGTCGTCCGTGGTGCTGGGTGAAGAACTCTCACGTTCCACGTATGGCGGCGTGGCATCTGCGCTCACGGTGCACAGCGACATGTCGCTTTCGCACATCGCGCACCGGGGCACGCACGAACAGAAGCAGCGTTACCTGCCTGCCGCTTGTGCGGGCGAGAAGGTGGGCGTGATCTGCGTGACCGAGGCACATGCTGGCTCCGACGTGGCTGGCCTGAAAACACGCGCCGAACGCACCGATAGCGGCTGGGTGATCAACGGCTCCAAGATGTTCATCACCAACGCGGTGTTCGGCGACATCTACATCGTTGCGGCGCGCACCGACCCGCACGCCAAGGGCAGCAAGGGCCTGTCGCTGTTCATCGTCGAGAGGGGCAACCCGGGCCTGAAGATCGCGCGCAAGCTCGACAAGCATGGCTGGCGCTCGTCCGATACCGCGGAACTCTATCTGGAAGACCTGCATGTGCCACACGACGCCCTGCTGGGTGAAGAAGGCAAGGGCTTCTACTACATCATGAGCACGTTCCAGAACGAACGCCTGGTGATCGGCGCTCTCAGCTCGGGCACGGCTTCTCGCGCCATCGAGTTGACGGTGGAGTATGTGAAGCAGCGCCAGGCGTTCGGCAAATCCCTGTGGGACCAGCAGGTGGTGCGCAACAAGCTGGCCTGGATGGCTTCGAAGACGGCGGCGGTGCGTTCACTTACCTACCAGTGCGCGCAGATGATCGACGAGGGCAGGGACATCGTGCGCGAGGTGTCGATGCTCAAGTGCTTCGCGGCCGAGACCTTGCAGGAAGTGGTGCACACCTGCCTGCAACTGCATGGCGGGACGGGCTACATGATCGGCACGCCGGTCGAGCGCATGGCGCGCGACGCCCGCATTCTCACCATCGGCGGCGGCGCCACCGAGGTGATGCTGGAAGAAGTCGCCAAGCGCATGTGAGGGGGCATCCATGAGCGGACCTTTGCACGGCGTCACCGTCATCGAGCTTGCCGGCATCGGCCCCGGGCCGTTCGCCGGCATGATGCTGGCCGACATGGGCGCGAGGGTGATTCGCGTCGATCGCATTCCCACGCCCGGTGGCGGCAGCGCGCTCGAGGCGCTGATGCGCAACGACAGCGTGGTCGACCGGGGACGGGAATCCATCGCGCTCAACATGAAGGATCCGCGCGCGGTGGACACCGTGCTGCGGCTCGTGGAGAAGGCCGACATCCTGATCGAAGGCTTCCGGCCGGGCGTGACCGAAAAGCTCGGCGTCGGACCGCAGGCCTGCATGGCGCGCAACCCGAAGCTGATCTATGGCCGCATGACCGGCTGGGGGCAGAGCGGGCCACTGTCGCAGGCGGCCGGGCACGATCTGAACTACATCGCCCTGTCGGGTGCGGTCCACGCCATGGGCCCCGCCGATCGGCCACCCACGGTGCCACTGAATCTGGTGGGCGACTATGGCGGTGGTGGCATGCTGCTCGCCCTGGGGGTCGTGGCCGCGCTGTACGAGGCCCGGCAGTCGGGCCAGGGGCAGGTGGTCGATGCCGCCATCAGCGATGGCGCGGCGGTGCTCATGGCTGCCCAGTACGGTTTGCAGGCCAAGGGCTTCTGGCACAACGAGCGCGCCAGCAACTTCCTGGATGGTTCGGCGCATTTCTACGGAACCTATGCGTGCGCCGACGGCAGCTATCTTTCGGTAGGCGCCATCGAGCCGCAGTTCTATCGCCTGCTGTTGGAGATCTGCGGTCTGGTCGATGCCCACTTCGTCCAGCAGTGGGAGCGCGCCGAGTGGCCGGCGCTGCGTGAGAAGCTGGCGGCGATGTTCCTGAGCAAGACCCGCGACGAATGGAGCGCGCTGCTCGAAGGCTCCGATGCCTGCGTGGCGCCGGTTCTCAGCATGGCCGAGGCGCCATGGCATCCGCACAACCGCGCGCGCGGCACTTTTGTCACGCAGGGCGGTGCGGTGCAGCCCGCCCCGGCGCCACGCTTTGAACGCACCCCGAGTGAGTTGCCGCCGGTGGCGCCCGCGATCGGGCGCGACAGTCGGAAATGGCTGCGCCTGCTTGGCCGCAGCGATGCCGAAATCGAGGCGCTGGTGGCGGCTGGCGTGGTCCATGAGGCGTCGGACTGAAATGGCCGGCACGCCGCCGCTTCCGGCGATCCTCATTCAGTGAGACCTGGTCGCCGAACCGATCGGCCTATACTCCGGATCGGCTGTTCCAGCCCGAAGGCCCAGGCCCGTTGCCTGGGCCTTGTATTTTGGGCCGAGGCTCTTTTCCTCGACCACCCGGCCTCCATCATGCAACTGCAGGACATTCTCTTTTCACAAGGCTTTGGCACCCGCCGCATCTGCAGCGGCCTGGTGCAGCAGGGGCTGGTTTCCGTGGGCGACGAGGCGGTGGTCTGCACCGATCCTTCAGCTGTTTTTGACGAAGCAGGGCTGGTCTTCCGCGTGCAGGGCGAAACCTGGCAGTACCACGAGCGAGCCTATCTGCTGCTTCACAAGCCCGCTGGCTATGAGTGCTCGCAGAAGCCCAGCACCTACCCCAGCATCTACACGCTGCTGCCCGGGCCGCTGCGCCAGCGCGGCGGTGGGGCGGCAGCGGGTGTGCAGGCCGTCGGGCGACTCGATCAGGACACCACGGGTTTGCTGCTTCTGTCGGACGATGGAAAGTTCATCCACCGGATGACCTCACCTCGTCACCATGTGCCGAAGGTGTACGAGGCGCAGGTCAAACACCCGCTGGATGCGAAGCAGACGGCCCGTTTGCTGGAAGGCGTGGTGCTCGATGACGATCCGCAGCCGGTCAGGGCCCAGGCTTGCGAGGCGGTCGGCGAACGTCATCTGAGAATGACGCTGACGGAAGGCAAATACCACCAGGTCAAGCGCATGGTGGCGGCAGTGGGCAACCGCGTGGAGGCGCTGCACCGCTCTGCGATCGGGGGTCTGTCGTTGCCACCCGAACTCGCACCAGGCCAGTGGCGCTGGCTGACCAGCGCCGAGGTATTGGCACTGACGCAGAAAGTGGCGTGAGGCGCGCCAGCGAGCGGGCTGGCGGCGTGGAGGATCAGAGCAGATCGCCCTTGCGGCTGTCCAGCGGCATGAGAAAGGAATTTTCCTGCCACTGCGAATTGAAGTCGCTGCGTGGATCGCCGGTGGTGCTGTTCGGCCAGTTGGACAGCGGAGAGAAGTCGCTGTTGCGGTTGTTGCGCTGACGGGTGAGCGCGGTGCGCAGGTTGGCTTGCGCGGCAATGATCGCGCGTTCCTCCATTTCGCGTTCGCGCATGGCGTGGTTGAGCGAGGATTCGCCCAGGAACTCGGCCCGGATCTCGGCCACGGTGGGCAGGCTGTTGGAGCGCACAACCCAGTAGGGGAGACCGCATTGCGTCAGCAGCGAGTGCTTGAGGGTGCGGGTGCTGCGCGGCAGCCCTGCCGTGCCGGGCACATCCAGGCAGCCGAGCACGCGTCCGTCCGAACGGCACACCGTGAAGGTGCAGTACACGCCGCCCAGCAGCTTGTACCAGTCCATGCTTTGCTCCCGGTCGCGCGGCAGTGTGAAACGCGTGACCGGGAGTTTGATCATCACGTGGTGGTCATAGAAAGCGCGTGCCAGCCAGTGCCACACACGCGCTTCCTCGCTGTTGGCCAGCGCCCGGGTGCTCAGGGGCCAGTGTTTGGGAATGCGCCGGCGTTCACGGGCCTGCCTGTCTGCCCAGACGCGATGCAGGAACGCACCCGCAACCAGCAAAGCGGGCGCGAGCACGGCGAGCAGCCAAGGGTTGTTCCAGGTATTCATGATCGGGGCGTTGGACGTCGAGTTGTATCAAAGTGTAGAGGTTTGGGGCCGGCTCGACGCGATCTTGGGCTTTCGCGCATGGGGTGCGCGTGATTTCCTTGGTGTTTGGGCTCCGTTTTAGGCAATTGGTGTCTCGAATGGGCCAATTGCGCTCCCTGGCCCACGCAAGAAGCTTTCAGGTGCTAGGGAAACGATTGTGCCCGTGTGGCCTTTGGACGTACATCCCCCAGGTGGGGAGCGTCAGGGCAATCCGGACAGAAAGTCCACCGTGGCACGGGTGAGCGCCGCGGGTTGGTCCCGGTGGGGGCTGTGCCCGCAATCGGGGAGTTCGAGGCGTCGCGCCTGGGGGGCGGCCCTCGCGATTTCATCGAGCTGCGCCATGGTGCCGTATTCATCGGAAAGACCTTGCACGAGCAGCAGCGGGGCGGTGATGGTCCGACATTCCGAACGGATGTCGAAGTGGCGAAAGGCTTCGCTGAGCCACACGTCGTTCCATTGCCAGAAGGCGTTGTCCACATCGGCGTGGTAGCGGGCCAGGCGCTGCCGCAACCCCGCTGTCTCGCTTTCGTACATGGTCCTGGCCTGGGCGATGGCGCGCAGCGCGATGTCCTCGATGAAGACATGGGGCGCCATCGCCACGCACCCCGTCACCGCGTGGCGGCTGGCATGCAGCAGGGCGATGGTGGCGCCATCGGAATGCCCGATGAGCACCGGCCGGGCGATGCCCAGCTTGTTCAGGAGTTCGGGCAGCACGTCCCAGGCCTCCCGGTGCATGTAGTCAGGCTCGTGCCGACCGGTGTGCCATCTGCCCTGCCGATCGGGCGGGCCGCGCACGTCGGTCACGGGGTCGGACTGGCCGTAGCCCCGTCGGGAGTAGAGCCAGCCGGCCCTTCCGGTGGCGGCACACAGGTCGGCCGGCCAGTGCTGGCCGCGCTGGTTCCACATGGCCACGCTGCCCAGGCCTTCGTGCAGGAAGACGAGCGGAGCGCGCTCCGCTGTACCGGGGATGTGGGCCACCTCGAGCCCGACGCCTTCGATTTCCACGCGTTTCATGGAGCCGATCCTAGCGCCGCGGCGCCCCGTCCGTGGCACGCAAGGGCAAGGCCTTCTGACATGGATTCGCTGTATTCTTGCCGCCATGTCCTTGCTGTTCGATGCCTTCTGGCTTGCCGTGGCCTATTGCGCGCATCCGCGGGTGATCGCCTTGTCGTTCCTGCCCCTCATCCTGATGGTGGTGGTGTCCTTCGGCCTGGGGTACTTCTTCTGGGAAGGTGCGGTGAGCTCGGTGGCCGCGTGGCTGGAGGCCTTCGACCTTCTGCAGGCATTTCTGGGCTGGCTTGAGCGGATTGGCCTGGGATCCCTGCGCACGGTGTTCGCGCCGCTGCTGGTTCTGGTGCTCGCCACGCCCCTGATCGTCCTGCTGTGCCTGTTGCTCGTGGCAATGTTCATGACACCCGCCATGGTGGAGCTTGTGGCCCAGCGCCGCTTTCCCGGCCTGGAGCGCAAGCACGGCGGGTCGCTCATGATCAGCGTCGCCTGGTCGCTCGGTTCCACACTGCTGGCGGTGGTGGCCCTGCTGATCTCCATGCCACTGTGGCTTGTGCCGCCCCTGGTGCTGATCCTGCCGCCCCTGATCTGGGGCTGGCTGACTTACCGCGTGTTCGCTTTCGATGCGCTGGCGGCGCACGCCAGCAGCGACGAGCGCAAGGCCATCCTGCGCCGGCACCGGGGCGGCCTGCTCGTGATGGGAGTGCTGACCGGCTACCTGGGGGCTGCTCCCAGTCTGCTCTGGGCGTCTGGCGCCATGTTCATCGCCTTGGCGCCTCTGCTGGTGCCCGTTGCCATCTGGATCTATACCCTGGTGTTCGCATTCGCTTCTCTGTGGTTTGCCCATTTCTGTCTGGCCGTGCTGCAACGCCAGCGGGCTCAGGTGGCCGTGGTGCCCGATGAGCCGGCCATCGTGCCCTCAACGCCGCACTCGCCTGCGCAGGAACTACCGTCCCCATTCAACCAGCCCCCCACGCAAACATGACCCCCAGCTTCGGCCTGATCATCGTCGGCGACGAAATCCTGTCTGGCAAGCGCAGCGACAAGCATCTCCCGCGCATCATTGAACTGCTGGCCCAGCGGGGCCTGTCGCTGTCCTGGGCACGGCTTGTGGGGGACGACCGTGTCCGCATCACCGCAGCGCTGCGCGAAGCCTTTGAAGGAAGCGATGCGGTCTTCTGCTGCGGCGGGATCGGTGCCACGCCGGACGATCACACGCGCCAGTGCGCTGCGGCCGCCCTGGGTGTGGATCTTGAACTCCATCCGCAGGCCCGCGACCTCATCGAAGCCCGCATGCGCGATCTGGCCGCCGAGCGCGGCGAGCCCTTCGATCCGCAACGGCCGGACAATGTGCACCGCTACAACATGGGCGTGTTCCCGGTGGGCGCTCGCATCATCCCCAATCCGTACAACAAGATTCCGGGATTCAGCTGCCTTGGGGCGGGGGGCGCCCATGTTCACTTCGTGCCGGGTTTTCCGGTGATGGCCTGGCCGATGATCGAAGGTGTGCTCGACACCGATTACGCGCATCTCCACCAGCAAGGGGCTTCACAGGAGCGTTCGGTGATCGTGTTCGGTGCAATGGAGGCCGCCCTCACGCCGCTCATGGAGCAGATCGAACGCACCCATACCGTCAAAGTGTTCAGCCTGCCAAGCGTCGATCACCCTGAGTATGGGCGGCACATCGAGCTGGGCGTGAAGGGGCCCACCTCGGCGGTTGCGCCCGCGTATGCGGAAATGTTGGCCGGCCTGCACCGCCACGGCGCCCAGCTGGGCCCCGAAATGGTGCGACCCTGATGTGCACCAATAATGTGCATTCGGGTCTGCACGCATTGTGTGCATCCCGGGGTTTGAGCGCCCGCCAACGTGCAAGGTGCGACCGTCCAATCCCTTGGGTGCCGTCTTCCTGACCCGTTGTGGCGCATGGCCTGCGCCATAATCCGCGTTGTCTGAAAAGCCGGGCGAGCCCATGCCCGAGCGTGAACCACTTTGTGGCACAAATTCTGCTTATCAGCAGCGTCGTTTTCAATTTCCACTCACCCAGCTACAGGAGTATTTGATGGCCAAGACCGTCGCAGACGTGATGCAGATGGTGAAAGACAACGAAGTCAAGTTCGTTGACTTCCGTTTCACCGACACCCGGGGCAAAGAGCAGCACGTCACCGTGCCGGTGTCTCACTTCGACGAAGACAAGTTCAGCTCGGGCCACGCGTTCGACGGTTCTTCGGTGGCCGGCTGGAAAGGTATCGAGGCGTCGGACATGCAGCTCATGCCCGACCCCAATACCGCCAACATCGACCCGTTCTTCGAGGAAACCACGCTGTACCTGCAGTGTGATGTGATCGAGCCGGGCGACGGCAAGGCCTACGACCGCGATCCGCGTTCCATCGCCAAGCGCGCAGAAGCCTATCTGAAGGCTTCCGGCCTGGGCGATACCGCCTACTTCGGACCGGAACCCGAATTCTTCATCTTCGACGGCGTGCGCTGGAGCAACGAGCCTGGCCGCGTGTTCAGCGAGATCGAGGAATACGAAGCGCCCTGGAACAGTGGTGCCAAGCTCGAAGGCGGCAACCGCGGCCACCGCCCGACCGTCAAGGGTGGTTATTTCCCGGTGCCTCCTGTCGACAGCACGCAGGACATGCGCGCTGAGATGGCCCTGATCCTCGAATCCCTGGGCATCCCGGTCGAAGTGTTCCACCACGAAGTGGCGGGCGCTGGCCAGAACGAAATCGGCACCAAGTTCAGCACGCTGGTCGAGCGTGCCGACTGGACCCAGGTCCTGAAGTACGTGGTGTGGAACGTGGCCAATGCCTATGGCAAGACGGCGACCTTCATGCCCAAGCCCTATGCCGGTGACAACGGTTCCGGCATGCACGTCCACCAGTCGATCTGGAAGGACGGCAAGAAACTGTTCGCTGGCGATGGCTAAGCCGGCCTGAGCGATTTCGCACTGTTCTACATCGGCGGAATAATCAAGCACGCTCGCACGACCAACGCAATCACCAACCATGGAACGAACTAGTACAACCGTCTGGTGCCCGGTTGCGGAGCGCCGGTGAAGCTG
>QFCS01006740.1_pt1 | contig 62474 bp, 57 predicted proteins | sample 3576561 | NCBI WGS metagenome assembly QFCS01 | reverse complement strand
TGGCTTTGGTGGTAACGATGGCGAAGGTGTCAAAGGTTTCACCGGTGTTCTGATCAGTCCATGGTTGCCATATACCGGCCATAAAGAATACGGGGTGAGCGGGTACATCGATGTAGTACGGGTAGGCTATTTCTTTTTTCTCATTTTCGGGCTTATAGTGCCTCCATTCAAAGAAGCCAGATGAAAGGACCAGACACCTCCTGCTGAGGGCAGCACTGCGGAACATACGGCTCTCCAGCAGCTTTTCTGCTGTGGCGTTAAGGGTACTGAATTTTTTACGGGATTCAGCCAGTTCTTGTCCATTCTTGATCCATGCCGGTATGAACTCCCAATGCGCATCCTGGACAGTAAAATCCTGGCCATTCTGGGCGGGTTTGATGATCGGCCAGTCTGAGTAATCAAAGCCATTACGAAGCCTTGTAAGGGAGTTTAAATGCTTTAACTCTCTCTCCATTTCTTTGAGGCGGATAAACTCAGCATAGGAAACCCGCATACCGTTATAATAGCACATAAGGGGTGTGATTTAGGAGTGAAAATACGTCAGTTTGCGAAAACTAATTATTTTAGCAAAATATGGCTACCGAGAAGCTATTAGAAAATTGGCAATTCAGTGTGTATGTAGATAATCGGTATTACCGGTTAATGGCTGAATTGATCTACCGATCTGATCAGGTAGAACGGATACGTGTAAGTGGCCGGGATCGATCAATTGTATTACAGAATAACCGCCCATTGTTCCGTGGCCGGGGATTGAAGCACCGGCGGCCAAACTGGAAGCTGATCGAGGGGACGGGCAATAATGCTCATGCCCTTGACAGGATCATAGCTGCTTTAACGAAGTATCTGGACCAAGAAGAAGATTAGCGGATCTACTCGTGCTCCGTGATCAGGTTGGTGTTACCAAGGATAAAAAGAATGGTCTTCTTTACAAGTGCAGCATATGCAGCTTGATTCAGATCTGGTCTACGCTCAGTCCAAACAATATCTTCAAGATCAATCAACCATTGCTGGCCATCATCCAATTGTCTGGGTACTTTTCGGATAGTGGCCGAAAACTTAGGTGATTTATGCCTCGTTATTACAGGGTCATAGGTTGCAAAGCTGATGGTATATACAGGCTCTTTTGATTCGAGTATAATACTGTTTTTATCCTGGATAACCGTAGTGGTGGCCTGGTATTGTTGGTATGAGGAAAAACCGACCGTAGATCCATCCGGATTAACAAGATAAATTTCACCTGTGGGCTTAATGCGGTAGAGTGTAGCGTTGGTATGAATTTCGAGGACCTCAAGTGTTGCGCAGTTAAGACTTCGTAGTGTAACGAGTAATTGCGGAGATGGCAAAGCTGTAACCTTCAGGTTAGCTTTATCAAATTGAGTAATTAAGAATTTGATCTGTAATTCGAGGTCAAAGTTTCTCCAATGTTTGGAGGAAATAGATAGTGCTTTCATGTATCGATGCTGCTGTTTAAAGTGTGCCTCACTTTTATTCTTCTGATAAAATAAAGGTAAGAAAATATCATGCACCATAGCTATTATAACGTGAACGAATGTCATTAATGAGTTGTTGAGCCATTTCCATGGAATGCGTCTTCCTGATGGAAAGCGTAAGATCCTGGACCACTTTATAAGGGATCAAGGGAGATAGGTAGAATTCAATGGCCTGTCCTTTAATAGAAACGAGGACCCGGTATGGTTTGGTCATGACTTTGCGCAGCTTTTCTGCTTTGAGTAACGCAGCAGGATCTCCAGTCTGCTGGTATTGCTGAATGAGGTCTTCCATGGTTGAATAGCGGCCATATTTTCGCAATGGACATTTTTTTGTGTATCGATAAGACTTATAATACCGTTTTCGTTTCGGTGTGATATCCTGCACGAAATCCTGATAGCAGTAATCAGGATATTTTTCCTGCATGAACTGAAAAGCCATGAGGGGAAACCGCCTATGCAATCTCCTTGCTGCTTTGAGTCGTCTGAGGGCAGCAAGTTTCTCTGGAGTATAGTTTGCCATAATTATACTTTTCGCTTTTTGTGGATAGCCTGTAAAACTGCGGCACTGTCTTCACAAAGGGGGTTGGCGAGACACTTGATTACAAACTCTGCAGTAATGATGCGATCGGGTTTATGGTGTACCATGAACTCCCGGTCTTCCATGACAGCCAAACCGGTTGGACCGTTAATGATTCGTTCTACAAACTCGCTGATATCGACCTGCTCCAGTGGTTGTTCGGCAGGGGCAATACCGTAAAGGAAGCAGTCATTCTCTGTTTTGGTGCGATTGTCATTAGGTGTGTAGAAGATATGAGAGTGTCCATTGGTTAAATTGGTAGTAACGACTATTTGTTGGTTGTTATGATAGAACATTTCAGTTCTATAGGATTTGGTGGATGCATCGACGATACATCTACCTTCTTCTCGAAGTTCTTGAATGAGTTCTTTTGTGGTTTTCATACATGTTTATATTAAAGGTGAAAGGATTCGACTGAAAGATGCCAGGATCTGGAAGGACCAGCCAGCTACCGGCGTAAGGTGGTCGACCAATAAAGGATCGAGCTGTACCTAATCACGCCGGTGGCCGCTGAAATTGTACGACCGTTAGGCTCGTTGTTTTTGAAAGAAGGAGATAGCAAAGTTTTCTACTTCATCGAAGAACTCACCATCCCAAGATTTTCCGGCGTGAAGTTCTTCAAATTGATTGGTCATGTCTCTGGCGAGTTCGTAGAGTCCACCGGTACCCATGATATTATGGACCTCATTTGGATAAGATCCTTCTACATCGAGGGACTGTACAATGATTTCAACAAATTCAAAATGTGATTCGTGCCAAGACTCAAACCCGTTAGGGAAGGATAATGTTGCCATAATTTTTGCTGCTGTTTAGAGTGTGCCTCACTTGATAAATTATGTAATAAGAATATGCTACAATATACGTCATTACTGCGTTACAGCCAAATAAATGATACTTTTTTTATAAGAAATCAGATATAAATACAGTGACAGAAACGGAGTATTTAAAGTAGGAAAAATAGCGAAATAAAAATGACGTTAAGGGTAATGAGGGATAGAATAAGTCCAGTTACTAAATATTTTCCAGAAACAGGTTTTGGTTTACTGAAAGTTTTAACTGCATGATAAAATCCAAAGAGGATTAGGGCAATAACTACAGGGTTGTTCATTTTGCAAATTTAATTTTTTGTACGCCTTTCTTTGGAAGGCATACTGGCGAAAAAAATACTATACAATATACGTCATTACTGCGTTACAGCCAAAAAAAAAGCTCTTTTTTTTAATAAAAATCAGGTATAAATACTACGTGTAAATACATGGTTGAAGAGGATATAAGGGAGTAATATTGAGAAACGAAAAAGCTATGAAAGAGACTCAAGAAAAAGCGATGGAGGAGTTATTTGATTTTGCGCATCCTGAGCAGTGTAGGGAGTTATTATGGGAGTGGTTGCGTGTAACTGTTACTGGAGGGTTTAAGCGATTGACCAGTAAAGAGAAGTCAGCGATACTAATGTTATATGAGCGGATGGACAAAGTAATAGAAAGCCATTCATGAGCCATCACTTCCCTTTTGTGAAAAGTCCTTGATACTGTAAAAGGAGATCAGCCCAGGGTAATATGTCGCTACGGTAGTAGCACCATTGAAAACGGGCGGGAGGGGCGTAGGAAAAAAAGGGCTATAACATGCCCTGGTTCCCGAAGGAGAAGTAAGAATCTGAGGTGATAATAATGTGGTCACGAAGTGCTACGTGTAGGATAGTCCCAGCCTCAGTAAGTTGTTTAGTAATGTGTTCATCAGCACTTGAAGGGTTTAAGTTGCCAGAGGGATGATTATGGCCAACAATGATAGAAGTAGAAGCCGAGAGCAGCGCAGTTGCAAAGACTAACCTGACGTCAATTATAGAACCGGAAATGGCACCAAAAGAATGTTTGTTAAATCCAATTACACGTGATGCTCTGTTAAGAAAAAGAATGTAGACAGATTCATAGAGATCCATGGTGTCAGGCTCCCAAATGTCTCTGAAAATATTAACGGCATCATCTGCGCAACGAACAGTGATGCGATCGGCGTTGGGGAAAGGGTTCTCAATGGTAAGTTTTAATTTGGGCAAGGTGTACTTGTTGGACATAATGCAAAGTTTTATAAGGTTAATAATGCGTTTACCTCAAAATTTTTGCGAGTAAGGCCAAACAGGAAGCGGCGTAAATGATGGCTTTGCGGTAGGGTATGTGTTTAAGAGCCGCGGTTTGGCTGCCCCGAAGCAAAGAATTTTAACTTTGCGTACATTAACCTGGAAGAATAAGAAAAGTTTAAACGACGAAGTGCGACCATGGCTGCAGGGGAAATCCCGGAGCGCAGCGAGGAATTGTACCGTAAGACAGGATACAGTCGCCCCATTAAAAAGTAAAGAGAAAAAATACTATTACCTATGAGATTTTTAAGTTAACAATTCATCTTTTGTGTTTGAGGGCTTTTGAGTCTTCATTATTGAATTTTTCTACTTGCTCTGGAGTTTTTTTAATAATCTCTAGGCTCCACTCGTCAGCAGGATAGCTATCCAGGTGGTCACCATAAGCCCCACAGCAACTACAGATCACAGCCTGGTAACCTAAAAGGCCGTCGTATAAAACAGATTGTTTTGGATCGTTATTATCGCAATTATGACAGTCAAACGAAGTCAAATTTTTAGCATCGGGAGTATTCATAAGAAATTATTTTATAAATAAATAAAACGAATGTGGTATTCAATGTTAAACGGACAATCCATTTTGTTCAGGCCAAACGCCTTCCTGGATCATATTGTACTTTGCATTTTCAGAAACCCAGAGAATAGAATCTTGTCCCTCGTCAACTGTTTCAGCGAGTTCGTTGGAGGCAAAATAGTTGTCAGAAACCAACTTCATGTTATGATCATACATTCGTGTTGAACTGTTTTCGTCAGATTCCATGAGGTTTACAAAAAAAATAAATTCGTTTGTAACGATGTATTTATCAAAGGAAACGCCATCAACAGAAACCGTATCAGGAAATTTCTGAGCAGTAGAATTGTCATTAAAAATGTCCATCATAAGTCAAATGATTTTAAAATATTAAATAAGTTTATAATTTATCTTATGTTAAATAAGATTATATTATGTCCTATATTTCCGCAATAGTTATTTTTTTACTCTTTATGTTTTCAATGGCGATATCGAAAACCTTACCAAGAAAATATTCTTCGTTTCCAATTTCAGCGTACCAACCTCCCCAGGGCAAATGCCCAAAGCTGCTTTCATAATAAATATGGCCGATAGGCCAATACTCATTTGCAATTAATTCCTGTTTTATTTTATCAGTATTGTTCAAGAAAAATTTAATTAACAAGCTGAGAACGGTTGACAATAGCAGAAAGAACGTTTTCCTGTTTATCTGGGCTTAAAGACAGGATATAATCTCCCCAATTTGCGGAATTTCCGTACTGTTTGTCGGGTTTCGGAATATCCATCAGGGAGATACCTGGTGCTGGTTCTTCATTAATACCATGATTATAAAAGAATTTAAGCAGTTCATGATATCGAAAAACCAAGGGTGGAGCATCCATCCATAAAGCCCTAATGGGATCTTCGTTTTTTAATTTGATATAGTCATCAATGGAGGTGTCGGAAATACCCTGACCGAATATTCTAATAAGATGGGCCTGGGTAGAATGGGAAAGATTAAGGAACCAATCAGCAAAGTTGTTTTCTTTTCCCTTCCATGCACTATACAGGTGATCGTGAGCTTCATCATCTGGAAGTTGGTATATAATTTCTTTGGCATTGGCCAGTGAGCCTTTCTCCATAGCCCTGTATGATTTGATAAAATCAATCGTATCTAAAATTTGCTTATTCATTGTTTAAAAGTTGATAGGGTAATAATAAAGTTAGGATAGTTTAATCTGTTCACCGTTGCGAACAGCATCTTTTACTTGTTTCCACTCAGACTTTGTTGGGTTACGTCTTTTAACAAATTTAAGAATCTCGTCGGCTCTGGTGGATGTCAATATTTCATCTTCTACAATAACAATATGCATTGTCCTGAATTTGTTAGGATCAACAGTAGTGGTTTTATAGTCTAATTTCATTACTTAGCATTTAAGGTTTTGAAAATAGAATCACGTTGTTGATCAATGGACTTTCTCAGAGATTGAATATTACCCAAATTATTGCGCACAGCTTCAAGTTTTGATTTTGCATCAGAAAGCTGTCTGGAGAGGGAAATATTCTCGTCCTGAATACGCTGGTACTTGGGTTGTAGATCAATCAATTCATGAACTGCTCGCAGAACAGTTTTTGTAGAGGCCCATTCACCGAAGTGTTCCATAAGGAAGCAAATTGCCTGCTTGTCTTTATCAGAAAGGACAGACTGCTTAATGTAAACTTCTTTAAACGTGGGTTTGAATTTTTTGCCCTTAGTGGAATTGGTATTTCCTACAGGCTTTTTGTTGGTTTGCTTTGAGGAGTTGGCGCTCCCGTTCGGCTTGCGTTTTGTTTGCATGGTTTCATTTTATTTTATAGAAAAGAACTACTCCTTTATAGGGTAAAAGAGCAGCTACAAGGTACAACAAGAAGGAATAAAAAACAACTTTTTAGTCGACTATTTTTTGTCCGGGAGCTGCCGGCAGATGCTGGCCGGCGGGATAAATGGTCGTATGAAAATCGAAGGACCCGGAGCTTCAGTCACCAGGTTTAGTTGAGAACGGTCGAATAAAAGAGGGACGGCCATAATGCCGTCCCAAAACCAAAACCAACAAACAATGAAAGAACTATACCCGCTGCAAAGAAGTTTTATAAACTACCTCCTCCTCTTCTACTTTTATAGGTTTATTGGAGATAGCTTCATGAATCTGTTTATTAATTTCAAATAACCGTTCCTTCGATGCTTTTAATGTTTCCTCATGCTCAAAGGATTGACTGAGAATTGCATTGCCGTTTTTAATTGTCTGTTTATGGTTTTCGATTGATTCATTAACCAGGTTCAGAAGTTCTTTTCCGCCAAGAATGGTATTGCGGATGGTTAAAGCTGCTCCTACCTCTGATGATGAAAGGCTTTTGATAGACCCGATTTTTTGTTTGGATAACGGTTCCTGAATAAAATAGTCTATGTTAATAACGGAATGAATTTTAGCCATAATCTGAAATCCTGAAACCTCTCCAATTTGAACAAAATCAGTATTAGCCTGATAGTATTTGCTTTTGGAGACTTTTTCATACTCCTGTCTTGATAGTTGTTCCTGGTATTTTAACAATGCTGCTCCAGCTTCTCCAGGCTTCGTGTATTCATTTCCTTTTATACGAAATGTAACAATAGGATTACCACTATCAGGATCAACAGGAAGCCCGGCAACATGTTCTATGAGTTTTTCATATTTTTTTACAGATGCCAAGGCATATTCAAGACCCTTTTCTGCTCTTCTGATACTTTCCTGGGCATTGTATTTTTGTGAGGCATGTGAGTTTTTCAGGGCTGTTAATTCAAGGACTTTACGATCGAGGGTTGCTTTCTCTTTTACGAGGGGATTTCCAGAGAGTTCAGCACCCATTGCTGAGAGATCAATGTCTTCATTGATATCTTTTACCTCACGAACCGTTACCTGATCAGTTTTTACCTGTTGTATGAATCTTGTTTTAATTCCATTGAGGTTATACATGTAAGAATCAAATGTTCTTTCTGTAGCGTAGTAAAAAATATCAATATTGTTGTTAAGATGCGTTTTTGCCGCCCAATTACCCTGTCTCTCCCCTCTCCCATTACGCTGATCGAGATCTGAGGGTTTCCAATTGATATCAACATGGTGTAAGGCGGCCAGCCGGTATTGTACATTTGTTCCTACTCCCAATTTAGGAGTAGAACCGAGGGTTATTCTTATTTCGCCCTGGTTAATTTTTTCAAATAACTGCGCCCTTTGCGTTCTGGTATTATAGTCATGAATGAAGGCTATTTGTTCACCTGGTATTCCAAGTTTAATCAGACCCGTCTTAATGGATTCATAAGCAACAAAACCTCCATTATTTTCATTGGCTACTTGGACACAAAGGTTAAACTGAGCTTCAGTAATGGCAAGCGTTTCAATTAATTTCTTTTTTACAACAGATAATGAGGGTTTTGAAGAAGCATCGTAATAATCTGTACCAAATATAGAATTACGCTCATGCTCAGTAAGTGAACGAATACCTATATCCTGTGGTTGATCACCTTCAAAAAGATCGTATAAATTGTCAAGCGTATTCTTCGATTTCGGGGTACTTAAATCACAGAAAATTAATTGTGTTCCTTTAAAATGCGTTGTTTCTTGAAAGATTCTGTAAACATTTTTTGTCACCTCTCCTATTTTGGTTCCTCCTTCGAGCAAAGGGCTTATAAGCCTTGTATCGAGGCTTAACTTTTTTGCCATATTAATGGCCAATAATTGAGCAGAATTGTTTTTTCCTGTTTTGGAATCATATCCTGCAGTCAACCCTAATTCATTTCGATAATCGTGGCCCTTTGATTGAACAAAGTGAAAAAGCATATCAATGTACTTAAGCTGTTGGCCGGAAGGTTGAATTTTAACAAGAGTATGGTTGCCTTTAGGTTTTTCAAGTACAAGGTTTGTATCGTTGCGAACATCTGCGAACTCACGATACATGGTAATGAGTTCCGGAAGGTTTTTAAACTCCCGGATTCGATTAACAACCTTATACTGGCCCAGATAATATTCCAGGTCAGAATAAATCGATGCAAATATGGAAGCCCACTGATCGAAGGAATTGATGCCTCGCTGCTTTAACACTGAAGGGGTAAGATACTTTTGAATCAAATAAAGTTCAGAAATGGAATTGCTTAAAGGTGTTCCCGAAAAGAATGCAACACCGTGATCTCCACCGTGTATTTCCTGAAGGTATCTTGTCGCCAACATCAGGTTAAATGCTCTCTTTGATCCTTCCTGGTTACCCAGACCCTGAACATTGCGCAGACGTGAAGTAAATTCGAGATTCTTAAACTGGTGAGATTCATCCACCATCAGGAAATCAACGCCAAGTTGAGAGAAATCTAAAACTTCTGTGTCCTTGGATATATCTCCCAGCTTCGCCAGTTTTTGTGTGTACTTATATTTTCTTGCTTCGAGTCTTTTTTTGTCCTGAGAATCGTCAGACATGGCGATTTCGGCATCGAGCGTATTTAAAAACTCTTTGTATGTGGCTTCTACCGACTTAGGATTCTGTGGAATCTTTGCAAACTGATCATGCGTTAAAATGATGCAATCCCAATCATTGGTTGCAATAGATGATAATAATTTTTTTCGATTCTTTGCCTCAAAATCTTTCTCGCTGGGGAAAAGAACCTTTGCAAAAGGATATGCTTGTTTATAAGCGGCGTATAAATCCGGAACCTGTGATTTTATACCGATAATCATCGGTTTATTGGCCAGTTTCAAACGTCTTAGTTCATATGATGTAATGACCTGCACAAGTGTTTTACCGGCTCCAACAATGTGATCACCAAGCCCTCCCCTATTTTGAAGCATTCTGAATACACAGTCTTTTTGGTGAGGTTTTGGAACAAAACCGATCAGTCCAGGAAAAACCATTTTAGCACCGGCACCGGTGAAGTAACGTAAAACAGTATTATTAAACCTGGCATTGTAAATTTTCTCGAGGTCTGTTCTTCTGTTATAATCCTGGTATTTGAAATCATCCCAGAGAGTCTGAATTTTTTTATAGTTCTCTTTAGCCAGTAAAGTGTCTTCCTGATCTATGTGAACAGATTCCTTTGTGTAGATTTTAACAATAGGCTCAACTCCGTTTAAAACATGCTCTAAAACCCACTGAGCGGCTCTATGTTTGGTTTGGTAAATGGATAGATATTCGGTATTTGGTAAAAATTTGATTTCATATTCATCTGAACTATTGTAATAGGCAATACCAATGCGTCCGGGTTCGGCTTTGCTGATATGTGCAATAAAGTCTTCAATATACTGCTTTGGAATCCACCGGGCATGAATGGGTGAATAGATGTCCTGTGCAGGAATTGGTTTTGGTTGCACAGCTTTAAGAGCCTTCACATGAATTTTAAAACGAGGATCATCCTCAGCAAAGGATGTAGCTATAGCCAACTTTTCGACAACATTCCCGGAGAGGTATTTGTCTCGTGTTTCATAAAAGCCATCTGGCGTAAAGAATATGAGTGGCAGATCAGGATCTTGATTACTCATTACCTCTTCAATGGACTGGCCAAGGAGTTCAGCAATAAATTCCATTTTCAAGCCACCAAACTGATTAATGGAAAGTGTTATCGCATCTTCGAGGTTATCAGCGTTAGTAAGGTTCAGGTTACCTACATTAATTGTCCTTTGATAAAGAATATCAGCCGGTAAAATTTTTTTTGTATCAGGATCTACTTTTTCGATACTGGAGATCAGGTATGAATCGGCTGCATCGAGTTTTAATAACTTTGCGTTAGCTGGTGCATGAAGATGTCCGAAGAGTTTTGTAAACTGATTGTATGAAAATTTAAGGTTTTGGCGGATCGGTTCAATGTGAGAATCAGGATATCCGTTGGATTCATAATAAATGACCTGTTTTAAATGCTGCCTAATTTTGATCAATAAGCCAACCTTTCTTGCATCTTCTTTGCGAATAGTGACAGGGTCTACAAAACGAAGTTTTTGTATTTCTCCAGTTTCATTGATTTCTGTATGTTCATCCATTGAAATACGTCCCACATAACCATCGTTAAACTGAACGAGGTTACCAATTGTGTCGAACTCAGATTGATTAAGTGTTCTGCGAAGATCTTCCTGCGGCTTGCTGATATTCAAATTAGCAATTGTATTATCATACAATGGTTGAAGAATAGACGATGTTCCAACGGAAACAATTTGTTGATGAAGAATATCGAGATCTGGATCATTGGCTATAACTGTATAGTTATTTTCGCGAAACATACCACTGGTGAATGCGTGTTTACCCAGGACATGCTCAGGATGTTTTAAGAAGTATTCGTTTATTGTTGTTGTACCCTTTGTATTGTTGTGATCAGTAATTTCATGATCAAAGACATTTGCAATCGGATTATCCTGATTAAACATGATGGGATTGTCACGTTTTTGGAAGATCAGGATATCTGAAACAACCTCCGTACCGGCCTCAGTCAAAAATGCCGTTTCTGGTAGTCGCAAGGCTGTAACCATTTGGCAATAGTCTCCGAGTATTTGTCGGATTTCTTTGTTTTCTGTAGAATCCAATGTAAACCGGCTTGTAACAAAAGCGAGTAAGGCACCAGGCTTTGCAAGCAGAATAGATTTAGCGATAAAGAAATTATGCAGGTTTGATGCTGCTTTTTCAAATCGTTTATCCTGGTATCTGGCGATGATGGGGTCGTAGATCGGAATCCGTGCAAATGGAACGTTAGTAAGGATAAGATCATAGTGATCCTTTGGAAGAATGGCTCTTTCAAAGGGTTGTATCTGAACATTTGCTGCAGGTAGAATTTTCTGGAGTAATAAACCCGTAATAGGGTCAATTTCAATGGCTGTAAATTGTGAGTTATCAGCAATTTGCTGTGGGGCTATTGAAATGAAGCGTCCGGTACCGGATGCTGGATCAAGGATATTGCCACCTTTAAAGCCCGTCTTTAGGATAATTTCATAAATGGCGGAGGAAATGGCATCAGGCGTAAAATGTGCGCTTAAAATCGTTCTTTTTACCCCGTCAACGTATTTCTCGATGTATGCATCATCCCCTTTTGCCAAATTTTTGATTAACTCATGGATTTCTGATACCCTGGCTTTGGTTATAGCTGGTATGCCGTCCCATGTATCTGGGTTTGGGTCGTTAGGGTCTATTAGGATTTCTTTAAGGCCTCCAAAGCCACTATAAGAGGCTATGGTTTGCTGTAACTCTGGGGTGAGCGGCTCTCCAGCATTTACCAGGGCAAGTGCCTTTAGTGCCTCTATATTTCGTATAAAGGCCTGTGGCTTACTGAAAGTCTTTTGAGTAGTATTCTGATCCGGGTTGTAGGAGAAAGAATAGTTTTTTAGCCGATTTGAGCGGCCTGTAATACCTCCTGAAAAACTTCTGATTGAAGCTGTCCATGAGTCGAAATTTTCTCCGCTGTTGAAAGTTTTTCCATTCGCTGCTCCATCAGTTGATGGTACGTCTGTGTGTGATGGTTGAGAAAGTTCTCCAGCACTCCCTCCGATCTCATGCTGTCCAAGCGCTGTGGTTGAAGCGTCGAGAGACGATTGTATAGTGTTGCTGTTATCCCTTCCATCTGTGAGGTCAGTTCTGCCTGTGCTGATAGATTGATCCTGAATGTTTCCTGAGATGTCGCTGTTAAATTTGTTGTCATGGGTATTTTCTGTTTGATTGTTTGAAAAAAGATCGAATAGTGATAGTTGATTATTGGATGGTTTATTCTTCTTTGAGTGGTTCATAATCACGAAGGGGTTATAGTCAAGAAAAGAAAGCTACCCCATAAGGGGTAGCTATTATAAGCCGGGGTAGAAGTCTGGCGATCAGGGGTGCATGCCATTCCCCTGGACTTTTTCCTGCTTATTGGTTACACTATTTTCAATTGACTTACGCTCTTCTGTGCTTAAGTGACGATAGAGATTTGAATCGTGGGATTCAATTTTTTTATACTGCGCATCAGCAGTTAAAAAGATTGTCACTTGCTTATTATCAATTTGGCAGCCGATCATAGCGAAATCACCTTTCAATAAAGAAGCCAGGGCTGTATCCATGTGTTCAGGATTGGAAGTGGAGAAATCCATCTTCTTATTCTCTTTGATGGCTCTTTCAAGGTTAAACTTAAATTCACCAATTTTTTTGGATGCCTGGTCATATTTCAGCCAGTTATCATCAATCAAGTGAACACTGCGTCCATCGAGCAGGTTCAAGGCTTTTTTAAGAGTCAGGTTTTTAAACTGGTCGTCTTTTTTAAGGAACACATCAAAAGTGTGCTTGATTGATTGAGGTTCCTTAATTTTTACGATAATGGAATTGTGTAATTCCGGTGTGAAAGAGTTGAAATAAACGGTTCCGTTCTTTTTGTTGAAATTCAACTCTACACTGGCCAGCATATCAGTTGAAATTCCTTTGGTTTCGTCTTTGAAACCAGTACGACGGAAAGTAAGATTATCAACTTTGAATGATTTACGGCCATCCTGTGTTGGATCATTTGACCAGGATTCAAAAGCAGGTTTGAGGATTTCCCATACCTCTTTTAGCCCCAATACATTCATTGTTCCTTGCAGTTTTTCTGCGGGTGATTTCTGCGTATTTTGCTCGCCAGCGTTTTGTGTTGCCATTTGGTTCATTTTATTTTGTGAAGAGATATCCGGATTGGCGTCCGGAAATATTATTGATCGAAATTGTTTCGTTTCACCATTTTGTTTTACTGATTGAATAATTTCTTCGGAATTTTCCTCTTGAAAAATGATTGATCTTGGTCTTTTTTTATAGTTGTCTATATTCTCAATCTCGTTTTGAATTATTTTCATTTTCTGCCAATTGTCTTCTAAAGCTTCTTTTTCGTATTCATTGACAAGTAGGTTTCTCATATTGGAAAGTTCCTCAATGGTAAAGTGGGAAAATCTTTGTTCATGTGCTATTGGATTTTTTGCATAAAGACCCTCCTCCAGCACATAAAGAGGATTGCGTAATATCTCAGTAGAAACAACGTGTTTCGTATTTTTTAACAATGGACTTTCCTCTAATGCTTCCATGACAGGAGAAGTATATTCTCTATCATATAGAGCATTAGCATCAGGATTAGAGCCTTCTATCCTATTTGAAGATATTGATTTGTTGTTCTGTATGTATTCATTCATGTGTTCCATTACGATTAACTTCTTTTTCAGATCTTCTGAAAAAGAGGGAACAAAAGAAGGTATGATATCATGTTTATATAACTGCTGAAAAAAATCAGAAACATGTATGTTAAATTCTTGAGTAGGTAAACTTTTATTATGATAATAGATTTTACCATCTTGTCTTACAGAATAAATTTGAAATTGGTTATCTGCATCCTCGAACTTGAAACCATTTAAGGCCTCTAATAGTTTTGTATTCATAGTTGGAATTGAATTGTTAATCTCGATTTCAATAGAATTGGAGGAATAATCAACTCTATTGAGATGATTATTCCAGTCCTTTCCTACTGGTGTTTTTTCGATGGATATTGAACCTAAAACGGGAAAAACATGATTGGTTAATTCAACGAGTTTTGATACCTCTTCATAGGTCTTATTTACGCTAATATGTAGCATATGATCCTTTACATTACACGTAAGACTTAGAGCATTTTCATAACTGAACACTCTTTTTAATTGATCCTGTGTAAGCGTATCAGAATTAATTGAAAGAGTCAGAGAACTTATGCTTTGCTCAACAGATAATTCAGGCAATTGCTTTTGACTTATTTCAAATAATTCATTTTCTTGACCACCGGTATTAGCAGTTAATGGATTTTCAAGCCGATGGCATAAGAATTTCAGATCATAAATAGCACCTGCAAGATCCTTATCAAAAAGAAGTGTTGTTTTTACTTCATTGGGCTGAGATTTAATAACCTGGTCAATGGCCAATAGCTGGCCGAGAGTTAAATTTCCACCTGTAAAAATGTAAAGTGTATCATTTGATTTATTTTCCTGAAGCTGGTAATGACTGGCAGCATCTATCGGACTTTCAGCAATAAATATATTTTTCACTACTGCCGGGTTATTGGAAAAGCCAATGCTTGTACTTTTTTTTGAAGTAAAACCAAACTTTTTAACCTCTGCATTTCTGTAATCAATGGCAGTAACCGGTGAATTTATCGCTGTCTGATATGTAACACCAATAAATTTTTCATCACTATGTTTCAAAAAAGTTCCATTGCTGAAAACGGGTATTTGAACATCTTTGAAAACATCCTTAAATACAGCAGAATTAAGCGTTTCAGTAGATAGTTTCCTTGATCTTAAATAATTAATGTTCTTTTCTGTTATTGGGGTAAGAACAAAATAATTCGATTGAAAATCGATACTGTTGGGTTGAAAGTTATTTCTTTGATTACTACCCTTTATCAATGGAGCCTGCTTACTGAAATTAGTTAGGTATTCAGTAATTCCTTTTGCATCAAGATTGAGTTTTTTACCAACAAACGTAATTACATCACCATAATCAGTAGAATCATAAGGATTACGATAAACCTGTCTTGAATTATCGAAAGGATTTGTAATGATAATTTTATCACCTGATGCTGATTCATAGCAGGGATTGCGCACAGATTTCTTACTTCTGGCCCAATCCGTTCTATCAGAATATCCAAGATGTCTTGCAACATCAATGATTGATACCTCTTTTTTCAACTCTGAAAAATCAAGTGTTTTCATAATCTACATTTTTAATCCTTGATTTTGTTTGTTGCTCAACTGTTCAAGAGACAGGTCGTAAACAGTTTCAGATATCTGTTGTGATTTAAGTAGTGTATCCAAAATTTTAACAGGATCTGTTATTTCAATTGATACAGGTGAATTATGTGATAATCCTTGCGGATGTAAATGAATTGTTTTTTCAGTAAGGCTGGTGGTTATACCATAGCCATTTTGCTGAAATGGATAGATAAAGACTTTACTATCTTTTTTGTCTTTTATGTAGGCTGTATTAGCGGAATAAAGCAAATGGTTGAATAAGTGGTTCCAATCTTCCTTTTTTGTTGTATATGCATTCTCCATTCCAAGTAGTAGTTTTTCTTCAAAACCTTTCTGACCAATCATTTTTGAAACATGATCTACAAAATGTGTGATGTTCTTAGGAAGAAATTCTGGTTCAATTGCAGGTTTAATGCATTCGATGTTTTTATAGGCTCTTTTAAACAGATCAATTTGAAAGGAATATTTACCGTATAAATTGATTTTCTCCACCATACCAGCTTCGCCCTGTTTTGAAACATAAAACCAGGGATTATGAATAATCATAGTGTTTCCCTTTTTTAAGGAAGCGAATTGTAATTCTGTAATAGCCCTCCCTCCTATTTTAAAATTTTCTGACCCTGGCTGCATTTTCAGGTAATTATTACTTACCATCAAATAGGTTTGTTTAGGATGGAGTTTCAGGTGCTTGATTTTATTACGATCAAAACTTTCAGGAATCCCCTGGATAAAGAACTCTCCCATATTTCCTTCTTTGTTCAAGCGTTTTAAGAGAATAGCATTACCTGCCAGATAATTTACAAGCTGGGTATAATCGGGTGTTCGCGGGAAATGTTTATTGTCATGTATGAAGGAGATACCGGTAGCGGCATTATGAGCCGTCAGGATCACAGAATAACCCTCTATTGTACGTCTGAATGCAAGAACCCCTTCGGCTTTATTTGAGAAACCTAAATCAAGTTTGATCAATGAATTTTCATTGGTCGTGGTAAGCAAAAATTTTGATAAGGAATCAATTGTTACGTTGGAAAATTGAAATTCATCAGCCGATAAATCTTCGATTATCTGGTCAATCTGTGCCATTGGATAAGTTGAGCGCATGAATATGATTTATATTATATAACTGTGAAGTTAGTCGCCATTTTTGATATTTCCAAAAACTGGCGGTAGGAAAATAAAAAAACACCCTGCTAAACAGGGTGTTTTAAGTAGATTTATTGCCTTTTTGTTGTTATATTATTGCCTTTTCATAGTCAGAAATGAATAAAAAAATATTTATGCTTTGATTATCAATGTATTATGATTTACAACGTGCATTTTGACAATAAAAGGAGACGTTTAGACAATGATTTGACAATAAATTATGTTGTCGGATGCAATTGTAACTTTCTACTAATGCCGTTCAATGCCGTAGTTCCTAAATGCAAAATATTTGGGATGTAATCCGGATTGGCGTTCTCAAGTTCACTTTCATCCGGATTGACAACTAACTGTAAAATTGCATCCTGGAATGTTTTATCCGATAAATGCGAATGAAAGTCTCTTAACTCGTAGTGAATGGTCAAAAGATTCTGGACAGCATTAAAGGAAACGAAATCATAAATGTATTCGTAAATATTCTCACTCGCTCCCTGGCTTACAGATTGGCAAAACTCGTTGATCTGACCCAGGTCTTCTTCATATGTCATAATAAACTCTTCTATCGAACCGTGCAATTCAAGGTCATTCCTGGTCGCTTTATTGAGTTCAAGTAAATAAAAATTAAAGAGTTCAATATTTTGATCGTCTTCAGTATTTATCCCTGCTTCCTCAATTTCGATGTTAAGGTCTGCCTGATCTATAGAGGTTTCTATTTTAACCTCTGGAGCATCAGGTGTTTTAGACGTTGATTTCAGGCCATCGAAGTATTTAGCTATTAAGGTTAGAGGAGCGTTTGGATTCTCTTCAACATTACCGTCTTCAACCGTGCGTACTGGATCAAGTTGCCACCTGATGGTATATTCTTCTACGGTAAGTTTTCCTGAAATCGCCTTCCCTCCTCTCGCTTCCGTCATCTGGTAAAAAGTCACACACTCTTTAACTATTTGCTCCGTTATCACCTTAAATATTTCCTTTTTCCTCTTCTCAAATTGACCCATTTCCTCGATGCTGAGTTCTGTAAACTGTCTATTCTCGTAATAGAATTGCAGTACCTTCTTATTTAAAAAATCATTGACCTGTTGGTTATTGGTAAGCCTCAAATAGATTTTGGAACTGAAATACTTGCTTGCAATCAATTGATAGACTTCCCTTTTTATAGAGGCTGTATTGTTGTACAAGATCGCTTCAATTTCATCATCGGTCTTCTCCGCCAGGTCTTTATTCATCATTGGCAGCTTTTCCGTATGGGTTTGCTTAACCGTCTCAAACTTTGCAAAGAATTTTTTCTCCTTCCCCTCCCCTGCGTCTGCAACTTTACCAACGAATACACCTGCATCGAGTTCCATCATATCATTTACATCTACAACCTTTCGCTTTTCTTCACGGAACGAATGTGACCCACCATCACTTTCAAATTGAATCGACATGTCTTTTTTGGTGTGGGTATATTGACCTAAGACGTTCTGTGCAAACTGAGCTGTCTTTTCATCGTTTGTCTGACCCATCATAATATTGGCAAAAGATGCATTGATAACCTGACTGGCTTCTTTACCATACACCTGTTCTGATTGGTAAAAGTTCTGCAAACCCAAAAGCGTACATATTTTGTTACTTCTACCCGTGTTTGGCAGGTTTTCAATATTCATGATATACATGGTTGGATATTCATCTACAGCGTATAAACAGTGTCTTCTACCCTTTTGATTGATTGTATTGGCCACAGTAGACGCAAAAAGGGATAAAGCTGGAGCATAAGCCTGCTTTAGCGCATCATCATTACCCATGACAAGAATTTTTGGGTCTTCCGGGTTATTCAGATCCAGGCTAAAATCATGACCAGACATAACGTAATAGAGTTTATTGTCTACAATGCTTGATAAACCGATTTGAAGACTTCCTAACTGACCGGCTAACTGTTCATTTGCCCCCTTATTAATGGCATCTTTTATGGGGGTCATAATGGTTTGTACATCCTGTTCATCGAGTAAAACGTCTACCAGCATGTTACTGTTTGGAAATGATACGAACTCAATTACATGTGGTAACGTCGATAAATTTTTATTGCTTCTGACAGCTTCAAGTCTTAAAAACCACATTGTTGCCTGGCAGATGGCCATTGCACTGGAAGAAAAGAACTCTCCCTGTTTTTTTGCCCATTCAGGATTGATGTTGAACAGTATATTTTTTGTTGCCTGTAATGCAAACGGTTTTTCCACCAGTATCGAAGGATGCAAAGGATTACACCTGTGACTATATCGTATATCTTTAAAATAGAGCACAAAGAATTTCGGCTTTTTCAACTTAGCTTTTTCGTAATTAAGTTGATATGAGTTCCAGGTATATTCTGCAAGTCCGGGGAATTTGAAATCATAAATAAAAGCAGTATAACTTTTTCTGAATGCCTGGTCGATAATAGATTCGATTAATGTATATGTTTTACCGGCACCGGCTGTACCAACAACAAATATTCCTCTGAATGGATTTACGAGGTTAACATATCCCTGACTGGTCTTAAAATTGAATGAATGATCATTCTCAATGATGCTTGTATTTGCTTTGATCAAATTCATTTTATTGGTAAGATCTTCGTCATTTGATTTGAGGTCAATTCGGAACAATTTAGCAAACTGCCCAAGGGCAAGTAGAAAACTTACAATAAACGATAAAAGGACCAGCAGATCAACCACCGGCGGATTATCGAAAATGAAATGACCGGTATAGGATGCCCAGGAAATAAAAAGGAAACCACACATTTTCAAAAGCCTGGTTTTACGCTCGGCTTTTCGGTAGAATTTCATTTTGAAAATAAGGATGGAAATAATGGTAAAAAACGCAGAGCCGAGCATCCAGAAAAGACCTGGAACATACTGAACCCTTAAAGGTATCCTGGTAATAATAGTCAGATGCTTTTCGTAGAACTCATAAGCCATGGGATTATCCAGAGTAAGTAAAAGTAGAATTACGAAATCAATCGTAAAACTCAAAATCTGCCAGGCTTGGGTAGAATTGGTTTTCATTTCATTTTCATTTTGCGGTTAGAAACTATAGTTTCAGACCTTTGTTTGTAGACTGATCATCGGCCTTAGCTGGTAGCTTTTTTTGGATCGATTTGGCGGTTAACCCGATTTCTGAACCTTTCACGGACAGATCTCCTTGGTTAAATCGAACGCCTACCAGATTATCCCGGGAATCATATTTAAAAATACTTTCTATTCCTTTTGCTTTCAAAATTTCTTTTAATCCATCCTGAGAAATGGCCATACCAATTGCTTCAGAAACTTCCAGTTTAAGAGCAGCCATTTTATCCAGTTCAACTGTTGATTTATCCTTACTAAAATGCAGGTCATTTAACCAGGTATTGAGTGATTTATTAAGTTGATTTCGCTTAATGGTTTCACCAAGGACCAGGAAACTGATCTGTTCTTTTGTTGCCCCGGAATCAGAAGTCACTTTTTCAACTTTTATTTGAATTTCTTTAGGCAATAATCCGGCAAGCTGAGCCAGGTCTTTTGGTTGCTCCTTAACTCGCTCCAACTGATTAACCAGGTAGGAGAGAGCTTCCATTTTTCCACTCTGGAATTTAACATGTAAATAATCATACGAAAGATCTGGGTGCAAATCAGTCGATAAGAAATGTATATCACCGGTACTGATCAATAGTTTTCTTTCACGTCTTAATGCAACTGTTTTAATATTTTGCTTTGAAAGACTATTCTGAAGATCTTCAAACGATTCTGCTTTATCAAATGCATGGAGTAGGGAAGAGGTCAGTACAGAGCGAACAGCTTCCCTCTTATTTTTAAGTTCAATTGCTGAAGCAAAATTACTTTTCATATTGATCTTTGGTTTACTCTCTTTAAATAAACCCAATGACATAATCATTGCAAGATCATCCTGCATGCGTGACTCGTCTCGTGCATACTTCACAAACGAATAGTCAAGATCATTAATAACAGTTGCTATTTCTCTGCGTTTCTCATATTCCTCCTGTAAACCTTGTCTGATAAGGTTTAGACGGTGGGATTCAACAAGTCTTTTTAACGTTAATTCCTTATCAACAGATGATGTTTTCAGCTTTATAGTTTTATTTCCTACACGCTGTGTATAATAGGAACCATACACAATTCCATTATCATCAATGACTAATTGCAATTCAATATTTTGCTTTGACAGTTTTTCTTCAATATCTGTGAGAGAAACATATTTCTTTTGAGATTTAAGTTCGGACAGCGCATAAAAAATATCACTCTTCATTTTTTCTTTACCATGCTGCAATTCTTTATTAATTGATTTTGTTTTTTCGACTGCAGCAGTAAATCCAAACTCTTTGGTTATTTGTTGACAAACTTTTTTTGAATTGATAGCAATGAAATTATCTTTTATCGTTTTACCATCTTCATTAATTCTATTAAAGACCAGATGTATGTGAGGGTGTTTTGTATCATTGTGTTCAATTGCTATGTATTGCGTTTTATTCAAAGCATAACCCTTCTGACTCATAATCTCGATATACCTATCAATAACCTTATGTTTAAGTGATGGATCATCTAATAGCATTTGTTTATCCTGGGGAGAAAAGGAGAGGGGTATATGGAGGACGTTTTTGGCCAGTTTTGGGTTTACTGAGGCCCATGCTCTAAAATCAGCTTTTGCCTTCTTCTTTGTGTCGCTGATCCCCTGGGCTTCCAGGACCACAGGACCTTTATCCTCTCTTAAAAGATAGTCCAAACAGCCCCCAATTCCTGATCCTATGGAAATTTTTGAGATCATTTCCCTTTTGTTATTTGGTAAAGTAATTCCTGAAGTTCCTCAATTTGCTGGAGGGCATCGACGAACACCTTCCTGTCCAAATTTGCCATATTGACAGCCCTTGCAATCTGGTTGATATTATTCCCAACCTTGGCTAAATGAGCAATACCCTGGCGATCAAAGTAATTTATTGGGGCCTTAACGGATAAACCCATGCCAGCAGCCAGTAGATAGGGGCTAAGTTCCAAACCGGCTGATTTAGCCTTTGAAAGAAGAATTTTCTTTTCATCCTCAGTCATACATACTGAGGTTCGTAGAACCTTTTTTTCTTTCTGTTCTTTCAGTGGACGAGCCATAGGCCTAAATTTTTTATGGGTTTCTAACCCTCACGGAACTTGTGACGGAGCAAGCGGTTTTTCGTCAGAAAAACGGGTTTTGGAAACACCAAAACACCGCTTGCTGTTTTCTACAAATTTCTCAAATTTAGCTTCCAGAAGCGTACAATGCTCGTTTTTATTGAATTTTTTTATTACTAAAGTGAAAAACATAGACTAATTGTAGTTATTTTATATCCTTTCATTGTTTATTTATAGCTATATTGTTGCTATTATTGAAAAACGACAAAGATTTGACAACAAAATGACAAAGAAAACGGGAAAACCGCACAAAAGGGAAATAAAAAAGCTACGTATGGAGATAATCAGACAATAATTTATATAATATTGCGTTTATAAGAAAAAATGAACCAACCAAATTCTCTACAATGAACAAAGAAGCATTTTTAAACTGTTTCAGAAATAATGAGAAGGAGTACGGGAAGTATGGCGCCATACTGGTGGATCAGGAACTGGCAGAAATTGCCGCCTCCTCCAGTCCAAAAATTCTGTACCGTCACTTAGAGCAGTTGTATGACTTGAACGAAGAAGAGAAAGCACTGATTCGTTCCAAGATCAGAAGTTTTAGAGCCTTCCTTCTTCGATGGAAAAAAAGCGCATCTGGAACAGTCGTAAAAAAGCAGGTAAAACCTAAAACTGACAAAAAGCCAGATTTTGAATTTACAAAAGATGTTTTCAAAAAAACTGAAACCGGGATAATATTAAAATAATCTTCTATAAAAATTAAATAAAATGAGCCAAAAACACCAAAAAAGGGATCATCAGCGAAATCCTACCTCTGTTGAGACATCAGACACTGATATTCTAACCCAGGAAGAGGGGAACGCCGAAACCAATTCCCCGGATCAATCAAATCAAAACCTTTTAATTGAAACAAAACAAAAAAAACAAAACATGAAGACATTCATTTTTAATCTCCAGGAAAAGGGAGGAGCAGGAAAAACATTTTTAACTACTCTACAAGCGTACAAGGAAGAGACTAATCCACGATCTCTTTTTAGTGATGCGGATGCTTCAACAAAATCGTCAACAAGAAATTTGCAGTTCCTTGAAAACCGTAAACCAAGTCGATTATCTGAAATTTCATTACTTGATGCACGAGGAAAAATTGTTCGTGACCGTTTATTGAGTATAATGGAACAAATGATTCAGCTACCTGATTATGATAATATTTATGTTGACTGCGGAGCCCCTGAATCACAACAGTTCACGGAACTGATTACAAAAGATTTACTTCCTTCCGATTTAAAAGCATTTGAAGAGCATCTAAATGCAAAATTTATTTTCAACATCATAGTTGCCGGTGGTACATCTTTTGGTAGTTGTACAGATTACCTTAAAAGAATAGTAGATCATCTTGGTGATTTGTTTGAAGTAAATATTATGGCAAACGAAGCAACATTTTACAATTTTGAACATTTACTGGATGAATTAAAAAAGTATGCGGAAGCATCTGGTAAGAAAGTTAATTCTTTAAAATTTTTTGGAGATTTCGATATTTCAAATGAAACCGGAAAAAATATTTTGTCAAATATTGAGCAGGGAAATGGAATCGAGCATCTGTCTTTCACTGCGAAATTGAAAATGAAAAACGAACTCGCTAAAATCTAAACATGAGCGATCAAAAACTTGAACAGCGAATTGCTGATCTGCACTCGAAGTATGGTGTTAAAATGGACAAAACATTTGTTGTAATGGTGGATGCCATTCGTGATGAAGTTGTCCATGAAATGAAAAAACAGGATAGGCCTGTATATCAAATGGCATCAAAGGGTCAAGCATTCCTTTATGGCCTTGGAAAAAATCTTTGGTTAACAATATTGGTACTAAGTATGACCGTGTTAACACTGGTTTGGTACTTCTATATCAGTGATAACTATAGATACAGAGAGGCATCATTAAAAGGTCTTAGTAAGGAGCAGCAGTTGGCACTGGATCAGTTCAAGGGTTTGATTTTAAGCACATGGGGTACTGGTCAGATCACACAGTTTATACCGCAGGGATCATCTAAAGCATATGATGTGTTACAGATACCAAAGAATACACTCAATCAGGTGGCACCCGCCGGTATGTCCTACTTTGCTGACAGTACAAATATTTACATACGTTTAAAATAAATCTTTATATTTAACTCGCCGGAAGGATACGCCAGTTGTGAAAACAACATTCTTCAGGTAAGTTCTTACTTCTATAAAAAACCCAAATACGATGAAAAGTAAAATGAACCCGTCGCTGAACGGAGCCGTATGTCTGGTAGTGCCAGGTGTCGCGCGAATCAGCCAAAAAGTAAAACTGTTATTTGCATTGCTTGTAATGGTTTTGTTATCAGTTCCTACATGGGCGCAGCCCGATCTAAACGCTTCAAAAGCAAAGACAGCAGGTAGTAATACCGAAATCAATCCGCTCTATCAGAGCATTTACAACGTATTAACCATAATCGTTGTTCTGGCAAGCATTATCTATATCGTTAAACCCCTGAAAGGTTTGATGTCCTCTGAAGCTGGTGCTCAGGGACAAGGAGAGGGGGAACGCAAAGGCCATCTTATGCAGCTAATGTATATCGCAATAGCACAATTGATTTGGTTCCTCGGTGTTCCTTATTTAGTTAAAGTAGCGTTCACAGGATAATTAAATAATTAGCAGGTAATGGACGCAAGGATCTATTCAGTAATTCGTAGAGACGGTACAACGTTTTACCGACTGAATATCTTTGCGTCCATTTTTATATTACTTGTTGAAATTATTCTCGTTCTATTCGACATCATTCTCGTTAAAACAAATGCAAGCGCAGAACTACTGATTGTCTGTGTCGTCCTCACGATAGGATGGCCGGTAATAGCCTTAAAATTCTACCAGAAAGTATTTAAATATCACCGTGTCGTAAGGTTTAAAGACATTTACTTAACACTCCTGGCTCCACGAAGGAGTATAGTCAATAATTATCCGTCACGTAAGAAGAAGTTAGCTATCAACACAATCAATATTTCTGCCCACCGCAAAAGGGGGTAGGAAATGTTTTTTAAGAAAAAAGCACAAAAGGGGGAAAAAGAAACCAATGAGGGAATCAGGGGTGTTCACCTTGATGATATTCTTCCGTATTTAGGGTACGATGAAGAAAAGAATATACTCGTGTCACGTAATGGTGATATCTCAAGAATATATGAATTGAGGTTGCCGTTATTACACTCACGACCACCGGCATATTATGAAGGTCTGGTATCTACATTGAGTGATTATATTGGAAGAGTACAGAGTGGCTTTATCGTTCAAAGGCTTGATTTCATTGCACCACAGCCACTTAATATCGATGGTGATAAACTACCATTACAGGATGATAATACTATTGCACTCGTAAAACATTTTAATGTTGAATCACCTTTACATTCAACGTCTTATTTAATACTTACAAAAAAAGCAGTAAGTAGTAATGCTACATTCTTCAACCAGGTATTGAAAGTAAAACCACATGCGTATAGTATTCTTGATACTGATGCTTTTTCACAAAAAAGCCTGGATAATTTTAATTCAATCGCAAAAGGTTTAGTAAAAGTTTTTACTGATATCACAATTGGTGTAATAGAACTTAAATCAAATGCGATTAACAAATTGATATTCGATGATTATTTGTCGCTTGGCTTTATCAATAAGAAAAGTTTATCTGCGAAGGATTACTATGAAAACAATGATTTATTACATATTGGAGATAAGATTGTCAGAACGGTAAATCTTTATAAAGACGGTCTTCCAAACGATATATCGGCATATGGCCAGTATGCAGAATATAACCACCTACCAGGTTCATTTATGAATGAACTGTACTATGGTGGCCACCTTCCAAAAATCGTCTGTACCAGTATTTACACGCATGACGACGAATACATGAAGGCATTCCTGAAAGACAATAGGAGAGGTGTTACACTGAATGATAAGGAAGTGTATAATAAGGAAGCTGCTGAGGGTATTAATCAGGTGATAGATGAATTTTCAAACCTGAATCTCGTCAGCTTTCATTATGGTATTGTCTTCATTGGTGATAGCTACCAGAGCCACGTAATGAAAGAAGAGGTGGATAATGTAATCTTCTCATTGCGCTCACAGGGAATGGATGTATGCGAAAATATAAGGCAGAATTTAGCTCACTTCATGAGTTATCTTCCCGCAGCAACCGGCTCAATACCTATGGTTGATAGATGTGTATTACCGGCGGCTATGGCTGCAGCATTCCCTATGAATGATTCGGTTAATCGAAACATTTCATACCAGGGTGTACCTTTCAAGGAAAGATTAAGTGGTAATCTGTTATTCATCAACATCATTAATGCCAATACAACCAATAAAACCATATTGATTTTTGGCGCATCTGGTACGGGGAAATCCTTTACAGTCAACTATTTGCTCGATAATTTTATTATGGCCGGTCACCATGTAATTGTCAGTGATCTGGGATACTCATACAAGAAATTAGCTGAGTACCATCGTGGGATAAACATGGAGTGTACCAAGGATAATCCATTGAAATTAAATCCATTCTCGGTATTAAGTAAAAAGAATGGTATCTGGGGTTTTGAAGATGAACTGGATGAAGATTTCTTAATCGCACTATTCTTTACCTGTTGGGCTGGAGGAGATAAAAACAGGAGCCTGGACAATGTGACCAGTCAGACGTTGAGTAAACTGATTCGTAATTACATACATCTGTGTAACCAAAAGAATTTATCTCCCAATTACGATGCCTTCTATATTCACGCAATCAACGGTCTGGAGAAAGACAAAGAGTTTCAGGATCTTGATATAGACAAAGCGGGATTCAAACTCGTTATGGGCCAGTTCTGCAAGAAAAGGGAAGATGGTACTTCTGGCCGGTATGGTTACCTATTTGATGAAAACGCATCAGATACATCCAGTATGCTTCAAAATCGTTTTGTCATTTTCGAGTTGGAGAATATCAAGAATGACAAGATCCTCTTCACAATTACTTACTTCATACTCTCTGCTCTTGTCGTAAGAAGATTAATCCAGGATAAGCACAAAAGGGGGGATAAATCCCTGGTGTTTGTACTTGATGAATGTTGGATGCTCTTGAGTGGTGAATATGGTAATACATCAGGTTTTATTGACTATTGCGTAAGAACATTTCGTAAACACAAGGGAACGCTAATCATTATCACACAAAGCGTTTCAGATATAGCAGACAATAAGGAAATCGGCGAAATGGTGATCAAATCATCATCAATGAAATTCCTCAAAAAACAAATTGCCGTTGGACAGGAAGATAATAGAAGAGAATTACAGGGAAAACTCAATATGAGCGATTATAACCGTGATCTCCTGTTCTCAATTGACGACAAGTTCAAAGAAATATACATGGAATTTGATGGAGTGGGAGCAGTCATGAGTATTGACGTAGCACCGCACCAGTATTGGCTTTACACATCAAATCCAGATGATAATAACAGGTTAAATGAATACCGCTCCAAAGCGGAAAATATCAATATCGCCATTAAAAATCTGCTTGAAGAGCAGGAAAACAAAAAACTACAACTTGTATGAAAAAATTAATCCTTCTGCTTTGCTGCTGCTGGATAGCAACTGTACAAGCGATTCCACAAACTACGGATGTGGGTGAAACACTGGGATGGATTGGAAGAATTTCAAGCCAGATCAGTAGTATCATGAACACTTTTAAATCATCAACCAGGTGGATAGAGGTTGGTGATGAAATTCGTAAAACTGCCGAGTTCTCCAACCGTGTAAATCAGAAATACCGCAATGTCCGATCGATGTCTGAATATGCTTCAGAGCGCAATTTCATTGCATTCTTCAATGAGGCAATGTGGCTCAGTGATAAACATGTTAATTCTTCCAGGGATTATGTAAACCTGATAACAGATGGTATCCGTATTGGTGAAAAATTAATGGACATTCTCAATGAGGGAGGATCTGCTATGGATATCATTGGTAATGGAGCAGATATTGGTGAGATCATTGCCAGTGGCGGTTTTAGCAAGCTGGGAGACTTATTCGGATTTGGAAAGAAAAACGAAAAGCCCGATCCACAGAAGATCCTGGAGAACCTGAAAGCCAATGATGATATGCTTGATAAGTGTTACCGGGAAATTCAGGAAGCAAACGCCATCCTGAATATGCTGGACAGTGAACTTTCAAAATTTGAAAACTTTAAAAGCCATGAAAAAACAATACGTGAGAATAGCCGGTATTACATTTTTTAGTATCCTGGCTCTACTATTGCCTACCATGGTACAAGCCCAGGCAATTGAAGAATCGGCCGTATCGAAATTTAGTAATTGGTTGTCTGAGTTTTCAAAAGAAATCTCTGGCCAGGTATCCGGAGGTGCCAATGGTGCCGTTAAAGGCCGTGTATTTGGTTTTGCGCAAGGGTTAATGGGTATTGTCTTTCTGATCGTTGCCTTCATGCAGATCTTCGGTGTAATGAAAGGAGAAGGTAAAGAGTTAGACAGGTGGTTTTGGGGTAAAATGATTGCTGTCCTGGCATTGATCATCTTCTCCAGGGTCTTTACAGCCAGTGCTACCGGCATCCTCTTGGGAGTAAAGAATGCAGCCGCGAATGTTATCACATTAACGGATGATAATGAGAATGTAGATAAGATGCTTGGATCTTACCGTGAAACCGTATCTAAAGCGATTGAGGATAACTATAAGAAGAATGCAAGCGGATGGATAAGCACCATTGGTGCATCCGTAGAGCGCAGTAGTCAGAAGATTGTTAGCAGTATTTATTATTGGATCATCGAACTGTTATTGATGCTCTATGAACTGGCCTGTTTCTTTACGACGGTTTTCGCCGACTTCCTGGTACAGTTACTCGTTGTCTTTTTCCCGTTGGTTCTTACTTTGTCGTTTTTGCCAGGCTTCAGCCAGGGCGTTACTCAATACCTAAAATACATCCTCAGTCTTTGTCTATGGCCAATGATTGTTGGTGTACTTAAAATGATTGCTCAAGCCATTGGATTTGCCAATATTCTGGGCCAATTACAGGGTGTTGATGTTCTGGCTAAAGCAGGTAACCTGGATATATCAAATCTGATTTCGTTTACGGCCATTCTGGCCCTTGTGGTTATGATATTTATGATCGTTATGACCCCAATGATCAGTGACATGCTGATCAGTGGATCTCAGAGCGGTGGATTCTTCTCCTCGACCGTTGGTAAAGCTACTGCACTCACCGGTGGAGGTATGGCTATTCTCTCTGGAGTAACAAAGAATGCTGCGGCAAAAGGGGCTCAGAGTACCGGTAATGTGATCGGAGGAGGGATGATGAAAGCTGGGGCTTCTGCTGGACGTAAAATCGCCGGAGGAAGCAGTCCGACATCCCAGGCTATTACCAAAATATTGCAAAAAGTTTTTAAATAGAATTTATGGAACAGTTTAGAATTGAAACAATGACGAATGTAGAGAAGCTGGCCAAGGAGCAGATCAAGACCTTCAGGCTCATGATCATTGCGCTGCTGGTAGTGCTGATCCTGGTTATCCTGGGTGGCTTTATGATTATCAGTTCAAATAAGGACAGGATCTACGTCTTTGATGGTACATATGGCGTTAAGCGAGTAGAAAGGGTAGAGGATAAGATCTGGTATTTTTCCGCCTCATATGTAAAGTTATTACTGGAGGGTAATAAGTACACCTTTGATACCACAGTTACCACAGCTTTCAATCTGGCCGAAGCGGGAACACCTGCACAAGACTTCATCAAGGCGTTGGTGAATAATAAGCTATATGAAACTGCTGCCGCAGAGAACGCTCAATTTACTGTCGCTGTAGATAGTGTAAGAGTAATTCAATCGCATAGTCCTTATATCGCAGATGTGTTCATGACCAATGATCGTATTAATCAATATGGGCGCATTCGTAAGTCTCAAATCTTCCAACTGACCCTGGACAATACACCCTTTAGTGAATGGAATCCGTTTGGCCTAAAAGTCCATGATATCCTCTTAAAGAAAGATGAAGTGATCCTTAAGTTGCAAGCGGATGGTACACCAATGGCAACCGAGTAATCGGATGGTGTATCGATGTATGCGGGTTTTATAGGGGTAGCCGCCTTCGGGCGGCTATTTTAATTTGTACGACCAATTAAGTGAAGATCTCCGGACTGCAGCGGAAGGACCAGGTAAAAACATACGACCAGAAAACACCGGCGCTCAGAGCTTCAGTTCCAGGCCTCAGCGAAATCAGTCGACTATACATAATCCAGGCGTTTAGTATATTTGTTAAGCAATGGCAGGATTTAAACATATAACAGACTTAATCGAGGAATACCAATCACTCGGGCTTCATGATGTATTCGGTCATGATAATTTCAATGCTATTGCCATTACACACCATTCAACAGTTATAGAGGGATCTACGCTCACTGAAACAGAAACCAGGTTACTCATTGAAGAGGGTATTACACCAAAGGGTAAACCATTGGAACACTCCCTGATGGCCAGGGATCATTATGAGGCTTTACAATTTTGTTTGACTGCAGCAGATGCAGGATCTACGCTGACAGAAAATTTTATTCGTCAGATCAATAGCATGGTAATGAAGAATACCGGCTCAGTCTATAACACTCCGCTCGGTACAGTTGATGCCACAAAAGGGGAGTATAGAAAAGGAAATGTAAGTGCTGGAGGAAAATATTTTCCCGGGTATGATAAAGTGCCTGATCTGATGAAAAATTTTGTTCTGGATTTACAGAAAAGGTTGGCCAGCGTTTTATCAATTCCTGATCAATTACAATTTAGTTTCTCGGCTCATTTTAATTTGGTCTCTATACATCCATTCTATGATGGTAATGGTAGAACCAGTCGCTTACTGATGAATTATATTCAACACAAATTTGATTTACCGTTAGGTATCGTATACCAGGAAGATAAAGCTGAATATATCAACTCACTGAACACTTCTCGAGAGAAAGAATCGATTGAGCCATTCATTAATTTTATGAGTGGCCAGTATGTGAAATTCTTACAGCATCAAATTGAAGAATACCAGAATAAAGATATCCGAATCAATAAAAAAGGGTTCACCGGCTTCTTACTTTGGTGATTCTGTTCGACTATTTTCCACCGGTGCCGGCAGCTTCAGTTCCAGGCCTCGCAACATTCAGTCGACCATATAAAGCGTGGCCAGCTCCTCGATGCAGATCCTGGAAATCAAAACAGTCGAATTTATTTGGAGTTCTGATTTTGTCGCAGAACTGATACTGGTGCAATTTCTTCCTAAATAAGCCCATTTAAAGCCCCTAAAAACGAATGGTTCGTACAAATCCTTCACTCACTCCCTTATAAGCCAGCCTTGAGGCTTTCAGTATTGATTCCTGCGATGTATTGCTTATCATCAATACAAGAGTAAAATATACCTGCACAATAGGGAAAATAGCGTTCCCTATTATTTACTCATAAAAGTATTATAATCAATCACTTATAATACACTACGACAAAACCAGAATGCCAGTAAAACAATGATATTCCAGTAATGCGACAAAATCAGAACAGCTCACCCGCCGCCGGGGAAAATCTTATTGTGTTTGATGATTTTTTTTCCTTTTCTTCGCTTTTTCCTGCCAATTTGACCTGATTTCTTCAAAACTTTCCACACATTTCAATAAAAAACTTCCTTTGATTCTTTTATTGTCTTATCAATTGTATAGATTGTAGGTTGCGCCAAACATAATACCAGTAAAGGTTTCAGCCGTTTTTCTACGACAAATTCAGAACTCTACTATGACATAATCAGAAGGTAACTGTGGCAAAATCAGAACACTCACTACGACTGAATCAGAACTTAAATATTTCTATTACGACGGAATCAGAACCTATTTTGATTTTTAAAAGCACTGTTACAATTCAATAATCACCCCATTTTTCTCCCCTTTGTGCCTTTAATGCGACAAAATCAGAACTGCAAACTCAGAATCTATCCCCAAAATCGGGTTTCTATTACGACAAAAATAGAGTTAACCCTATCGGTATTGCGACAGAATCAGAACTATTTGCTGAACTGTTTGATCAGTGAAGCGATCACATATTTCTTTGGATGGGCGATAGTTTCCTTATTCTCTGTTACATAGCTTATCAGTTCAAATATCTTACCCAGCAGCAATCCATAGTCAGTGCGCCCATGGAAGATGCTCTCCAGTTGTGCAATGTCTTCTACTTTGAAACGCAACTGTTCCCTGAGTAGGGTTACTACCTGGTTCTTCTTCATGTCGCTCACATCCTCGAACTCTGGAGTAATGATCTTGAAGTTCAGTCCAACGACTTTACGCCCCTTCTTCTCTTCAAATTCGCCCTGGCTACATTCAAACCAACAATCTGCTTTATGGTCGAGTTCTTTCTGTGCAGGAAGGATCACTCTTCGCTTCAGATCGGCGTAGTTGGGGTATTCATCAGGTTCAAGACCCAGCAGTTCACGGAAACGCTCCAGTGTGATCTTAAAGCCCCCCTTTGAGCGCCATGAGGCGATCAGGGTGTAGATCTTCCAGGTGTACTTAGATGAACTGCGCATTACCACCTCGTAGATGTATTTGGTGAAGAGCATCGGATGGCCGTCTCGTCGATCAACCTCGATCAGATCCCTGGCCACTGACTTAACGATGTTGACATAGATCACACTCTTGCCGTTCTCCTTCACCGGTGCCTCGAAACTCTCAATCAAGCCGGTGTATAGGATATATCCCTTTTGTGTTGGGGATTCAATGTTATAGTCGATTTTCCTGAGTTCCTGAAAGGAACCGATAACCTCTTTATAGTTCTGCGGAGAGGCGATTTCTGAAAGCGGGATGCCTATTCTTAATCTGTCGTTATCGACTTCTTCAAATAGCCCGAGCTGAGTCCAGTTCTTACCATCCATATTAGCTTGTATGGCCGCTTGCAGTTGATTGAGTAAGCAAACGAATATCTTGATGTGGTAGGTATTGAATTGCGGGAAACGCCCGTTGGTTATGCGATTGGACTGATAGATGTATTTATTACCTGGCAGTACAATTTCTTCACTTCGCTTCTTTGTTTTCTTGACAATACTTTTTGTAGCTTTTGCCATGATCATTATTTGAATTGATGGGTTGTAGATGCCTGTGTGTCTATTACCTGGTTAGATCTACTGGTAGGGTAGGCCTTAATGCTCTTCAGAGCCATTGGCTGCGCTTTGTGCAGGTCAAATGCTTGCTGCATATTCAACCAGAACTCAGCCGTTGTATTGAAAGCCTTGGCCAGACGCATAGCCATCTCCGGACTAACGCCCATGTGGCCATTAACCAGGATAGAAAGGTTCTTACGGCTAACGCCCAGGTTAGCGGCCAGATCTGTAACTGTGATATCGAGAGGGGTCATGTACTGCTCTTTGAGCCAGGTACCGGGATGCACCGGTGCAGGTGTTTTTTTCTTCATAAGAATAGTATTAACTGTTACCAATAACGTAACACGTAACAATATTATTGCAAAGAATTGAAAAAATTGTAAATTTGATTAATAAACATTCTTTATGGGCTTAGTATATGCAGACATAGAAATCATCAACGCTGATGATCTGGCATTTGCCAGGAAACACATCATTGGAGAAGAAGAGGTGAAAAGAATGCCTATCAAAGTATTGGTAGACACCGGTAGTTATATGCTTGCTATCAACGAAGAGATACAGGAACAAATGCAGTTCCCCGTTATGGAAACAAGAAAGGCTCAACTGGCCGATGGTTCTATTATTGATTGTCCTGTTGTTGGCTCAGTAGAACTACGTTTTAAAAATAGATCTACTACTTGTAGGGCAATGGTATTACCCGCTAACAATGAGCCATTGCTTGGTGCAATTCCTTTAGAGGATATGGATGTATTAATTCATCCACTCAGGCAAGAATTGATCGTTAATCCTGATCATCCTTTCTATGCTCAAATGAAATTGAAATAAAATATCGCAGAGGGGTATCCTGCGTAAAAACACATAAAAGCCGGGGGGACTTAGTATATAGGGTAGAGAAAAACTGCGGGGTTACTTTGCTTTCTTTTTCTTCGTTTTTGCGACGGCTTCATCTGCTGCCAGTTCTCTTAATTTCAATATATCTCTTCTGATCCTGGTTGCAAGCTGGCCACTATCCAGGTTATCTGCTTCTACGGGTGTGATCACCGCCATTGGCTGGCCCGGTGCCTTACGTTCTATAACCTGGGAGACTTTGGAATTATCTTCCAGAATAATCCATGCAGGATTTACGCCGTAATTGTTGGCAAATAGAATGATGATATCAAATAGTAAACTACTCCTATGCCTCTCGGCTTGATAGATAGAAACAGAAGTAACGCCTAACTTCTCAGCTACTGCTGCTTGTGTAAGGTTTAAGCTATTGCGAATACTAATAACACGCTCGGCGATATATATCAGTTTGTCTTTTTTTATAGTTGCCATTTTTTTGTTGATTCTTTTTCTCGGCATAAAGATATGATTTATAAAAAAAATCAGTCAGAAATTTGTTTTCCTGATTTTTTTTTATATCTTTATGTTAGAAATTAGTTCTTTGACAGATCGGTTTTATGTTTAGTTTCTTAACTAAGGTGAAAAAAAGTAGCCAAAAATAATACTATTATATGCTTGAATTTAACCTTCATATACCATCAAAGAATTACGACAAAAAAAAGTAATACGAAATTTGGTTGATTCAAAAATTCAACCTAACATTGATAAGCAATAACAATACCCCCCAATTGTTATCATAATACCCGCTTCAAGAAAGTAGAGCAATCTACTACCGAAGCAAAAAGAAGTGAGGAAGAATCAGAACTAACGGAATGAGATCCGAATATCCATGATGATGTAAATAACATCATTGAACTGTAGCTAACCGTCTACACGCATATTGATATTCTACACTACTCTCCCCTTAGTGCACTCACATTAGCCAATTTACCTTGACATTTACGTCGTAAGATGTAAACAACCGATCTATTATAGCCGATGTTGTTTTCGGCTGTAAAGAAAAAAGAAACGCTCTTTCCTTCGCCAAAAGGAATCGAGTCATTATAAAACAAAGTGGGGGGTTAACCGCGCCAACGGCCACCCCCCGATGAAAATAAAATGAACCATGTCAAATGTAGTTAAAATGATGCAAATTATTAGCTATATAGCTATGAAAATTTGTAACGTGTCAAACAGACATAACCCTTTGATACCCAACCCCGCCCCAATCTCTACCCCCCTTAGTGAAAACACACAACGTAAAACCAATCTTATGAATAAGATCTTGCTTGCAATTATCGTTACCATCACATTGGTAGCTTGCACAAAAAACCCCGTTACACCCGATACTAAAAAAGTACCTACCCAGGTAACTGGCGTAAGTATTACTCCCATGGATCAGTCAGACTCACTGACCTGGACAGCCAATACCCAGAGTGATAATGTAACCAGTTACACTATCTATGCCGGTACGAGTTCTACCAGCCTAACCCAGGTAGGAACCACCAGCACCACGTCATTCAAGCGTACTGGCTTAACCAATGGTACTACATACTACTACCAGGTAGCAGCAGTTAACGCAGGAGGTGAAGGACCGAAGAGTAATGTCCTCTCCAGCACCCCACAACAAAGCCTGGCTACAAAGGTTAGCTTGAGCATCTCAGCTTCAGTACCTGGTAGCATGAAGGTTCTGCCCTGGAGATATTACGATCCTACGAGTAAGCATTTCGGTAATCCGTATATTGATACTGATACGTTCAAGATCGTTTACAGAGCGAGAGTAACCGGTGGATTTGATTCGGCGTTTAATGTAAAAATCCTTCAGAATGGCGTTAAATTACCAGCAGGAATCACTATCCTTCAGAACTTAACTCTGCCAAGAATTACCGATGTAGCCCAGAATAATTATTTCAATAAAGAGAAGCAGATTAGTCGAATTGGCTTTTATTCGACCGGCGTTCCCGGAGAGTTTAATTATGAGCAGTATAAAGTAGTTGATACAATTCCAGTAGCAATTGAACTGGATGGTCAAACACTTGCAGGGAAGTCTGCCCAAGAAGTGATTAGCAATGTACATCTTGTAGTTTTTGGTACTTACGGCAGCGATATCACCAAACCAAGATTGCTAAATAAAATCTACGATGTTTGGGACTTTGCACAAAGCACAACAGCTTCTACATTTGATAAGAAGACCCCAACTATCTACACACTCGGAAACAAATGGTATCTCATTTTCCCTGTAGTGGGTACTGCGGGAGGAAGCAAAGCATCTACGACGGGTAATAACGATTATACAATTAAGATCACCTTTAAAGATGGAAGCAAGTTGGAGAGAACTGTGTTCTCATTTGAATAAGTAGTTATTGTTAACGGCTGCGCCAACGGCCTAAACGATTAGAATAAGATGAAAATAAAATGGACCATCCTGGGCATTCTCATGCTCATGGCAGTTGCTAATGCAACAGCACAAGTGAACGTAAGTGGAAACGTTGCGTATGTCTGTAACGCAGATAACGGAACAGGAACAGTTACCTTCTATAGTAATGCTACTACTGGTTTACCTCAAAGCTATGAAGTAAGGATAGGTAGTAACCCTGACCCAGTTCAGAATCCGTTGATCTTCTCCGGAACTGTACCAACCAGTAACCTAAGTTTCACACAATCCACAAATTTAGTTGTCGGTGACAGGGTTTATATTAAAGTTGTTTCTGGGTCATTTCAGGATGTAAAATCTTTTAGTGTAAACAGGTTTGACACTCCAGATCCCCCAACTATTACCCCCCTCAGTGCAGAAATCTGTGGTTCCGGAAGTCAGTTGTTAACTGCATCCGGTGGTTCTGGCACTTATCAGTGGTACAGGAATGGCAGTCCGGTAAGCGGTGTGGGTAATACCTATACCGCTACTCTTGCAGGTAGCTATACCGTCGCCGAGACAAATTACTGCGGAACATCAACCGAGAGCGATCCATCGATAATCACGGTTAAAACCATTCCCACCAAGCCCTCTATTTCTCCAGCGGGACCTATACAACTCTGTGATGGTGCCAGTGCTACACTTACAGCAGTAGGAGACCTCACCAACACATTCACCTGGTATCGTGATGGTAACCCCACCGGTCAAACCGGAACAAGTATCTCCGTAACACTTGCAGGTAACTACACTGTTATCGAATCAAACACATGCGGCACATCCCCTTCAAGTGATGCAGTTGTCGTAACAACCTTAAATAAACCCTCAGCACCAACAGTAACACCTGCTGGACCCATCTTATTATGTAATGGTAATACACAAACACTTACTGCCAACGGAACAGGAGGAACATATACCTGGAGTACCGGTGCTACAGGATCAACATTAAACGTCAGCACGGCAGGTAATTATTCAGTAACCGAATCAAATAGTTGTGGCGCATCTGTTGCAAGCAATGTAGTTATTGTTACGACAGGAAACACACCAACACAACCAAGCACACCATCAGTATCACCCGCCGGACCAATAGAACTATGCGACGGAGCAACTACAACACTTACTGCATCAGGCGGAAACGGAACCTATGTATGGAGTACCGGCGCTACAACAAGCAGTATCAATGTAAGCACAGCAGGAAACTATTTTGTATATAGTCCAGGAACTACAAATGGTTGCGGAACTGCCCCAAATTCTGCAAACAGTAATACCGTTGTTGTTACAACCAAGAACAGACCCTCAGCACCAACAGTTACACCGGCTGGACCACTTCTGCTATGTAATGGTAATACAGCTACACTTACAGCAAATGGTACAGGTGGAACATACACCTGGAATACAAGTGTAACAGGAAATACATTGATAGTAGGCGCAGCAGGTAACTATTCTGTCACTGAAACTAACTCATGTGGTACATCTGTATCGAGCAACGTCGTTGTGGTAACAACAGGGACCATCCCCACACAACCTGCAACACCAACAGTTACTCCAGCAGGACCAATTCTCCTGTGTAATGGTAATACCACAACACTTACTGCAAGTGGTGGTAGTGGCTTCTACGTATGGAGTACAGGTGCAACAACAAATAGTATCACAGTAGGCGCAGCAGGAAATTACTTCGTATATAGTCCAGGATCTACCAATGCATGCGGTACTGCCCCTAATTCTGCGAACAGTAATACCGTTGTAATCACAACAAACTCTGATCCTGTCGTAGCTCCTATTACAGGCAGTAACCAGGTTTGTGTTGGATCAACAATCAATTTATCAAATATCACACCCGGAGGACTATGGAGCAGCAGCAATACTGCCGTTGCTACCGTTAACAGTAGTGGTGTTGTTTCGGGAGTATCATCAGGAACAGCAACCATCAGTTACGCTGAAACAAATTCTTGCGGCACAACGACCGTAACGCATGTAGTGACCGTTAATCCTTTACCGGTTCTGGCCGCTATCGGTGGACCATCTGCGGTATGCTTCAATTCTTCAGTTACTCAAACGAACAGCACACCGGGTGGAACATGGAGTAGTAGCAATACAGGTGTTGCTACGATTAGTGCAGGTGGTGTCATTACCACCGTTGCACCAGGTACAACTACTATCACTTATACATACACTAATGGTAATGGTTGTACAAGTAGTGTACAACGCATATTCACCGTTCATGCATTACCGGTGCTTACTATTTCAGCAACGGTTAATAGTACAAGTGCTGTGATCACAGTAAGTGGCGCAAGTAGTTATATCTGGGGATCAGGAGAACTGACGGCAACGATCAGTAAGCCCATGACTTCTACCGCAACTTATACGGTCACTGGCACAGACGGGAATGGTTGCGACAATACCGCTCAGTATGCGGTTAACTCTACTCCAAATACCGGAGCGACTTCTATCAACTCTACACTCGGTACTGACTTCTGTCAGGGTTCTACGGCAACACTTACGGCCACTGCCGGAGATTCGTACTACTGGAGCACAGGTGCTACAACACAAACAATAACGGTAGGTACATCAGGAACCTATACTGTCTTCGTGGCAAGGAACTCAACAAACATTGTTGAGATTGCCAATATAGTAGTAACAGTAAGTGCCAACACTGTAGGAGGTACGGTAAGTATGGATGCTGCTGTATGTTCAGGCACAAACAATGGAACACTTACACTGACAGGACATATAGGAGATATCCTGCGATGGGAATACTCTGAGAATAATGGAACAAGCTGGACACCACTGGCCAATACTACTACCCAACAAACTTATATTAATCTTACAACGACTACACAATACCGTGCAGTCATTAAGAGCGGAACATGCCCACAGCAATATAGTTCTGTGGCCACTATTACCGTTAAACCTACGCCTTCAGTTAATACTGTATCTAACCAGATACTCTGTAATAATGATGCATCAACGGCTATTACATTCAGCGGCTCAGTACCAGGTACTATTTACAATTGGGTGAACAACACTCCTTCAATCGGATTAGCAGCTTCAGGAATAGGAGATATTGCATCGTTCACCGCTATCAATACAGGTAATTCACCGGTGACTGCAACTATCACCATTTCACCGGTGGCCGCAGGATGTCCTGGACCAACCGGAACCTTTACGATTCGTGTTAGTCCAACTCCGAACATAACGGCAGTGGCCAGCCAGGTACGCTGTGCCGGAGAGTTCACGAATACTATAACATTCACCGGAACAGTAATTGGTACACAGTTCAACTGGACCAACACAGATGCTACTATTGGTCTCCCTGCTTCAGGAATGGGATCAGTGATCAGCAGCTTCGCAACTGTTAACACCGGTACAACATCCAAAGAAGGAATCATTACAGTAACAGCCAGTGCCAACGGTTGTACGATGGTTTCCCAATCAGAAACAAAAGCTATTGCCGCCAACCTACCTGTTGCAGGAGTTGGAAGCAATGGAAATAAATATACCCTCAAAGCAGGTACAACAACACTTGCAGTTTATAATAAAGATGCATCTGCTATAACAACAACGGATGTGGCACAAATGCTTGTCAGCCTTGTCAATGGCAGCACTCAGTCTCATGGTTATAGTGCAACGAATAGTGGTGATATCATTAGTCTGATCGCACCTGCAGGTAGCGGCAGTACCCTTAACGGAACAGCAGCTTCGCTCACTTGGGAAGGAGTTGTAACCATTACTGCCAATAGCACATTTACAGGTGGCATCGATGGCAGGGGGGCAGTATTTGGTATCAGGGTGAATCCCATTCCAAGCATGCCGGTAATCAGTAACCAGGTACTGTGTAATAATGAATTTACCAGTGCTATCAATATGACCAGTACCGTAACTGGAACGCTGTTTAACTGGACCAATGATGTTGTCTCAATTGGTCTTGCATCAGTAGGTACAGGAAACATTGCTTCATTCCAGGCTATCAATACATCGAATAGTCCTGTAATAGCAACGATACGTGTTACACCAACAGCCAATGGATGTGCAGGAACAATGAGGACATTCACGATCAGAGTGAATCCAACACCTGGCATCAACACCGTTGCAGATCAGGTGCTGTGTAATAATGCTTTCACAAACGCAGTAAACTTCAGCGGACCAGTTGCAGGAACGGTATATAGCTGGACCAACAACACAACTTCAATAGGTCTTGGTGCAACCGGCACAGGAAATATTGCCAGCTTCAGGGCAACAAATAGTAGCGTTACACCAGTAATCGCAACAGTTGCTGTATCAGCCAGTGCCAACGGTTGTACTATTACATCTACTCCTGAAACAAGGGCTATTTCGGGCAATATGGTTGTATCAGTTCCTGGCGAAGATGGCAGCATACATCGTGTAAGAGTGGGAAGTACCATAATCGCTGAATACACCAAACTATCAACAGATATAACCACTGTTGATATTGCTACTGCGCTGGTGAATCAGGTGAATGCCGGAACTGGCGCACACGGTTATACCGCACAGAATACAGGTAATGTTATTCGCCTTACAGCACCCGCCGGAACAGGCAGTAGCATGAATGGAACACAAGTCTTTGTGATCTGGACAGGATCATATTCAATTACTTCTTCCACCAACTTCAACGGTGGCGCAGATGGTATTGGTAGTGTCTTTAAAATCCGTGTCAATCCAACACCAACAGTTTCTCCAGTAGCCAATCAGGTGGTATGTAATGATGGCTCTACGGCTCATATAATGCTTACAGGACTTGTGACAGGAACAACCTATACCTGGACTAACAACACACCCGGAATTGGATTAGGTGTAACAGGTGTTGGCGACATTATTCCCTTTAGTGCTGTTAACCTTACCAATGCGCCTGTAACAGCCACGATACAGGCTGTTCCTACAGCGAACGGTTGTGCGGGTACAACGATCAGTTTCACCATCCGTGTGAATCCTACACCGAGTGTCAATGCAGTATCGAATCTCATTCTGTGTAATCGTGAGAATACAGGAAATATCAATTTCGCAGGACCAGTATTAGGTACAACATTCGCCTGGACAAACACCACAACAAGCATAGGTTTAGCCGCTACCGGAACGGGTAATATTACTGGCTTCATGGCAACTAACAGCAGCAACGATCCGGTAACCGCAACAATACGAGTAATACCAACAGCGAATAGCTGTACCGGACCATCGGGAATATTCACGATTCGTGTCAATCCAACTCCATCTGTGGCCACTCAGGCCAACCAGGTTGTTTGTAATGCGAACAATACTGCTGCGGTTTACTTCACCGGACCAGTATCAGGATCTACATTCGATTGGACGAATGATTTAACCAGTATAGGACTTGCCGCCGCCGGTACGGGTAATATCAGTTCATTTGCAGCTATTAACCTTGGCAATGCTCCTGTAACAGCGAATATCAGGATAGTACCAACTGCCAATGGTTGTATCGGTACACCTTCTGGGTTTACCATCCGTGTGAATCCGACACCAAATGTTGCTGCCGTACCGAACCAGGTTGTTTGTAATAAAGACTTCACAACGAAGGTCGTATTCACGGGCTCTGTCCTTGGTACAGCTTATACCTGGACAAATGATGAAACATATATAGGTCTTGCAGCATCTGGAACAGGCGACATCAACGCATTTACTGGAAGAAACGATAGTATCATTCCATTCACTTCAACGATTCGTGTTACACCAGCAGCCAATAGTTGTATTGGACAATCAGGAACATTTACCATTAGGGTGAATCCTACACCGGTGGTACAACAGGTGAGTAACATAGTTCTCTGTAACGATGCTATTCAGAGTACGATAGTGTTCAACGGACCAGTAAGCGGAACTACGTATAGCTGGCGCAATACGCTGCCTGCAATTGGTGTACCAGCAACCGGATCAGGAAACATCAGTTCATTCAGGGCATTGAATGATACAACGATGCCGATAATCGACAGTGCGTATGTAGTTCCAAGAGCGAATAACTGCACCGGCAAGGAAATGAATTTCACGATTCGTGTGAATCCAACACCGAAACTATCAACGACACTAACACCTGCCGCTATCTGTGATTCAACAGGATTTGTGTACATACCATTATCAAAAGTAACAGGAGCAACATTCAGTTGGACAAGAGCCGCAATACCAGGTATAGCTAATGCCGCAGCTTCAGGAACTGGAAGTATCAGCGAGGTATTAGTGAACAATTCTGATGATGATATCACAGTGGTATATACCATTACGATTACAGCCAATGGCTGTTCTTATACACAGGAAGTGAAGGTTATTGTACGACCTACGCCGATGTTAACGATGCTGTACCCCCCTGGCAACCCCCCATTGAAAAGAGCAGGGAGACTATTCCCTGCTTCTTCAATTATTTCTTCATTTAAAAATTATGCTGTATGAAAAAGTTAACACAACTACTCTTAGTCTTGTTACTGGCCCATACAGCAATGGGACAGAAAGCCCCAAGGCTAAAGACTGTGACAGATGTATGCGACATGGCCTTATTCACTTATTCAGTTAGACCTTCGGTAAAGGCAAAGACGAGTGTGGCCATTCGTTGGGTACGCCCACAGGTAAGTGGTATTAGAAACGCAGCCGCAAATGGGACCACCGGAGAGATCAGCGAGTACCTGAATAACACAACGGCATTACCCGTAAAAGTTCGCTATATCATTACTATGACACTACCCGGAGGTTGTGATCACACCGACACGCTTCAGGTAACTGTTAATCCTACACCGAGACTCATCACTCCGTTGGTAGCTCAGGTATGCGATTCCGCAACACTGAATTATGTTCCGGAAAGCAATGTGAAATCAGCACTATTTACCTGGTCAAGACCTGTTGTTCAGGGTATCCGCAATGAAGCAACAACCGGAACAGAGAAGATAAGTGAGCCTATCTACAACGATATGTTTGAGATAAGGAAAGTTCCTTACTACTTACAGAGTAAGGATAAAGGCTGTACTGGCTATGATACTGTATGGACCACAGTTGTACCAAGACCATTTGGTTTGATTGATATCAATCCTGTTGATACCGTAACAAGTGGCCAGATCCTGAAACTGAAGTTTGTGACTACCGATACCATCGGTAAGAAATACAACTGGCTCTTTGGAGACAATATGAGTGCGACTACGCAACTCAATCCTGTTGAACATTTCTACAACACTCGCAATAGTGGGTACATGCCTCTGAAGCTGAATATCACTAATACATTTGGTTGTGCCAATTCATTCAACGGTTCTGTTTATGTCGTAGGAGATCCTACGGCCAGACCTACGGACAGTATTGCCGTACAGCGCAATTATTCAATGGCTGCGTTTCCAGTTCCATTTACAACTGATCTGCGCTTGAAATACAGTTTAAGAGGACCAGATGAAAAAGCCATGTATTACGTGAACGATCTATCAGGCAAAATCATCTATGCGCAGCAGATCACTTTACCGGGTGGTGATCAGGTAATCAAGTTACCGAGCGATCGACTCTACGCCGGTGTAGTTTATACAATCAGAATCAAATCAAAAACCTTCGACTATGAAGACAAGGTATATCGCAAATAGTGTTATCTGTTTATTGCTTCTCATGGCCGGTTGCACGGATAAATATGTGTCTCTGCAGAGAGTGAATCAACCACCGGTTATACTGACTGATAAGGATAGTCTGACGATCAGAGAGAAAGACTATATGAACCATTTTAAAGGTGCTGGATTTATGCGTATTACTGTCAAGGATAGCATGGCTCCGGGAATGCATATCATGGCCATTGATAGCACAGGAAATCTTGAAGTCTTCTACGATAGTGTGAAAATGACCAAAGCATTACCGCTCAATCAAGCCAGTGTTATATACGTTGCCTGTAAACAAGTTGGAGAGTTCCCGTTATCTATCACAGTAATAGATAAGCTGGAGAAAACGAATACCAAGATCATACCGGTGAAGGTCGTTGCCAATACCCCTCCAGTGTCTTCTTTCAAGATGTCCCCGACAGACTATTCTCCGGGTAAGGCACAGTATAGTATTGATGCTTCTGCATCGAGTAGTCCCATGAGCCGCATCGTCACTTATACATTCTATATCGACGGCGTACAGACAACACTTTTAACGCCTGTAATCAAAACAACATTCTATACGGGTGACCACACAGTCGGGGTAGTGGTAACGGACGATCTCGGCGCAAAATCAATGCAAACAGTTAAAACCGTAACAGTATTATGAGAAACATTTACCTGATATTATTTGTGTCGATGTTCTGTATCTGTCGCATAAATGCTCAGACTACAGGAACGGCACCAACGAGTTTCCCCAGCTTGCAATTACCATCAGAAGCCAGGGCTGCGGGATTTGCTGGGGCAACAACCGCCCTCGATGCAGACATCAGCGCAGTAAGTGGTAACCCTGCGAGACTGGCATTACTCGTTACACAGCACAATGTAGCTTTTGAGTACATGAACTTCCCCAGCATTAGCAAGGATGCGAAGAAAATGGGGCTTAAATATGCTTTCCTGGCAAGCGATAAACATACACTTGGTTTCGCAGTGAACTACTTCACAAACGGAAGCATTACACTCCGTAATGAGTATGGAGCAGACATTACCAGCATTAAACAGTCTGAGTTCTCTTTTACGGCCAGCTATGGCCTTCAGGTATCAAATAATGGCTATTTGGGTGCTTCCCTTCGCTATCTCCAGCAATCCAGGTTAATGGACTTAAATAGCAACAACACAATTAGTGGTGGCCCAGCAATGGGTTTTGATATCGGCTACCTGCACAGCATATTCCTGCGTGATGTGTACCAGAAAGTGCGGATTGGTGCGGCACTACAGAATATAGGAAGTAAACTGAATGGTAACCTGTATCAGCCCATGAATATGAGCATAGGTGCAACCTTCTCTGACGGATACTATGATGATGATAAATATTCGATGCAGTCATTCGCATGGTGCGCCGGTTTGCAAATTGATAAGCCACTTGTACCGTCAATGCCGGTAAGGGATAGCACAGGCAAAATCGTTGCCGGTAAAGACCCCAACCGTAGTGTAGTGAGTAACATTTTTTCAACCTGGGCAGATGCTCCGGGAGGAATGAGTGAGAACTTGAAACAGATCCGCTATACAGTCTATGGCGAAGCCATGTTTGAAAAGCGATTCAGCGTTCGAGCAGGGTATGCTTATGAGAACCCCTCGTATGGTGGAAGGACTTATATATCTGTAGGTGCAGGGATTAATTGGGGGTATCAGGAGAGTGATTATACGGTTAACCTGGCTTATCTGCAACCGGTGGGTAAGACTGCCTCCTATTCGCCACTGCGCAACACGTTTGCACTTCAATTTCAATTTCAATTTGGTAAAAAATAATACTCATGGCAAAGCAACAATCAATCTCAGCGATTCGTAAGCAACTGCGACTCCACGCAGCACAGAGCAACACGTTTGCAACGTTGAATAAATCATCTATTGAGATCAGAAGCGTAGCAGGTGTATTGGTTATGGATTTTGCTGTATCAGAAAGAACTGATATCGCCGATATGCTGAAAAAAATTGAAGACAAAAAAATTGTAAAAACTATTGTATGAAAATATTACTGTTCCTGATAGGATGTTTAACAATGAACCTGTGTATGGCACAGGTAGGTGACCCTTACCACAGTTGGAATTTCAGCTATGGGAGAACCGGAACACCGGGCGATCAATTAAAGATAGGCCTTGAATATGCCAAAGCCGATAAAACAGCATTTATCACAGAAGCAGGTATTGAACTCTCCCGCTATAAGGATATCCGATATAGCTGTATTTCTTTAGGCATCACCGGCAGGTATTACCTGGTGGGCAATACTTACATGACTTCAAAGAAGAAGATCAATGTAATGGCCGGTCTCGGTGGTGTGCTTCAGTTGGAGAACGAAAGATTAGTGTATAAGACTCTGGATATCGGTAAGCGCATGAATTATGGCGTTAATGGTCAGTTGGTGGGAGAGTATTTCTATGACCCGACCATTGGTTTTTTTCTGGCAGGAGAACAAAAGGTATTGTTCAATGAAACCCTTGGCAAATATAATTATTCAATCTCAGTAGGAATCAGGATTCATTTCGGTAATAATCAATAAGCATGTTGAAAGCAGTTAAATATCGTCTATATCCAAATAAGGAACAGGAAGCCCTGTTTATACGCTATTTCGCTGCGTGTCGTTACGTGTACAATATTGCACTCGAGGTGAAGATTTATGCGTATCGTGCTCACGGAGTGAATGTGAGCGAATATGATCTGGTGAAACAGCTTCAGGAAGCTAAGAAAGAGAATGAATGGTTAAAGGAGTTTGCAGCCCAGACATTGAACTACGAAATGACCTGCCTTGATCTTGCTTACAAAGCGTTCTTCAGAACAAAGAAAGGATTCCCCAAATTCAAAAGCAAATATGATAAGCAAAGCTGCACCTTCTTACAGAATAGTTTTATTCCCGACGATCAGCATATTGATCTACCAAAAGTAGGCCTGGTTAAAGGCTCTATACACCGCAAATTCGATGGTGTAGTTAAACGCATCACCATAAGCAAATCAGGATCAGGAAAGTTCTATGCTTCAGCCATTGTTGAAATGGCTGATAACAGCTTACAAATGCCGATTACTGGTAAATCAGTAGGTGTTGATATGGGAGTGCGCAACCTGGTAAGTGTAGCAGATAACATCAGTCAAAACGATGTTCGGATCGGGAATGTTATTAATGCTGGTAAGAGTGATGGGATGCGGGAGAGATTGGAACACATTCAGCGTAGAATACGCAGGGTACAGAGACATTTAAGCCGCAAGACGGAACATAGGAAAAGAGATAAGAGTGAGCGAAGCAAACGTCAGGAAAAATGCCGTATTAGACTGGCCAGGCTAAAAGAGAAAGAAGCGTTTATTCGCTCGAATCTTCTTCATGAAATCTCATGCGGTTTAACCAATCAGTACGATACGATCTGTATCGAGGATCTGGCCGTAAAGAATATGAGCCGGACAGCAAAGGGAACAGTAGAAGAGCCAGGAAAGAATGTAAAAGCAAAGCAGGGTTTAAACCGTGTTATCGTTAACAGTGGTCTGGCTATGCTCAGAACACAGATTGAGTACAAGGCAGCACAAAAGGGAAGAAGGGTAGTAGTTGTGGATCGTTGGGAGCCGAGTAGTAAGAACTGTAGTAACTGTTGTGCTAAGAATACAAAGTTAGGAGCAAAGACAAAATGGACATGTAGTACCTGCGGAACAGATCATGATCGTGATCTCAACGCAGCCAAGAATATACTCGTTGCCGGTCTGGCAACCTCGGACGTGTATGCCGAGTACAGTCGTCGAGCCGAAAAAAAACGTAGCCGTAAAAAAGCTACGAAACAAGTAAGCGTTGAAGCGATTACACCTGACAATTATCCAAAAGAAAAGAAAGCAAAACCACGTAATAAACGCATTACTGCACCTTGTGGTGTAACTGATGGATGATTGCAGGGTGGGTACAACATGGTTTGCATTGATTTTGCACCGAGATCAGTTGTAAGTGATGGATGATTGAAAGGTTGGTACAACCAAGCAGTCGGGTAAACATCCCATAGGTGGGGTGTAACAGATGGACAATTGACTGCAAAAAAAAAAATTAAGCAAGTACCCGAAAAATGGATAATTAAAAAGGTGAGTATAACGTCGTAATAATTTAAAACAAAACAACAAAGTCTTTAACTACACATGGATAACGGCTGGCGTTTCCACGCTGGCTTCTTTTAAAAATTCTATTAAAACCCGAAATAAAATGAACAAACTCCGCATCATCGTAACAGCAGTATTCATCCTGGCCGCCACCTATGGGATGTTTACTCGCTTGCTTGCAAAAATTGATCAGGTACCCTGGTGGCGCATTGCCTTATTCATCGCTGTGTTTGCAGTAGTAGTTTTCTTCCTGCTCAGTGCTATTAAACGCTCTTCAGGGAAGATCAAGGATAAACGCAATGAGAAGAACGCTCGTAATCGATCACCTCAAAATGAACAGTCATGAGGAAATCAGTAAATCGTGACCAGCTACTTAATAAACTGGATCAGTTCAAGAACTCACTCGAAGAGTTTCTTCATGAAGAGGTCGAAGAGTACAGCTCTGAGTTTGTCGAGATCACCGATCCGGAGGAAGTGGGCGACGATGCACACTGTACCGTGTGCGAGAAAGCCATTAATGAACTGGAAGGAGCCTACAGAGTTGGCCCGGCCTGGGTCTGTTCAACCGACTGCGAAAGCCGCATCGATGTAAGGCCAGCCGTAGCATTTCGTTACCGATAAAGAAAATATTATGAAAAATTTATACCTTGTATTTATACTGTTGACTTTCGGCTGTAAGCTGAAAGAGGATGTACTGGCCGATGGTAAGAAAGTACCAGACAATACATCTGCAGTCAACAGCAAATCTTCCAACAACGCCAATGGTTGGGAAAAACTATCTACTGTTTCTGCTACCGGTTCCCCTGGATCTACCACCGGAACAATGGGTCAGCAGATTGATGCCATAACCTCAACGGATGATCGTAAGAGGTTTGTCGCTGATAGTTTGGATAAAGCATACTTAAGGATCAAGAAAGAGAAGGAAGATAGTTTGCGTGAGGTTCGACTCAGAGATAGTATCGCTATTGCAGAAAGATCCAACAAAACATCAAAAGACGAAGTTACTTATAAAACGATTGCCACGCCCCCCAGGCGATCTACTGGATCAGGCAATGGGAGCGGTTCTGCAAGTAGCCGCCCCAAGCCCTCCAGGAATAATACTACTACCACTGTAAAGGCTTCTAAGCCGGTTAAACAAACAGAGGTAGATAAAACCACTCAGGAGTATAATGAAACCATTGCAAGCCTCGGCAATGATGTTGATGATTTTAATACTGTCTTCTTCAAAAACAAGCCAGTAGCGGCTCCCGAGCGTAACACCGGTGGCCAGGGTAATACCGAATCAAAAACCTATACCGGCAAAGAACGCTTCGATGAAATAGAAGTGAATATTCCAGCGATTGTCCCAGAGAATGTAACAGTTGCCAGTAGCGGTACGATCAGTTTACGGACCACAAAAGCAGCCTATATCGGTCAGGGCATTACACTACCCGCCGGAAGCACTATAACTGGCTTTGCCGACTTCATTGAAGATCGGATGAATATAAATATACGCTCCTTTAACATCAATGGCCGCATCGTGCGCATTAACTGGAAAGTCTATGATGACGATGGTGCTGAAGGAATGGCCATCAGTAATGCTGCTCTCAAGCGCAATACGAGCCAGGGCGTGAATCAAACCATTAATGCAGCCGGTCAATTACTCAGTGGTGCTGCTGGTAAGTTAACCGGTGGTATGGTTCGCTCTGTTATGAGTGGTTCAGGTCGTGTAAGTGTTGCGATCGATGGCGGAAAAAAAGTGATCATCAAATCAAACAACTAACCATGAACAAATACTTAATTATACTGTGTTTACTGACCCTTCCCCGTTTGTGTTATTCGCAATTCTTTGATACGATCCGTGTGGGAACGGGCGTTACTACACTCATTGAGTTTAAAGGTGATGGTGCCATCAGGCAATTGGATATATCCGGGTCGGCGAGTTCCAATATCCAGCAAGCGAAGAATAAGGATTTGTATTTCGCAGTGATGGATTCAACGGCCAATATCCTGAAACTAAAAGCGGTAAAGGCTTTCACCGGCAAAATTATTCTTACTGTTTTCAGCGATACAACCGTGCAGTACCTGGTTAAATATGATGAAGACCCATCACGTACATATTATAGTTATAATCTCGGTAGAGGGCAGTTTAATGACCAGGGCAAGACGATAAAAACGAATGCCAAAACAACCGGTAATAAATCTACCGGCAATACTGCAGGTGTTCAATCCGGGAAGTCATTAAGCGAACTGGACCAGCATTTTATTTCTCTGGCTAATGGTGAGGGAAAAGAGGGAGAAGATCCTGATGATAGCAGATCCTATCTGGAGAAGAACGCTTCAAAGCTGATGAACCCAAAGGATAAGCTTTTTACAGCCATGCGCTCAAAGAATCAAAATATTGAACTTGGAGATATCCGTGCCGGTGTTCGTATTTATCTACAAAAAATCTATAAAAGTCGTGAGTTGACCTACTTCATGTTCAAAATTGCCAACTACAGTATGAGCAATTTCCAACTTAATGAATTTGCGATTAATAAAGTAGAGAGCAACTCCGATAGTAAACTTACAATCATTCATGAAGAGTCTGCATTCAATTTGTTGCAGCGAAAAGAGAAAGTAGACTTTATCGCAATTGGAGAAAATATAGAAATCACAGCAAGCGGAAAACTTGTTTTCACTTTCAAGGGGCAGGGGGAAAAGGATAAAGGATTCACGTTCACGATGGAGAAGAAACAATTTGAAAAACGTATGCCACTATGAAAAAGCAGAAAACATGGATTGTATTACTATTCCTGGTTGTGTTTATATCCTGCCAGAAGAATCTATTATGGATAGATGATGTCGAATGCCTGTTAACAGAGTGGACCAACAAAAGTTGGGACAACAGAGATAGTAACATAACAAGGACCTACTACTGGAGTAACCCGAGGATCTTCAGGGACAGTGACAGCAGTTGGGGATATTGGATACTACCTATCTCCGGAGTTTTACGGATAACTCATTTTAAGGGTATTGATACCCTGGTTACTGATTACAAAATCATTCATATCAATAAAGACATCTTCGTTAAACAGCGATTAGATGATTCATCCGCACCAAAAATTACATACCATGTTATCAAGTAAATGGATCATAACACTAATACTGTTTACATCAGCAGTTACGGGAAAAGGGCAAATGCAAGTGCCTTATGTATTGGGCAGCATTGGTATGACTGATAGTACACCATCGCATTTAAACTATGCATTCTTTAACAATGGTAAATGTCTGCAACTGGAGAGTGGTATCGGGGTAATTGGTAAGAAGATAAAAGTAACGGGAAAGTTTACGCCGGTATGTCCGGAGATCATCACACAGTTTAGTGCCTGTCCGTTGGTGGGCTATCCCAACCCTACGAGTAACTATACATTTATCCGCACAAGCGGATGTTTTGATACATACAATTTCCTGAAAGGAACACTTGTAGTAAGCAATGTAAACGGCAAAGTCATACTCTCCAGGGATATTGTTATAGCTGATCTGAGGGCAGGACTGAAAATTGATCTCAGCAGTCATACTGCGGGATTCTACTACGCAAAAATTCAGTTCCAGGGTCAGGTACAAACGATTAAAATCATCAAACTCTATGGCAAATAAATTAAAAGTTCTGATTCTGTCGTTATGGGTCTGTTATAGTGGTTGGAGCCAGGCTCCGGCAGGTTTCCCGTTCCAGTCCATTATTAAGGACAATAATGGTGTTATTGCCAAATCCACCGATGCATACGTTAAGTGTCGGATCATCCGATCATTGCCGACGGGTTCAGTGTCTTATGAAGAAGTACATCAGGTGAGAACCAATGATGATGGTATATTCTCAATTATCATTGGTCAGGGAACACGTATAAGCGGTGAGATTAGCTTGTATGCCGTTGAATGGGGCAAGGATCTGTATTATCTCAATCTCAAGACCGTTATTCCGTCCAGTACAAGTATCCGGTGGTATGACCCATCGCTGAACTACACTGATATCGGAACGACACAACTCTGGAGTGTTCCTTATGCCCTGTATGCGGGTAATTCCAACCAGGCGAATATTATCAGTTCTTCGCTTAATACAAGTGGGTTATTGACCGTTAATGGCGGTAATTCTATGGGTAATGTTCTATTGGGTACCAATGAAGCCAATATTGCTTTAAAAGCCGGTAAAATCGGCTCTCTGTTAACCACTGACTCCAGTGGGAATGCTGCCTGGACAGAAATTAAGAATACCAGGATTGTAAGCGGGGTTTTAAAAGTGGTGACACTGAATACAACTGTTACAGGTGATACGATCATTCCCGCTACAAGCATTGTAACTACGAAATTACTGATCCCAGAGGTTGAAGTGGGAGATCCGGTGTTTGTAACAAGCGTTGAGGACAATATAGGCTTCAACGTCTATTCTGCATATGTCGCAATGAATGGAGAGGTAACTATTCGTTTAAGCAACCTACAGGATCAGCCCGCAGTTATCAGCAGAAAGAAATTTTCAATATTAATCGTCAAATAAAAATCCAATAAAATGAACCACAAAATGAAAACGCCAATTTTCATGAAACCCTTTCTCCTAATTGCTGTGATGGTTACCATGGTAACGATCACGAAAGCACAGGTTAAAATCGGTGACAATCTGGGTACGCATAAGGCCGATAAGGATTTAAACATGAATGTAAAGAAGATCCTGAATGTTGACGGTATCGCCATTGGATCGGCAACCCTGGGTAATGCAAGTGTTTCTCTTGAACTGGCCGGGAATGATAAAGCTGTGCTGTTCAACCGTGTTGCCACACTTGCTGCTATTGCTACACCAGTGGATGGTATGGCCGTGTACAACAACCAGGACAATAAATTCTATGTTCGTCAGAATGGTGCCTGGCAGACATTTGGTACCATGGGAGACATTGTACTGAGCCTTACGGCCGCTTCTGTCGGTACTACGCCTAATGCGAACGGTTTGGTGTTATCGTCCAACAAAGGAGATATTACCATAACACTGCAACCGGCAGATGAAAACAACCCGGGCGTATTGACTGCAGGCGCACAGAAGATAGGCGGCGACAAGGACTTCACCGGCTCAACAAAACTGAATAATGTTACAGTTACCGGTGCGGCCATTCTAAACGGTTTAACACTCTCCAGTGATGTGAATGATGTGATCCTGGTACAAGATGCTACAGGTGCTATAAAGAGGTCTGCGTTGATCGCAGGATCAATTAATAAACTGCTGATTGATGTACCGGTGGGTACGAGCGCATCTTTTACAGAGGATAATGTGATGGTTACGGTTACTCTCACCGTTAGCGGTGTTAAAAAGGATGATGGTGTTGTTGTTAATTTCCTCAGTGATGATCAGAGTTCATTCAGTGGCTTAACTATAATGAGCGCACTGGCCACTGCTGATAATACCATAAAAGTAGCAATGAGCGATATCCGTAATCCACAAGATCCTGCTTTTGCACCGGTGGCCATCGATGGCAAGAAACTGAATGTCACCTTCATAAGAAAGTAATCATGAATAGATATATTCTGCTCTGCATAGTATTGTTCATCAGTCATGCCGTTATGTCTCAGACCCGAACAGGTGATAACCTGGGTACGCATAAGGCAGAGAAGGATTTGAACATGAACGATAAAAAAATTGTGTCCGTTGCCGGTATGGTTATCGGTAATGCGACACTGATAAATAATACAAGTGTTGCACTTGAACTCGCGGGAACTGATAAGGCATTTGTATTTAATCGGGTTACTTCACTTGCCGCTATTGTTGCACCGGTGGATGGTATGGCAGTATATAACAATACAGATCAAAGATTTTATGTTCGCCAGAACGGTGTTTGGGAAACGGTTGCCGGTATAGGAGATCTACTCTGGAGTAAGATTGTTGGCAAGCCTACTTTTTCTGCTGTTGCCCTGAGTGGTGATTATAACGATCTGATCAACAAACCGACAATTCCAACACTGGTAAGCCAGTTAACGAATGATGTAGGATTTATTACGAACACATCATTAACCTGGGCGAATATCACTGGTAAACCATCATTTCATGCTGTGGCGACATCAGGTGACTATAACGATTTAATCAATAAGCCATCTATTCCGACGCTGTTAAGTCAATTGACAAATGATCCTGGGTTCATTACGATATCTTCCCTTACGTGGACAAATATTAGCGGAAAGCCGAACTTTCACGGAGTGGCAACGTCCGGTAATTACAATACCCTGAATAATAAACCGGATATACCGAGTAAAGTGAGCGATTTATCCAATGATCTTGGCTTTATTACAAACACTTCTCTTACCTGGTCAAACATCACTGGCAAGCCGTCGTTTCATGTGGTGGCGACATCTGGAAACTATAACGATTTGAGTAATCGTCCATCGATACCAACAGCACTCAGTCAGTTAACAAATGATCCGGGCTTTATCACCAACACTTCTCTTACCTGGTCAAATATTACGGGAAAGCCTTCCTTTCATGCGGTGGCTACTTCTGGAAATTATAATGATTTGAGCAACAGGCCTACGATTCCTACTGCGCTCAGTCAATTATCAAATGATCCTGGATTTATTACAAACACCTCGCTTACCTGGTCAAACATAACAGGTAAACCTTCGTTTCATGCGGTGGCCACATCAGGTAATTATAATGATTTGAATAACAGACCAACTATACCAACAGTTCTTAGCCAATTGAGTAATGACGTTGGTTATAATAAGTGGTACGATGGTTGGATAAATTATCCAGGCTATGATGCCAATACGATCGGTGGTAGTAAATCGGGATTCAGTTATTCAAATAATGCACCATATACCGGACCATTGGCTCATTTTGATGCAGGTGGTTATGGTTTACAATTGTCTGCTGCTTATTCAGGAGGAAATAATATTGGATTTAGAACAAGAAATGGTGACGGGGGATCATGGAATGGTTGGAGAGAATTTATTCATAGTGGTAATATAGCTTCACAGTCTGTTAACTATGCAAACTCTGCCGGATCAGCCAATTCAGTAGCATGGGGTAATGTAAGTAGTCGGCCTACACATCTTTCACAATTTACAAATGACCTTGGTAATTATGGTGGATGGATTACGACCAATGGTAGAGCATACCCACGAAGAGCAGACGGAACAGACATGAATTTTTATTGGTCAGGTCAGAGTGGTCAGCCTACCTGGTTATGGGGTTCAAATGATGGTGTAAATCATTATGTATGGAACCCTTCAAATTTCAGTGTCAACTATGCAAATAGTGCCAATACTGCTAATAGTGCAACGAATGCGACAAATGCGACCAACTCAACATATGGTCGTTATGTATATAATAACGGTGCATATTCAGGTGGACCAGGTTATGTAGAAGCCAGTGATTTGGGTGTGAGATATGCGAACAGTGCCAACACTGCAAATAGTGCAACAAACGCTACGAATGCTACCAATGCGACGAATGGCCGATATGTATATGATAACGGAAGTTACTCTGGAAGTACGGGTTATAAAGAAGCATCGAGCATGCACGTTTACTATTCATATTTGGGCAGATTAGTTTATAATAATGGTGCCTATTCTGGTGGACCTGCTTGGGTTGAACCCAGCGATTTGGGAGTAAGGTATGCAAACAGTGCAGGATCTGTAGGATGGAGCGGAGTAAGCGGTAAACCGGGGAACTTAATGTATTGGGATACCTGGTATGGAAGTGCGTACCATGGTAGTAACGGAGATAGTTACCTTGGTTGGTTAGGAAATTGGCACTCAAATCTGTTTAACCAAAATGTTCGTTCAGATGCTTCGCCAACATTCTCTGCAGTTTATACATCCAATTGGTTTAGAACATACGGTGCAACCGGATGGTATAATGAATCGTATGGCGGCGGTATGAACATGAGTGATGCTTCCTATATACGCACATATGGTAGTAAACATCTTTATGTCGATCAGAATATTTATGCAGCAGGAGATATTATTGGATTTAATTCATCACCCTCTGATATCAGACTAAAAAAGAATTTGAAACCCATCACCGGTGCATCGGGATTGGTGCGCCGTTTAAGTGGTTATTATTTTGATTGGAAGAGTAACAATAAACATGATATCGGTCTAAAAGCCCAGGATGTTGAGAAGGTATTACCGGAAGTGGTGAGTGAAACAAAACTTCCATTCCTTTCCACAAAAGGGGAGAAAGACGAGACAAAATATAAGGTTGTACAGTATGATAAAATTGTTGCTGTATTGATCGAGGCACAGAAGGAGCAGATGGATAGAATTGATTCACTGATCCGGGTACAGACAGAGCAATCTAATAAGATTAGTGAATTGACAAAGCGTGTACAGCAACTCGAAAAACAAAAGGTTTCATCTACAAAAAAGATAAAGAAATGAGAAAGCTACTTTTATCATTGATTTTGTTGATGATTATTGGCTCCTTAAAGAGCCAGATATATGTGCGTTATTGTTACAGCAATTTTCAGACGGTTCTTGTTAGTTATTCCAATATATACGGTTACCCATTGTATGAAACGCAAGCCACGTTAAAATTGTCTTTTTTTTCCGATCCTTCTGGAACGATACCATATGATTTTAGTGGTGGACAGGTAAAGGTAATCAGTGGTATAGGCGGACCTACCGGAGACGGATCTTATGCTCCTTACTATGCTCCACCGGTGAATGCTTACTGGAACTGTGCAGCTTATGGGTCAGGGGGGTATTTTACTGTAACAGGTAATGTAATAAATCTGGGAACGGTAACAACGACACAGGATATTGCTTATGACGACGGCTTTGGGAACGAGTGGGTGAGTAATGAACAAATTTTTATTTCACATTGTAGTCCTACGAACCTAATAACTGTGGGTAATGGCGATTGTACGCCATGTTCTGCACCGGTCGCACCATCTGTTTCTTCAAGCATCTATAAGCTGTGTTCTGGACAAAGTGCTACTTTATATGCGAGTGGATCGGGAACCATTAATTGGTATCTGAATGGTGGTTATTATGCATCAGGTGCAACAGTAAACACATCCAGTGCTGGGACGTATTATGCTCATTCTGTAACTGGTTGCGGGACGAGTAGTGCATCAGGATCATTTTATATCGCCCCTGGTAACAGACTACCGTCATCAGGAACGTTGACGTTCAGTATGATTAATTCGGCACTTGGCAGATCGCCGTCACAAGCGAATACTACGCTGAGTACGCTTATATGGGCTGCTGATTCACAGGTGCCTAAAACGCAGCCGCATAGGATTAGTTATTTCTACAATTACTGTTATTAATCGTTCGACCAGAAATCACCGGCGTTCTGCGCTGCAGCACCAGGCCTCAGCGAAATCAGTCGAACATTCTTGACCAGGCTGGCCAGCGGATCTGCCGGCAAAAGCAAAAATTAGTCGAACAAAAAAAATTGCATTATGAAATTAGTAATAGCTGAAAAACCATCCGTTGGTCGGGAGATCGCAAAGATTCTCGGTGCAGATTCTGTACGCAGTGGATATATGGAAGGTAGTGGATACGTGATTACCTGGGCGTTTGGTCATTTGGTTCAATTGGCTGGCCCGGAGAGTTATGGTTATAAATCCTGGGCTAAGGAAAATCTGCCGATACTTCCTGAATCGTTTAAGCTGGAGATCAAACAGGTAAAGAAGAAAGAGGGATATACGCCAGATGAGGGGGCTGAGAAGCAGTTAAAGATCATTGGCCAGTTGATGGACCGGGCAGAACGCATTGTAGTGGCCACAGATGCCGGTAGAGAGGGTGAATTGATCTTCCGTTTAATTTACGAGTATTTGGGAATCAGGAAACCATTTGATCGATTATGGATATCCTCATTAACGGAGAAAGCAATCCGGGATGGATTCAGCAACTTGAAAGCGGGTAAAGAATTTGATTCACTTTATAAGTCTGCCAGGTGCAGGGCAGAAGCGGATTGGTTGGTGGGTATCAATGCTACCCAGGCTTTGACACTTTCCTGTGGAAATAAAAGCCTATTATCTATCGGCAGGGTACAGACCCCGACCCTGGCCATGATCTGCGAAAGATACCTGGTTAATACCAACTTTAAGCCGGTGCCTTATTACCTGGTAAAGATAGGTTTACAAAAAGGTGTTTCGTTCTATGCACTGGCTGTAAAGGATGGTAAGGTATTTCATTTCAATACGCTTCCTGAAGCACAGGCACTGGAGGGGAAAGCAAGGGGTAAGAAAGTAAAGCTGGTGGATATCGAGCGTGTTGATCAGATTGAGCAAACGCCATTACTCTATGATTTGGGTGCGTTACAACAGGATGCGAATAAGCGATATGGATTATCAGCGGAAACAACGCTGAGCGTAGCACAGGATCTTTATGAAAAAAAGTTGATTAGCTATCCACGTACCGGTAGCCGCTATATTGGAGAGGATGTATTTGAAACAGTACCTGGTCTGATCAGTAATGCATCGATTTATGAACCGTTTGCAAAGCCTGCATCAGAATTGCGCAATAAGAAACTCAGTAAGCGATCGGTGAATGATAGTAAAGTTACAGACCACCATGCGCTTTTACCCACTGAGAATAAGCCAGGAACGTTATTAGGAAATGAAAAACTGGTGTATGACCTTGTTATTGGCCGTATGCTTGAAGCATTTGGCGAAGCGTGTAAGAAATCGGTTACTACTGCTCTGTTCCGGGTTTTGGTTGATCCACCGGCAGGATATGATTTTATGAGTAGGGGTGTTCAGGTTGTTTATCCTGGATGGAGATCAGTATGGGGTCTGCGCACTGAGGAAGAGACAGAGGATAATCAAAGCATACCTGCACTGGTAACTGGAGAGGAACTGCCAGTTATAGATGTATTTACAGAAGCTAAGAAGACAAAGCCATTACCACTATATACAGAGGGTACGCTCTTAAAGGCAATGGAAACAGCGGGTAAGGAGATTGATGATGAAGAGTTAAGAGCAGCCATGAAAGAGTGCGGATTGGGAACACCGGCGACAAGGGCTGCTGTTATAAGTAAGTTATTCGGAATAGGTTACATAGATAATCAAAAGAAAAGCATTGTACCTACACCAAAGGGGTTAGAGGTGTACAACCTGGTTAAGGAAAAGGATATAAGCAAGGCGTTGTTAACTGGAGAGTGGGAGAAGAGGTTAGAGGATATCAGGAAGGAGGCTGATAGTGTGGAATTGTTCATGAATGGTATATCAGAATATACTTCTGCGCTAACTGAAGAATTACTCCAGGAGTCAGCTACTATTAATACTGCGGTAATGCAACCAGGAGCGAGCGGTATTGTGTGTCCTAAGTGTAAAGAAGGACAAGTAGTGTTAAGAGATAAAGCGGCGGGTTGTTCTGCTTATAAGACAGGTTGTGATTTTACGATCTGGAGGACCATTGCATCAAAGAAGTTGACAGATACCCAGATTCGGACGTTAATTGAAAAGAGAAAGACGGGTGTAGTAAAAGGGTTTGTGAGTAGTAAGACGAATAAGGCTTTTGAAGCTGCATTATCGCTTGGATCAGATTTTAAAGTATCATTTGTTTTTGAGAAGAAATAAAGAAGAGTTTGTTCGGGTTTTCGTTTCACAAGGGGTAGGCTGCGATTCGTCGCAGCCTTTTTTATGCCCGAATTCACAATGGATGCTACCGGATTCACAATAGTTATTGCAGATAAGCCCGGTTTCGGTCATTATTACAGCCTCAAGAATTAAATGTTTAGTTATGAATGTGCAACTGAAAGAAAAGATAATGGCCGAGTATCCTGAGTGGCATTTTAAACCGTTTCGGCTTACAATTGCGGAGATGGAAAACCCGCATAAAGTAATTTATCTTTTTTTTGAACGATACACGCTACCACAGATAAGGGCATGTTTGAAAGACATGTTATTTGATGCGATTTGGATGGATGATAACGATGCGCCATGCCATATATCTACAACGGATGATGTTGAAAAACTGATTGAAGCAGCGTGGCTGTTAAGGAGCAGTAAGGAGAGAAAATCCACAGGAGCAATAAGCGCAGAGAGGATTGAAGGGAATGATTTATCAAAAGAGTATAGAGATATTCAGGACTTCTTTGATTCTATTACACTACCGAAAGCCTTAGCTTACTTAAACTCCACAATCAAATCAGCAGAGGCAATGGAAATTTGGAAAATGTCATCGCCAAATGACCTGCTCAACTTTTTTGAAAGTATGAAGGGTTTATTGGAGTCTGTGTTTAGAATAGTTGACAACAGAAAAATTCTTGAAGTGGTCGTTTTGAGTAAAAAAAACAAGTCTCCATCATTAACCAATTGTTCATTGTATTGTGCAAATTATGATGGTCTGACAGCATGGGATTATTTCCCCCGCAGTTTAACAAAGAAAGAGTTTCGCGATCCTTATAAGGTGCTAAGTCGATTTACAGAGGAACGAGGTATTAAGGAGTGGGGAGAGATATTGGATAATTTACTGAATGGTGCTCTTGGAAAGACCAGTCTTTCAGAAGCCGGTGTTCACCTGGAAATCTTTACCATATCAGAACAGTTATATAAGATGTTAGAGGCAAGTCATTTAATTTATGTACGAACAACCTTTTCAACAACAAATGTATGATTTCAGCAGATCACCAAAACCGGTTGGTTACGATGGTAAAGAGGGTTATTGAACCCGATGTCATATTTGTGCTTGGGTGTACATATAATAACTTGCGAACAGAGTCGATTTTTCATTCCTCAATAACAGGGTCTGAATATATATCTGAATATTTCCTACTGATATTGAAATCAAATGATTCAGAATACAGTGTGCCGCAATTACAGGATCGTATTGAGCAATATTGTCAAACTATAGTTGCTACTACCTGCCTGGTTCTTGAAACGGGCATTTTTTTACAGTGGTTGAAAGAGGGTCATTTTTTTGCAAGAACAGTAGTTGTGTCTAAAGTTCCGATTTATCAGGGGGTTAATGTAACTCTTGGCGTTCCTGGAGAATACAACGAGGAAAAGGTAAGGACAAGGAGATTGGTACAGTATCGAGAGGGTTTAATTAAGAGCCAGGAATTTTTGGCAGGAGTAGATCTATTTCGGATCAGGAAGCAATACAATCTGGCCATGTTTATGTTGCATCAGGCGGCAGAGCAAATATTATCAGCAATTTTGAAAATAGGTATGGGTTATTATTGTTGTACACATAGTATAGAAAGGTTGTTGCGCTATGCAAATTTTGTATTTGGTGAAATAAGCGAGATATTTCCAAGAAATACGGAAAGTGAGAAACGACTATTTATTCATTTGCAAAAGGCTTATATAGACAGTCGTTATTCCGATGATTATTCGGTGAATTATAAAGACCTCGATACAATTACAAAGCGGGTACAATTACTGTATGCACTACTTGATGACGGTGGTAAAAAAAGGCTGATATGAATTTCGCATCATACGACCAAAAAGGGGAAGATCTCCGGACTGCAGCGGAAGGACCAGGTAAAAACATACGACCAGAAATCACCGGCGCTCAGAGCTGCAGCACCAAGCCTGGAGGAAATTAGTCGACTATAATGTAGATTGCGAGATCCTGGATTCTTCCGGGACCAGTGCAAATAGTCGAATTATTTCGTTTTAGTGTGGGTTTCTATTCTATTGATTTACAAAGGGTATAGTCAGGTAAAGGGAGATTTTTAACAAAAAGTTTTTACATTTTTACAGAAAGTTTTTACATTTGTGTTGCGGATGAACGGGGATGCAAACCATCGGACGTTTTGAGCTACGGCCCTGAAAGGGGTTATCAAGTTTCCCATCTGCATTTAAATTATTAGCCGGTTAATCACCGGCTATTTTTTTTATACATGGTTGATAGGGTAAGTTTTTTGTCTGTGCGCTCCTTGGTATATCTGTCTTTTTTATCGGCATAAGTCATGCAAACTATATAAAGTACGCCCTTAATAGTTTTATAGAAATATATTCCTGGCTGTCCTCTCTGATTCGGTGAAGCGAGTTCATATTTATCAGAATTTCTGACGATATCTGGAATGAGATCAAAATCTGTAGTAATAACCGGTATTTGACCTCTCTCAACCTCTTTTTGATCAGTATGATATTTAAGTACGTGAGCGATACCAAAGGGATTAAGAATTAATCGTGCTCCAATTACATTGATACCAGTATGTTGTGTTATTGCTTGTGCAATAGCATTAGGAAATTGCCCGAAATCTAAATAGTGTTGTTTCTTTAATTCCTCATCTTGTTGCTGTGCAAGAGTTACAAGATCCTGAATGGTTGTTTTTTTAATATCCATTAATTGTTTTGGTTACCTAATTTGAATAAAGGTGTACATTAATAATATACGAAATATTCTTCAAATAACAAATTACAGCAGCGGTGGTAATTCCGGGTAATCATATTCGATGATAGGATCAAGCTGGAGGGTTGCAAAGGTTTTTCTGAAATCTCTGGCTATGCTGTGAGCGGCCATTTCTTCAGAATCGAACTGAAAAGAGGCGATTGAAAATATTTGTTCTTCAGATAGTCCGGGTTGTATCCACTGCCAGGCAAGATCTTCAGTTAATATTGTTGGCATTCTTTGCTTTGTATTATGGACCTGTTGCATGAGGTCATTGGCTTTGGTGGTAACGATGGCGAAGGTGTCAAAGGTTTCACCGGTGTTCTGATCAGTCCATGGTTGCCATATACCGGCCATAAAGAATACGGGGTGAGCGGGTACATCGATGTAGTACGGGTAGGCTATTTCTTTTTTCT
>QFCS01000512.1_pt1 | contig 62771 bp, 52 predicted proteins | sample 3576561 | NCBI WGS metagenome assembly QFCS01 | reverse complement strand
GCAAGAACGCCTTCGTGGCTGGCGTGAACCCGAAGAAGGCCGGCGAGTCGATCTTCAACATCCCGATCTACGCCTCCGTCAAGGAAGCCGCAACGCAGACAGTGGCCACCGTCTCCGTTATCTACGTGCCGCCCGCCGGCGCCGCCGCCGCCATCTGGGAAGCTGTGGAAGCCGACCTGGACATGGCCATCTGCATCACCGAAGGCATTCCCGTGCGCGACCTGCGGGAAGTGCGCAACAAGATGAAGGCCAAGGAAGCCGCGGGTGGCAAGAAGACCCTGCTGCTCGGCCCCAACTGCCCCGGCCTGATCACGCCCGACGAGATCAAGATCGGCATCATGCCCGGCCACATCCACCGCAAGGGCCGCATCGGCGTGGTCTCGCGCTCCGGCACGCTCACGTACGAAGCCGTGGCGATGCTGACCGAAGTCGGCCTGGGTCAATCCACGGCCGTGGGCATTGGTGGCGACCCCATCAACGGTCTCAAGCACATCGACGTCATGAAGGCCTTCAACGACGATCCCGACACCGACGCCGTGATCATGATCGGCGAAATCGGTGGTCCGGACGAGGCGGACGCCGCCCGCTGGTGCAAGGCCAACATGAAGAAGCCTGTGGTGGGCTTCATCGCAGGTGTGACCGCGCCTCCCGGCAAGCGCATGGGCCACGCTGGCGCGCTGATCTCCGGTGGTGCCGACACGGCAGACGCCAAGCTTGCCATCATGGAAGAGTCTGGTTTCGTCATCACTCGCAACCCGTCGGAACTGGGCAAGCTGCTCAAGGCACAGCTCTGAGCTGACCGCCAGAGCGTGAAAAGGGCAACGCTTGCGTTGCCTTTTTTTATGGCCGCGCACTGATTGAGGTGCCGAACCCACAAAGTGCCTTGCCGTGACGAAGGCTGGTGCAACAAAATGCAACACTCTAGGACTGGCGCCTGTCGCCGGCACCGACGGTGCGCTTGTTTCTGACCTTCGGGCAGTTCGCGGCGACCAGCAAGCGAACCAACCGGAGAATGCAGAGCGTGTTCAAAAGCGAGACAACCCCTGGGAAAGGCCGAGGCAGGATCTGGCGATCCGATGCCTTCATGGGCCTGCTCGTGGTGCTTGCCGTCTTCGCGCTGCACGCGTCCACCGACTTTTTCGATGGGCTGGAGCGCCGCTTCTACGACTTCGCCAGTTCGGCCAGCGGCCGCCAGCCCAGTGACCGCATCGCCATCATCGCGATCGACGACCAGAGCATTGCCAACATCGGCCGTTGGCCCTGGCCGCGCGAGGTGCATGCGGAGCTGATCGACCGGCTCAGCGCGGCCAGGGCCAAGACGGTCGCCCACACCGCCTTTTTCTTTGAACCCCAGGCCGACCGGGGGTTGACACAGCTGCGCGAACTGCGTGGCCAGCTCGATGGCACCGCTTCCGACGCTGGCGTGTGGCCTGACCTGGGTGCCGCATCGCGCCAGCGCCTGCTGAGGTTCATCTCACAGGCCGAGCAGCGGCTCGATGCCGATGCCCGGCTGGTCGACAGCATGGCGCGCGCGGGCAACGTCATCGTGCCTTCCCTCTTCACGCTGGGCGAGCCGCTCGGCCGGCCCGATGAGCCCCTGCCGGCCTTTGCGCAACGCAGTGCCGTGGCCGACAACACCGGCTTCGGCCTGCCCGCCGCGCGCACGCAGCAGCCGCTGACGGCGGTGGGTGAGGCGGCGCAGGCCGTGGGCCATCTCAACCAGTTTTTTGATGTCGATGGGGCGGTGCGCCGAGAGCCTCTGCTGGTCCAGTTCGACGGCTTCGCCGTGCCGTCCATGGGCCTGACCGTGGCTGCGCACAGCCTGAATCTGGGGGTCAACGACATCCGCCTGTTGCCCGGCGAAGGGGTCCAGCTGGGGCGCACCCGCATTCCGACCGACGGCGCCGCCCGCTTGCTGCCCCAGTTCTATGCCGACCGCGACGGCAGGCCGGCATTCACCGTGGACTCCTTCTACGATGTGATTTCGGGCCGGATCCCTGCCAGCAAGTACGCCGACAAGATCGTCATCATCGGTGCCACCGCTGCGGGCGTGGGCACCCTGATCACCACGCCGGTGTCCGCGGCGATGGCGCCCACAGCGATCCTGGCCCACATCACGTCGAGCATCCTCAACGGGCACTTCATCGCGCAGCCTGCCTGGGGTGGTTTGGCGGTGCTGGGGGTGCTGCTCCTGGTCGTGGGTTATCTGCTGCTGGTGTTGCCGCGCCTGTCGGCCGCCGCTGGCGCTGCCGTGACGGGCCTGTCGTTCATGGTGCTGCTCGGTGCGGAGTACCAGTTGCTGGCTTCGGCGGCGCTGTGGCTGCAGCTGGTGCTCCCGGTGGCGCTGCTGCTCATCGGCCACCTGGCGCTGACCACCCGGCGTTTCCTGGCGACCGAAGCCGGCAAGATCCGGTCCGACGAAGAGTCGGCCGAAACCAACCGCATGATGGGTCTGGCGCTGCAAGGGCAGGGCCAGCTCGACATGGCATTTGACCGCCTGCGCCGCGTTCCTCACAGCCCGGCCTTGATGGACAATCTCAGGCACCTCGCGCTGGATTTCGAACGCAAGCGCCAGTTCAACAAGGCCGGTGCGGTGTACGAACACATGGCGCAGCTGGACCGCACCGATGCCGACGTGCTGAAGCGCCTGGAGCGCACCAGGAACCTGTCGGAGACCGTGGTGTTGGGTGGCGTTGCACATCCTGGTGGCACCTTGCTGCTGGACGGGGGGGGTGTCGAAAAGCCCATGCTCGGCCGCTACCAGATCGAGAAGGAACTGGGCAAGGGTGCGATGGGGGTGGTGTACCTTGGCCGCGACCCGAAGATCGGCCGCACGGTGGCCATCAAGACCCTGGCCTTGAGTGCCGAGTTCGAGGGCTCGGAACTGGTCGATGTGCGCGAGCGATTTTTCCGCGAGGCGGAGACCGCGGGGCGCCTGCAGCACCCGAACATCGTCACGATTTTCGATGCCGGCGAAGAGCACGATCTCGCTTACATCGCCATGGAGTTCCTGCAGGGACACGACTTGGGAAGGCACACGCGCGAAGGGCAACTGCTCGCGGTGGACACGGTGCTGTCCATTGGTGAACGTGTGGCACTGGCGCTGGACCACGCACACCGCCAGCAGGTGGTGCACCGCGACATCAAGCCCGCCAACGTGATGTACGACGCCAGCACGGACACCGTGAAGGTCACCGACTTCGGCATCGCACGCATCACCGGTTCCAGCAAGACGAAAACCGGGATGGTGCTGGGCACGCCGAGTTTCATGTCGCCGGAGCACCTGGCGGGCCAGCGTGTGGATGGCCGCGCAGACCTTTATTCGCTGGGCGTGATGCTGTTCCAGTTGCTCACCGGCAGCCTGCCATTGCGGGGCGATTCGATGGCCGCGTTGATGTACCAGATCGCCAACCAGCCTGCGCCCAGCGTGCGCGAGTGTCGCCCTGAACTGCCCCAGGCACTGGCCGATATACTGAGCAAGACCCTGTCGAAATCCCCTTCCCAAAGGTACCAGACGGGCGCCGAAATCGCCGCCGACCTCCGCTCCATCCGCGCTGTCCTGCCGATGTCCACCGACTCCGGCGAGGCGTCCAGCCGCATGTCCGACCCGGACAGGCAGGCCAACGAAAGCGCGATGCTCGCCACAGTTTTCACGCCGGCCCCGATTTCGTCGCCCCTGCCCGCGACGGCCAGTTTCGATATCCGCTTATAAATCCAACGTATGATTTTTGAGTATTTTTGTCTGACAGATCCGGGGCTGGTCAGGGACAACAACGAGGACTCTGTGGCCCTCGATCCCGACAACCAGGTCGTGGTGCTGGCCGATGGCATGGGCGGATACAACGCGGGCGAAGTGGCGAGCGCGATGGCGACCACCTTCATCCGCACGGAGCTTGGACGCTGGATGTCCGAAGGCGGCCATGAGGCCAGCGCGCGCGAACTCAAGCGCGCGATGGAAATCTGCATCGACAACGCCAACCGCTCGATCTTCAACGCGGCCAACTCCAATGCGCAATACGCTGGCATGGGCACCACCCTGGTCATGGGCGTGTTCCACGGTGCTCGCGCCATGATCGGCCACGTCGGCGACTCGCGCTGCTACCGGTTGCGCACCGGCAGCTTCATGCAGATCACACGCGACCACTCGCTGTTGCAGGAGCAGATTGACGCCGGACTGATTTCGCTCGAACAGGCGCAATACGCGACGCACAAGAACCTCGTCACCCGTGCATTGGGGGTCGAGGACACGGTGTTGCTGGAAGTCAACGAATACCGCGTGGAAGACGAAGACCTCTATCTGTTCTGCTCTGACGGCCTGAGCGACATGGTCAGTGACGAGCGCATTGCGGCCATCCTCGTGGCTGCGGGAACACTGGAAGAAAAGGCGCAGGCTTTGGTGGACGCGGCCAACGACAGTGGTGGGCGCGACAATATTTCGGTGATACTGGCGTCTGCTCGTTCACGGCCGATCCGCAAGGGCCTTCTGTCGCGGATGCTCGGCAAGTAGCCGTATTCAGAATTCAATCAATAGGTTCCAGAGGAGTCGGCCATGCCGAAAATGATCGTTTCCATCGATGGTGTCGTCATCAAGGAAGTGCAACTCACCAAAGACCGCACCACGCTGGGCCGGCGTCCTTACAACGATATCGTGATCGACAACCTCGCGGTCAGCGGTGAGCACGCCGTGATGCAGATGTCGGGCATGGACGTTTTTCTGGAAGACCTCAACAGCACCAACGGGACGTACGTCAACGGCAAGGCGATCAAGAAGCAGCAATTGCAGAATGGCGATGCCATCGAGATCGGCAAGTACAAGATCAAGTTCGTTCACGAAGGCGCAAGCGAAACCTACGAGAAAACCACGGTCATCAACGCCGGCTCCGTCGTGGAGCCTGGAGAGGGCCAGGGCGCGACGCTGGGCAATGCGGCCATCAAGGTCGTGTCCGGCAACGCTGCGGGTCGTGAAGTGCCGCTGGTCAAGGTCGTGACGACCATCGGCAAGCCCGGTGTTGCCGTGGCGGCCATCACGCGCAGGCCCCATGGCTATGTGGTCGCACTTGTCGAAGGCACCCAGAAGCCCACCATCAACGGCAGCCCGATCGGGACCGAGGCCGTGAACCTTCATCATGGCGACCTGCTGGAGCTGGCCGGTACCCAGATGCAGTTCGTCCAGCACTGACACCCGGCCGATCCGCCCCCCCGCGGGCGGTGGCGGTCATGGGCAGAACTGCCAAAAAATTCCTTTCCGGCGCGTTGTCAAACGGGTAGCCTTCGGCAGTCGGTTGCTGCGCCACCTTGAAGGTGGGGCAGGCAGCCTGTTCTGTTACATCCGATGCGCCGCGTGCTGCGGCCACGCCACTGCCAAAGCTGCCAATGAGGGTTCGTGTACTGGGGTGCTCTGGCGCCATTGCCCAAGGGTGCCGCACCACCTCTTTCCTGCTCGATGACAACGTCCTGATCGACGCTGGCACGGGTGTGGGCGATCTGACGCTGGACGAAATGGCGGCCGTGGACCATGTCCTGCTCACCCACTCCCACCTCGACCATGTGGCGGCACTGCCCCTCATGCTCGATGCCGTGGCCGCCCGGCGTCTGGCCAGCGGTGCCCCCCCGCTACAGGTGCATGCACTCCCCGGCACCATCGCCGCACTGAAGGTACACATCTTCAACAACCTGATCTGGCCAGACTTCTCGTCCATCCCCAGCGTGGACACGCCGCTCATGCGGTTCGTCTCCATCACCGTCGGCGAGGTTCTGCAGGTCGGCGGCAAGGCGGTCGAGGTATTGCCCGCTGTGCACACCGTCCCTGCGGTGGGCTTCGCGGCCGCCACTGCCTCGGGCCATTGGGTGTTCAGCGGGGATACCGGCCGCAACCCGGCGTTCTGGAAGCGCGTCAATGAACTGACCGTGGCCCTGCTCGTGATCGAGACGGCTTTCAGCGACCGCGAGCACGAACTCGCCCGGCGCAGCCTGCACCTCGCGCCGTCGCTGCTGGCCCAGGAGCTCGAGCAGATCGACAGCGGGCACTGCTACCCGATCTACATCACCCACACCAAGCCGGCGGAAACCGGCCTGATCATGGAAGAGATCCAGCGCTTCGATGAGGCGCCACAAAAGCCGGCGTCGACGCGGCACGACATCCGCTGGCTCAGCGCAGGGCAGACCTTCGAGCTGTGACAAATCCTGTCGGCCCAGCTCGGGGTGACAAAAATTGTCGGTGCTTGCCCGCTTCAAGGGCCACCAAATGTCACCGACAACGGCCAAAGCGTGAAAAAGGCCGCAGAAAACAGGCTATTTCGGGTTGGCACGGCGTCTGCTGATACACACGCGTTCTTAACCCAACCCTGTCTCCCAAGGAGTGTCCACATGAAGCTGAAGCGTTCCCTGCAAAAAGGTTTCACCCTGATCGAACTGATGATCGTGGTGGCCATCATCGGTATCCTGGCCGCCGTCGCGCTGCCCGCTTACCAAGACTACACGGTGCGCGCCCGCGTGTCGGAAGTGGTTCTGGCCGCTTCGTCGTGCCGCACCTCGATCACCGAGACCGTTCAGGCAGCGGCCCCTGGTACCGACATCAGCTCGGCGATCGTCGCCGCTTGCGCCATCACCCCGACCCGCATGGTGACTTCTGGTGGCTCCAATGGCAACGGCATCATCACCATTGTCGGGAATGCCGCCAATATCGGTGGCGGTGTCACGGCCACCACCAACCAGATCCAGCTGGCGCCGTTTGTTTCCGCCGCCGCGCTGAACGGTACCACCCACGCTGGTCAGGTAATCACCAACTGGGTCTGTGGTCCTTCTACTGCCAACCCGTTGCCTGCTCGCTTCCTGCCCGGTTCCTGCCGCGGTTGATAGGGCACGCGCCCATGCGAAAAGGCCGCTTTGCGGCCTTTTCTTTTGTTCTGCGCATTTTTGACATCCAGTAGCCGATGCGACCTGCCTACTCCCCGCTGCAGCAAATCGAGAATGTCCTCGCGGCGCTGTTGCTGTCGCTGGTGTGGTTGATGCCCAACCACCAGTTGCCCTGGAGCGCCTTTCATCACGAGTTGGTGATGGGCGTGATGCTGGGGTGGATGGCGCTGGTGTTGGCTTGGCAGACGCCATGGCGCCTGCCGATCTCCGTGCCCGCGGTGGTATTGCTGCTGGTGGCGTGTGTGCCCTGGTTGCAATGGTTTGCCGGCCTTCTGCCGAAAGCGGGAACGGCGGCCGTCTCGTCTGTGTACGTGGGTGCGCTGGCGCTGGCGTTCGTACTGGGTCATGCCGCACGCCTGCAGGGACACAGGCGCCTTCTGGACATTCTGTTTGCCGCTCTGGCTCTGGCGGCAGCGCTGAATGTGGTGGTGCAATGGATTCAGTGGATGCAGTGGTACTCCACCGATTTCGAGTCCTTCTTGCTGATGCTGGTCACGCCACTCCACGCGGGCGCTCGTCCCTCGGGCATGATTCTTCAAGCCAACCAGTTGGCCACGGTACAGGTCTGGGGCCTGATCGGTCTCACATGGTTCCGGCACCACCGCGTATTAAGCTTGTTCGTGTTCGGCCTGCTGTTTGTCTGGATTGGGATAGGCCTCGGCCTGACGCAGTCGCGTGCCGGCCTTCTGGAGGGGGGTGTTGTGTTCGTGCTGCTTGTGCTTGCACTGAGGGGGGATTCGCGACGCTCCATCTTGGCTGTCTGGCTCGTCGGTCTTGCGTTGCTGGTCGCCTGGTCGTTGTACTTCAGGGAAGTGGCGCAATGGATCGGCATTCAGTACAGCGTCGAGGCGCGATTGACGGCCGTCGATGGCGCCCGGATTGACGCCTGGCGGGCTTTCTGGGCTGCGTTGCTGGAGCAGCCCTGGCTGGGGTACGGCTTGACGGATGTGGGGCGGGCCTACGTGTCGGTGGCCCACTTGCATCCAGAGATTTTCATTGGTGAACGTTTTGGCCATGCGCACAACGTGATCCTGGATGTACTGCTCTGGTTCGGCCTGCCTCTGGGCCTGTGCCTTCTGGGTGCGGCGGGCTTCTGGCTGGGGCGGCGACTGTGGGCCCTGCGCACGTCCTCGCAGGATGTGCTTCCGGTGGCGTTTCTGTGTGCGCTGCTCGTCCATTCCATGCTGGAGTTGCCGCACCAGTTTCTCTATTTCCTGGCGCCGGCAGGGTTGGTTGCCGGTTGGCTGATGCCGTCAAGTGGTGGCGGTGCGATCGCCACGCTTCCCCGGCCTTCGTGGTGGGCCGCCGGCGGCATCGCGCTCGGCATGGCGGCCTGGATTTCGGCCGACTACTTCCCCTACCAGGAGCGCTACACCGAGTGGCGCTTCGAAAACAACCGGATTGGCAAACGACCGGACGTCGAAGTTCATGAGCCGCGGATACTGAACCAGATTCATGACGAACTGGTGCTGTACCGGATGCCAATGAAGCCAGGCATGAAGCCAGACGAACTTCGGTGGATTGCCGACACCGCTGGTACCGTGAGTTCTCCACCCGGGTATTACGCGGCAGCAAAAGCCTTCGCCTTGAATGGTGATGCAGACTCTGCGCGCATATGGATGATGCGCTTCAATGCCGTGATGGGGGCGGGCGGAGTGCCTGTGATCCAATCGATCTGGTCGCGCGATCAGATGGCGCATCCGTCACTCGCTGCGTTGAAGTGGCCGGACTACCGGGGGCGACAAACCACATTCCAGTTCAGCCCATCCGACCGCGTGGAGCCTCTGCCCCTGCCGATACCGGACAGCCACGGCGTTGCATCTTCCATCACACCTTGAAGACCATCGTTGACCATGCCAACTGATCTCCGCCACCGTTTCAAATGGTCCATCGGACACTTCCTGGTCAGCGCGCTGATCATGCTGGTGATTGGCAGCATGATCTTCTTCGTGTGGTATCCCGACCCATACCGGGTGCTGTCGGGTGGCTTGAGCCTCTTCATGCTCGTGGCCGTGGTGGATCTCGTTCTGGGCCCCGTCTGCACGTTCGCCGTGGCGTCCGCCAAGAAGTCACTCAGGGAGCTGAGGTTGGACGTGGGCCTGATTGCGCTGGTGCAACTGGCTGCGCTGTCCTATGGCGCGTGGACGGTGTTCCAGGCGCGGCCTGTCCACCTGGCATTCGAGATCGATCGTCTGCGCGTGGTGCATGCGGTGGACGTGGACCCGGGCCTGTTGGCGCGCAGCACGCCGGAGTTCCGCACGCTGCCCGTGTGGGGCCCGGAACCTGTGGCGGTGCGCCCGTTCGTGTCCGAATCCGAGAAGATGGAAGTGACGATGGCTGCCCTGCAGGGGGTGGACATCGGCGCCCGGGCGGACCTCTGGGTGAGTTACGACTCGCAGGCGGCGGCGATCCGCTCTGCCTCGCTGCCGGTGAAGGCCTTGCTGAGCAGCAAGCCCCAGGAAGCGCCTGCGATCGAAGCAGCGCTGACGTCGGTGGGCCTGAAAGCCGACGACGCGCGCTATCTGCCCGTGGTCAGCCGGCAGTTGGCGTGGACCGCCATTCTTTCTCCGCAGGACGCACGCCCGGTGCGCTTCCTGCCGATCGATCCGTTCTAGGCGGGATCCGCGGCCACGAAGTGGCCGCTCTTGCCGCCGCTTTTCTCGAGCAGCCGCAGGTCCGACATCACCATGCCGCGGTCCGCTGCCTTGCACATGTCGTAGATCGTCAGCAAGGCGACCGACGCGGCGGTGAGGGCTTCCATCTCCACGCCGGTCTGGCCGGTGCATTCGGCCGTTGCGCGGCAGCGCACGCTGTGGGTGCCGGGCTCGATGTCGAAGTCCACCGCCACCCGGGTCAGCGCGATCGGATGGCACAGGGGAATGAGGTCGCTGGTCTTCTTGGCGGCCTGGATGCCGGCGATGCGGGCAATGCCCAGCACGTCGCCCTTCTTTGCCGTGCCCGCCTGGATCAGCGCCAGCGTCGCCGGCAGCATGCGGATGCGCCCCTCGGCCACCGCCACCCGGTGGGTGCTGGCCTTGGCCGCCACATCCACCATGTGGGCTTGCCCCTGGGCGTCGAAATGGGTCAGGGGGGATGAAGATTTTGTATCGGTCATGGGGGCTTGTTTCGCGGGCTTTACAGAACCGTCAGGCGTTGGCGGCATCATACGGGGATGCGTTTTTTCCTGACGTCGCTGCCCCCTTTCGTCCGCCGCGCCTCGAGCCTGGGCGTGCTGGCCCTGGCCATCTCGATGGCCACACCCGCCCCCGTTTCCCTTGCGCAAGCCGTGCGGGACAGTGCTCCCAACGCCTCATTGCCGAGCCTGGGGGACGGCCAGGGCATGTCGATTGCCGCCGAACGGCGCCTGGGCGACCGCATCGCGCGCGACATCTACCGGGATCCGGACTACCTGGACGACCCGGTGCTGGGCGACTACCTGCAGACCTTGTGGCAACCCCTGCTGGGTGCCGCGCGCGACCGGGGTGACGTGCCACCCGAACTCGCCGAGCGCATGAGCTGGGAACTGGTGGTGTCGCGCGACAAGCGCGTCAACGCCTTTGCCTTGCCAGGCGGTTATCTGGGTGTGAATCTCGGCCTGGTGGCGATCACCGACCGGCCTGAGGAGCTGGCCTCGGTGATGGCGCACGAACTCAGCCACGTCTCGCAGCGCCACATTGCCCGCATGATGACGCGCGAAGAGCGAATGGCACCCTGGATGATGGGCGCGATGATCCTGGGTGCCCTGGCGGCGGGCGCCAACGCGCAGGTGGCCGGTGCGGCCATTGCCGGCAGCTCTGCCGTCGCGGCGCAGTCGCAACTGAACTTCTCACGCGACATGGAGCGCGAGGCCGATCGGGTCGGCTTTGGCGTGTTGACCGGCGCGGGCTTCGACGGCCAGGGCTTCGTGAGCATGTTCGACAAGATGCAGCAATCGTCCCGCTACGACGACGGCTCGTTTCCCTACCTGCGCAGCCATCCCTTGACGGGCGAGCGCATCGCCGACATGCGTGGTCGTGTGCCGTCGGGGCCGGTGGCGGCGGCAGGTGTCAGTGCCGGCCCCGCCGGTGGCACGTCCCCGGCTGCCGGGGTTTCCCCGCCTGGGGGCACCTCGCCGTTGCGCCTGGAGTTGCCGCGCGCCCAGGGGGGCACGCAGGACCCGGCACTGAACTTCTCCATGCCTTCGCGCACCCAGCATGCGCTGGTGGCCGCGCGGGCCCGCGTGCTGGCCGAGAACAGCCCCGACCGCCAGCGCGCCTGGCTGGCCAACGGTCAGTCGGCGAATGCATCGGCGGGCGACCGTTACGCCGCCGCACTGTCCGCGCTGCGCCTCGGTCAACGCGACCTTGCGCTGGAGCTCGCGCAGCGTCTTCGGACCACCGTGCCTCCGGAGGCGCGTCCCACGGTCGATGCGCTGACACTGGATGTGCTGCTGTCTCCGATGGCCGGTGGTGCAAGTTCCCTGCCGCCCGCACAGACGGCCTTGCTTGCGGAGCTGCGCGACCAGGCGCTGACGGGAACGTCTCGCGCCAGCGCCCTTCAGGGCGCCCAGGCCGCGCTGGCCACCGGCCAACCCCAGCGTGCCGTGGCGCGCCTGCAGGCCTGGGTGGCGGCGCAACCCCGCGACGCGGTCGCCTGGCAGACCCTCTCGCGCGCCTATGCCGCGCAGGGGCAGACGCTGCGCGCGATCCGTGCGGAGGCGGAGTCGCGAGCCGCGCATCTGGATTTCTCGGGCGCTGCGGAGCGTTTCAGGGCCGCTCAAGCCTTGCCGGCGGCACAGCGCACGGACGGCATGGAACTGGCCATCGTGGACAGCCGCCGGCGTGAGGTCGAAGCGCAGCTGCGCGAGTCCTTGCGCGAGGAATGAGCCTGGGGGTGGGCGCCGAGCCGTCGGCTCAGCGCGGCAGCACGGTGCGCACGGCCGAATTCACCACCAGCATCAGCACCGAGTAAATCAGTGAACCCAGCAGCGCGGCAAGGAAGCCGCTGACGCGGAAGCCGTCGAGCACGCTCGCGGCGGCCCAGAACATCAGCGCGTTGATGACAAACAGGAAGAGGCCCAGCGTGACGATGGTGACGGGCAGCGTGAGGATCACCAGGATGGGGCGCAGCACGGCGTTGAACAGGCCGATGACGGCCGCCGCGATCAGGGCGGACGTGAAGCTCTGCACCTGCACACCGGGGTACAGGTAGGCCACCACCAGCAGGGCGCAGGCCGCGAGCAGCCAGGTCAGGATGAGTCTCATGGGGGCCAGCATAGCACCGCCCGTGATGTCGCAGACAAGAAAAAAGGCGGCGCCCTCGCGGGCGCCGCCTTCCGGGATCAGGCCGCCAGAGCCGGTACCGTGATCAGCTTTCGTGCACCACCGGTGGGCGGCGCGAAGCGACCCACTTGCCCAGCGCGAGGACGATGAGGGCGCCCACGATGTGCGAGGCCCAGTACAGCGTGTCGGAGATGACGGCCATGCCCTTCTCGTCCACCGTGCCCAGCTTGGGCATCCACAGCCACTTGTCGGGGTTCACGAAGGCGGGGTCGGTCACCAGCATACCGCCGGCGATCCAGCCCAGCAGCATGCCGCCGAGGGTGATGATCATCGGGAAACGCGCCATCAGCTTGATGACCAGGGTGCTCCCCCAGACGATGATGGGGATGGAGATCAGCAGGCCCAGCACCACCAGCAGGAACGAGTGTTCGCCTGCGTTCTGGGCGGCGCCGGCGATGGCGATGACGTTGTCCACGCTCATCACCAGGTCGGCCACGATGATGGTCTTGATGGCCGCGAGCAGCTTGTCGCTGCCCTGGATGTCACCATGCGCTTCGTCATCGGGCGCCAGCAGCTTCACGCCGATCCAGACCAGCAGGATCGCACCGACCAGCTTGATGAACGGCACGGTCAGGAGTGTCATCGCGAACGCGATCAGGATCACGCGCAGGACGATGGCGCCAGCGGTGCCCCAGATGATGCCCTTGGTGCGCTGATGGGCGGGCAGCTTGCGGCAGGCCAGCGCGATCACGACCGCGTTGTCGCCACCCAGCAGGATGTCGATGATGATGATCTGTCCCAGGGCGACCCAGAACGCGGGCGATGTCAGGAAATCCATATGTTCCTCGTTGTCGTTTGTCCAAATGGGCGGGACGCGAACCCTTCTCGTCGTCGTCTTCCGCCCGGCCTTCTCTCCTGTCAGACCACCACCAGCGATCGGAAGGCGTTGTTTCATCTGCCCGTGATGCCGCAACCGCGCTGGCGAAGGGGATGGACAAAGCCTTGATCGGCCCATGGGGGCCTATCAAAGGTCTGGCTCGGCCTGGCGATGGGATCGCCGGGCCCGGGCTGCCGGGAACCGTAGGTTCCGTACTGACGACAACACCGAATGTCCAGCGATGGCGGGCTTTTCAGCCCCTCCGCACTGGATCTGGAGAGCTACTCCCCTTCGAGAAGCGGGATTGTAGCGGTCGACCATCTCGTGTGGCACGCCGACTGCATAAGCAGTTACCACAAGGCCGGGGCTGGTTCTGCCCGGTGGGGGCTCACCGCGGTGTGGGACTGGCTATGATCCTCACCCCATGGCCGGCATCCACATCACCGACATCGAAGCCGCGATCAACTACTGGCGTGAGCGCTCACCCTCGCCAGATGGTGTGTCGCTGTGCAAGGAATTGCGCGCGCTGGCCGAGGTGTATGCGCTGATGGTGTGGTTCCACGAAACCGAGGCAGACGAGGCCACGCTGCCCGCGAAGGCGCGCGAGGCCTGGCTGGCCTGGTACGACACCATGCCCGATACGCCCTGTATCGCGATCTGCTCGACCAGCCAGGGCGACGAGACCTGCAAGGGCTGCGGCCGCACATTCGACGAAGTGCAGCGCTGGACCGAGATGACGCCGGGGGAAAAGCGCGCGAGCTGGCGGCGCATCATCATCGAGGGCGATGCGTGGCGCTTCAACCGCTACGCCGAGCGCGCCCTGGAGGAGTCGGGCTCGGGTCGATAGCGCGGTGGGCCGGCACTCAGACGCGCCGGGCAAGTTCCGTGGCTTTGCCGATGTAGCTGCCTGGTGTCATGGCCAGCAGGCGGTCTTTCTCGGGCTGCGGGATGTCCAGGCTCCGGATGAGGGCGTGCAGTGCCTCGGCCGTCACGGTCTTGCCGCGCGTGACTTCCTTGAGCTTTTCATAAGCACCTGAGACGCCGTAGCGGCGCATGACGGTCTGGATGGGCTCGGCCAGCACTTCCCATGACGCGTCGAGGTCGGCCGCCAGGGCTTCCTCGTTGAGTTCCAGCTTGCCCAGGCCTACACCCAGCGAGTGGTAGGCCAGCACCGCGTAGCCCAGGGCCACGCCCATGTTGCGCAGCACGGTGGAGTCGGTGAGGTCGCGCTGCCAGCGGCTGATGGGCAGCTTCTCGGACAGGTGGCGCAGCAGGGCGTTGGACAGGCCCAGGTTGCCCTCGGCGTTCTCGAAGTCGATCGGGTTGACCTTGTGCGGCATCGTCGAGGAGCCGATCTCGCCGGCTTTGAGGCGCTGCTTGAAGTACCCCAGGCTCACATAGCCCCAGATGTCGCGCGCGAGGTCGACCAGGATGGTGTTGGCGCGGGCCACCGCATCGAACAGCTCGGCCATGTAGTCGTGCGGTTCGATCTGGATGCTGTAGGGCTGGAAGGTCAGGCCCAGGCCGAGCGGTTCGGGCTGCTCGATCACGTTGCGGCTGAAGGCTTCCCAGTCGAATTCGGGCCAGGCGCTCAGATGGGCGTTGTAGTTGCCCACGGCGCCGTTCATCTTGCCCAGCAGCTTGACGCTGGCGATGCGATCGCGCGCGGCGCTCAGGCGCACCAGGACGTTGGCCATCTCCTTGCCCACCGTGGTGGGGCTGGCGGTCTGGCCGTGCGTGCGGCTGAGCATCGGCACCGCGGCGTAGGCGTGGGCCATCTCGCGCAGCTTGTCGATCACCGCGTCCAGCGCGGGCAGCAGCACCATGTCTCGCCCGCCCTTGAGCTGCAGGGCGTGACTGGTGTTGTTGATGTCTTCGCTCGTGCAGGCGAAGTGCACGAACTCGGCCGCTTTCTCGAGTTCGGGGCGCGCCTCGAACTTGGACTTGATCCAGTATTCGACGGCTTTCACGTCGTGGTTGGTGACCTTCTCGATGTCCTTGATGGCCTGGCCATCCGCTTCGTTGAAGTTCTTCACCAGCCCCATGAGGTAGGTGCGAGCGCCGGGCGACAGGGGTTTGAATTCGGCCAGCCCGGCGTCGGACAGGGCGATGAACCAGGCAATTTCCACCTGCACGCGGCGGTGCATGTAACCCTGCTCGCTCATGAAGGGGCGCAGGTTTGCCAGGCGGCCCGCATAGCGGCCGTCGAGTGGCGAGAGGGCGGAGATGGCACTGGGCGTGCCCGGGTTGGCGTTGGCGGGAGAGGCGGGAGAAGTGGAGGTCGGGCGCATCCCGCGATTGTAGGAGGCCGACCCGGCGCGCTGGTCACCGCCGGGCGCGCTGGCCGGCGTCAGCGGGGTGCTTCCCGTGCTGGCTAGAATCGTGCTCCCAGTCCCAAAGCTCCTCCTATCCCCATGAAACTCATCGGTGCCGTCACCAGCCCTTACGTGCGAAAAGTGCGCGTCGTCATGGCCGAGAAAAAGCTGGACTACCAGTTCATCCTGGAAGACGTGTGGTCCGCCGACACCACGATCATGACCTCCAACCCGCTGGGCAAGGTGCCCTGCCTGGTGATGGAGGGGGGTGAAGCGGTGTTCGACTCGCGCGTGATCGTGGAGTACCTGGACACACTGTCGCCGGTGGGCAAGCTGATTCCGACGCAGGGGCGCGAGCGCGCCGAGGTCAAGACCTGGGAGGCGCTGGCCGACGGCCTGCTGGATGCTGCGGTGCTGGCCCGCCTCGAGGCCACCTGGCCCGGCCGTGGCGAGGGGGAACGCAGCGAGGCCTGGATCGCGCGCCAACGCGCCAAGATCGACGCCAGCCTCAAATCCATGAGCCAGGGCCTGGGCGAGAAGGCCTTCTGCTCGGGGATTCACTTCAGTCTGTCCGACGTGGCCGTGGGCTGCGCGCTGGGCTATCTGGATTTCCGCTTCCCCACCATCGACTGGCGTTCGCAGTACCCCAACCTGACGCGTCTGGCCGAGAAGCTCAATCAGCGGGCCAGCTTCGTCGACAGCAAGCCGAGCTAGATATCCCCACACCGCGCCTGCGGTGCGTCAATCCCGGGAGGCCATGCCGGCGATCTGGCAAAGCCGGCTCCGCAGCATCCGGGAAAAGACACCTTACGCCACTGCGCGCTTTTTCAGCCAGCGCATCAGGCCGCCCAGGCCCGGGATTTTTTCGTACAGCTCTTCCGCCGCGTCCCAGTAGTCGCGGTGGTCGCTGACGCGGCCGTCGGACGCCAGCCGCAAGTGCGAGCCGCCGCGGACCACCTGTTCGGTGGTGGCGTGGAAGCGTTTGAAACGGAAACGGAACTCCCAGGCCAGGAAACACTGGGCGCCGTCCACCAGACGGTTTGTCACCACAAAGCGGGGGTCGTGCAGGCTGTCGAACATGTGCTCGAAGATGCCCGCGATGGCGGCGGTGCCTTGCACCTCGTTGAACGGGTCCTTGAAGCGCGCGTCGGCCGTATAGAAGTTGCCGAGCGCCTCCAGCGAGGCGGGCGATAGCGATTCGAACCAGGTGCAGAGGCGGTCGATCGCCTCGTGTGGGATGGGGTTGTCTTCCGGCATGCGGGTTTATAGCCCGGTGACGCGTCGCACGACCGGAAAATACACGCGGTAGGGCAGCAGCCGCAGCAGCTTCATCCAGCGCGTGAAGCGCTTGGGGTAGTGAATGTCGAAAGCACCCTGTTGCCAGCCCGCCAGCATGGACTGCGCCGCCTGTGCGGGCGTGATCAAGGCTGGCATGTCGAAGCCGTTGCGGGCCGTCAGGGGCGTGCGCACGAAGCCCGGGTGCACCACACTCACGCCCAGACCCTGCGGCCGCAGGTCCAGGTACAGCGTTTCCGCGAGGTGGGTGAGCGCGGCCTTGGTCGGGCCATAGGCGAGGCTCTTGGGCAGGCCGCGAAAGCCTGCCACGCTGCTGATCAGGCTGATGTGGCCACCACCGCGCAACAGCATGGCCGGCACGGTGGCATCCAGCACGTGCAACGCACCGGTGTAGTTGATGTCCATGTGGCGCTGGAGATCGGCCAGATCCATGCTGGTGGCGCGCATCTCGTGGTAGTGGCCGGCGCAGTACAGCACCAGGTCGATCGGGCCCTGCAACAGGATCTGCCGCGCCGTGTGCGCGACGGCGGCGGCATCCGTCACGTCCAGTGGCCAGGCCTGTGCAGCGGCGCCGTGCACGGCTGGATGTGCGGCGACGAATGTGTCGAGTGCGGCGGCGTTGCGCGCCGAGACCAGCACCTGTGCACCCCGTGCGTGCAGCGCCGAAGCCGTGGCCTCGCCGATGCCGCTGGAGGCGCCCACGAGCCACACGCGCAGCCCGTGCCAGTCGGTGATGCGCGGGTTCATGGGTTTGAGCAAGGTGCCGCCGCGCGTGGTCTGTGCCGGGGCTGGCCGGGCGTTGGCATCGACGAAGGCGCTCGGCGTGCTCATGGCTGGCGCTTCACGAAAGACAGGGTGACCTCGCCCAGCCGCACGCCGAACTTGCTCATCACCGCCTTGTTGAGCATCACGCGGTCGTCCATGAGGTACATCCAGTCGTCGAACTGCACCTCGTACACCTTGTCGCCCACCGGCTGCCGCAGCGTGTAGCCCCACCGGAAGGCGTTGCCCCGCTGTTCACCCTGTGCGCTACCGACCACGTCGTCGGCGGTGCCGATGAAACGGCCGTCGCCCAGGTGCTTCATGCGCCACACCCGCTTTTGCTTCGTGCCGTCCGAATAGGTGAAGTCCTCGTCGAGCACGCCGTCGTCACCGTTCCACTGGCAGCGCATGACCACGATGAAGCGTTTGACGATCTCGCCCGAGCGGTCGGCGAAGACGCCGTAGGCGTCGAGCGTCCCATTGAAGTAAGTGCGCAGGTCGAGCACCGGCGTCTCGCTGGCGTAGCGAGCCACCTCCGGGCCCGCGCAACCCGAGAGAACGGCAGCGCCGGCGACACTGGCGGCGAGCAATTGACGTCGTTGCATGGCGGGCTTTCAGTGTGTGGGCAAGGGGTGGGGCGGTGGGGTAAGTCCCTGCCCCGGGCGGATGACCAGGGCGTAGAGCGCGCCCGCGGCGAGCAGCTTGAGCACGCAGGGCAACAGGCAGTAGGCGATGGTGAGAATCTGCAGCGCGGCGGGGTCGCGCGTGCCGGGGGTGTAGCCGAACCAGGCCAGCAGGGGCAGCGCCAGGCCGGCGGCCAGCGCAAGGTTGAGCTTGGTGGCGAAGTTCCACCAGCCGAAGTACGCACCTTCGCGCTGGCCGCGCTCCCCCAGACGGCTGATCAGTCCCGCGAGCAGTGCTCCGGGCATCGCCAGATCGGCGCCCAGTGCCATGCCGGAGAGCGCGCACACCGCGAGGAAGGGCCACGCGTCGCCCGCGCCGAGCAGGGCCGCCGAGATGAACACCGCCACCGCCATGGCCATGCCGGCCAGCCAGGTGCGCGCCAGGCCGAGGTGGTTCACCACCCGCACCCACAGCGGCATCGACAAAGCGGCGCACAGGAAGTACGTGGCGAGGAACGCCGGTTCCATCGCCGGGGAAGCCTGCAACCGGTCCTGTACGAAAAACAGCACCAGCGTGGCCGGCACGGCGCTCGCCGTGCCGTTGATCACGAACACCGCGAGCAGCCGCCGGAATGGCGCCTGCCGCAGCGGCGATGGGCCGTCCCCACTCGCCACGGTGGGATGGGCATGGGGCGGCACCGCGCGGCTCCAGGCCCACCAGCCCAGCGCCAGCAGCACGGCGAAGGTGGCGGTGGTCGCGCCCAGACCCAGGGTGGCGGGCAGCACGGCGGCGATCAGCACACCCACGAGCGCCAGTCCCTCTCGCCACGCCACCACGCGGCTGCGCTGCACTTCGTCGCCGCCCAGCCGTGCGCCCCAGGCCTGGTGGGCGACCGACACCACGCTGTACGCGACGTAGGTGATGGCCATCAGCCCGCCGGCCCATGCGAGCAGGGCTGACGTGCCTGCGGCGCGCACCGCCACCGGTGGAAACAGCAGGCCCCACAGTCCACCGGCGAGCACCGCCGACGCGCCTGCAGCCGCGCTCAGCAGCGCCGAGGTCGAGCGCGCGAACAGGCGATCGCACCAGCGGCCGATCCAGGGGTCGAGCACGGCGTCGATCAGTCGCGCGGCGAGCAGCACCGTGCCCAGCGCAGCCAGCGGCGCACCGAATGCCCGCGCATAGTGGTTGGGCAGGATCACATAGAGCGGCAGCGCAACAAAGGCCAGCGGCAGGCCCAACAGGCCGTAGCGCAGGCCGTGGCGCCACGCGCCAGCGCCGACGAAGTGGGCGGCGGGCTCGTTCATGGCGTGCGCGGCGGGCCGCTCATGGACTGGATCAAGGCCTCGCGCAGGCGCGGCTGCGAGGTCTTCGGCGACAGCCAGATGCCGAAGAACCGGCGCGAGAAGGCATCGTCGGCGATGTCGCCGATCCACCGACCGTTGAGATAGAAGCGCGCGCCGTGGCCGGGCGTGTGCACGCCGGTGATGCGGTCACCACGTTGCACATCGGGGAACAGTGCGCCCATGGCGTCACGCCAGCGCTTCGCCTGCGCGGGTTCGATGGGGGCGATGTCCTGCATCTCGTCGATGGAGCGCGTGGCGATGTCCGCGCTCTTGAAGGCGCGCAGGTACCGCAGCTCGAGGCTGAAGGCCTGGTCCTCGAAGCGCTGGATGTCGAAGCCGGGCGGCGCCAGCAGGGTCATGTCGTACACATCGAAGCCCCAGTAGCGCAGGCGCGCGGTGCCCAGCCGCGGGTGATCCGGCGGGGCATGGCCGGGTGCAACGGTCAACGCGGTGGTCGGCGTGGCCGGCGACTGTGCGCCCACGGGCACACCGGTCAGCAGCGCGGCGGCCACGAACAGGTGCGGGTTGAGGAGCATGGTGTGGCCTCAGGCCGGTTTGCGCAGTGTGTACTGCACGACGTCGATGCTCTGGCGCTCGAACGCAGCCTCGCAGTACGCGAGGTAGAACTCCCAGATGCGCAGGAAGCGCTGGTCGAAACCGAGCTGCAGCACGCGTTCCTCTTCCTGCAGGAAACGCTCGCGCCACAGGGAGAGCGTGCGCGCGTAGTGTTGGCCGAATGCGAACTCGTCCACCACTTCAAGGCCGGCCTGCACGGCCTGTGCGCGCATCTCGCGCGGGCAGGGCAGGCAGCCGCCCGGAAAGATGTACTGCTGGATGAAGTCCGTGCCCTTGATGTACCGGTCAAAGTGCGCGTCGTCGATCACGATGCTCTGGATGCATGCGCGCCCACCGGGTTTGAGCAGTCGCGCGACGCTCTGGAAGTACGTGGGCCAGTAGGCGCGGCCCACGGCCTCGACCATCTCGATCGAGCAGATCGCGTCGAACGGCGCGTCGTCGATGTCACGGTAGTCCTGCAGGCGCAGGTCGGCACGGTGTTCGCGGCCGATGTGGCGCATGCGTTGCTGCGCGAAGTCCAGTTGCTCGGTCGACAGGGTCACGCCCACCAGTGAGGCGTCGAATTCGGTGGTGGCTTTTTCGGCCAGGGCACCCCAGCCGCAGCCGATCTCCAGCACGCGGTCGCCTGGCCGCACGCCGGCTTGCTGCAGTGCGCGGCGCACCTTGGCGTGCTGCGCCATCGCCATGGGCTGTTCGGGGGTTTCGAACCAGGCCGACGAGTAGTTCATGGTCTCGTCCAGCCACAGGCGGTAGAACGCGTTGCCCAGATCGTAGTGGGCATGGATGTTCCGGCGGCTGTTGGTCCGGGTGTTGCGGTTGAGCAGGTGCCGGACGCGGTAGGCCAGACGGCCCAGCCATGAGCCGTAGACCATGTCTTCCACCTCGCGCCGGTTGGCCACCAGCAGCGACAGCAGCGAGGGCAGGTGCGGGGTGCTCCAGTCGCCGGCGATGTAGGTTTCGGCCAGCCCGATGTCGCCCGACTTCAGCACCGCGCCGCACACTTTCCAGTTGTGCAGCTTCATGCTGGCGTGCGGGCCATCGCCTTGCCCAAGGCGTTGCACCGAACCGTCGGGCAGCTGCAGGCTGAGGCTGCCATGCGCCAGGCGCTGCAGCAGCCGCAAGGTGGTGCGTGCCGCAGCGGGCGCGTTGCGCGGCAGTTCAAAGCCCAGGGGGCCGTGCGGGGCGGTCGTGCTGTTCATGGGACGTGTTGCTCGACGGAAGCCGCTGGGACCGCGGCGGTCACGAAGTCACCCGGTGCGGGTGGCTGGCGAAAGAAAGGGGCTTTCTGGCGCCACAGCCGCAGGGCTTGCCAGTGGATGCGTGCGATCACGCCGAAGGTCATCGCCGGATGGGTCCACAGCGCCCGCCGCACCGTGCGGGCGTTCAGCGGATGCAGCTCGCCGCTGACGCTGGTGTTGAGCAGCGGTTCGGCACCCAGCGCGTCGTCGAAATAGTCGATGCGTGCGACGGTGCGTGGCGTGGCGCCCTCCGTGCGCATGAAGACGAAGCGGTAGCGGCCTTGCAGCGGGCAGAAGGGCGAGACGTGGAACACCTTGGCGGCTTCGCAGGGTTCGCCGTAGCGCGGCGCATCCAGCAGGTAGCAGTGACGTTCACCGAAGGTGTTGTTCACCTCGGCGAGCACCGCGCGCAGCGAGCCGTCTGCACGGTGGCAATACCAGAAGCTCACGGGTTTGAAGCAGTAGCCCAGCACGCGCGGGTAGGTGTGCAGCCAGACCTCGCCTTGCGCATCGTCGATGCCTTGCTGCTGCAGCACGCCGTCCAGCCAGGCCAGGCTGTCGGCACCGCCCTCGCCATGGTCGCGGTCGTGAAAGCTGAGCGCCGCGCGGCGGTTGCGCGCGAGGGCGCCCGGGCCGTTCGCGCGCAGGCTGCGCATGGGCAGCATGAGGAAGTACGTGGCGTAGGTGAAGGCGTTGCGGCTCGGGCGGTGGCGCGTGTGGCGCACCTGGCCGAAGCCGATCTGCGCCACCGGCACGCGCTCTGGCGGGAGGCCCGTCGAGGCCTTCATCCGAACACCCCTGGCAGGGCGGCGATTCGCCGCTCTCGATCGGCCGGCACGCTGACCAGGCCGAGCGCATCGATCAAACCGCGCGCGGCCTGCAGGCCTGACTTGAGCCCGTCTTCGTGGAAGCCATAACCCGTCCACGCGCCGGCAAACCAGGTGTGGCCCTGCCCTTGCAAAGTGGGGACGGCCGCCTGGGCCCGGATCGCGCCAAGGTCGAATACCGGGTGTTCGTAGTCGTACTCACCGAACACCTTCGTGGGGTTGATCTCGCGCTGCGGATTGAGCGAAACCAGCACGGGCTGTGACACCGGCAGGGGTTGCAGCCGGTTGATGAGGTAGTGCAGGCAGACGCCGGCCGACTCGGCACCGGCACTGGCGGAGCGCTCGTAGTTCCAGGCGGCCCAGGCGCGCGGGTTCTCTGGCAGCACCGAGGCATCGGTGTGCAGCACGGCGCGGTTGGGCTGGTAGCGGATGGCGCCCAGCACTTCGCGTTCAGCGGGGGTGGCCTGTGCACCGAGCACGCGCAAGGCCTGATCGCTGTGGCAGGCGATCACGATGGCATCGAACCGGTCCACCTGGCCCTGCGTGATCACGCGCACGCCGGACTCGTCGCGCAGCACCTGCTGCACCGGCGTGCCCAGACGCAGGTCGCCCATGCGCTCGATGATCTTGAGCACATACTGGCGCGCGCCGCCAGGAACGGTGTACCACTGGGGCCGGTTGCTGAGCTGGATCAGGCCATGGTTGTGGCAGAAGCGGACCATGGTCGCGACGGGGAAGGCCAGCATCTGGTCGGTCGGGCAGCTCCAGATGCAGCCCAGCATCGGCAGGAAATACCAGTCGCGGAATTCGTGGGAGAAGCGGTGTTGCCGCAGGAAGTCGCCCAGCGGCTGCAGCAATGGGCTGTCCGGGCGCAGGTCTTCGCCACGTTCCGCGAGCCGGGTGGTGATGCGGTTGAAGCGCACGATGTCGGTCAGCATGCGCAGGAAGCGCGGGTTGGCCAGATTGCGCTTCTGTGCGAAGACCGAGGCCAGGTCGCTGCCGCTCCATTCGAGCGCATCGCCGCGAGGCCCGGCACCCGGTACCTGGACCGAGAACGACATATCGGACGGTGCCAGTGGCACCTCCAGCTGCGCGAACAACGCCAGCAGGTTCGGGTAGGTGCGCTCGTTGAGCACGAGAAAACCGGTGTCGACGCCAAAGCTCAGCGGCATGCCCTGGGCATCGGGCAGGGTCACATCGACCGTGTGGGTGTGGCCTCCGAAATGGTCACCCGCCTCGTACAGCGTGATGTCGGCCAGGTCTTGCAGCGTGTGGGCGGCCGCCAGCCCGGCAATACCCGAGCCGACGACGGCCACGCGAACCTGCCGCCGGGGGGGCATACGCGGGCTGGACAGGGTGGAGTGGAAGCCCGGTTTCATGATCGGGCCCGAGTGCTGAGGAGGCCGCACCGGTGGGTGCGGCGACCATCAGCGTCAATACAAAAGACTGCGAAGCGCCCCCAGACGAACAAGGGAGGGAGGGAGGAGGAGGAGAAGCGCCTCGGGATTGCAGCCGGATCATGGAGATCCGGAAGGCTTCGCAGTTCAAAACCGGAATCGGGGGCTGGCCCCAAGGCCAACCTGCTTGCTATGACGCGGTGCGCGCACCAAAAGTTCCAGACTTTGCGTGTCTGGCGTGCAGCGCGGCGCTGGCGGGGCAGGGGCATGTCGCGGACTCACGATTTTACTCAATGGTTTTATTGTGACTCATCAGTCACAATTTAGTCGATAGAAACTTTTCAATATCCTTGAGCAGGGCAGGGTTTTTGGGGTCGACGCCGCTGGAGTAGCTGCGCACGGTCTGGCCGTCGCGGCCGATCAGGTACTTGTGGAAGTTCCAGCGCGGTGTCTCGCCGGTCTTCTCGGCGAGCTGGCGGAACAGCGGGTTGGTGTCGCGGCCCACCACACTGGTCTTGCTGAACATCGGGAATTTCACGCCGAAGGTGTTCTCGCAGAACTCGGCGATGGCCTGGTTGCTGCCCGGCTCCTGGCTGCCGAAGTCGTTGGCCGGGAAGCCCAGCACCACCAGACCCTGCGACTGGTAGCGCGCGTACAGCGCTTCCAGCCCTTCGTACTGTTTGGTGAAGCCGCAGAAGCTCGCGGTGTTGACCACCAGCACCACCTTGCCGCTGTACTGGCAGAGCGACTGGGGCTTTTCGTCCTGCAGCCGGTCGAACCGGTGTTGCAGCAGGCTGGGGCAAGCCGGCTCGGCCGCCATGACGGGGCCGCTCAGCCCGAGGCAGGCTGCCGCCAGCAAGAGCGCGCGGCCGGCCTGACGGGTGAGGCCGTGCAAGAAAGGGGGATGGTGCCGGGGGATCATGTCGTGGACTCCTGTGAGGACGTTGCGGTGCATTGCAGCATTGGAGCGTGGCAAAGACAAGCCGTTCAACGCGCGCTGGCGCTCCAGATCTTCTGCTCCCTCCAAGTCCCCGCGCAACATGATGATTTTGAAGAAGATTTTTCAATTGCACATAAAATGCCGCCAGTTTTGAAAGACCTGCATGCTCTATCCTGAACTCTTCAAGCAACTCGAATCCGTCCGGTGGGACATGGACAAGGACATCCCCTGGGACAAATTCGATGCCTCATCGCTGACGGATGAACAGGCCCAGACGATCAAGATGAACGCCATCACGGAGTGGGCTGCGCTGCCTGCCACCGAGATGTTCCTGCGCGACAACCGCGACGATTCCGACTTCTCTGCCTTCATGTCGATCTGGTTCTTCGAGGAGCAGAAGCACTCGCTGGTGCTGATGGAATACCTGCGCCGTTTCCGCCCCGATCTGGTGCCCACCGAGCAGGAGCTGCATGACATCCGCTTCGAGTTCGACCCTGCTCCGCCGCTGGAAACGCTGATGCTGCATTTCTGCGGCGAGATCCGTCTCAACCACTGGTACCGCCGTGCCAGCGAGTGGCACTCCGAGCCCGTCATCAAGCAGATCTACAGCACGCTCAGCCAGGACGAGGCCCGCCACGGTGGCGCCTACCTGCGCTACATGAAGCGCGCCATCGGCAAGTTCGGCAACGAGGCCCGCTCGGCCTTTGCCAAGGTGGGCGTGCTCATGGCCAGCGCGCGGCGCACGGCCCAGGCACTGCACCCGACCAACCTGCACGTGAACAAGAACCTGTTCCCGAACGACACCATCCAGAGCCGCCTGCCCAACCCCGAGTGGCTGGAGCACTGGCTGGACAAGCAGATCAACTTCGATGCCGTGTGGGAGACGCGCGTGGTCGACCGCATCCTGCACAACATGAGCCTGCTGATGGAGCAGAGCTTCAAGAGCGTGCAGGAGCTCAACCGCTTCCGCAAGTCGATCTCTTCGGCGGCGCCTTCGGCCGCCTGAGACCGCCCGCGCCAAGAAATAGCCCGCTACGGCGGGCTTTTTTGCGGGCGTTTCAGAACCAGGGGCACCACCAGGCCCAGCAGCACGCCCCAGAAAGCCCCGGTGACGTGCGCGGCCTGCACGACCGGGAGATTGCCTTCGGCGTTCCACACGATGGGTTGTGACCAGCCGCGTTCCAGGATCACCTTGGACATCACCACCGCGACCAGCAGCCACCCCCAGAACCGCGCGCCGCGGATGGGCAGGCGCACCAGCGCGACCTGCACCGCCAGCAGCAGCACACCGGCATGCATCAGCCCGGAGAGGCCTACCGCGTAGCCCACCTGCGGCCACCACAGAAGCGATACCTGTGTGAGCGGCCAGGCCATCAACCACGCGAGCGTGCATCGCCCATCGGGCTTCAGAACCCAGCCGGCGGCGGCGACACCGCCCATCGCCAGCACGTTGCCCACGAGATGGGCCAGGTTCAGGTGAACCCATGCGCTGGTCCACAACGTCCAGGGCCTGACCCACCCATCGTGTGCCCGCCACGTGAAGGCCTCGGCCACCACGGAGGGTGCCCACCACACCAGCAGGCTGAGCGCCGCATGCAGGCCGCACAGCCACCACCAGCTGCTGCGCCATGGTGGTGTCACGGGCGGTCGATCGCTCAAGGGGTCGGGATGACGCGACCCAGCACGTGCTGCCACAGCGCGAGCACCGCAGCGGACGCTTCAGCCACCTGTTCGGCATCCACCTGCGTGGGGGCCTCGTCCAGCCGCGCACGGTGCTGGATCTGGCGCAGTTCCCGGTAGGCGCGCGCCGCCGATTCCCCCATGCCGGGTTCGAGCAGGCCGGCATTCTCGGCGCGCCGCAGCAGGTTGATGTTGCCGGTGTTGGCCCGCAACTCCGGGTGTGCACGCGAATGCAGCAGCACGAGGTACTGCACCACGAACTCCACGTCGACCATGCCGCCGGGACTGTGCTTCACGTCGAAGCGCGCGCCACGCACCGGATGGGCCGCGCGCACCTTGCCGCGCATCGCGACGATCTCGGCGGCCAGCGAGGCCGCATCGCGTTGCGCGGTGATGACGGTCTCGCGCACCGCGTCGAAGCGGCCGGCCAGGGCGATGCCGCCCAGCACGAAGCGCGCGCGCGTCATGGCCTGGTGTTCCCAGGTCCACGCCGTGTTGCTGCCCCGCTGCTGCTGGTAGTTGGTGTACGCGGTGAAGCTGGTGACCAGCAGGCCGGAGTTGCCGTTCGGACGCAGCGCGGTGTCGATCTCGAACAGATCGCCCTCGCTGGTTTTCACGGTGAGCCAGTTGATCATCTTGCGCACGAAGGCGGCGTAGATTTCCGATGCGTTCTCGTGTTCGTCCTCGTAGACGAAGACGATGTCGAGGTCGCTGCCATAGCCCAGTTCCTTGCCGCCGAGCTTGCCGTAGCCAATGATGGCGAAGCTGGGCTCGTCGCGGTGGCGACTCTTCAGGCGCCCCCAGCACCAGCGCGCGGTGATGCGCAGCACCGAGTCGGCCAGGGCCGAGAGGTCATCGGCCACCTGTTCGACAGTGAGAACCTTTTCCACGTCGCGCGCGAGCGTGCGGAACACTTCGGCGTGGTGGGCGCGGCGCAGCAGGTTGAGCAAAGCCTCCTCGTCGTCCTCGCCGGTGGAGCAGAGCGCCGCGCGCCGCGCCTCGAGTTCGGCCTCGAACTGGGCGGCGTCGAAGCGCTCGGTCAGCAACTGCTGGCTCGCGAGTTCGTCGATCACGCCAGGGTGTTTGATCAGATAGCGTGCCGGCCATTTGGCCGCGCCCAGCAGACGCAGGAGGCGCTCGTGCACCGAGGGGCGTTCCTGCAGCAGCGCCAGGTAGCTTTCGCGGCGCAGCAGCGGCTCGATCCACTCGGTCATGCGCAGCGCGGCTTCTTCGCTCACGCGGCCTTCATCAAGCCATGCGCCAGTGCGTTGTACCAGCCGCACCAGCCGCACGCGCGTGTCCTCGCGCAGGGCGAGCACCCGCGGGTGTTCGCACCATTGGCCGACGCGGGCGGCGAAGGCTGCGGGCAGTTGCTCCAGCACGCTTTGCAGGTCGTCGGTCGTACTGCGGCCGTTCGCACCATTCTTCTGGCAGCGCTTGCCGTTGCAGCCGCCATTGGTGGGGCCGCCGAGCAGGGTGTCGAATTCCTGCGCCACCAGCTCGCGGTGGGCGTCCAGTGCATGCAGGAACGCGCAGACGTCGGGGTAGTCCAGCGTGGCGGCGAGCCAGGCGAGGTCGTCGTCGCGCGTGGGCATCACGTGGGTCTGCTGGTCGTCCAGGTACTGGATGCGGTGTTCGACCCGGCGCAGGAACTCGTAGGCCTGTGCGAGCGCTGTGGCGGTGGCTTGCGGCATCAGGCCTGCCTTGCAAAGGCGCTGCAGTGCGTCCAGCGTGGGCCGGGTGCGCAGCTCGGGAAACTGGCCGCCGCGCACGACCTGCAGCAACTGCACGATGAATTCGATCTCGCGGATGCCACCGCGCGAGAGCTTCACATCGTTCGAGCGACCGGGGTTGCCGGCGGCGCGCTTGGACGCGTGGTCGCGGATCTGGCGGTGCAAGGTGCGCAGCGCTTCGAACACGCCGTAGTCAAGGTAGCGGCGGAACACGAACGGTAGCACGGTGCCGCGCAGGGCGCTGGCGCTGCGGTCCTGCACGCACGCGGCGGGGGCGATCACCCGGCTCTTGAGCCAGGCGAAGCGTTCCCATTCGCGGCCCTGCACCAGGAAGTACTCCTCCAGCGCGCCGAGCGAGACGGCGCTCGGCCCCGAGTTGCCATTGGGCCGCAGCGCGAGGTCGACACGGAACACATTGCCGTGTTCGGTGGTCTCGCCCACTGTGTTGTAGATGTGCTTGACCGCCTTGCCGAAGTACTCGTGGTTGCTGATGCGTTGGCGGCCCTGCGCGTTGCCGGCGGTCTCGCCGTCGTGGTCGTAGACGTAGATCAGATCGATGTCGCTCGACACGTTGAGCTCGCGCGCGCCCAGTTTGCCCATGCCGATCACCCAGAGCTGCGCGCGCTGGGCCTCGCCCTTGCCGTTGTGGCATTGCGGCGCGCCGTGGATGCCGTCCAGGTCGGCAAAGGCCAGCCGGCAGGCCTCGTCGAGCGCGAGTTCGGCCAGTTCGGTGACGGCGCGCGTGACCACCGCCAGCGGGGCGGCCTGTTCGCCGTCCAGCACCACCAGCCGCTCCAGCACCAGCTGGCGCAGCACACGCAGCGCAGCCGGTGTCGGCAGGCCGGTATCAAGCAGGCGGCCCAGGCAGACGCGCATACTGGCATGCACCGGCTCACCGTCGGGAAGGAGTGGGAGTTCAGCGGCGTAACGGCGTCGCACCCGTTGCACGAAGCGCGAATGGTCGGCCTGGCGGTCACTCTCCGACAGGGGCCCACAGGGGTTCACATTTGATGACAAAACGGGCGCTTCCGCGGTGGAACCTGTGAAGTGGCTGGCCGTCATAATTTGCGGTGGACATGAATCAAAGCCCGGCCCCCTTCGCTCCTGCTCCGCGAACCCTCAAGACACTCTCGGTGGCAGCCCGGCTTTGCTTGTGGGTCGTGTTCCTGGCGTGGGGTCTTTTCGTACTGACCTGGGCCGCTTTGAATTGGTGGATTGTGCCCCGAATCGGCGAATGGCGTCCGGAGCTGGAACGCTGGGCCAGCCAGGCTGTGGGGGCACCTGTCCGGGTCGGCGAGATCCGGGCCGACAGCACCGCCGGCGGCGAGCGTTTCCTGCCCGACCTCATGCCGTCCTTCGAGTTGCGCGACGTGCAGCTGTTCGACCCTCAGGGTCGTGTCGCCCTGCACCTGCCGCTGGTGCGCACGGTGGTGTCGGTGCGGTCGCTGTGGCACCGCAACCTGGAACAGGTGGTGATCGAGCGGCCCGTTCTGGACGTGCGACGCACTTCCCAGGGCCGCATCGAGGTGGCCGGCCTGGATCTCGCGGGGCCTGGTGAGGGCGACGGCGCCGCCGCCGACTGGTTTTTTTCGCTGCGCGAGTTTGTCATCCAGGGTGGCACGGTGCGCTGGACCGACGAGCTGCGCGGCCGCCCAGTGCTGGCGCTGGAAGATCTCGCTTTCGTCGCGCGCAATACCGCCCGCACGCACCAGTTCCGGCTGGACGCGGCCCCGCCGGCCGAGTGGGGCGAGCGCATGAGCCTGCGCGGCCGGCTGCGCGAGCCTCTGATCGAACTGGGTCAGCGCGCGCCTGGTCAATTGCCCTGGCACAGCTGGGACGGTGAGCTCTACGCCGACTTCTCGCGCGTGGATGTGGCGCAACTCCGCGCCCACGTGGATCTTTCTACCTGGGGGGTGGAGGTGCGTGCGGGCCGCGGCATGGTGCGCGCCTGGGCCGATGTGGTCGATGGCGCGGTGGCCGGTGTCACGGCAGACCTGGCGTTGCGCGATGTGGACACCCAGCTCGGGCGCGAGCTGCCCGCCCTGGCGATCGACGAGCTGCAGGGGCGCCTGGCTGCGCAGTGGTCCGACGCCGGGTTCACCGTGTCCACCGACGACCTGCGCTTTCGCACCCGTGAGGGGGTGGACTGGCCGGGCAGCCGCGTGCGCGTGCAGCACACGGCGGCGCTGGGTGCGCGCGGCGCGAGCACCGAGCTCAGCGCCGAGCGGCTGGAACTGGGTGCGCTGGCGGCGATTGCGAGCCGCCTGCCCTTGCCCGCGGAGGCGCACCGACGCCTGGAGCAGCTCCAGCCGTCCGGGCGGGTGGAAAGCTTCTCTGCCCGCTGGCAGGAACGCGCCGGCCCGAGGCCTTCTGGCGGCTGGGACCCGGAGACCTATCAGGCCAAGGGCCGGGCCAGTGCCTTGTCGCTGGCGGGTGAGCCCAGCGGTCGCATGTCGGCATCGGGAAACTACCCGCTGCCAGGCCGCCCCGGCATTTCGGGTGCGACCGTGGACTTCGACCTCAACCAGAACGGCGGTCGCGCGCATGTCAGCGTGGCCAACGGCGCCGTGGATCTGCCCGACATCTTCGAGGAGGCCCGTGTGCCGGTGGACAGTCTGGAGGTCGACGCCACCTGGCGCGTGCAGGGTGACCGCATCGAAGCCCAGCTCGACAAGGTGCGCTTGAGCAACGCCGACGCCGAAGGCACGGCGCAGGTGAACTGGCGCACCAGCGACGTGCCGGCCGGTTCGAACGCCTCGCGTTTTCCCGGCGTGCTCGACCTCTCCGCCACGCTCACCCGCGCCGACGCCACCCGCGTGCACCGCTATCTGCCGCTTACGATCCATGCCGACGCGCGCCGCTACGTGCGTGAGGCCGTGCGGGCTGGCCGCTCGAACAAGGTGGTGTTTCGCGTGCAGGGCGACGTGGACCATGTCCCTTACGACCGACCGGGTGACAAGGGTGAGTTCCGCGTCAGTGCGCTGCTGCAGAACGTGGACTTCAACTACATCCCGCCCCACCTTCAGCAGACCGGCGAAGCCGCATGGCCGGCGGTGCGTGGCGTCTCGGGTGAGCTGCTGCTCGAGCGCGCTTCGCTCAGGCTCAGCACACTCGCGGGTGGGGTGGCTGGCGCTCCCGGTGTGCGGCTGAGCCAGGGTTCGGTGGACATCCAGCACCTCGGCCACGACGCCGTGGTGCGCGTCAATGCCCAGGCGGCCGGGCCGGCGAACGAGGCGCTCGGGTTCGTGCAGGGCTCGCCGCTCAACGCCGTGCTGGGGCAGGTACTCGCAAAAGCACGCACCGGTGCCGGCCCCGCGCAGGTCGGCTTCGATCTCAAGGTGCCCTTGGCGGACACGCATGCCACCCAGGTCAGCGGCACGGTGAAGCTGGACGGCAACGATCTGCAGATCAGCCCCGATGCGCCGGTGCTCGGACGGGCCAGTGGCACGCTGGCCTTCACCCAGGCCGGGTTCTCGGTGAAGGGCGCGCAGGCGCGCGTGTACGGAGGCGACCTGCGGTTCGAGGGTGGCATGCAGCCCGATGCCGATGGCGTCTCCCGGGTGCTGTTCCGCGGGCAGGGGCTGGCCAGCGCCGAGGGCCTGCGCGATGCCGGGCTGGGTTTTGTCTCGCGCGTGTTCCAGCACGCCAGTGGCAGCGCGGCCTACACCGCGCTGCTCGGGTTCCGGGGCGGTGTGCCCGAGCTGCAGGTGAGCAGCAACCTGCAGGGCATGGCGCTGGACCTGCCCGCGCCGCTGAACAAGACAGCCGACGCGAACCTGTCGCTGCGCTTCGACAACCGCGTGCTCACCATGGTGGGCGATCGCGCGCGCACCGATCGACTGGCCATCCAGCTCGGTTCTTCGCTCGCCCCTGTGGCCTCTCTCCAGTACGAGCGTGACCTCGGTGGCAGCGAAGCGCGCGTGCTGCGTGGCGCCATTGCTGTCGGCCTCGAGGGTGACGCGAGCGCGCCGCTGCCCGAGCAGGGCGTGGTGGCCAACGTGCAGCTTGCGCATCTCGACGCCGACGCCTGGGAGGGCACGTTCAACAGCGCCACCGGCGTGGACGTGCGCACGGCGGCGCTGACCGAGGCCACCGCGCTGCCGCGCGTGGGGCCCGCCGCACCCGAACAGAGTCCGAGCCTGACGTACCTGCCAACCACGCTGGCCGTGCGCGCGGACCGCCTCACCGTGCATGGACGCCAGTTCCATCGCGTGGTGCTCGGGGGCTCGCGCGACGGTGCGCAATGGCAGGCCAACGTCGATGCCAACGAGTTCAACGGCTATGTCTCGGTGCGCCAGTCGGGTCCGGGAACGGCCGGCAACATCTATGCGCGACTCACGCGGTTGCAGCTCGAACCCTCGGCGGCGAATGACGTCGAACAGCTGCTGCAGCAGCCCACCACCAGCGTGCCCTCGCTGGACATCGCGGTGAACGAGCTCACCGTGGCGGGCCGGCAGCTCGGGCGGGTCGAGGTGGAGGCCATCAACCGCGGGGGGCCATTGCGGGGCAGCGAATGGCGCCTGACCAAGCTGCGCGTCACTTCTCCGGAGGCCCGGCTGAACGCCACGGGTAACTGGGTCGCCGCGGGCGGTGGCATTCCCGGCCAGCGCCGCACCGCACTGAACTTCCGGCTCGATATCGACGACGCTGGCCAGTTGCTCGACCGCTTCGGCCGTGAGGGGCTGGTGCGCGGTGGCAAGGGGCGGCTCGAGGGCAATATCGGCTGGATCGGCTCGCCGCTGGCCATCGACCATCCCACGCTGTCGGGCCAGATCCACGCCGACATCGAGCGCGGCCAGTTTCTCAAGGTCGACGCCGGTGCGGGTCGGCTGCTGGGCGTGCTGAACCTGCAGGCGCTGCCGCGCCGGCTGGCGCTCGATTTCCGCGATGTGTTCTCCGAAGGCTTCGCCTTCGATTTCGTGCGGGGCGATGCGCGCGTCGAACAGGGCGTGCTGCATACCAACAACCTCCAGATGAGGGGCGTGAACGCTGCGGTCCTGATGGAGGGCAGCGCTGATATCGCGCGTGAGCAGCAGGACCTGAAGGTGGTGGTGGTGCCCGAGATCAACGCCGGTACCGCCTCGCTGATCGCCACCGCGATCAATCCGGCCATCGGCCTGGGCTCCTTCCTCGCCCAGTTCCTGCTGCGCCAGCCGTTGCAGTCGGCGACCACGCAGCAGTTCCGCATCACGGGCAGCTGGGCCGATCCGCAGGTGGAGAAGATCGAGCGGGCCTCGCCGCCCGTCTCGGCCGCGCCGCGAGACCCGGAGCCTGTGCTGCAGTAAGCTGTAGCGCTGCGCGGCGGGGTGCCCCTGCCGGCAGGATCGTCGAAAGGACACTGAATGAAAGTCGCCGCCATCCAGATGGTCTCGGGCATCAGCCTGGACGTCAATCTCAGCGAAGCCCTGCGCCTGCTGCGCCAGGCCGCCGCTGGCGGTGCCGAGCTCGCGGTGCTGCCCGAGTACTTCTGCTTCATGGGCGCCAAGGACGAAGACAAGCTGGTGCTGGCCGAGACGCCCGGCCTGGGCAAGGTGCAGGACTTCCTCTCGGACGCCGCGCGCGACCTCAGGATGTGGATCGTTGGTGGCACGCTGCCCATGGCCACCGACGATCCCAGCCACGCCGCCAACGCCTCCGTGGTCTACAACCCGCGCGGCGAGAACGCCAGCCGCTACGACAAGATCCACCTGTTCCGTTACGACAACGGCACCGAGCACTACGACGAATCCGCCGTGCTCGTGGCGGGTGACACCCCCACGGTGTTCGAATGCCGCGACCACGCCGGGCAGGACTGGCGCGTGGGGCAGAGCGTCTGCTACGACCTGCGTTTCGGCGAGCTCTACCGCATGCTCGCGGCCGACATCCTGCTCGTGCCCGCGGCCTTCACCTACACCACTGGCCGCTCGCACTGGGAAGTGCTGCTGCGCGCGCGCGCCATCGAGAACCAGGCCTTCGTGGTCGCCAGTGCTCAGGGCGGCGTTCACGAGAACGGCCGCCGCACCTGGGGCCACACCATGGTGATCGACCCGTGGGGCGACGTGATGGCCATGCATGCCGAAGGGCCGGGTGTCGTGCTGGCCGACCTCGACATCGAGCGCCTGCGCAACGTGCGTGCGCAATTGCCTTCGTTGCAGCACCGCCGCCTCTGAGCCGCCGCAGGCCGAGCTGAGCATGGAGTTTCCGCAGCTGTTGCGCGTCTGGCGCGAAGGCCTGCGCTCGCGTCGCTGGCGGCTGTGGGCGGCCTTGCTGCTGCTGGTGGTGACGATGCTGGTGGTGATGGTGTTCCTGGCGGCGGAGTACGAAGAATCGCGCGACCAGACCGCGCTGGAACAGGACGCCGCAGCGCTCGCCAGCGACATCCGCAGCAGCCTCGTGCGCAATGTCCAGACCCTTCAGTCCCTGCACAGCGTGGCACCCACGGCGGATTCCTGGGACGGCCCGGCGGCCGAGCTCGTCGCCCAACACCGCGAGATGGTGCGCCTGGAATGGCGCGACAACGCCCAACGGCTCATCGCCTACCGCGACACGCCCTTCGTCTCAGACCTGTTTGGCTACCTGGGCCGTGACCAGGCCCTGCCCGAGGTGCGCCTGGCTTGCGATCACGCCCGGCGCCTGTCCGGCCCCGCGTACTCCAGCAGCTACTTCTGGCCGCTGCGCAACGGCAAGGGGCTGGAGCTGATCGAGATGTGCCTGCCGGTGGCGCGCGCCGGCCAGCCCAACGGGTTTCTCGTGGCCACGTATTCGCTGCCTGGCATGCTCTCCGAGCTGACCAACCGCGATCTTGTGCGTGGCCGGGGCCTTGCGTTCAACGAGGCCGACGGTACGCGCCTGGCGCTTCACAGCGTCGTCGCGGGTTCGCGCCGCAGTCTCACCGCGCGCAACGTGCTCGACCTCCCCGGCCACACGCTCATGTTGCAGCTGCAGAGCCCGCGTCTGGTGCGCGGCCTGTTTCCCAACGTGCTCACCGCCGTGGTGGGTGCGTTGTCGTTTGCGCTGCTGTCGGTGCTGTTCCTGCTGGGACGTGATATCCGCCGTCGCCTGCGCGCGGAACATGACGTGGCCGAAGCACTCGCCTTTCGCAAGGCCATGGAGGATTCGCTGGTCACCGGGCTGCGCGCGCGCGACATGCAAGGCCGCATCACCTATGTGAACCCGGCGTTCTGCGACATGGTGGGCCTCACCGCCGAACAGCTCGTGGGCACGGGCCTGCCGGCGCCGTGGTGGCCACCCGAACTCGTGGACGAATACCAGCAGCGCCAGATGGTGCGCCTGGCCGGTCAGGTGCTACCACGCGAAGGCTACGAGTCCGTGTTCCAGCGGCCCGACGGCACGCGCTTCCCCGTGCTCATCATCGAGGCGCCTCTGATCGATGCGCAAGGCAGGCAGAAGGGCTTCATGAGCGCCATCCTGGACCTGACGGAACAACGCCGTGTGGAAGACCTCAACCGCACCTCGCAGGAGCGCCTGCAGGCCACCGCGCGCCTGGCCACGGTGGGGGAGATGGCCTCCCTGCTCAGTCACGAACTCAATCAGCCTCTGGCTGCGATTTCCAGCTATGCCAGCGGCACGCTGAACCTGCTGGAGCCACCCGAAGGCGCGGCCGCAACGGCGGGCGATCCGGTGCAGGCCGATCTTGTGCAGGCCATGCGGCGCATTGGCGAACAGGCCGAGCGCGCCGGGCGGGTGATCAAGAGTGTGGCCGACTTTGTGCGGCGGCGCGAGCAGGTGCGCGAAGCAGTCACACCGCAGAGTCTGATCGATGCCATCCAGCCCCTGCTGAGCCTGCAGGCCAAGAAGCAGGGCATCCGGTTGCAGATCCAGATTGCGCCGGATTGCCCTACCGTGCTGTGTGACCGCACGATGGTCGAACAGGTCCTGCTCAACCTGGCGCGCAACGGCATGCAGGCCATGCCACTGGGCGATCCGTCGTCGCGCTCGGGACTGCGCCTGCTGCGCGTGGATGTGGGCCGGGCGCGCCTGCATTCGGGCCAGGCGCCCGGTGGACTGCCGCAGAAGGTGTGGGTGGCGTTCGCGGTCACGGACCACGGCCTGGGTCTGAGCGAGGATGTGCAGGCCAAGCTCTTCACACCCTTCTTCACCACCCGCGCCGAAGGCATGGGTCTGGGCCTGAGCCTGTGCCGCACGGTGATCGAGCAGCACGGCGGTGCCCTCACGCACGAACCCCATCAACCGCGTGGCACCGTGTTTCGCTTCACCCTGCCGGCGGCACCGGTCTGACCCCTCCTCTATCATTCCGCGACATGACGCAGCATCCCGACGCCAAGATCTACCTGGTCGACGACGACGCCGGTGTGCGCGAAGCGCTCGCCTGGCTGCTGCGCACGCGCCGCCTGCTCAGCGAGGGCTACGACAGCGCCGAAGCATTCGAGGCCGAGGCCGCCGTATGGAAGGAAGCGCCCGAGGCGCCCTGCTGCGTGCTGCTCGATGTCCGCATGCCCGGCATGAGCGGGCTTGCCCTGTTCGAGCGCATGTTGCTTCTGCCCTGGCAGGCGGGGGTGCCGGTGATCTTTCTGTCCGGCCATGCCGACGTGCCCACCGCCGTGGATGCCGTCAAGCGGGGTGCCTTCGATTTCTGCGAAAAGCCGTTCTCGGACAACGCGCTGGTCGACCGTGTCGAGCAGGCACTGGACCGATCGGCACAGGTGCTCGCTCGCCAGCGTGTCAAGCGCGAACTTCAGCAGCGCCTGGACAGCCTCACCGATCGCGAGCGCGACGTGATGGACCTGGTGATCGCCGGGCTGCCCAACAAGCTTGTGGCGGACCAGCTCAACATCAGCGTGCGCACAGTCGAGGTGCACCGCTCGCGCGTGTTTGACAAGATGGGTGTGAAGTCCGCCGTCGAGCTTGCCAACGTCCTGCGTCCGTCATGACCCAGCGCGCACTTCAGACGCGCGGAGGAGGCTTCGTCTCGTCCTTCGTGGCTTCATCGGGCAGCTCGCCTTTCTTGCGGCCCGAAAACATGGTCCACCACACGATGAACACCAGCAACACCAGCGCACCGAGCGCTTCAAGCAACAACAGGGTCATGGGTCGTGAGGACGTTTCTTCGCTGGGGGTTGATGGGACAGGCCGGGCGGCGCTGCGCTGGCTCCTGGGGGTACTCATTGTAGGAAGCCTTGCCGCGTGCACCGGGGTGCCGCGTGTCCAGGCACCGGCGCCCCAGGTGCCGCCGGCGGTCGGCCTGCCGCCGATGGTGGGCATGCCCGATGACACCGTGCTGCCCGCGCCAGTGCAACGCGGCAAGAGCCTGTGGGTGCCTGTGCGGTGGAGCGAGCTGCCGGGTTGGGGGCAGGACAACCTTTACGAAGTGTGGAACGCCTGGGTGCGTGGTTGCGAGCGGCCGGTGCCCGGTCATGCGGGCTTGTGCGCCGAGGTGCGGCAGCTCTCCATCGCCACCGCCAGCGAACAGCAGGCCTGGGTCATGCGCCGTTTCCTGCCTTACCGCATCACGGAGACCGATGGCAGCCTGCCCGCCGGCCTGCTCACGGGTTACTACGAGCCCATCATGGCCGCGAGCCGCGTGCCCACCAGCTCCTATCGGGTGCCATTGTTCGGGCCGCCAGCCGGGCTTCGCTCCGGGCAGCCCTGGTACAGCCGCCAGGAGATCGACACGCTGCCCGCCGCGCAGGCCGCGCTGCAGGGCCGCGCCGTGGCCTGGCTGGCCGATCCGATCGACGCGCTGATCCTGCAGATCCAGGGCTCGGGGCGGCTGAACATCGTCGAGTCCGATGGGCGCACGCGCCAGGTGCGCGTGGCCTTCGCGGCGCACAACGGACATCCGTACCAGAGCGTGGGTCGCTGGCTGCTTGACCAGCGCGCCATCAACGAGGCCTCATGGGCGGCCATCAAGGCGTGGGCCGTGCAGAACCCGGGGCGTCTGAACGAGATGCTGTGGAGCAACCCGCGCACGGTGTTCTTCCGGGAGGAAGCCTTGTCGGAACTCGATGCGCGCTTCGGCCCGCGGGGTGCGCAGAACGTGCCGCTCACGCCCGGCCGTTCGATCGCGGTCGATCCGCAAAGCATTCCCTACGGCACGCCGGTGTGGATGGCCACGCAGGGGCCCACGCTCAATCTGCAGCGCCTCGTGATGGCGCAGGACACGGGGGGGGCGATTCTGGGTGCGGTGCGCGCCGACCTGTTTACCGGGTGGGGCGGCTGGAGCGATGAGGCCTACACCGTTGCCGCCGCGCTGAAGCAGCCGCTGCAGATGTGGGCGTTGCTGCCCCGTTGACGCGCTTTACAGCGCGGTGATGTCGGTCTGCACCGGCCAGCGCAGGGCACCGGTGGTGGCCTTGTTCGCGGCGTTGAATTCGTGGTCGAGCAGCAGGGTGTACCGCCCGGCGCGCGGTGCGCACAGGCGATAGCCGTCGCTCACCTGCGTGAGTGTCACGTCGTGCTGCGCCGTCTTCAGTCGCCAGTCATCCACCTCGGGTGTGCTCATGCGCAGGGTGACGCAGAAGCCGCGCTTCATGTTCGACACCACCACCAGCCTTTGCTGGGCGCTCCAGTCGCCGGAGGCTTCCGCGGCCAGCGATTGGGGATGGGAGTTTTCCAGCACCCGCATGATCGGGGGAATGACGATGCGGAAATCCAGCGACGCGCCGGCCTTGCCCTGTTGAACCAGCGTGCTTTCGCCCATGCTGGTGGCAGGAACCAACAACAAGGCACCGACCAGCCATGCGGAGAAAAGCGGGGGTTTCGGGGCGGACATGACCCACTATCGACCCCCATTCCGCGAACTTGAGCCCGCCCCATGGCTGGGCGGGCAACCCCGCTCACTCGTTGCGCTGCACGGGAATGCTGACGGAAACGCTCTCGCGCAGACGCACGTCCACCTTGGCCTGGCCCTGGTCCACCACGTTCCAGGGCAAGGGCAGCGTCTCACCCCGCACGGTCACGGTCCGGGGTCCGCCGGCCACGAAAGGGAACTCGAAGCGGCCCTGGCTGTCGGTGCGCACGGCGTAGCGGTTGTCCAGGTAGACCGTGACGTTGGGCACGCCCTGTTCACTGGCTTCCTGCGTACCACTGCGGTTGGCATCGAAGTACACCGTGCCTTCGATGCGGCCGCCTCCCTCGCTTGCCCGGCCGCCCAGCGGCACGTTGCGACTGCCCGCCTCAAGTTCGTAGCGCAGCACGGCGTAGAACGAGCGGTCCGACTCCGGGAGGAAGAAGGTCACGGGCAGGGCCAGGGGGTCGAGCGATTCGTCGTAGCGGCTGCGACCGGTCGAGCGGTTGTAGTTGGCCTCCATGCTCCAGCGCGGGCTGACGCGCCAGTAGCCGCCGAGGTTGACGCTGTGCCGGGAACCGTTGATGGTGCGCTTCTCGGTCGTCAGGTTGCCACGCAGGCTGACCTTGTTGGTCAGCGGCGCCGAAACGCTCAGGGCCGCGTTCCAGGCAGATTCGGCGGCGCGGTTCTGACTGGCATCGTAGGCGCCGACACCCAGGCTGGTGGACACGGCCCAGCCCTGCGGGACCAGCCATTCCTGGTCCCAGGTCAGCCAGCGCGAATTGATCTCGTTGGAGCCGTGCGTGAATTCCAGCCGCAGGCCACTCGTGCCCCAGCCGTTGTGGAAGCGCCAGTCGCCATAGCTGCTCCAGGCGTCGCCGTCAAAGCGGCGCACGGTGGTGCCGGCCCCCACGGAATGATCGCGGTTGAGGCGCCAGCGCGCCGCGCCGGTGGCGAAGAAGCCGCTGCCGCTGCGCCCACTGATCGAGTCCAGCCAGTCGATCGAACCTTCCGCCGACCACTGACGGGTGCGCCAGCTGCTGCGCATGTACGCACCAACGAGATCGCTGGCCAGGGGTTGGTTGGCCCAGGTCAGGTCTTCTTCGAGGCGGTACGCCCCCACACCATGCTTGCGGGGACCATCGTCCCACTCGGCGTCGATCCAGAAGCCGGTGCGAGCGCCATCCACGTTGGTCGCCTGTGTGCGCAGCACCTGGCCCTGGATGCGGCGCTCGGCACCTTCGTGGCGCAACGCGAGCAGCGAGGAGTTCGCGTCGACGATGTCGCTGGCCTGCGTGGGCACGTCGTAGTTCGACACCTTGCGCGCGTCCTCGTGCTGCATCGCCACCGTCCAGCCCCGGTTGGACATGAAATCCGTTTCGTCCGCGCCGAGGCGCCATTGCCCACCGAAGGTGGTGCGCTCACCGGCCAGCTTGCGAAAGCCATTGGCCGGCAGAAAGCCCAGCCGCCCGGGCTCACCCATGCTGGCCTGCAACTGGACGCCCCGGCCGGGGTTCTCCCATTCGGTGCTCAGGCCTTGCATGATCGTGGACGGCAGGTAGATGCGCGCCGGCAGTCGCATGATGCCCGGCACGGGCGGGTTGATGACGCCGAGTTCATTGCTGGTCAGCCAGCCGCCCGAGAGGGGCATGGCGCGCTGGCGCAATGTAAGCGTGCCGCTGCTGTCGCTTGGCGCATAGGTGCCGTCGATGGACAGCGTGCCGTGGTTGGGCGTTTCCAGAAGTCCGTAGATGCCGTAGCCGATGCGCGTTCTGCGCGACTGATCGAACGGCTGAGTGCCCAGACGGGTTTCCAGGCGGAGGAAGCGTGGCCATCCCTCGCGGTCATAGGCCTGGGCGTCGGGATCTTCGGCCGGTTCGGGGGGCAGGCCCTCGATCACGCGGTCCACATACGATGGCGCGCTGTTGCTGCCGCTGGTGGCGGTGTCGGCCTGAGGCTGTTGTGCCAGCCCTTGCATCCAGGGAGCGGATGCGCCAAGAAGCGCAAGAACGCAGGGGAGCGCGCGGCATCACTCCCTTCATGGAGTGAAACTCGCGTCCAGCGGGAGGCGGTTCTTGCCCCATTCCAGATTGCCTTTGACCGTCAGCGGGAAGCGCACGTCAGGTGCTGGCTTGCCTTGTTCGACGATCGGCACGATGGTCACGCGGCGGGTTTCACCCGGTAGGATCGGCAGATCCGAAGGAGCCATCTCGTAGCGCGTGCCACTGGCATCGGTGCCGTTGACGAAGCCCTCCAGCCGGCCATGGGCGTTGCCCCGGTTGCGCACGTCGATCGCGGCCACCGGCTTGCCATCGACCCTGACCACGCGGGTTCCGGTGATGTCCAGCTGCGGTGCCGCGTCGCCGATGGTGGCATAGACGATCACGCCGATACGGCCGCCCACGGGAAAGTTGATGTCGCCTTGAACGCGCGCGGGATCCAGACCTTCAATCATGAGCGCGAACCGGCACTCACGCGCCGGCGTGCCCGGCGGCGGGGTGATCTCGAAACGGTAGCGGTAGCGAGCGCCGGGCTCGATGACCAGTTCGCGCCGCTCGATCGCCACCCAGGGTCTGCAGCTGTCTGCCGCCAGCGTGTCGCTGAAGGTCACTGAGTTGTCTGGCTGCAGGGTCCAGTCGTTCGTGTAAAGGCGGTAGTGACCCCGCTGCTGACCGACGTGCTGGATTTCCACGACCTGCCTCAGATTCTGGCCGGGTGCGACCTGCACTTCGAAGCGCGGCGGTGTGATGTAGGCGGCGAAGCCCTGGGCCTGGGCATGGGGTGCCAGGGCAGCCAGGGAGAGCGCGCACAGCCAGCCTGACGGGGAGAAGGAAGGAAAGCAGAAGAGGCTCAGGATGGCAGAACGCATGGTGGATCAGTCGGCATCCAGTTCGAAATGGAAGTTCAGGCGACGGCTGTTCGACTGCCAGTCGGCATTCGAGCGCAGCCTCACGAGGAGCTGGTCTTCCAGCGTGGGCGTGTTGATCCGTCCTGCATAGACCAGGGCGCGCTCGCCCGACAGCAGGCGACCCGCCTGCAGGCGGCCTTGCGTGGTCCATGCGGCCTCGATGCTCGAGGCTTCGTCGCGCGGCAGCACCATGTAGATGCGTCCACTGCGCCCGACCCAATCGCGCGTGTCGATGCGGATGTTGACGCGCAGCCGGGCTTCCATGCCACCAGCGTAAGGCTGGCCGGATTTCAGCGGCAGCCACTGCATCTGCACGTTCGGTGGAACGGTGTGGCTCAGGGAGTCGTCCAGACGGTGCGGGTTGGCCCACGATCCCGTGGCAACGAGCCATCCCATGAGCATGGCCGTGAAAGATCTGCGCACGGTCATGGACTGCTCAAGGTGTAGGTCACGGTGCCGTTGTAGGTGCCGGCGGCCCGCACCGCGCTGTTCGCGTAGACGAACGAGTGGCAGTTCTCGAAGTAGGTGTTGCCGGGCACCGTGGCGAGCGTCAGCGTGCCGCCATTGAAAGTGCCGGCCGGTATCACGTTGGGTGCACCGCTGCCGGGCGCGGAGACGGTCCAGCTGATCTCCGTGAACGGAATGGTGTCCGTACCGCTGGTCAGGTTGGCGGGCGAGGACACGCTGAGCGTCGCATTGGCTGCACCGCTGTTGCGGCGGTATCCCGCGCCGACCATCACCTGACTGGAGGGTGTCGGGCAGGTGTTGTTGCCGTCGCCATACAGGCTGACCGACTGTGTGCTGTTGCTGGTCATGTCCAGGTCGGTACCGTTGCCCATCTGCGCGACCGGCACGGTAACTTGCACGAGGTTGACGACACCGCTGGTACCCGCCGTGCCATTCAGCGTGCCACTGGTTCCGCTCACAGCACCATTGCCCACATGAAGAAACAGACGGCGAGAGCCCGAGGTGATGGTCAGTGACCACGCATGTGCTGCTCCTATTTCCGCGAGGCACAACAGGACCAGGCAAGCCTGGGTCGCGTGGCGGGCAGTGATGCAGCGGGTCTGGCGCTTCATGAGTTGCATGTGACCGTGGCAGCGCAATCGCACTGGCAGATTGTCTTCCGCGACGTGCGGGAGGCGTACCGGGAAAACGCGATTGGGAAGCGCGTGGCATCCCCATCTCCCCGCCTGGCGACCTGGGACGGCGCTTGAGCTTGAAGTCGCGCGGTTGTCCCAGGCTTCGCCTGGGTCAGGGCATTGCGGCTGTGTAGGTCACGCGACCATTGTTGGCAACGGTGGCACCGTAGGTACCAGGTGCCACCACTGCCGAGTTGGCATAGCTGAAAGTCCAGTTGGCGCTGCGGTCCGTGATCTTCGTGCCCGACGACAGCGTCACGTTGCTGGCGGCACCGGTGCCCGTGGCGGGAATCACCGGGCTGGGCAAGGCGGCAAGGTTGGTTGTGGCGCTGATCTCGGACCAGGGAATGGTGTCGCCGGAACCGTTGGAGAGTGCACCCGTGGTGGCGGCAGTCAACGTGATCTGACCGTTGTTGCCCAGAACACGCACAGGCACCACGTTGCCGGTGATCGCGCCGGCAGCGGCGCCGGTGCCTACCGCAGCGGGGTTGGTGGTGTAGTCGAACGTCACCATGTCGATGGTGGCATTGTTGGCCAGACCGGCAGCACCAGTGCCCACGCCCAGGAACAGCACGCGAGGAACGATGACGCGGAAATCAAGGCGCGCGGTGGCACTGCCTGCACCCGTGACAAGCTGGGATTCGGCCGAGGCCATCAACGGGGAGGCCACCACCACGGCAGCAGCAAGCTTGACGAATAGAGCTTTCTTCATGGAGGTCTTTCTTTGTCAAAGGTACAAAATGTGAAATGCATGCTTTTGATGTATGCATTTATGCGGGTTGACGGCGGAATATTACGGGAAGTCCCTTCGATTCGGTAGCGGCTGGTAGGATAAATTTCACATATTTCAAGCACTTGCAGCGACTTTGTTAACCAGCGGTGGAAAAAGAATGACAGTCGGTTAAAAAAGCACTCAAGTGAAACCAATCTTTGCCGAGGCCATACTTTTGGTTGCAGAAAGGTGGTGCAGAGGCAGTGCGCTGCCGGACTTCACTTCACCCAGCGAAAAGCTGGTGTGGAGATCCTTCACATTGGGCAGATTGAGCAGCACTTCGCGGGCGAATTGGCTGAAGTGGTTCAGATCCCGGCTCACAACCTGCAGCTCGAACGTACCGGAGCCACTGATGTAGTGGCAGGACACCACTTCCGGGATGCGGCGGATGGCGTTTTCCAGACCGCGGGTGACGTCTCCACTGTTGCGGTCGGCGTCGAGTCGCACGAACGCCAGAACGCCCAGGCCAATTTTTTCGCGGTCAATCTCGGCCCGGTAGCCCCGGATGAAGCCGGCCTCTTCCAGCGCGCGCACGCGCCGCCAGCAAGGCGCCGCCGACAGGCCCACGCGCTGGGCCAGTTCGGCATTGGTCAGGCGCCCATTGTTCTGCAGTTCTTGCAGGATCGCGATGTCGAACTTGTCAAGTGTTTCCATGGATGCTACTTATTGGAATGAATCTTTCTCGATCATCGCCAAACAAGGCATGAAACGCAAACACCTGTCGCGCACTGAGGCATACACTTTGCGCCAAACTGGAGCCAGACGCCTACCCGGCGTCGGCCTCGTTCTCGATTCGCCCACAAGGCGGAGTTCCATATCCCTCACGGAGACAAGCCGATGAACGCCCCACTGCCCGACCACATCCGCCGCGCGCTCGAGACGGTCACCCTGGATGACAAATACACGCTCGACCACGGGCGGGCCTTCATGAGTGGCGTACAGGCGCTGGTGAGGCTGCCGATGCTGCAGCGCCAGCGTGACGCCTTGGTCGGCAAGAACACCGCCGGTTTCATCAGCGGCTACCGGGGGTCGCCCCTGGGGGGCTATGACCAGGCTTTGCAGAAGGCTGCGCCCTATCTGAAGGCGCAGAACATCGTGTTCCAGCCCGGCGTGAACGAGGAACTCGCTGCCACCGCGCTATGGGGCACTCAGCAACTGGGGTTTGCGCCGCCCGGCACCAATCGATTCGACGGTGTATTCGGCATCTGGTACGGCAAGGGCCCCGGTGTTGACCGCTGCTCCGATGTCTTCAAGCACGCCAACATGGCGGGCACCACGCCGTGGGGCGGCGTGATCGCGGTGGCCGGGGACGACCATGTGGCGAAGAGCTCCACCGCCGCGCACCAGAGCGACCACATCTTCAAGGCCTGCGGCCTGCCTGTGTTCTTCCCGACCTCCGTGCAGGACATCCTCGACCTCGGCCTGCACGCGTTTGCCATGAGCCGCTTCAGCGGCGTTTGGGCGGGCATGAAAACCATCCAGGAGATCGTGGAGTCCAGCGCCACCGCCGAAATCGACCCGGACCGCGTGAACATCGTCATCCCCGAGTTCGAGATGCCCCCAGGGGGGCTGCACATCCGTTGGCCCGATCACGCGCTCGACCAGGAAGCCCGCCTGTTCGACTACAAGTGGTACGCCGCCCTGGCTTACATCCGCGCCAATCGGCTCAACCACAACGTCATCGCGGGTCCGAATGACCGGTTTGGCCTGATTGCCAGTGGCAAGGCGTTCAACGACACCCGCCAGGCCTTGCTGGACCTGGGACTGGACGATGAAACCTGCCGCCGCATCGGCCTGCGGCTGCACAAGGTCTCGGTGGTCTGGCCGCTCGAGGCCCAGACCACGCGCGAATTCGCCACCGGCCTGCGCGAGATCCTGGTGGTGGAGGAGAAGCGTCAGGTCATCGAGTACCAGCTCAAGGAGGAGCTCTACAACTGGAGGCCTGACGTGCGCCCGAACGTGCTCGGCAAATTCGACGAGGTCGAGGGCGACTTCAGTGGCGGTGAGTGGAGCATGCCCAACCCCAGTGCCCGCACTCTGCTGCGCGCCAACGCCGACCTCTCGCCAGCGATCATCGCCCGTGCCATTGCCAAGCGGCTCAAGAAGATCGGTGGCGTGCCGGAAGATGTGATGTCGCGCATCGACGCGCAGCTGGCGATCCTCACGGCCCAGGAGCAGTCGCTGCAGACCCTGCTGACGCAGGGCGTGGCCGGAGCCGAGCGCCAGCCCTGGTTCTGCTCGGGATGCCCGCACAACACGAGCACCCGTGTGCCCGAGGGTTCGCGCGCCATGGCCGGTATCGGCTGCCATTTCATGACGATCTGGATGGACCGTGCGACCGTGGGCTTCACGCAGATGGGTGGAGAAGGGGTGCCATGGGTCGGGCAGCAGCCCTTCAGCAAAGACCAGCACATGTTCGCCAACCTGGGCGATGGCACCTACTTCCACAGCGGCCTGCTGGCGGTGCGCCAGAGCATTGCCGCAGGGGTGAACATCACCTACAAGATTCTCTACAACGATGCTGTGGCCATGACCGGTGGTCAGCAGGTGGGCGAGCGCCCGGAAGGGCACAGCGTGGTGCAGATCGCGCAGAGCATGCGCGCCGAGGGGGCGGTGAAGATCACCATCGTTACCGACGAACCGGAAAAGTACGCCAGTGTGAAAGGTCTGCCCGAGGGCATCGCGATCCAGCATCGTGACACGCTGGATGCGGTGCAACGCGAATTCCGCGAGATCAAGGGCACCACGGTCATCATCTACGACCAGACCTGCGCCACCGAGAAGCGCCGCCGCCGCAAGCGCGGGACCATGACCGATCCCGACAAGCGTGTGGTCATCAACGAACTGGTGTGCGAAGGTTGTGGCGACTGCGGGGTGCAGTCCAACTGCCTGTCGGTCGAGCCGCTGGAGACCGAATTCGGCCGCAAGCGCACGATCAACCAGAGCACCTGCAACAAGGACTTCTCGTGCGTGAAGGGGTTCTGCCCCAGCTTCGTCACCGTCGAAGGCGGGCAGCTGCGCAAGAAGGACAAGGGTGGCGCCAAGCGGGAATGGACCGGCGGCGATCTGCCGCAACCCGTTCTGCCCAGACTGGACACGGAGGCCTGGGGCGTCATCGTCGCCGGCGTCGGTGGTACTGGCGTCATCACCATTGGCCAGCTGCTCGGCGTCGCCGCGCATCTGGAGGGCAAGGGCATCGTCACGCAGGACGCGGCCGGTCTGGCTCAGAAGGGCGGTGCGACCTGGAGTCACGTGCTCATCGGTGCCCGGCAGGAGGACATCCGCACCACGCGCGTCTCGGCCGCCTCGGCGGACCTGATCCTGGGTTGCGACCCCATCGTCAGCGCCAACAAGGAAACGTGGCAACGCCTGCGCGCCGGCCGCACCCACGTGGCGCTCAACGTGAATGCCACGCCCACCGCTGCCTTCGTGAAGAACCCTGACTGGCAGAACCCGGCGCAGGCCTGTGTCGACGCACTCGTGCAGAGCCTTGGCCATGAGGCCGTGGGCACGTTCGACGCCGAAACCGCCGCCATGCGTTTGATGGGCGACAGCCTGTATACCAATCCCATGATGCTGGGTTACGCATGGCAGAAGGGCTGGCTGCCGCTGGAACACGAGTCGCTCATGCGTGCCATCGAGCTCAATGCCGTGCAGGTCGACAAGAACAAGGCCGCCTTTGAATGGGGCCGCCGCGCCGCGCACGACCCGCAGGCTGTCAGGGCGATGTGGCAGCAGGTGGCTGGCGAACAGGTGATCCAGTTCAAGAAGCGCGACTCGCTCGACGACCTGATCGCGCGCCGCGTCGAGTTCCTCACCGCCTACCAGAACGCCGCCTATGCCGCGCAGTACCGCAGTTTTGTCGACCGTGTCCGGGCTGCCGAAGCTCCACTGGGCAAGTCTTCGTTGAGCGAGTCGGTGGTGCGCAACCTGTTCAAGCTCATGGCCTACAAGGACGAGTACGAGGTGGCCCGCCTGCACAGTGATCCTGCCTTCCATGCGCGGTTGGCCAGCCAGTTCGAGGGCGACTACAAGCTCAAGGTGCACCTGGCGCCGCCCCTGACCGCGAAAAGGAACGAGCGCGGTGAACTGATCAAGCGGCCATTCGGGCCCGCCATGTTCACAGCTTTCAAGGTTCTCGCGCGGCTCAAGGGCCTGCGCGGCACGGCGCTGGACATCTTCGGCCGCACGGAAGAGCGCCGCACCGAGCGTGCACTCATCGGCGAATACCGGGCCGATGTCGAAGCCTTGCTGCCGGCACTGCACATCACCAACCACGCCCTGGCGGTGGAAATCGCCCAGATTCCCGAGCAGATCAAGGGTTTCGGCCACATCAAGGAGCGCCACCTCGCCGCTGCGCGCAGCCGGCGCGCGGGCCTGCTGCAGCAATGGAACCACCCGGAAAAGGCCGCCAGCCTGGCGCGGGCAGCCTGACCCGCGGCGCCACCCCCGGCATACAATTGCCGGTTGAGTCCGGAGTGCCCGGCGCCGCCCATCCGGTGGCCCGGGCCTTTGGCATTGTTGTGACCCCGAACCTGTTGGAGACCCTCTGTGTTCATTTCCTCCGCTTATGCCCAAGCCGCTGCCGGTGGCGACACCCAATCCACCCTGCTGGGCATGCTGCCCCTGGTGTTGATGTTCGTGGTGTTGTATTTCGTGATGATCCGCCCTCAGATGAAGCGCCAGAAGGAGCACAAGGCCATGGTGGAAGCGCTGGCCAAGGGCGATGAGGTCGTCACCGCTGGGGGCTTCCTCGGCAAGGTGTCCAAGATCGGTGAGATTTATGTGGGTGTGGAACTTGCCGACGGCATGGAAGTCCAGATGCAACGCACCGCTGTCGTGCAGGTGCTGCCCAAGGGCACGATCAAGTCATAAGTAAAACCCTGCGCGGGCCGGTTGACGCCAGCCCGCTCCCCCACAAGGGGGCGGCGTCGAGGGCCCGGCCGAGCCGGTGCCCAGACGCCTCTGGAAACGTACCGCCAAGGCTTTTTCATGAACCGATACCCGCTGTGGAAGTACGCGATCATCGTGGTCGCTCTGCTGATCAGTGCACTTTATGCGCTGCCCAACCTGTTCGGGGAGTCGCCCGCCGTGCAGGTGTCGGCAGCCCGCTCCACGGTCCGAGTGGACACGAGCACGGTCACGGTGGTGGAGCAGACACTTGCTGCACAAGGAATCTCGTCCTCGCTGATCCAGCTGGACGCCAATTCCGTCAAAGCGCGCTTTGACAGCACCGACGACCAACTCAAGGCGCGCGACGCACTTGAGAAGGCGTTCAATGCGAACCCGGCCGACCCCAGCCACGTGGTGGCGCTGAACCTCCTGCCCCGCACGCCGGCATGGCTTGCCTCGCTGGGTGCTTCGCCCATGTACCTGGGTCTGGACTTGCGGGGGGGCGTGCATTTCATGCTCCAGGTGGACATGCAGGCGGCACTGGTGCGCCGAGCCGACGTGCTTGCCACCGATCTGCGCACCGTGATGCGTGAAAAGGGCTTGCGCCACGGCGGCATCAACCGCAGCGGTCAGACCATCGAGCTGCGTGCGGGTGACGCTCAGACCCTGGGCGCCGCGCGCGATCTGATCCGCAGCCAGTTCGCCGACCTGCAGGTCACCGAAACAGCCGACTTCCGCCTCGTCGGCACCATCAGCCCCGAAGCCGCACGCCGGGTGCAGGACCAGGCGCTCAAGCAGAACATCACCACCCTGCACAACCGGATCAACGAACTGGGCGTGGCCGAGCCGGTGATCCAGCAGCAGGGCGCAGACCGCATCGTCGTGCAGTTGCCCGGCGTGCAGGACACCGCCAAGGCCAAGGACATCCTGGGCCGCACCGCCACGCTGGAAGTCCGTCTGGTGGACGAAAGTGTGGAGGGCCAGGCCGCCGCGCGCGGCACGGGCCCGGTGCCTTTCGGTGCCGAGCGTTACCCCGAACGGGGCGGGCAGTCCGTGGTCGTCAAGCGCGAGGTGTTGCTGACCGGCGAGAACCTCAGTGACGCCCAGGCCGGCTTTGACAGCCAGACCCAGGAGGCGGCGGTGCACCTCACGCTCGATGCCAAGGGCGCTCGTGTTTTCCGCGACGTGACGCGTGAGAACGTGGGCAAGCGCATGGCCATCATCCTGTTCGAAAAAGGGCGTGGTGAAGTCGTGACGGCCCCTGTGATCCGCGGTGAGATCGGTGGCGGGCGCGTGCAGATTTCCGGCGCCATGAACACCGTGGAGGCCAACGACATCGCCCTGCTGCTGCGCGCCGGCTCGCTGGCCGCCCCGATGGAGATCATCGAGGAGCGCACCATCGGCCCGAGCCTGGGTGCCGAGAACATCAGCAAGGGCTTCCACAGCGTGCTGTGGGGTTTCATCGCCATCGTCGTGTTCATGTGCGTGTACTACGCGCTGTTCGGTGTGTTCTCCAGTATCGCGCTGGGCTTCAATGTGCTGCTGCTCGTGTCGCTGCTGTCCATGCTGCAGGCCACGCTTACGCTGCCCGGCATCGCCGCCATGGCGCTGGCGCTGGGCATGGCGATCGACTCCAACGTGCTGATCAACGAGCGCATTCGCGAAGAATTGCGCCGCGGTGCCTCGCCGCAGGTGGCGATCAACACGGGTTATGACCACGCGTGGTCCACCATTCTGGATTCCAACGTCACCTCGCTGATCGCAGGCATTGCTCTCCTGATCTTTGGCTCGGGCCCCGTGCGCGGCTTCGCCGTGGTGCATTGCCTGGGCATCGTCACGAGCATGTTTTCGTCGGTGTTCTTCTCGCGCGGCGTCGTCAACCTCTGGTACGGCCGCCAGAAGAAGCTCAAGACCGTCGCCATCGGCACCGTCTGGCGCCCCGAAGGGCAGAACGCCCCGGCCAAGGCCGACTGATCAGGAAATCACGCCATGGAATTCTTCCGCATCCGCCGCGACATCCCGTTCATGAAGAACGCGCTGGTGCTCAACGCGATCTCTTTCCTCACCTTCATCGCCGCGGTCTTCTTCCTGACCACACGCGGCCTGAACCTCTCGGTGGAGTTCACGGGCGGTACCGTCATGGAGGTGGCTTACGAGCAGCCTGCCGACCTCGAGGCGGTGCGCAAGGTGATCGAATCGTTGGGCTACATGGAGGTGCCTGTTCAGAACTTCGGCACCTCGCGCGACGTGCTGCTGCGTCTGCCCGCGCAGGCGGGCCAGTCGTCAGGCCAGCAAAGCGACGCCGTGCTGGCCGCCCTGAAGGCGCAGAACCCGGCTGTGGAATTGCGCCGTACCGAGTTCGTGGGTCCGCAGGTGGGTCAGGAACTGTTCACCAGCGGTCTCATGGCCCTGGGCCTCGTGATCGTGGGCATCATGATCTACCTCGCCTTCCGTTTCGAATGGAAGTACGCGGTGTCGGCCATCGTCGCCAACCTGCACGACGTGGTCATCATCCTGGGCTTCTTTGCTTTCTTCCAGTGGGAGTTCTCGCTCGCGGTGCTGGCGGCCACTCTGGCCGTGCTGGGTTATTCGGTCAATGAGTCGGTCGTCATCTTCGACCGGATCCGGGAAACCTTCCGACGCCAGCGCAAGATGAACACGCAGCAGGTGATCGACCATGCCATCACCTCCACCATCAGCCGCACGATCATCACCCACGGGTCCACGCAGGCCATGGTGTTGTCCATGCTGGTGTTTGGTGGTCCCACACTGTTCTATTTCTCCCTGGCCCTGACCATCGGCATCTGCTTCGGTATCTATTCTTCGGTGTTTGTGGGGGCGGCCATGGCCATGTGGCTGGGCATCAAGCGCGAAGATCTCATCAAGACCAGCAGCAAGACCGAGGGTGATCCCGACGATCCGAACGCCGGCGCTGTGGTTTAAGCGCGAACACCGGGCGGGGGGTAGCCGCCCGGCGGCGGAGGGAGCCTGGGAATGAATCCATCCGTGTCATACTGCACACATTGTGTCGCCACCCGATCAGCACGTTTCATCCCTGGCCAAGCAGGCACGTGAACTCTTCCTGGTTCATGTGGGTAGGGCGCTTCCCGAACTGGTCAAGGCCTGCGACACCCGGCTGACCTCCATCCTGGACCAGGCCGGTTCAGCCCGCGAGATGCAGGCCAGGCGCGATGCCTGGACCGGGTTCCAGAAAAACCAGACCACGTGGCTCAACCAGAGCCGCAAGTCCTTGCAGCGCACGCTGCTGCCCCGTTTCTCCAATTCCGGCACCCCGACCAGTGTGTCCGGGCAGCTCGAACTGGTGGCTGAAGGTGCCATCGACGACCAGATCCTGGCGTCCCGGCTGGCCATGCAGGTGCTGGACAAGTCCTCCACCGAGCTCAACGAACTCCGTCTGCGCATCCAGCACTTGGAAGGTCGACAGGAGCTACCGCGCGGCGACGTGCTGCTGCCCGATGTCACTGCGCGCATCCTGGTGGACCAGTGGCTCGAAGCGCACATGACGCGAGAAGCCTGGTCGCTGGTGCAGGACGCACTGTCGCCGATTCTGGCCAACAAGTTGCACGAGGCCTACAAGGCAGCTAACGAATTTCTGGTGGCCAGCGGTGTGATGAAGGAAATCGACCTGCAGGCGCTGGTCAAGCGGGTGCCTGGTAGCCGGAGCGACGCGCCGTTGGTACGCCGCGATGCGTCGGCTGCGGGTGCGCCCTCGCGTCCGCACACCGGCCCGGTATCGATACCGGGCTCCGTGCCCGGTGGCATCAGCCGCACGGGGGCCCCTTCGTCCGGCATGGGGGTGCATGACGAAACCCGGCTCATGACCAGTACCTCGCCGCTGGCGCGGGCGCGCTTGCGCGCGCAGGGTGTGGTGGGTCGTCTCCGGCGCATGCTGGCCGACCGGGTGGGCGGCGATTTCGAGGCCACGCAGCTGCTGCCGCCCTCGCCCCGGCTGCAACAGGCGATCCAGCAACAGATGGCCTCGCCGAGCGTGGCCGCGAGCCTGTATGTGTCCGGGTCTTCCGGCCTGGCCGCTGTCCAGGTGGATACGGCCCATGTGGAGCGGGCGGCGTCCTCGCTGCGCCATCGCACGGCGGAGCTGAAGCAGGCCGCCAGCACGCCGACCGAAAAGGCCACGATCGAGGTGGTTGCGCTGATGTTCCAGAGCATCCTGGCCGAAGAGCGCATTCCTCCCAGTGTGCGGGTGTGGTTCGCCCGGCTTCAGATTCCCGTCCTGCGTGTGGCGCTGGCCGAACCTGAGTTTTTCAGTGCCTTGCAGCATCCGGCGCGCCAACTGATCGACCGCATGGGCTCCTGCGTCATGGGCTTTGAATCGAATGTGGGGTCGGCGGCCCTGGAAGCAGAAATCAAGCGCGTGGTGCAGGTGATCGAGCAGTACCCGGAGACCGGGCGACGCGTGTTCCAGCTCGTGTTCGACGAGTTCCAGAAATTCCTGGCCACCTACCTCAGCGAGAAAGGCAGCGCCAGCCGTTTCGTCAGCGTCGCGCAGCAGGTCGAGCAGAAGGAGACGCTCTCCGTGCAGTACACGATCGAGTTGCGCAGGCTCCTCGATGACATGCCGGTGCGCGACGAGGTTCGTGACTTCCTGTTCAAGGTGTGGGCGGACGTGCTGGCGGTGGCCAGCGTCAAATACGGTTTGAAGCATGAGGAGACCACCGCGCTCAAGCAGGTGGCGTCTGACCTGTTGTGGGCCGCGAGTGCCAAGCCGAACCGGAATGACCGCGCCCGCGTGATCCAGCAGTTGCCGGGCCTGCTGCAGCGCCTGCGGCATGGCATGGGCCTGCTGGGTTTCCCCAGCAGCCTGCAGGATCAGCACATCAAGTCGGTGAGCGATACGCTGGCCGATGCCTTCATGTCACGCACGGAGTCCATTTCGCAGGAAAGCCTGGACAACCTTGCGGATCGCCTGGCCAATCTGGAAGACTATCTGCCGGCCAACGGTTTGGGCGATCTGGATCTGGACAACGAGAGCATCGAGATGATCACGGGTGTGGATGCCAGCAACATCGAGGTGATCAACCAGGGTGGGAGCCAGCCCAACGAAGCCATGCGATCCTGGGCCGTGGAGTTGCAGATTGGCTCCTGGTTCGGCCTGGACCACAACGGCAAGCTCAACAGTGTGCAACTCGCCTGGCGCAGCGAACGCGGCCAGCTTTACCTGTTCGTGACCAACGGCGGGCGCTGCTTCCTGGTCCAGTCTACCCGGGTGGCCTCCTACCTGCAGGCCGGTCTGCTGGTGCCAAGCGAGGAAGAAGCGCTCACCGTGCGCGCCACGCGCGACGCCATGGCCAAGCTCGAGGCCAACCCGGAACGCCTGTTGAACTGAGCCGGTGCAGGCCGGCCACAGGCCGTGTGCAGGATCTCAGCCCTGCGCCTGGCGTTGCAACAGCCCGCCCGGCAACCGAGCCACCTCCCCTGACAACTCCAGTCCGAGCAGTCGCGCCTGCAGATGGGCCGTATCCAGGCCCGTACGGGCTTGCAAGGCGTCCAGACTCACCGGGTCATGACCCATGGCCTGCAGGAGACCGTCTTCCTGATCGGCGGCCGGCGCAGGACTCTCGTGCCGCGTTGCGGGTTCTGACAGGCGAAGGTCTTCCAGGATGTCCTGTGCCGATTCCACCAGCTTGGCGCCCTGGCGGATGAGCGCATGGCAGCCGCGCGACTGTGGCGCGTGGATGGAGCCCGGGATGGCAAACACTTCACGGCCTTGCTCGGCGGCGAGCCGCGCGGTGATCAGCGAACCCGACTGCACCGCAGCTTCGACGACCAGGGTGCCTTGCGACAGGCCGGCAATGATGCGGTTGCGCTGCGGAAAATTCTCGCGCAGCGGTGGTGTGCCCAAAGGGTACTCACTGACGATGGCGCCTTGCGCCGCGATGCGGTGAGCCAGTTCGAGATGGCGCTTGGGGTAGACCCGATCCAGACCCGTGCCGACCACGGCGATCGTGGGGGCGCCGCCCAGCAGCGCGCCGTCATGTGCCGCACCGTCGACGCCCAGCGCCAGGCCCGAGACCACACAGGCATCGGCCTGCCCGAGCGCCTGCGCGAACTGGCGCGCGTTCGTCTCGCCCTGCGGTGTGGGATTGCGGCTGCCGACGATCGCCAGGCGGCGCGGGTGGCGCAGGACCTGTGCGTCACCCAGCACGTAAAGCATCACCGGCGGATCGGCCATCTGCAGCAGTTCGGGTGGGTAGAGCGGATCGCCGAGCGTGAGCACGTGGCGGTCCGTGCCGCCCTCGAGCCAGGCCAGAAGGCGATCCAGCGCGGCGTTCAGGTCCTCGGGTGGTGTTTCAAGCGCATGGGCTGCGCGGGCGCCGACGACGGCCTGCCATGCCGTGGCAGGCTGAGCGAAAACGGCCTCGGGCAGGCCGAAGGCCGCGAGCAGTTTTCGAACAGATTCCAGGCCCACGCCAGGCGTGAGCAACAGCCGCAACCAGGCGGCAAGCTCGGAACGGGGCATCGATCCGGTCAGGGATTGACGAAGCGGTCGCCGACCTTCACGCCATCGGTGATTTGCAGCACCAGCGCGTAGGACACCTTGTCGAAGGTGCGGAACACCATCATCAGGCCATTGCGCTCGCCCGGCAGGCGCAGTTGCGGACGGGTCTGGTCGGTGGTGTCGGTGACGAGGCTGCTCTCGCGCTGCAGCGCCAGCACGTGGCCGCGCTCGAGGCCATGTGCACGGCCCCGGTTGATGGCAACCACCTGGTTCTGCGCGGCGTAGCGCACGGCATTGCCGTACACCGAGACGACCTGGCCGCTCTGCGCCGTTTCGGGCGCGCGCGGAATGAAGTTGGTGAGTTCGCGCTCCGGTTCCGGCAACAGGCGGTCGCCCACACGCATCTCTTCCTTGGCCGACACGATGTCGATCGCGGCGGGCACGATCTCGCTGACCGTCTTGCCATTGGCGTCCGCGGCAGGCCGTTGGGTCTCACCGCTCACCAGCTGGGCTTTGCCCACGTACTGGGCTTCGTAGCCCAGGATCTCTGCGGTGGTGGGATCGCGCAGGGGCGTGGCGTTGCGGAAGACGCGGTAGTCGATCGACTTGCCGTCGGTGACCTGCAGCGGCTCGCTTTGCGGGCCATCGCCGTACAGCGCACGGGCGTAGGCCCGGTCGCCACGCGTGAGCAGCACGCGGTTCTCCTGCGTGGCCACGATGCGAGGTGCGCGCGAGAACGTTGCCTCGTCCACGATCATGGGTTCGGTCAGGAAAGACTCGATGGCCTGCAGCGACACGGGCGGAATCGCCGAATCGCCCAGGCTTTCGTAGCGGGTGCGTGGCGAAACGCGCACGGTGGATGTGTCGCCATTGCCGGCCGGACGGGTGCTGAGGATGGCGCGGTCACCTGACTTGACGAGGTACAGAACCTGGCCTGGGTAGATGCGGTGGGGGTTCTGGATGTCCTGCCGGTTCATGCCCCAGAGTTCAGGCCAGCGCCATGGCGTCTTGAGGAACACGCCAGAGATGGCCCACAGCGTGTCGCCGCGCTTGATCGTGTAGCTGTCCGGGGCGTTCGGTGCCAGTTCAGACAACGGCACACCGGCCTGGGCCACCTGGTCGGCGGTGGCACGCTGGCCGGGGGTGATGGGGAAGTTCTGGGCCAATGCGCCGCTGGCGATGAAGGTCGCGATCACCGCGGTGGCGCAGGCCAGCGGACGCAGCTTGCGAAAGGACGTGAATTCAGCGGTCTGGCAGAGTTGCAATGGCATGGAAGTGGCCCCTGGGCGGCGATCATCGGCATTCAGACCGCGTTGCGCAGCCGGTCGCCGACGGCGCTCGTGTCTTGACAAGTCGCTTTTGATTTTGCGCCCAAGCCTTTGATTGGACAATGTTTATGGCGGATGATTTTCGCGCGTCGTGGCAAAAGTGGCGAAAATAGCGACATCGTCTTCCGCCTGTCACCGGCATGCTGCCAGCTGTCGCCCCGGTACAGTTGGAGCTTCGCGTGGCCCCACTCCAATATCAACGATTTTCATGAACCCGCCGTCGCTTTTGACCATCCTGCGCTACCCCGATCCGCGCCTGCACACCGTGGCCAAACCGGTTCAGGTGGTGGACGACCGCACCCGCGAGTTGATCGAGCGCATGTTCGACACGATGTACGACGCCAATGGCATCGGGCTGGCCGCCACGCAGGTCGACGTGCACGAACGCCTGATCGTGATCGACGTGAGCGAGACGCGAGATGAACGCCTCGTGTTGATCAACCCGGTGATCGAATGGGCCAGCCCTGAGAAGCGCAAGGGCGAAGAGGGTTGCCTCTCGGTGCCCGGCATCTACGATGGGGTGGAGCGTTCGACTGCTGTGCGCGTGCGTGCGCTGGATGGGCAGGGCGTTGAGCGCACCATCGAGGCCGAAGGCATGCTGGCGGTGTGCATCCAACACGAGATGGACCACCTGATGGGCAAGGTGTTTGTCGAGTACCTGTCGCCGCTCAAGCGGGACCGCATCAAGTCCAAACTGGTCAAGGCGCAGCGCGAGGCCATGCGCGCATGAACGTGGTCCTGCGTTGCTGGCTTCTGGCCACCGCCGTGGCGCTGGCCGGTTGCTCGTTGATGCCCGAACGCGTGGCGCCCGGCACCTCGCGCGCCGACATCGAAGCGCAGCTGGGCCGGCCGACGCTGGTCCACCGGCTGCCCGATGGCACGCGCCTGCAGTACTCCGGTCAACCGTCGGGGCCCTGGGTGCACAACCTCGATCTCGGCACGGATGGCCGCCTGGTTCGGTATGAGCAGGTGATGGAGGCGGGCTGGCTGCTTCAGCATGTTCAGATTGGTCGCTGGACGCGAGACGATGTGTTGCGCGGCATGGGGCGCCCTGCCATGGTGGAGCGCGTGGCGCGCTTCGACGGCGAAGTCTGGTCCTACCGTTACCTGGAGGCGACCCGCCCACGCCAGGCGCATGTGCATCTGGACGCCTCGGGCGTGGTGCGGCAACTGATGTTCTCCGATGACCAGTTGCTGGGTGATCCCGTCGACGCTGTTTCCCATCCTTGATGGTGCGTGGCGTCGCGCCATCAGATCCCTTTTCCTTTCATGAACATCATCTTTGCCGGCACGCCGGAATTTGCGCGTGTGGCGCTGGAACGCCTGCTGGCGGCGGGCTTCCGCGTGCCCCTCGTGCTGACGCAACCCGACCGCCCCGCGGGGCGGGGTATGAAGCTGCAGGCCTCGCCGGTGAAGCAGCTCGCGCTCGAGCAGAACATCCCGGTGGTACAGCCGCGCAGCCTGCGTCTCGATGGCAAGTACCCGGACGACGCTGCCGCCGCGCGCGAAGCCATCGAAGCAGCGCAGGCCGACGCCATGGTCGTCGCGGCCTATGGCCTGATCCTTCCGCAGTGGGTGCTCGACACACCGCGTCTCGGCTGCTTCAACATCCACGCCTCGCTGTTGCCGCGCTGGCGTGGCGCGGCGCCCATCCATCGCGCCATCGAGGCGGGCGATGTGCAAACGGGCGTCACCATCATGCAGATGGACGCGGGCCTGGACACTGGCGACATGCTGTTGTCGGAAAGCGCTCCGATCCGCGATGAAGACACCACGGGCAGCCTGCACGACCGCCTGGCCACGCTGGGCGGCCGCCTGATCGTCGAAGCGCTGGAGCTCGCCGCTTGCGGCGGTCTCCGGGCCCGGCCACAGCCCGACGAGGGCGTCACCTATGCCCACAAGATCGAGAAGGCCGAAGCCGCGATCGACTGGACCCTTCCAGCGGAGGTGCTTGCACGGCGCATTCGTGCGTTCAATCCATTTCCCGGCGCAGCCACCTCGTGGACGGGCGATGCGATCAAGGTATGGGCTGCTCATGCCATGGAGGGGGCTGTCGGAGGCTCGCCTGGCGAGGTGCTGGCGGCCGGCGCCGAAGGCATCCGTGTGGCCACCGGCGCGGGGGCGTTGGCGCTGACCGAGTTGCAGCGCGCGGGTGGCAAGCGTCTCGCGGCGGCGGATTTCCTGCGCGGCTTTGCGCTTGCGCCCGGGCAGGTGCTGGACGCCGTCGTGCCGACGAAAGAGGGGGGCTGATGTTCCATCGCCGCGAATACCGCGAGCGTCCTGAGTACTGGGACGGCGTGCGCGACCAGGTGTCGGTGGCCATGGGCATCGCTGCGTGGGGGTTGATGACGGGTGTGGCGATGGTGCAGTCGGGCCTGTCTGCGCTGGAGGCCGTGCTCATGACGCTGATCGTGTACGCCGGCAGCGCCCAGCTGGCCGCCGTGCCCATGATCGCTTCCGGCGCGCCGCTGTGGGTGATCCTGGCGGCGGCCTTCTGCGTGAACCTGCGGTTCGTGGTTTTCTCGGCGCACCTGAGGCCCTACCTCATGCACCTGCCGCGCTGGGAGCGCCTGCTCAAGGGTTATGTCACCGGAGACCTGAGCTATGTGTTCTTCGCGCGCCGCTTTCCCCATCCGGGCACCAATGCGGAAGAGCTCGCGCAACAGCAGGCCTATCTGATGGGCAACTGCGCGGTGAACTACGTGGCCTGGATGGGCGCCAGCCTGATCGGCATCGCTTTGGCCAATGCGATTCCCGTCACCTGGGGCCTGGGCTTCGCCGGCATCCTGGCGTTGCTGGGCGTGCTGTGTTCGCTGGCGTCATCCCGGTTGCGAATCGTCTCGGCGGGTGTGGCCGGCGCGGCTGCGGTGGCCGCGTGGGCCTTGCCTCTCAAGCTGAACATCCTGGTGGCCATTGCCAGTGCTGTGGCGATCTGCCTCGTGCTTGAAAAATTCCGTCCGGAAGGACCGGGGCCTGGAGCGCACCATGCTTGACCTCGATCCCTGGACGTTGCTCACCATCGTGCTGCTGGGTTGCATCACGGTGATCACGCGCGGCTTCTTCTTCATCTCCAGCAAGCCCTGGAGCCTGCCTCACTGGGCGCAGCGCGGCCTGCAATACGCCCCCATTGCGGCGCTGGCTGCGGTGATCGTTCCCGAAATCGTGATGAACCAGGGCGCGCTCATTGCCACCTGGAAGGACCCTCGGCTCTTTGCCGCAGCGGCCGGCATGGCCTGGTTTTTCTGGAGGCGCGGCGTGCTCGGCACCATCGTCTGCGGCATGGCGGTGTACCTCCCCTTGCGCCTGGGTCTGGGCTGGTGACGGACCGGCACCGCGAGCGCAGCGGTGCCGCATCTCTTTGCCATGCGCATCGCGTCCGCAAAGGGGTCGTGCGTTCTTCGCGCGAGCATCAGATTGGCTGACGTCTGACTCAATCCGTTCTGCATCCAACCCGTTTCAATCGCCTCTTGCAGGGGTCGGTGGTGGCGAGGGCGGAAGCGGAGCCGTCTGAAATCCGCCGCATCTCCCCACGTTGGGGCAGGCTTTGTGCGGCTCTTGTCGAGATTTGCTCCATGTCGCGGCGAAACCATTTCGAGTCGGTCAGTCTCGCCTTCGTTACTTGATGGCGGGTGTTCCCCTCCCTGCGTTAAGAATTTCCACCGGGTCGCTCGTTACATGGACCAACCAAGTTGCCGCAGGGCAGCTATGACCCTGCAGCTAAAGCCGCGGGGTTTTTTTGTTTTACGCATCCTGAGTGGATAGAAAAGAGTCGCGAATTGAAGTTGCATGCGGGGTATGTATCGAGCAGTTCGATGGCCCGGGTGGTGTGCGTCCTGATTTCCTGTGCCGGTTGGCTGGAGGCTGGCGCGATTGCCTCAGAGATGCAGGCTGTGTTGGTGGCACAAGGCCCGTCAATTGAAGCGGAGCAGCGACGCCAGCTCAACGAGGACATGCAGCTGCGCCTGAACAGGCGACCGCCGCCACCGGGCATCGACGGCCTTCCTACGCAGAACCCCAGCGAAGCGGTACCGGCGGGGCCGTGCGAAGCGTACGAAGGCCTGAACATCGCCAACCCGATGCGCTTGAGCCGCCAGGTGCTTCAACGCGTCGAAGAGAGGCTCGACAAGACCTGCCTGAATGACAGGGATGTCGAGGAGATCATTGCCCTGCTCAACGAACACTACATCGGCCTGGGCCTGATCACCACACGCGCCGTGCGCCTGCAGTCCCAGGATCGCAAACTCAACCTGCTCGTGGTGGCCGGATTCATCGAGGAAATCCGGAAAGCCAACACCGACGACACCTCCCTGGACATGGTGTTTCCCGGCCATGAAGGCCGCCTGCTGGACATGTGGGAGTTGGAAGAGGGTCTGGAAAAGATCAATGCGCTCGGTTCCAACAACGCCCGGGTCAGCATCCAGCCAGGCACGAAGCTGGGCGGGTCGATCGTGGTCTACCAGAACGTGCTGTCCAGGCAGCAGCGCTTCAACCTGGGGGTGGACAACCTGGGGGGGAAGAACACGGGCGTCTGGCAATGGACGCTGGGTGGCTCCTTCGACAACGTCCTGGGTATCCAGGACAGCCTGTATGTCTCCGTCAAGGGCAGCCAGCGCACGACGGTGCGTGACGCCTACTCGGCCTCCTACTCGCTGCAGTACCAGTTTCCCTATGGGTTGAACCAGTACTCCCTGAGCTGGCAGGGCGGGCAATACGAATACCCCGTGCCGCTGGCGTCCGGCCTGGTGCCGCGCTACACCGGCCGATGGGACACGCTTGCGCTGGGGTGGGAGCGTCTGCTGATGCGCAACAGCCAGTCTCGAACGGCTTTTGAGGCCCGGCTGAAGACCAGCAAATCCAGGAACCGGTTTGCAGACCAGATCCTGGAGTTGCAGAGCCCGCGTCTGTCGTCCCTGGAGCTCGAGCTCAAGACTCGCGTCCACCTTCCCGCGGGCGGCACGTTGCAGGGATCCCTGACCTGGCTCAAAGGCATTGGGGCGTTTGGCGGCGTGTGGGACATCTCCCGGATCGATCCTCAGTACCCGAGTTCGAGGTTTTCTGCCTACCGGTTGACGGCAGGCCTCGACAGTTCGTTCGGACCGGTGAATCTCAGTTCCCAACTTGAAATTCAGTCATCCGGCGATGCGTTGTATTCGGCATCGCAGTTCGCCATCGGGAGCCCCTCGTCCGTCAGAGGGTTCTCCAAGCATTCGGCCACCGGCAGCTCGGGGGTGCTCTTCAGAAACACCCTTTCATGGCCTGTGGTGGTCGGCTGGCCCGTTGGGCAGTTCCTGTGGACCCCGTATCTGGGCTGGGATATCGGGCACGTGAGCGCACGGAATTCCCTGTCAGGCCACCCCGTCAACCTGGAAGGAGTGTCATATGGAATGAAGTTCGCAGGCCGTTCATTTTCTCTTGATGTTGTCTACAGCCGGCCCGTCCGCAGAAATGCGATTCCCCAGGAAAAGGGGCAGGTTTTCGTCCGAGGCTCCATGCCTTTCTGAATACAAAAATTCCCAATCATGAAAAAACTCAAAACAACCCACCTGCTGTCCTCTATCGCCTTTGCTGCGCTTCTGGGTGGCGCTGCCGCCTCGGCACAGGCGCAAGCCGCCACCGAGGTGGTCCAACCCCTTGAAGGCGTGCAGGTGACCGCGGCCGAGATCAGCGAGGTGCTGGGCATGCGGGGCATGGCCGATTCCCAGGAAATCAGGAGCAAGGTGGCCATGGAGCTCGCGGTGCGCAAGCTTGTCAGGGACGCGGCACAGGCCGAGGGTTACGCGAACCGTCCGGACGTGCAGCAAAAAACCCGTGAGGCGGCCACGGAAATTCTGGTGGACACGTATCTCTCCGAGAAGTCCCGGCCCGCCGAGGTCTCCGACGCCCAGGCGCGTCAGGAGTACGACGCCATCGTCCAGGCGATGGCGCCGCAGGACACGCTGCTCCGACTGATCGCCGTGAGATCGTCGGAAAAGAACGACGCGGTGGCCGCCATGTTCAAGCGTGGTGCCAAGTTCGAAGACGTGGCGGCCCAGCACAGCGACCTGAGCACCAAGGCGAACGGTGGTCTGATGCCCTGGCTCAACCTGAAAGATCCGGTGACCGAGGCGGGGGCCTACGGCATTCCCGGCGAAGTCGTCAAAGTGGCTTTGGCCTTGCCCAAGGGGCAGCAGTCGAAATCGGCCACGGTGGTCGATGGGGTGAGCTACTACGTGAAAGTGGAAGACAAGCGCAAGGCCAACGTGGCGCCCTTCGAGAAGATCAAGGACGACCTGAAGCAACGGATGGAAGAGCAGTCTCAGCAGCAGAAGGTTCGCGAGGTGGTGGCCAAGCTGATCCAGCAGAAGAAGGCGGCTCCACAGAAGTGAACGGACCGCGTCGCGCACCTGGCACGTGCCGGGTGCGCCACTGAGCCCGCCCGTGACGCGCGTCACCGAACGCCTGCGCACGGGCTGACCGGCCCCCTGCGAGGGGCCGGGCTTTTCCTACAATGCGGGCTTCTTTTGACGACCAGAACGCCCAACATGTCCTTCATCCGCTTTTCCGATCTGTGTTCCAGTGGCCAGGCCAAAGGCCAACGTGTCTTCATCCGCGCGGACCTCAACGTGCCGCAGGACGAGACGGGCCGCATCACGGAAGACACCCGCATCCGTGCGAGCATCCCCGCGATCCGCATGGCGCTGGAGGCCGGCGCGGCGGTCATGGTCACCAGCCACCTG